>Ga0209347_1001858_pt1 | contig 30807 bp, 25 predicted proteins | sample AutmiccommuBRH23_FD_187382 | JGI IMG/M metagenome (GOLD analysis project Ga0209347, IMG submission 187382) | Deep subsurface microbial communities from Mt. Terri, Switzerland - Autotrophic microbial communities BRH/23 (SPAdes) (version 2) | ecosystem: Environmental > Aquatic > Deep subsurface >...
GAATATGAGCGGGGTCACGGGCTTTGCTGAAGGAGGGGAAACGGAACTGCTCGCATTCGAGGCGGGAAATGACATGCTGCTGATGCCAAAAGACCTCAAAGCGGCAAAGGAAAGACTTATGAAGGCCTATGAGGATGGCCGCATTTCTGAAGAAAGGCTGGCTTATTCGGTAAAGAAGATCCTGATGGCCAAGTACAAGGCCGGATTGCACAAATTTCAACCGGTCAGCCTCGCAAGGCTTTATGAAGACCTGAATACAGTGGAAGATGACCTGGTTTATGAAAAAGCCATAGAGAATGCCCTCACGGTTATAAAGAACCGGGTAAATATCATGGGCATTAAAAAACTGGAAAACAAGAAGATCGCCTATGTAAAATTCGGCGATGCCGATAGCGATGCCTTTCTAAAGACCTTGAAGCTTTACGCCGACGTTACCCAGGTGAACGGGAAGGACATTGCCACGCTGAAAGAAAAACTTACGGATTTTAACCTGGTCATCATAGGCTACCACAAGAGTAACAACAGCCCCTGGGCAGCTTATAAATTATCTGAAAGGGAACGTTTCTGGCTACACGAAATCGCCAGGGAGCGCAATTCCAATGTAATTTTCAGTGTCTTCGCCAAACCCTATGCCCTTCTGGACTTACCCACTTATAATGAGGTAGACGGTATCCTGATAGCCTATCAGAACAGCAACCTGGCACAGGAGAAGGCTGCAGAGCTTATCTTCGGCGCCTTGCCGGCAAAAGGGGTGCTCCCGGTAACGGCCCATGCCGAATTCCCCGTAAACACCGGGATAAGCATGGAATCCCTGTTGCGGCTGGGCTATAGTATCCCTGAGCGTGTAGGGATGCGGTCGGCTTCGCTGGCCGAGGTAGACAGGCTTGTTCAAAACGGCCTGGATTCGCTGATGTTTCCCGGCGCGCAGGTCCTGGTGGCCAGGCATGGAAAAGTAGTTTACCACAAGGCTTTCGGCAAACCTACCTATGAATCGCCAGATACGGTTACCACCGACCATATCTATGACCTGGCATCCCTTACCAAGATCCTGGCAACCCTTCCTGTTGTCATGAAGGAAGAGGAGTCGGGCAGGCTCGGGTTGAATGCCACCTTCGGTCAGTTACTGCCGGAATTTGCCGAAACGGAATTAAAGGATGTCACCGTCCTGAAGGCACTATCCCATTATGGACGGCTGCCAGCCTGGATCGCTTTCTACCTCGACACCCTTAATGAAGACCGGAGGCCCTCTCCGGAATTTTACAGGAACCATCCCACCGACGGATTTTCCATCAGGGTCACCAACCACATGTACCTGGCCGATATTTACCAGGATTCCATTTATAACCGCATCGGCAGGCAACAATTAAAATCCAATCGCTACCGCTACAGCGACGTGGCTTATTACATCATGAAAAAATACCTGGAAGCATCCCTTAACCAGGGGCTCGACCAGCTGGCAGGGAATTTCCTTTATTCCAGCATAGGCGCGAATAATACCGCCTATAACCCGCACGACGTGTTTCCCTTAAACCGGATTGTTCCCACGGAAATAGACAATTATTACCGCTACCAGCTTATCCAGGGGTATGTACACGATATGGGCGCTGCCATGCAGGGGGGTGTCGGCGGCCATGCCGGGCTGTTCAGCAATGCGAACGACGTGGCCAAGATCATGCAAATGTACCTGCAGGGCGGCTATTACGGGGGTGAGCGTTTTCTGGAGGAACGCACCGTGGAAAAGTTCAATAAATGCTATTTCTGCGATAACCATGTGAGGCGGGGGGTTGGCTTTGACAAACCCGAACCCGATGAAAAAGGGCCGACCTGCGGCTGCGTGTCACGGAAAAGTTTTGGGCACAGCGGGTTTACCGGTACCTATACCTGGGCCGACCCGGAAGCGGATATCGTCTATGTCTTCCTTTCGAACCGCACCTATCCGAGCGCCACGAACAACCTGCTTGTACGTTCAGCCCTCCGTACCCGCATACAGCAGGCTATTTATGATTCTCTTATCAATTAGGAAGAAGATTAAAATGTAGATTTGTTGTTGATACGTTTATGGGTTGATTTGTTGATAAGTTGATAGGGTGTTTGCCACCAACCGGCAAGCTTGAACTTGATATTGCACCCGCCTTCGGCCGGCAGGCTTGAGCTTGAACTTGAAAAACTGTTTTACCCCCGTCATGGCGAGGACGAAGGGACGAAGCCATCTCATTGATGCTGCCGGGATCAGTAAGATTACTTCGTCATCCCGCTTGCGCGGGATTTCTCGTAATGACGGTGGTTGTTGTCATTTCGAAGGAGCGAAGCCCCGAGAATTCGGGGAGAAACCTCATTAAACAGGCGCCGTCCTATTATCGTGGGATTTCTCACGCTCACTGCGTTCGGTTCGAAATGACATGATTGTGGTAGTATGGCTTAAGGCTGGAATGTATTGGGAAAGTACAAGGTACGAAGTACGAAGGCATTTGCAGGGATGCTTCACCACCAGAAAACAGGAAGCTTGCTCTTGAATTTGCGCTTGCACTTGCACTTAAAAACCTTTTGATTTTGAATTTGATTTTTTATCCTTAAAACAAAGTTGACCATTAACTAAATGAAAATAGCCATCGTTTGTTACCCCACCTTCGGAGGAAGCGGGGTAGTTGCCACCGAACTGGGAATCGCCCTGGCAGGCCGCGGGCATGAAGTGCATTTTGTCACCTATCGCCAGCCGGTCCGCCTGGAGTTGCTGAGCAATAAAATACATTTCCATGAGGTGCACGTCCCGGAATACCCGCTTTTCCATTACCAGCCATACGAACTGGCCCTGTCGAGCAAGCTCGTGGATACCGTCAGGATGTACGGCATAGAACTGCTGCACGTGCATTACGCCATCCCCCATGCCTATGCGGGTTATATGGCCAAGAAGATCCTGGAAGAAGAAGGCATCTATATCCCCATGATCACTACCCTGCACGGAACGGATATTACCCTGGTGGGCAAGCACCCTTTTTACAAGCCGGCCGTGACGTTCAGCATCAATAAATCGGACGTGGTTACCTGTGTCTCTGAAGACCTTAAAAGGGTTACCCTGGAATTGTTCGATATCCAGAAGGAAATCGAGGTCATCCCCAACTTCATAGACAAAACCAAGTACAGCACCTCTTTTACGGATTGTCAGCGTTCCCTGATGGCCCAGGATGATGAACGCATCATTACCCATATCAGCAACTTCAGGAAGGTAAAGCGGATCCCCGACGTGATCCATATCTTTCACCGGATTTCCCAAAAGATCCCTGCCCGGCTGGTCATGGTAGGAGAGGGGCCCGAAAAGGAAGATGCCGAGCTGCTCTGCGAACAATTGGGCATCAAGGAAAAAGTATTGTTTTTGGGCAACAGTAACGAGATCGACAGGATCCTTTGCTTTTCCGACCTGTTTTTATTGCCGTCGGAATTCGAGAGCTTTGGCCTGGCAGCCCTGGAGGCCATGATCAATAAGGTGGCTGTGATCTCCAGTAATTCAGGAGGGATCCCTGAGGTGAACCGACAGGGGGTCTCCGGCTTTTTAAGCAATGTGGGCGATATAGACGATATGGTGAAGAACGCCCTTTATCTCCTTGAGGATGAAGAGATCCTGAACACCTTTAAGGAGAATGCCTATAAAGTTGCCCTGGAATTCGATATCACCAACATCCTCCCGCTTTACGAAGCGGTATATGAGAAGGCCTACAAGGCAAATTATAAGAATTCCTATTAGCCCATGCGTTATTTATTCCTCATCCTGCTCTTTGCCTCCTGTAAATGCCCGCGGCAGGCTGTGGACCAGGGTGGGCAGGAGAAAACGCAGGCAGCCCCGCTGACCTTAGTCCTTACCGATTCATACGGAGGAGCGGAGACGGAGTCCCTGCAGGTTTTCCGTTCGCAGGGCGGGCTGCAAAAATTCTTTGCACAGGTCAATAAAACCCGTAAACCGGGCCTTCCCGTCCCGGTTATCGATTTTAACAAAAACATGGTTTTGGTATATTCGCCCGGGAAAACGACGGCGGGAACCCTGCCGGGGCTTATCACTCTCGGGGAGAAAGAAGGAAATATTCTGGTGGGCACCAAAAAAGAAGGAGAACAAACAACTAACGCTTCCGCGGCCCTTACCCAGCCCTTTGCCATCTATACCATGCCCAGGACCGATAAGGAAGTTGTAATGAAGTGATGTACCTTTCCTTAGATGTACATCTCTGCGATTAATATATTATTTAAGGTCTTGCAGTAAACCTGGTTGAATGAAAACCTTATGATTTAAATATTTTATAAATCAGTTCTAATTCTGCACTATTAAAATATTCATTATCATTTTTATTTTGATTATAAATTTTATTTTTCTTTAAGTAATTATAGCAAGCAGGATCATTCGATAAATTGGTGTAATCCAGAATACGCTTAATAATTAGTTCGGGTTCCTTTACAAAGTCCTTATAGTTAATGTTTAATACTGAGAGTTTTAAATTTGCAATTTCGGCATCAGTAATATCATTAACTTTCTTGATTTGAAAGGCAGTCATGAAAATTGCGTCTTTCGTATTTTCTTGAGCAATCTTAATTTCTTCCATCGAATAAGCCCCAGTCCACCAGAGTTGATGCATTCCGCGGGATTCCCAAAATTGTACTTTAAGTAATGAACTTATTGTAGGCACGAAATTTCTATGGATTCTTATAACTTGGGCGTCAGGAAAAATACTGCACAAGAATTGGAGTCTTGAAGGCCCTGTTATTTTAAATGCCAATCTATCCTTTCCTTGCTTTTTTACAATATCATAAAAATACTTCCTTATTCTTTTTATAGACTGAGTGCTTGCCGTTCTATTTAATAGGAAATCCCTACTGAAATCTACAGTATCCTCGGTTATGGCATTCCACATTGCATAATTTTCAGATGGTCGAAAAATCAATTTGTTAGAAAAATCCACATTATTCAATTGCTTTTTCTGCCCAAAAAACCTCCAATATTTGTTATCACCTAATTTTCTAAGGTGATTATGAGATGTATTATTTATAAATCGATTTTGGTGCTGCGATGGAAATCCTAACGACTTATGCCGCATTATTATCTCGGATATCACGGACGTTCCAGACCTGGGTACACCAATAAATATTATTGGTTTAATTAGTTCATTATAAAATGTTGTTGATTCTTCCATCATGTTTTAATCAGATTAATTTTGATTTTTAAGGAATATAAAAACGTCTATATTCAATATTTGCACATAATTTTTTTAATTAATTACAAATCAAACCTTAATTGAAATCAAACTAAATTATCATCCCGGCTGCCACCGTTTCATTGGTGGTGTCGTCTATCAGGATCAGGCTGCCGGTTATCCGGTTTTCCCTGTAGGAATCAACCATGAGGGGTTTGGTGGTCCGGATGGTCACCCTGCAAATATCATTCATGCAAAGGCTGGAATCGTCTGTTTTACGCCCCAGGGAATTGATGTCGATCTTGTAGATAACTTCCTTGATCATGGCTTTTTGCTCATTGGTGGTATGCCTCACGGTATACTTGGCCCTCGGTTTGGCCGGATCGTTATGCAGCCAGCAGAGCATTACTTCCAGGTCCTGTAAGGATTCAGGCTGGTTGTTTGCCCGTACGATCATGTCGCCCCTGCTGATATCAATATCGTCTTCCAGGGTGATGGAGACCGACATGGGGGCAAATGCTTCTGGTACGGAGCCTGCAGGCCCTTCTATAGACCTTATAATTGAATGAAATCCCGATGGCATAATAGCCACTTCGTCGCCCACCCGGAATACCCCGCTGGCAACCCGCCCCGCATAACCACGGTAGTCTATAAACCCTTCCCGCTGTGGCCGTAGTACTGTTTGCACGGGGAAACGGGCGTCGACCTTGTTGATATCACTGCTGATATGCATGGTTTCGAGCGTATGCAACAGGGGCGCCCCCTGGTACCAATCCATGTTTTTCGACCTGTTCACCACATTGTCGCCCAATAGGGCGCTGATAGGGATAAAACGGATGTCCTGTACCAGCAGTTTGGAAGAGAATTCCTCAAACTGCTTGATGATGCCGTTATAGGCTTCTTCCGAAAATTCCACAAGGTCCATTTTGTTGATACACACGATAACATGGGGGATATGCAGCAGGGAGGCGATAAACGCGTGCCTCTTGGTCTGCTCGATCACCCCGTGCCTGGCATCCACCAAAATAATGGCTGCGTTGGCCGTAGAGGCCCCGGTTACCATGTTCCGGGTATACTGTATATGTCCGGGAGTATCCGCTATGATAAATTTGCGTTTTGGGGTGGTAAAATAACGGTAGGCCACATCGATGGTGATCCCCTGTTCCCTTTCATCCCGCAGCCCATCAGTAAAGAGGGCCAGGTCTATCCCCTTATGGCCTTTTTTCCTGCTGGTATGCTCAATAGCTTCTATCTGGTCTTCGAAGATGGATTTGGAGTCGTATAAGAGCCTGCCGATAAGCGTGCTCTTTCCGTCGTCTACACTGCCGGCCGTTGTAAATCGTAATAATTGGTTGCTGTTGATTTCCATGGTAATAATTAAAAATATCCCTGTTTTTTGCGGTCTTCCATAGAGGTTTCAGACCGCTTGTCGTCAGTACGGTTACCGCGTTCCGTTTGCCGCATGGCCGATACTTCCTGAACGATCTTGTCGAGCGTATCGGCTTCGGATTCTATGCCTCCTGTAATCGTAATATCGCCCAGGGTGCGGAACCGTACTTTTTTGGTTACTATTTTTTCATTGGTGTCGAGCTGCAGGTATTCCGAATTGGGGATCCAGGAATTGTTCCGCCAAACCACTTCCCGTTCGTGGGCCAGGTAAAGGGAAGGGATGTCTATATTTTCCCTCCGGATATAGTTCCATACGTCCATTTCCGTCCAGTTACTGATGGGGAAAACCCGGAAATGTTCCCCCTCAAAGTATTTCCCGTTAAAAATATTCCACAATTCGGGCCGCTGGTTTTTAGGGTCCCATTGGCCAAAATCGTCGCGGTGGGAGAAAAACCGCTCCTTGGCACGGGCCTTTTCTTCATCGCGTCGGCCTCCGCCAATGGCACAGTCAACCTTATGAGCTTCTATGGCATCCAGCAGGGTAGTGATCTGCAGGGCATTCCGGGTGGCGCTTTTCCCGCGTTCTTCGGCCACGCGTCCCTGGTCTATGGATTCCTGTACGGATCCCACGATCAGCCTGGCCCCCAGGTCTTGAATCAGGTCATCGCGGAACTGTATGGTTTCCGGGAAATTATGCCCTGTATCCACATGCATCAGAGCAAAGGGGATCTTACTGGGGTAAAAGGCCTTTTTGGCGAGGTGGGTCACCACTATGGAGTCTTTCCCCCCTGAAAATAAAATAACCGGGTTCTGGAACTGGGCAGCAACTTCCCGCAGCACATAAATAGCCTCGGATTCCAGCTCGTCCAGATAATTCAGATAGTATTTACTCATTTTTTCCTGAGCTTTAATTTATTCTTGATTTTCTCATAGATCATATCAACGGCTTCTGTAACCGATTGTTCGTGGGTAACCATAACATCAGGGTTTACAGGAGCTTCGTAAGGGGCCGAGATCCCCGTCATATTCTGTATTTTGCCTTCCCTGGCCTTTTTATACAACCCTTTTACATCGCGTTCCTCGCAAACCTCCAGGCTGGTATTAACAAATACTTCCACATAATTGCGGGCCCCCACCGTTTTTTTGATGAATTCCCGGTCGCTTGCATAGGGGGCAACAAACGCGGCCAGCACTACCAGACCTGCATCCACCAGTAGTTTGCCGATCTCAGCGATCCGCCTGATATTCTCCGAACGGTCTTCCGGGCTGAAGGACAGGTCCTTGTTAATCCCGGTCCGGACATTGTCGCCATCGAGCATATAGGTTTTTACCTGTATCATAAACAACTTTTCTTCCAGGGCATTGGCAATGGTTGATTTGCCGGAGCCGGAAAGCCCCGTAAAGAAGACGAGGAAGGAGTTATGGCCGCTCACTTTACGCCGCTCCTCCCGGCTGATCCTGAAAGTATGTGGTACGATGTTCTTACTCATTGTTTTTCATTTTTCGGCCCGGAAGCCCGAAATTGATGCGGTACCATACCCGTTCGTGCGCATAGTACAGCACCATTTTTGTAATTACCTCGGCGAAGCCGATCTTCAGCCCGGTGAGCGGGTTACCGGTAATAAACCAGGAGATCAGGATGGTATCAATGGTTCCTATAGCCCTCCAGGAGATCGATTTTATAATATGCCTTTTCCTGCTTTCACGAATCCCCAGCCGGTACCAAACCCTTTCATGGAGGTAATAGAGGATCATTTTAGTAATTACCTCCGTAAATCCAATTTTAAGGCCCGTGAAGGGGTTGCCGGTTATGACCCAGGACAAAATTATGGTATCCATGGTCCCGACGGCCCTCCAGGTAATGGTCTTGGCCAGGTGCCGTTTATAGGAAGGGTCCTCCAGGATCATTCTACCAGGAAATAAGGATTTAACAGGTCTTCCTTGTTATACTTCAATTCCTGCCGGGTTTGCTGCGAGGTTACCTTCAGGCCCACCGCCCGACAGATGGCATGGCCCGCGGCCGTATCCCATTCCATGGTAGGCGCAAATCGCGGGTACACATCAGCCTTGCCCTCTGCCACCAGACAAAATTTTAGCGAACTGCCCTTGGAAACTATTTCCACTTCCTTATGGTCGCCCTGCGCCTCGTCTATGTATTTTTGTGTTTCATCATTCATATGCGACCGACTGCCTACTATCCGCAGGTTACCGTTCGCAGCTTTTCCGGGCCGGATCTCGTCCTGTTCACTAAACAGGGTTTCAGGGATGCTGTGGTCCTGCCCCAAAACAGTTTTGTATGCCTTGCCGTCGGCCACCTCGGCGTAGTACAATTCGCGGGTTACCGGAACATAGATAACCCCCAGCACGGGTACCTGGTTTTCGCATACCGCTATATTTACCGTAAATTCCCCGTTCTTTTTTATAAATTCCTTGGTCCCGTCCAGGGGGTCCACTATCCAGCAGCGTTTCCACTGCCTGCGTTCAGCCCAGGGCAGTTGCCTGTTTTCCTCGCTTATTAGCGGGATGCCTGTTTCCCTGAGATATGAATTGATCACCCTGTTCGATGCCAGGTCGGCAGCCGTAAGGGGCGACTTGTCTTCTTTCAGTGCCACATCCACTTCTTCCTCATAGACCCCCAGGATGGCTACCCCTGCTTCTACAGCACTTTTAATGGCGATATTCAGATACGTCTTCACTTGCAGGCTTTTAGGATGAGCGAAATTAAGGCAACAAAATTAAATATCGATGAAAAACCGGTAAAAGAAGGGTTTAAATAGGCTTATTTACCATTACACCGAGTATTTTTCGGGTTTTATCGCACTAAGTTGTCCTTACTTTTTTCATAAGATACCTTTGAAGCAGTAATTGTCCCAAATCATATTACGATGAAAAACCCTACGCTATGCCTTATGGCATTAATTTGCCTTGGCCTGCAGCAGTTATTCCCCCAGCAGGACAGCCTCCGGCTTACAGAAAAAGACAGTATTGTTTCCTCTTATTGGCTTGTTGGCCTGGGGATCAATATTGTGGATGATTCCGGAGATGCCTTTAATGATTTTACAACCATGAAAGACCAATGGAACATGGTACCATACCCTTCCCGGATCAATATCGGGCGTTATTTCCGTAACGGTCTCGGCCTGGAGGCCATAGCCGCCTATAATCGCTATAAGGAGGGCTACAAGGTAGATGGGCAGATAAACCCTGATGTGAAAGATTATGTTTCCATGGATGCCAGGTTAAGCTATGACCTTAATAAGCTGATCGGGGAAACCGGCTGGTTCGACCCATACGTCGGGGCAGGAGTCGGCTATACCGACGCCAATGATACAGGCAGGGGAACCTACAATGCTGTCTTTGGTTTCAGGACCTGGTTCTCAGACCACTGGGGTCTGGATTTTAATACCTCCGGGAAATGGTCGTTCGGCAATGAAGCCACCAACCATATACAGCACGCGGCGGGGGTGACCTACCGCTTCAACATCGAAAAGGAACTCTCTAAAAAAGGAGAGGAAAAACTCGCCCTCATAGAGGAGCAGCAACGGGTAGCGGATTCCCTTGCCGCTGCCGAAAAAGCGGAAGAAGAAGCCCGAAAGCTGGCCGAACGCCTGGAAAGGGAACAGGAAGCAGCCAGGCTGGCCGCTGAAGAAAATGCCCGGCAGCAGGCAGAAGAACAAAGGAGGAAAGACCTTCAGCAGACCATTGATGATATGGGTCATGTTTTTTTCGATTATAATTCCTCTTATTTGAATACCGCTGCGAAAAGTAAGCTCGCAGAACTGGCCGGGTTTTTGGAACAGCACCCCGGCCTTGAACTGAAAGTAAGCGGGCATGCCGATTCCAGGGGCCCCGGCACCTACAACCTGTGGTTATCTGAACGAAGGGCTGCGCATATAGTGGCCTTCCTGCAAGACCAGGGTATTCCCAGTGAACGTATGGTAACGGAAGCCTTTGGTGAATCCATGCTCGTGAACGAATGCCAGGACGGTGTTTTCTGTACCGAAGAGAAACACGGCAAAAACCGCAGGGCGGAGTTTGTGATAATAAGTTTCGGCAACTGATAGGACCCTACCACCCTTATTGAAGGCTCCGGTGTAAACCGGAACGGCAAAAGGGGTGTTTATATAAAACGAACATAATCATTAACCACCGACAAATGATCATTCTCGGACTCAACTACTATTTCCACGATTCAGCTGCTTGTATTGTCCGCGACGGCCGGCTTATCGCGGCTATCGAAGAAGAACGCCTTAACCGGATTAAGCACACCGACTCTTTTCCTGAAAAAGCTATTGCCCGTTGCCTGGAGATAGCGGGAATTTCATATGAAGAAATCGATCATATAGCTGTTTCCATTAAACCCACAACCCATTGGTTCAGGAAATTGCTTTATGTCCTGAGGAATTTGAAAAGTTTTATGCCTTTTTTCGGGCATCATGTGGTGAATGCCTATGCAAAACAGCGGAGGTTTCGGATATGGTACAACAAAACCTGGCCTGAAAAGAGTGGGCCTAAAGTACATTTTATTCAACATCATCTTACCCATGTGGCCGGTTCCTTTTTTGTTTCACCCTATAAAAAGGCCGCTTTGCTTGGCGTAGATGGTTCGGGAGAGTGGGCCACCACCTGGCTGGGATATGGGGAGGATACCAAAGTTACCAATCTTGGGCAAAGTTTTTTCCCGCATTCCTTCGGTTCTTTTTACGAAACCGTGACCCAGTTTTGTGGCTTTAAGCCCAATTATGACGAAGGCAAGACCATGGGCCTGGCGCCGATGGGCGATCCGCGACCCTTTCGGGATGAAGTGGAAAAGATGATCCGGGTGAATAAAAAAGGGAAGGTAATAGCAGACCTCAGTTATTTTAATTTTCAATACCTGATAAAAGACCGCTACTCTAAAAAATTCCTCAAAATTTTCGGCCCTCCGAGAGAACCACAGGGAAGTTTTCAGAAGAACCACCTCAATGCGGCAGCAGCATTTCAGAGGGTCCTTGAAGACCGTATATTGGAGCTATGCAGGATATTGCATGCCAAAACCGGGGCAGAGTACCTGGTGCTATCGGGAGGTGTTGCCCTGAACAGTGTTATGAACGGCCGAATAGTTCGGGAAACCCCCTTCAGGGATGTATATGTAATGCCCGCCGCAGGCGACAACGGCACGGCAATCGGGGCAGCCTATTATTTGTATAATGGCATCCTGGGTAAATCCAGGAATTATGTGCATGATAATCCCTATACCGGAACACAGTATTCGGATGATGAGATCGGTAAAATCCTCTCGGGCTCCAAGCTTATTGCAAGGCGCCATGAGGATATTACCCAAAAAGCTGCTGAGTTATTAGCGGAAGGCAAGATTATCGGCTGGTTTCAGGGCCCTATGGAAATAGGACCCAGGGCTTTGGGAAGCCGCAGCATCCTGGCAAACCCGGCCTTTCCGCAAATGAAAGACAAGATCAATTCAGAAGTTAAGTTCCGTGAAGCTTATCGCCCCTTTGCGCCATCGGCCCTGGAGGAGAGCTATCAGGAATATTTCGACCTGGATGTTAAGGCGCCTTTTATGCTAAAGGTTTGCCAGGTCAGGCCCGAAAAACGGGATATCATCCCCGCCGTAACACATGTAGACGGCAGTGCCCGCCTGCAAACAGTAAACCGGAAAACCCATCCCCTTTATCATGATCTGATCAGCAAATTAGGGAGCATTACCGGTGTCCCGGTCGTTTTAAACACCAGTTTTAATATACAGGGGGAACCCCTGGTGGAATCACCCAAGGATGCCATCAGATGTTTCTTTTCCACAGGCCTGGATGCCCTGTGTATCGGGAATTTTGTACTTGAAAAAGATCACCGGCCCGAATGGAGTGAATACCTCGATAATGCAGCATCAATACCCCTGGAATTCCCGGTTAAGAATTAATCAGGATTTCTTTAAAGTCATTTTCTGCTGCCAGCAGGAAGCAATCCCTGGACGGTGAATAGTGAAGGTTTACTTCCGAGAGATGCTTCCGGCTATGGTAAAGAAAATCGTAGAGTGCTGGTTTTAAGAAACTATAGTTTTCCTTATCCGGATCAATGGTTTCCAGGTTCCCGTAAGACCTTAAATCCTCCACCGGTTCCAGGCGGATTACCGGGGCAGGATTTTGATTTTGCCCGGGCTTAGTAAAGATTCGCAGCACCTTTTTATAATAGATATTGACCTTCCTGGCAATAAGAAAGGCCATAAAGCTGGATTTATACCCCTCCCACATATTCAACAGATAAAAGCTTGCGGAATTTTTTGGGAAAAACATTAGCCGGTCCAGAGGAGCAATATGGTTAGACCACCATTTTTTATATTCCAGGTCGCCGTACCCTAAATCGAAATACCTGTATTTATTGTCCATACACCATTCCAGTTGTTTATAAAGCATGATTGTGCCCGGACTGAATTTTGCATAATCCGTATCATAAGAGGTTATATAGTAGAAAAATAAACTTTCATAATGATAGGCCACTGAAATACATACCGGTGTGCTTCCCCGGTAGATTACAAATAGTGACGCTTTTTTAGAAATAACCTGAGCATAAATATCCCTTGTTACAGCCTCCCAATTCTTTAAGGTATCGCTTTCCTCCTGGCGTTCAATAAACCTGTTTTGGATCATTACTTCAAGCCGTTCCATTAGCATCCCGCATTCTTCCCGCCCAATATGGCCATAAAACCGCTTATACTGTATATCGAAGCAAGACTCCAGCCTCCGGACTCCTCTAAGAATATTTCCCCTTGCCTTTTTCTGGAATTGCCGGTTCATAAAGTCGCCGATATCCGCTATGCCGTCGAGGCAAATGGCATAGGTGGTTACAGATGGGTATTTCTTTATCCGGAATCGGCTGTCGTGTATAAATTTCAGCTGCAGGTATGAAGGAACACTTCTAACGGAATAGAGGAGGGGTTCTAATGGCGGCAGGGGAGGCGTGAGCTTAGAATCCCAGATAGTTTCACCACTGTCTTTATAGGAAACAGACTGGCAGATCAATTCAAAAAATCCGGGATCCTGGTTTATCCCGGTTAGCAGGCCAACACTTTTATGTCTGGGTAACTTCATGGTCAAATATAGCGCGGAAACAAGTTCAAGCACAAGTACAAGTGCGAGTTCAAATATTGGAAAAAATCAAATGCAAAAGAAAAACTCAAAAACAAAACGGCTTCTTTAAGAACAAGAGCAAGGCTGGCTTAATTTCACCTCCTTTTTGTCATTCCACCCCCATTTTGTCATTCCACCCCCATTTTGTCATTCCACCTCCCTTTTGTCATCCCACCTCCCTTTTGTCATCCCGAACGAATGTGAGGGATCTACCCGAAGCCCTAAGGCTGGCAAGTGAGTGTCTCCACAGGGATGGGGCAACCGGCAGGATTCTTCGCGCTTCCATGTCGCGTGAAAAGGTTGATCCCTGGTGCAGCGCTCTGAATGACACAGCAACAAATTTCATTTAAGATTTGACAATTAACAGTCTGACTATCATATATCCGGAAATGTAAATAAATGGTTAAGGGATTTCAAATCAGGATTGAGGCTCTTAATTAGCCTTAATTTCTTATCTCTACTCCAGCCCTTGACTTCTTTTTCTCTTGCTATGGCCTCCATAATCCAGCCATATTTCTCATAGAATAATAAGTACTTGCATTTATATTTTGACGTAAAAGATTTGTTAGTACAGTGCAGGTTCCCCGCGTGCTCATGCAGGCGTCTCCCCAGGTTGTTAGTAACCCCGGCATAAAGTACCGTCCTGGTAAGGTTTGTAATAATATAGAAATAGTATGAATATAATCCATCCTGGAACATAGCAGTGCATAATACAAGACGAGAATGTAATTTCCTTGCATTATATGCCATTCGTCACCCCTATTTTGTCATCCCACCTCCCTTTTGTCATCCCACCTCCCTTTTGTCATCCCACCTCCCCTTTGTCATCCCGAACGAATGTGAGGGATCTACCCGAATCCCTAAGGCTGGCAAGTGAGTGTCTCCACAGGGATGGGGCAACCGGCAGGATTCTTCGCGCTTCCATGTCGCGTGAAAAGGATGATCCCTGGTACAGCGCTCTGAATGACACAGGGAAAAGCTCACGCGATTAATGAATATCATCAGCATCCTGTGCCATCCCCTATCTTTTGTCATTCCACCCCCTTTTTGTCATCCCACCTCCCTTTTGTCATCCCACCTCCCTTTTGTCATCCCACCTCCCTTTTGTCATCCCGAACGAATGTGAGGGATCTACCCGAATCCCTAAGGCTGGCAAGTGAGTGTCTCCACAGGGATGGGGCAACCGGCAGGATTCTGCGCGCTTCCATGTCGCGTGAAAAGGTTGATCCCTGGTGCAGCGCTCTGAATGACACAGGGAGAAGCTCATGCGATTAATGAATATCCTCAGCATCCTGTGCCATCCCCTATCTTTTGTCATTCCACCCCCTTTTTGTCATTCCATTATTGTCGTTTTCTCATTAAAAATTCAAAACAAACATTGAACCTTAATCTTTGAACCATCGACCTTTGCGATAACACTTTCCATCGGCCCGCTTATCAGGCAGGCATTCGGCTCATCCAAAATTTTAAATAGCTGCACCTCATCAATATGAGCCGTATAAAGGTACAGGTATTCAAATAAAACAGGTTTTAAAAAGGCGTTTTCCGGGAGTGACAAATCTATGTACTTTAATCTTTCCTCAGGATAATTGGATTCTGTTTTACTAAATTCAAATTTAGGCAATGCAGCCTGTGGAATCTTAGCTTTCTGCACCCGGTAGGCAATTTTATGAAACAGGAGGTTCACCTGATTTCTCCTGAGATAGTCCTTAAACCGGTAAAACTGTTTCAGGGCAAACGCAAGCAGGCGGGAGCCTGCAGAACCTTTGTCGAAATATATATGGTATTCAAAGTCATATTGCCTGCTAGCCCAGCGCTTTTTATATTCGAAGTACCCCTTGGAAAAATCCAGGGTAGTAATTGAATTTTCTAAACACCATTCTATCAACCCCATCACAGAAACCGACCCCAGGTGGAATTTGGAGTAATCGATGTCGAAGACGGTAATAGCATCAAAAAGCACAATATCGCTAAGGTAATTCAGCGTGATTGCCACCGGGGTATCACCCTGGTATACTACAAAGAGGCCTGCTTTTTTTTCAAGGATCATGGGGTAGGCCACTTCGTAATAAAACGCCCATTCATCAGGATCCAGGTTATTGTTGCGCTCCTGCTTCTCGTCGAATCGTTTTTCCAGCAGTTCCTTAAAACGGGTAAAAATAGTATCATAAAGCTCCTTCTCCAGGTTTCCGAAATACATTTCATAACGGATATCAAAAGCCTGCTCCAGCCGTTTTTTGTATTTGTTTAATTTATAGCGGCTGCTTTTACTGAAACTGGCCTGCATATAGGCATTCAGATCATTATATCCAGTCAGGTCTATAAGGAAACCCGGATACTGTTTAACCTTGTACAACCCAAGCCGGTTAAGGTTTTGAGTCTTGGTGTTAACCTGAAAATAGGAGGGGACATCAAATATACGGAATACCTTATTGCTAAAATCAACAGGTTCCACTTCCCTTAATTCGTAGAAAATACCCTTGGTTTGAGTGCTCCCCATATTGGTATAAAGTGGGAGCCCGCGCTGCTTTACAAACAGCAGGCCGGAAAAAAGCTGTTCAGTCGTCAGGGACCTCTCCCGGGAAAAGTGTTTTTGCCAGACGGAGGAGAAAGTGGCCGACGTAAAGGGGGTATTCATTGGTTCAAGGTTCAAAGTTCTGTTGCGTTCCGGGTTCCGCGTTCTGGGTTCAAGGTTAATCCGGTGAGCTACATTATGAAGCGAGCTACCCTCTGCTTCATGGCTGCATACTGAGGAGTTCCGGGTTCAGGGTACTTCAACGGCGTTGCCAAAACCACTTTATTGCCTCCAAATAATCAACTACACCCATCCCCAAATAACCCACCTCCTGCCTACATCATGAAGCGAGCTTTGCTCTGCTTCATGGCTGCCTAATAAATCAACCACTTCGTACTTCGTACCTCGTACCTCGTATTTCCCAAAACCTATGAACCCTCAACAAACTCAAAGACAATATGGTTTATTGCTAATTGATTATTGTTTATTGAGAAGAGGTGCATGCCTATTTCAGGATATAAGGGGATTCACATCGGTAGCAGGGAAAAAAATCGTTGCAGGGTTTGGGCGAGAGGGCGCAATAATAGGCTGCTTTCCGCTTCACCAGTTCATCATATACCTTTTTGTTTACTATATACCGCCAGACATTAAACGGCTTTATGTCGTGTGAAAATCCCTGTTTAAACTGATAGAGGCTGTCTTCCTTATTCGCTACCCCCCCGCCCAGGTTGAAATAGGTATATCCTTCCCTTCGTGCCCGGATCCGCATTTCGTCTATCAGCATTTTAACCGGGTTAAGTTTCAGGTGGTCATCCCGGACCCCGGATAAGTGGTATTGTACGATCTTGTTTTTCTTGATAAACAACGCGCCTGCCACTACCTCCTTGGTTTTATCGGAAATGGCAAAGAGCAGTTCGGATTCAAAGGAATCGCTGCCAAACATTTTATTGAAGTATTCGGCTTCAAAAAAATATTTTGGTTTGGCGTCAACCCGGCGCATATTGTCGTGGTAGAGTTCGATAAAGGTGGCGAGCTCGGATTTGGATTTTGCCTTCTTTATAGTAAAGAGGCGTCTCGATTTATTGATATAGGTCCTTAACCGCTTATGATATTCCCGTAACTGGGATTCCATATCCTTTGTAAGGTCTATATTGATGATGTTGCCCGGTGAGATGATTTCCCCCATGCCCTCCAGGATGTATTCCTGTAGTGGGATGAAAGGGTTAAGTCGGGAAAAAACGGAGACAATCCGGTTTTCAATCAGATAGGCATTTAATTCTTTTTTAAAATCACCGGCGTCGAATGAAGGGGAATCGCTGTTGATTAAAGGTCCGGGATAGCCGTAAACGGAAGTGGCGTCGTAATAACGGCTTTCTTCAATCTCCCGGATTAAGAGCGGGAGCGCGATGGTGAGCCCATTGCCGCTGTATTTAAACAATATCGCCTTGTCCTTCGGATTTTTTGATACCTGATGATAGTCATAGGTATGGTAAAAATCTGATTCCTCAAATCCGTTGATTAGCTCGCCCCATTCATCCCTTTCTTCTATTATTTCAACCATGTACTCTTTGATTTACCCGAAGGTTCACAATGGCAATTTACAATTAATCAATTTTTCAAATCTGTTAAGGAGTTGGTATAAACTGCAAAGGTAAGGCATTCAGCCTACTATTGAAAATCTTTAACCGGGCCATAATTGTTTCAAAACGTGTTATAGAACAAAATAATGTAATGTTAGTAATGTTGGTCAGGCTTTAGATTCCACACCATCATCGGATAAATATTAACAAAGTTACTTTTTCTTATAACCAGTCATTATCTCTTAATTTATTTAAAATTGATTCATTCCGTTAAAAAAATACCATTTCTCCTTATCAATAAAGCAGGAATGTGATTGTTGGAACTATATTTATTAAATCTTTCGATTAACATTGCTTGCAGAGGCCCTGTAATTTTACTCGTAGTAAAATCTGCTACCTCCTCATAGGTTTTCTTATGCATGAACGGCGGCCAGATCTTTTAGCCGTTTTAATTCCTTTTATGGAGTTTATCCCATGCCTCATGAAGGCTTTACTTCATCAGCCGGAGGCCGTGCATTATAAAACAAAGGGCATACCCCTGCCTTCTGAATGCTCCTGATTTTTACCATATACAGAGTTAAGACCACCATTTATTCGTTTGCCGGACATGCCAAAGGGAAGTAAGTTTTTTGCTTTTTATGGGCACAGGGAAACCCATTTGTGTTTAATTAGTTTAGTTTGGGAAAATAGAGCCCAACTGGCCAACCTAAGCTGCAGCTAGTTCGGTGCCGCCTGCGGTCTGTTTAGCGAGACGGGATTAACCTCCTGATTCTTATGCTTAAAAACAGGAACGACTTACTATTAAAAATTGGCACAAAGACCATGTTGTAGATAGGGCTGCCATTTCCAATGGTCCCTATCTTAGGATTAATAGGATAAGCTCCCAGCTTATTCATCTTTACCAGGGTTTTTTTCAGATCCTTAAGGTCAAGAAGCCGATACTTAAACGTCCTTATTATAAGGGCAAATACAAAAGCCTGTTGCCTTGCTTTCAATTTTTTTACCGCTTCGTGATATTTTACATGCGAACTGTCCAGGCTTTTGATCAAATCATAAATTATTTCATTGGCATAGGTCATCCCCTGTATGAATTTTAAGTTATGGGCCGCGTCCTTACTGGTTACTATTGAATTTTCTACAATAACATAACGGTGAACATCCAGATTTGCCTTCGATATCCTGTTGGCTTTTAAAAAAAGACTTGCGGTAAAAATAGCATCTTCATATAAGGTGCCTTCTATAAACTTTATTCCGGTAGCCGTCAAAAAACTTTTGTTAACTATATATCGCCAGGCTTCATTCTTGAAATCATGATCCGCAATATATGTTATACCATCCACGACAGGTACAGCCAAATCCTTAATATTCTGCGGAAGTGAATCAGGCAATTCGCCGTCTTTTGTTTCCATTGTATTAAATTCCAGGATATCCAGTTTATTTTGCTCAGCTAATTCAAGTAGAGATTTAAAAACATTGGCAGCCAGGAAATCATCCGCGTCCAGAAAATAAACGTAAGCTCCTTTTGCCGCTTCGAGGCCCCTGTTCCGGGCAGCACTAGGCCCGGCGTTTTGCTGACTTATGAATTGAATATTCCCATGTTTCCCGGCATAATCCCGGGCAATCAGCCCCCCTGAATCCTTTGAGCCATCGTCAACAATTATAATTTCGTATTCACTGGGAGACAGGTCCTGTGCCAACAGACTATCCAGGCAGCGGGCAATATATTTTTCCTTATTGTATAACGGAATAACAATACTTAATTTCATTAATATCCTGCTTAAGTTGAGAGGTTAAATTCAGAAAATGTTTTCTTGAAAACTATTTTTATTCCATGAGTACCGAAATTATAACGCTGGTATCTCCACACCCGAAACTTCGGTTTAATACCATAAAACGCAACAAAATTATTGCATCCTGTAAGTACACCAAATAAAATTGTTGCATGACAGTTTTATGGGATAAATTACTTCATACCAGATGATTGGGCTGAATAGGGGATGTCATAACAGATTTCATAATCTATTTATACAATTCCTGAAAGTATTCATATTCGCACGGGATTAGCTTTCATGATTATAATAGTTTTCATTAAAAGGCTTCAGCCAATCCAGGATCATGTCATCTCCCTTGGTATCCGTTATCTTTAGCAGGCTCTTAAATTCCAGGATCTTGCTATTTAATTCCATAATGGAACCGGCCACCACATAAATTCGGGCAAAAACCTGCTTTTCTGTCCCCAACCATTCTTCCGGAACGGAATCCCCTTTTTTAAACCGCTCTAAGACAAAAACGACATTTTCATCCGCTTTTATCTCGTCCATACCCTTTATCGAATCAATCTTTCCATCCGTCAGCAGCACCCAGATGGTACAGGCAATTTTGCCCCTGAACATATAATCATTTTTTTCAGGAAGGTCATCTTCTCCGAAAACCCCTGTAAATGCATAATTGATGAGCATTGCCCTATGGTCGAATCCATTGATGTGCGCTACATAGATGTCCGGTGCTTCCCCCTGTAGCCTGAATCCCGGATCATAGGCATAAATAACATTGTCCTCGACAAAAAACTGGATATTGAGGATGCCGTTCTGGATATTCAGTACCTTGAAGAGTTCGCATAATTTTGGATGGACCTGCCTGATAAACAAATCAGAATATTTGGAAGGAAATATGGCACCGATACATACCGGGCTGGCATCACCCTGTTTTTTCGTGGTAAACCTGTCGGATAGCGCCGAAATGTAGGGGACCCCATTCCTGAAGGTATAGTAGGCGGCCATATCATCGCAAACCATGTATTTTTCAACCAGGACCACGCCTTTCCTTGAAAACTCCAGGGCATTTTTGACCGATTCCTTATATTCCGAATCGTCCCAGCAAATCTTCATGCCAACGCCCCCGCCGCTATCCACCGGTTTGATCATTAGAGGATAGTCAAGGCCCTTTGGTTTTTCGATCGCTGATTTCTTGTTTAAATAAATACCCGGGATATCCTGTATGTTAAATTCATTGCAATACCTTTTAAAGCCATCCTTGCTGCAAAAAGCATCAACGGCTTCCTTGCTGACATAACATGGGATATTTAATTTTTCGCAAATTTCCCGGTAAGGCTTTACCAAAATATCCGCCACGCCAACCATAACGGCATTGACGTTAAGCTTTTTTGCCAGTTCCACAATTTTATCAACCTCAAAAACATCTATATCATAACTTTCCGATGCATTTTCTTTTGCCGGCGAACCATGGCTCATATCTACAACTATCGTATAGAAACCCATGGAAATTGCCCTGTCTACAAGGATTCCTGTTTCCGGATTTCCACCGAGGATCATAATTTTTTTCATTGGTAAAATGGTTTGATTTCTGATAAAATCGTCATTATCCTGTTGATGCTCCTGTTTCCAAAGGATGCAATTTTGTTTTATTAAAGTCTGGTTTCCGGAAATTTAAAGTCACCATCAAATCCCAGGCGATCCAATAAACCGATGATTTCCTTTTCATCCGTGTTGATCTTCACAATTTTTTTCTCATCGATCCCCATTAGGCTCAATTCCGCTTTGATGGCATCATAATTTGATGGGTTTATAGTGGCTATGATTAAATAATCAAATTCAGCGTTATCAATGGAACTGATAGGGCTTACAAAGGTTCCGCCTACATTCAGATTATGAAAATCAAGATCTATCCACTTGATTACCTTAAAAAAATTGTATTTGTTGTTGGTAGACAAAATATGTTGCCCGAAGGAACCCGAACTGTACACAATAACTTTGGAACTGGATGTAACTCTTAAAAAGGGGTTAAAAATAAGCTTTCCGTTGGTATCATAAATCAAACCGCCTGATCTGACTAAAATCTGGGAATATAAGTAACACCTGATTTGTTCATCCAGGTTATTTTCATCCAGGACCTTCCGGAGTTTAGATTTTAAAAAATTCATTAACAATCCTAACCTGTAATACTCGGTTTGGGGATTTTCAATAGACTTTACAATAGAATCGTGTCGCTGCCTGTAGTAATAAAGCGGGATCCTGCTAACCGTCAGGCTTTTAGACATGGCCAGATAGGAATAGGTTATGGCGGCATCCTCTCCCATAACTATTTCATTGGGGACATCGTGCAGCGTTTTATTGAGCAATTCCCGTTTGAAAAGTTTGTTCCATACATAAGTTGAGATGGTATGTTCACAGAAACGGCCATTATAGATAACCCTGGGGAGTATGGAACTTTGTATTTCGTTCGAATCATATACTCCTGCCGATTTGGGTTTGATCGTTTCTATTTTTCCATTGAATTCCCTGAAATGTGCAGTTACAACCAGGTCGGAAGAATTTGCTTCGGCAAGTTTGTATAAGACATCCAGGTAATAGTTGTCTACCCAATCGTCTCCATCAACAAAGGAAATATATTTTCCACTTGCCTTCTTCAGGCCTTCCTTCCTAGCGCTCACCAGCCCTCCGTTTGCTTTGTGGACTACTTTTATCCTTGAATCTTTTTTTGCGTATTCATCACAAATTTGAGGACAACCATCAGGACTGCCATCATTTACCAGAATTAACTCAAAGTTCGAAAAAGACTGGTTCAAAAGACTGTCAATGCACTTTGGCAGGTACTTTTCTATTCGAAAAATAGGGACAATGACACTTATTGGAACAGTATTCAACAGCTTCAATTTTAATTATTCATAAAATAATACAACCCTTCACTATGGTTGATAGCTCCGGATTTAACAGTTGTCTCATATAAGTTGAAAAACTTATCGAAACGACCTGCGTTAACATAGGGTAATGTATGTTCCTGGGGGGGAAAAGATTTCAAACAGGGTAACTCCCTGCCGGGGTGATAACAATGTACCAAATAATCCCGGACAGGCATAAAATAAACGTATTTGTTTTCCGGATGAAAAAATGGAACTGCCAATAATTCAGGACCGGAATGAAAAAATGTAGCAGGAACCATAAAGTGATGTTATATATATTCCCCGCCGGTAATCCTCATTAAAGAACCGGTTGTCATCCTGGATTCATCAGAAATAAAATACATGACGGCCGGAACAGGATCATAGTTGTTCAGCATACGGCCCATCGGGATTATTGCTGAGGCTTCACTTTTCAATTCCTCCTCACTCTTCCCTTCTCTAGCCCTTAATTCAATTTCCCCTTCAGTATTGGTCCACCCCATTACCACATAATTGGACCTGATTCCAAATTTGGCATAATGATGCGCGATATGATTGGATAAGGTGTAAAGCGTACTTTTTGTCAGGGCGTAAGGCGCCCTGTTCATTTCACCGTAATCCATGTGGGCAGATCCAAAAAAAATGACAGAACCGGATTTTTGTTCCATCATGCATCGTAATACAGGTTTTAATAAGAAAAACGGGGCTTTGAGGTTCACATTAAAAACACGGTCGTAAAGCTCCTCTTCCGCATCAATAATCGATGCAACAGGGGTTATCCCGGCGTATAAAACCAGGGCATCTATTCTTTTAAATCTTTTTATGGTCTCCTGGTAAAAATTTTCAATTTCCGGGATATTATTTAAATCGATTTCATGAAAATAGAGGTTAGCATCCGGTCCCGCTGATCGGATGATTTCTTCTCCTTCTTCAGCATTCCGGCCACAAAAAGATACATTGTACCCTTTATTGATGCAGGATTTGAGGATTTCCTTCCCAACACCTTTGGCTCCGCCTAATATCATTACTGTTTTCATGGATGTCCGGGCTACCCGGTTTGAATTGAATCAGGGTCCGAAGGTACATTTTTATTTCAGGAGGTCGTATTTTCATCTATATAAGGAAAGTAAAATCGATTAAAAGAAATACCGCAACGCCTGAAATCATACTGTCTTAAAATTATCCCGGCTGCAGTTAAGAAATTTGAAGATCATTCCGTGGGCTGATACCTGTAGTTGCAGCTATTATAAAAAATAACTCCCATCAAACAATTTACCTTATTCCGGTATCAAAAAAAAGCCCCGTTAAGGGGCTGGTAAGTATGTCCTGGGATGCAGTGCCTTAAGAATTCCCCATAAACCGTTGCATGGTCTCCTTTTCACTGGCAGATATCCCTTCCTGCCGGAATACCTTCTTAACCGTCAGGAGCAGAATTCTCATATCCGTTAGGAAGCTTATGTTGTTAACATACCAAACATCCAGCGCAAACTTTTCTTCCCAACTTATGGCATTCCGCCCGTTTACCTGGGCCCAGCCGGTGATGCCTGGTTTAACTTCATGTCTCCTGGCCTGTTCTGCGTTGTATAGGGGCAGATAGGAGGTAAGAAGTGGCCTGGGGCCAATGAGCGACATATCGCCTATCAACACATTTACCAATTGAAGGAGTTCATCCAGGGAATTATTCCGGATAAAGGCCCCTACGGGAGTGATCCGCTCCATATCCGGCAACAGATTTCCTGCTGCGTCACATTTATCGTTCATCGTCCTGAACTTTACAATCGTAAAGATCTTCCCGTACTTACCCGGCCTTTTTTGGTAGAAGAATGGCTTCCCATTGTTACTGATGGCGAGGACAATCGTAATGACGAGGATCAGGGGGGATAGTAAAAGCAATCCGATTAACGCGGATAAAAAATCCAATACAGGTTTCACAATACTTGTATACATTCTGGTTCTGTCTTTTTGACTGATCAAAAATTAGTTCTGTTGTTACCAGGGCTACGGGGTCTAACCGTTCAGTCAGGCCCGCAATTCCCAGCTTGTCATAACTTACAAACGCCTGGTGGCGATGAATGAACTTTAAGTTACCCAATCTCCCGGCCCGGGTAATAGCAATCATTATCGGTCAGGGCATATATGGGTTATGTAATTCTTACTGCCCTGCATAAGACCGCCTATAATCTGTGTTCAAGTCAATTTAGAATACTGTCCTGTTCATGACGAGCAATTTACCAGACTCTAAACTTTGTGGCTTATCTACAAATCAAAAATTCTTCAATGATTTTGGGATTTTCAATAAGTTTACTTATTTGTTATTTTTAATAAATAGTTAAGTAAAGGAATTTATGAAAGGGATCGGTACTCGTTTAGGATATAATTCCATTGCGCTTTTCTTTCAAATTTAGAAATAATGCGATTTCTGATTTTTTCAGGTTTCAGGAAAAAGTCTTTGTTGCGATTAAGATATATATGTTCCATTGCCTTATAAAGCTTATCATCATCTTTTGGAGGTACTATTAACCCGTTCTCCCCATCTTCAACAATTTCATTACAGCCGTTAATGTTGGATACAATGCCAGGCAAGCCCATGGCACCAGCTTCCAGCACAACATTCGGAAAACCTTCCCTATATGAAGGTAATACAAGGGTATTGGAAATGGCTAAAAAGGGGCGAACATCCATTTGCGTCCCCACAGTTTTAATCTTAATATTGCCTGAAATGGAATTTTTGGAACTAACTTCAATGGGATCCAGTTCTTCCTCGGTCCGGCCAACCAGGATAAGTTTTACATTTTCGTATTGCTGCCCCAGTCTGTCGAAAGCGCGTATTAATTCGTTGATGCCTTTATCCTTCACGATACGCCCGATAAAAATAAATACGTAATCCCCGGGAGCAATCTCCAATGATGTACGCAACTGTTCTTTGAAGGCACATGTGTAATTTTCCGGATTAAAAAAATCAATATCAATCCCGTTGGAACTGCCATTACCCAATACCTTCAATTTATTTTTATCGCAATAGCCGTTTTTTAGAATAATTTCAGCCAGGCCAAATGAATTCGAATAAATCTTGGTAGCGCAGGCATAGGTTACCTTTTCGATAAGATCCAATAATAGACGAACTGCGCCTCTTTTCTCAAGCAAAGGTAGTCCTGCAATGGTATGTAATCTGTGCGGAACCCTTGCAAAATAGGCGGCAATCATGCCCAGGGTACCTGCTTTAGGAGTATGCGAATGTACAATGTAAGGTCGTTCCTGTCTGAATATTTTATATAATTGCCATAGAGCTTTTAAATCAGCAAAGGGAGTTATTTTACGGGTCATACTTACGGCCCTTACTGGTAATCTTTCCCGTTCTCCAAATTTTTGTAGGAAACCATCACTATCCGATGATATGGCTAAAACATCAAAATAATCCGACATATAATTTAATTGACCTCGCAGTAGCCCGTCGAAGGAATAAGGAATTGTCGTTATTCTGATTAATTTTTTTTTCATGCTCTTTTTAATAATATTTACTTTGACTGGAACGTAATAATACTTATCAGATTGCTGTTAAATCTTATCTTATCTTGTGAAAACTTTTAACAAAAAATAATTCATGACTTTGAATGGTAAGGACCTAAGACAAAAGTGGGCTGATATTAATGTTAGATTTGTATGATGAGGCACACTCTGACTGAATATTAATGAAGACCGTTCCTATAGACATCAATATACTGATTCAACATAATTTTAATGTCAAATTGTTTCGCTCTATTTATGCAATTTTTTACGGTTTGTTCATAAAATTCTTTATCCTTAAATAACAGGTTTATTAAACCGGCCAATTTAGTATAGTCTCCATCTGGAAATAGTAATCCTGCATCTATCACGACTTCGCGAAGACCAGGAACATCAGATGCCAGAAATGGCTTTCCCGATGCGAGCCCTTCAACACTTGCTAATGAGAGGCCTTCAAAATGTGACGCAAGCACTATGAAATCAACTGTTTTTAAAAGTCTCGGAACATCTTTACGAATCCCTAGGAATTGAACTCTATGTTCAATATTCAAATCCTTTACTAAGACCATGCACTTATCTTTGGTAGGCCCGTCGCCTACCAAAAGAAGATGAAAACTGTTATCGAGTAGAGGAATACATCTAATTAAGGTTTCCTGATCTTTCTGCGGGGTAAAACTTGCTACCTGGAGAATATATAGTTTGTTTACATCTAAATTCAATTCACATTTACTATAAGCAGAAGCCTGCTTAATCTCATCTAAGTCAATGCCATTATATATTTTCTTAATATTACCAAACCGTCTACCAAGGTATTCCCTGAGGTTTTTATCTACTGAATTGGAGATAGTAATAATAGAGGTATACTGCTTATAAATAATTGTGTCTAAAAACTTAATAAATTTTATATTTCTGCGTCTGTTTGAAGTGTTATGTTCCGTATAGATAAACGGTTTTCTTGAAAAAGATAAAATCTTCGCTAATCCGACCCAGTATAATGCTGGAAATAAATGGACATGTATGACATCATATTTGGGTATAACCCAGAGCAATCTATATATATGAATGGGATTATAAACACTATAGTTCGAAGCACTAATAATCTCGATGTTCGTTCGGGTCGTTAATTTTTCGTAAAAATGGGTTTTAGAACAATTTAACAGGAAAAGATCTGTTTTAAGTCCCTTTTTCTCGTATTCTATTAGGGTATCAACAACAAGCTTTTCTGCACCACCGGATCCTAAAGAATTAATAACAAGTAAACACCTCATTTTTCTGCAATGGTTTTATGTAATAAATCTTCCCAATTCTTTCCAACCGCATTAATTGCATACTTTGCGAGTGCCTTAGGTGCTTCTTTTTGAAATCTATTTCTCAATTCGGTAGATTGTATTAAAAGATCAAGTTTTTTGGCCATTTTATCATGATTTTGATCTTCTACCAATATGCCGTTTACGTCATTTGTGATAATGTCTGAAGGGCCCGAAATACAATTGTAGGAAATACAGGCTGTACCTTGCGACATAGCCTCCAAAAGAACCATGGGTAACCCTTCAAATCTTGATGGGAGCATAAAAATTTCCGCATCAGCTAACAAATCTCTCACGTTTTTAACTTGTCCGGTAAAAACAATGCGATCCAAAACGTCATGAACTTTAGCAAGATTTTTCAATAATGTAAAGCCTTGATCTCCAGCACCTATGATTTTTAGAGTCCATTCAGGATTGCTTTTTAGTACTGAAGCCACCAGCGGAATTAAGTTGTCAAATCCTTTTTGATAATATCTATCCAGATTGCCAACAACCAGGATTGATTTACTTCTCTTATTTGGCATGGCATCCTGTTTTATTGGATCAAAAGGACAAGGATTAGGCATCAAAACGACATTGTTATTTCTTTTTCTAAAGAATTCCATATCAAATGATGTTAATATTGTAACCACGTCCGCCAATTTGTAGAGGTAGTTCCATAAAAATTTTTGAGCCAAATTGTTATTGGCCAAATGGTTGTTATGTTCAGAAACAATTATAGGAATATTATAAATTTTGGCAACGGGAATTGTTAAATACCCTAATAAATCAAGGTGAGAACTTATTATGTCCGGCCGGTTATTCTTTTTATTATAAAAAGAAAGGAGTTGAAAAAATCCATTGAATACCACGGAGTGAAATAATGGATGTTTATGCAACCTTACTCTTTTTACTCCCGGATTTAGAGAATAATTATCTCCTCCCGTAAAAGTTACAATTCGAACATCGTGTCCTTGATCATCCAAATAATTGGCCAATATACTTACAACCCTTTCTGCGCCACCTCCACTCATTTTACTAATGGCAAAGTCAATTTTCATATAATTGTAATTGGGAAATCCATGACCAGATTTTTTTAAGAAATCTCATAATAATGGTTAAACCTCTGCGATTTAAGGTAGTTTCAACAGACTGCCTAATTTATAATCCCATGATTCGGGCAAAATTCGTTGATAACCACCGTCATGATGAAATGTTATTTCACCAAAGAATAAACGGCCATCCACATCATACCAGTCAATTCTAACATAAGGAAATGGTGATGCGAGTACTTCGGATAACTTCACCATTTCGCCTAATGTTTTTGGTTTTTCCACATCTGTTTCACTGGGATCGGTATACTTCCCCGCACCTTTAGGCGAAGACCATTTGTAAGGTTCTCGTTCCCAGTTCGGGGCGTACCAGTTTCTGCGGTGATTGTCCGTACCTCTTCCCACATCGACCTGAATCATTCGGACGCGGCCGTTAATAACATGTAACTTATAATCTTCAGGTATATTCCCGTGTTGATCAACCAATAATTTCTCAACAAGAATCCGGGGCTCAATATGCTTGTATTGCCATTCTTTGGTATGGTAATAATAATTTCTGGCAAGTCGGTTTTTTAATTTTTTTTGTATCTGCGTCCAATTAATATCTTTTTTATCCTTAACAAAAATGCCGCCCCCGCTATCGTGGTTTGTTTTGATTATACACGGAAGTCTGGTAATTGTGCTGGCATTGATCTCGGAAGGGTCTTTAGTGTGGAAGTAAAGTGGGATCAAATATTTAGCCCCTATTCTTTCAGTTATGTAATCTCGCACCGCAAACTTATCTGCACATTGGGTATGAAGAGGAGTACGATCATATAACTTCAACCAGCAGATCTTTTCGTTAAGTGTCTTTGGTTCTTGAAGGTCGAGTTTTTTACCTGTCTTTTTTTTGTACATCCATTTTACATAAAATACTTCAGGGATCAATCTGTCTTTGACTAAATGATATAAAGATTGCAGGTGAATGCCAAGAACTTCATTATGATAATATTTTCTGGAAAAACTTGACATAGTTAGGATTTAACGTTATGGACATGTAAAAATTATTCAGTTTTTTCAATGTTTAATGTGGGCTGCAATTTTCTTATTTCCACAAACAGGAACATGGAAATAAAAACCTTAAAAAACTCGGTAAAATAAGTATGACTGGCCAGTAAAGCCAGAACAATAACTATACTTATATACAGATATTCCGGATTCGTTTTTGTCAACCGGATACTTTTGGAAACTATGTAAGTATAAATGCCCAGAAACAGCAAGAATGGAATAAAGCCCGATTCCCCTAGTATCATCAGATAGCTATTATGCACACCGGGGCCGTATTGTTTGTTTGATAATTTTAAATAACCATGCCCCAGAATGGGTTTGTCCATGATCATGTCTGAATAGATCGCCCAGGTCTCTGTTCTGGAGTCTTCCGTTAAGGCGTCAGAATTCGCGCCCTTACTCTCAAAAATACTTGTAATTGCGTCAAAACGTTCCGTATTTAATGTTAGTCTTCCCGAAAAAACAAAAACCAAAATTAATATCAAGGCACCTATTACAGGAACAAGAAGATTTTTACGATTGTTATAAATTGCAATTAAAGTAATTAGTAACCAAATGATGATAAACGTACGGGAAAAGGTAAAAATTCCAGCAAGGGTAAATACAATTTGCCCGGCCAGTTTAAGCCGGCGGTCGTTAATTCCATATGTAAATACATAACCTATAAGGCAGGTAATCCCGGCCGTATTCGGATTCAAGTAAAATCCACTGTATCGCCCATATGTTGGATAGAAATTTGCATTAGCTTCAGGAAAAATTAAGGCATTTATAATTATACTTAATGCTCCTATAAATAATACTATAAATAATTCTTTTTTGTTTGTTCTATGTATTACCTCTACTGCACATACTACGAGGATCATGAATCGCAAAAACTCATTTATAATGAGCTTTTCATCAGGATAGCTGAAATGTATACCACTAATTGTGAAATACAGAATACCTAACAATATAAACGGAAGCAACAATTTATGCCTAGGCCGGGCAAAAAAGAAGTAGACAAGCAATAAAAGCGATGAAGCATAACTAGTAATTGATCCCAACCCAGAGCCGAAATATGCCAGCATATAACTTGGCATGTTGCAAAGGATCAGGAATAGTATAATCCATTTTATTATTTTCATGATAGGACTCATGAATTTAGACTAATGCCTTTTTGTTTCAAAGTGAATATGAATAAAATAATATTTCTGATTATCACCACCACTGTTGTAGAAATTGCAATACCAAAAATACCATAATACTTCATTAAGATGAAATTTAGCAGAATGTTTAATATAAGGCTGACAAAAGAAACAATAGCCATATAATTGTTTTTGTTGATACTGGTAAGGAAATTTACGAGTAGCATACCGGATATTTTAAAGGGAATATATATCAGAATAATTTGCTGTAGTGCGGCGACTAGTTTTGAGTCCTCGGAAGTGAATTCCTTTCTTTCAAAAAAAAGGAAACAAAAAA
>Ga0209347_1001859_pt1 | contig 30791 bp, 30 predicted proteins | sample AutmiccommuBRH23_FD_187382 | JGI IMG/M metagenome (GOLD analysis project Ga0209347, IMG submission 187382) | Deep subsurface microbial communities from Mt. Terri, Switzerland - Autotrophic microbial communities BRH/23 (SPAdes) (version 2) | ecosystem: Environmental > Aquatic > Deep subsurface >...
GGAGCAGCTCCGGGTCGTCGACGAGCAGCTGGGCCAGGGCGAGCCGGCGACGCTCGCCGCCGGACATCGGGCCGACGATCGCATCGAGCCCGCCGAGGTCCGGGGCGTCGATCCCACCCAGGAGTCCGGTCAGGACGTCACGGACCCGCGGGTCGCCGGCCCACACGTGCTCCGGGCGGTCGCGCAACACCGCCTCGCGGACGGTGTGGCCCGGGTCGAGCGTGTCGTCCTGCGAGAGCATCCCGACCCGGATGCCCGCGGAGCCACCCTGCCGGGAGACGCGGCCGTCGTCCACCTCCTGACTGCCGGCGATGACCCTCAGCAGCGTCGACTTGCCCCCACCGTTGCGGCCGACGACCCCGATGCGGTCACCGGCGAGGACACCGATCGACACGTCGTCGAGGATGTGGCTCGTCCCGAACACGAGCGAGACTCGCTCGAGGTTGATGAGGTTGGCGGCGGCAGGTGGCATGGCCTTCCGACCCTACGGCCTGCCCGCCCCGCCACCCAATCCCGCACCCCCGGGACGGTCACCGCGGTGCGCGAGCGAGCCCAGCGGCATACGGCATGGGGTGGGTGCTAGTCCGGGCGTGCCCCGGTGACGACGTGGGCACCGTGCACCGGGCCCTTGGCCCGGCGGATGTCGCGGCACAGGTCAGAGGCCGCGAGCGACACCGAGAGGTCGAGCGAGGCCTCGTGGCTCTCCGTGAGGAAGGCGACCGTGGGGCCCGAGCCGCTGACCACGCCACCGAGCGCCCCGAACTCGACCCCCGCGTCGCGGAGGACCCGCAGCTCGGGACGGAGGGAGAACGCGGCCTCCTCCAGGTCGTTGTGCAGGGCCTGGCCCAGGTCACGGGCGTCGCCACTCCGCAGGGCCGCCATCAGCTGGGAGCTCACCTCAGCGGTGCGGGCCGGATCGGCGGGGTCGGCACCGCCCACCGACCGCAGCCGGTCGAGCTCGCGGAAGACCTCAGGGGTCGACAGCCCGGTGTCACTGATCGCGAAGACCCAGTGGAAGGTGCCGCGGGCCAGGACGGGAGCGAGCTTTTCGCCGCGACCAGAGCCCATGGCGTTGCCACCCGCGAGCGGGAACGGCACGTCGCTGCCCAGCTCGGCGGCCAGGTCGGCCAGCTCCTGCCGGTCGAGGCCGAGCCCCCACAGCTGGTCGCAGGCGACGAGGGCCGCCGCCGCATCGGCGGACCCGCCCGCCATCCCCCCGGCCACCGGGATGTCCTTGTCGATCCGGATCGAGAGGACATCATCGATGTCCCACTGCTCGGCGACGAGCTTCGCCGCCCGCACGGCGAGGTTGCCGTTGTCGACCGGGATGCGGTCGGCGTAGGTGCCGCCCGGGACGACCTTCCACTCGTCCCAGCGAGCGACTGACACCTCGTCGTAGAGCGACACGGCCTGGAACACCGTGGCGAGGTCGTGGTAGCCATCGGGCCGGAGCGCACCGACCCGGAGCTCGAGGTTCACCTTGGCCGGGGCACGCACGGTCACCGACTGGGGCGGTGTCGGGGCGACGGTCATGGCGTCACCCTATGGTGCCCGCGGCGTGCGGTCGGGCCTGACGCGGAGCTTCGGGTCGGTCGTCGTGGGCGTCCTTGTGCTCGGCGATGCGCGCGAAGGCCACGATGTCGAGCTGCTCACCACGGGCCTTGGGATCGACCCCCGCCGCCAGGAGGGCGGCCTCGGCCCGGGCCGGTGAGCCGGCCCACGACGCGAGCGCCCCACGGAGCGACTTGCGCCGCTGGAGGAAGGCTGCGTCGATGCACCGGAAGACCTCCTGGCGGGTCGCCGTCGTGTCCGGCGGGTCGCGCCGGACGAGGGACACCAGGCCGGAGTCCACGTTGGGGGCGGGCCAGAAGACGTTGCGGCCGACGCGTCCGGCCAGCTCCACGTCGGCGTACCAGGCGGCCTTGAGGCTCGGCACGCCGTAGATCTTCCCGCCCGGCTTGGCAGCGAGTCGCTCGGCCACCTCGAGCTGCACCATGACGAGGACTCGGCGGATCGACGCGAACTGCTCGAGGAAGGAGAGCACCACCGGCACGGAGATGTTGTAGGGCAGGTTCGCGACGAGGGCGGTGGGCTTGGGGCCGGGAAGCTTGGTCACGGTGAGGGCATCGGCCGCGACGAGGCGCAGCTTGGCCGCGTTCTCGGGTTGGAGCGAGCGGACCGTGCCCTCGAGGGCTCCGGCGAGCCGCGGGTCGACCTCGATCGCGGTGACCTGCCGGACCACAGGCAGCAGGGCGAGGGTGAGCGACCCGAGGCCGGGGCCCACCTCGACGACGACGTCCTCGGGCCCCACTCCCGCGACGCGGACGATCTTGCGGACCGTGTTGGCGTCGACGACGAAGTTCTGGCCCCACTGCTTGGTCGGTCGGACGTCGAGGCGCTCCGCGAGCTCGCGGATCTGTGTGGGGCCCAGCAGCGCCGCCTGGGGCGCCGCGACCCGGTCGGCGGGGTCGGCTGGGTCGGAGGGGTGTGGCGGGTCGGCTGGGCCGGCTCTGCGCCCTCCGCCCGGGGCCTCCTTCGTCATGAGCACACCCTAGGGGTACCCCCGCGCGCTCGACCTTCCTCCACAATCGGACCCCGGCCCGAAAGGTGACGGCCCGCACGCGATTCGCCCACCACCCATCGGACCCCGGCCCGAAAGGTGACGGCCCGCACGCGATTCGCCCACCACCTATCGGACCCGGGCCCGAAAGGTGACGGCCCGCACGCGAAGGGCCCTCGACCGGTCATCCGGTCGAGGGCCCTTCGAGCAGCCGTGCAGGGTGCGAGGCGTCAGGCCTTGCAGCCCCACTGGGAGAGGCCGTTGTCGGCGTAGACCCGGTTGGCGACGGTGATCTGCTCCGCTCGAGACGCGAGGTCAGCCCGCTGGGCGAAGTCGTCGCCACCGTAGGCGAGCCAGGTGCTGAAGGAGAACTGGAGACCGCCGTAGTAGCCGTTGCCGGTGTTGATGGACCAGTTGCCCCCGGACTCACACTGAGCGACGCGGTCCCACATGTCGGCTCGGGCGAGGTTGATGCCCGTGCCCGACGTGCTGCCGGAGCCGCCGCTCGAGGTGCTGGTCGTGCTCGTGACAGGACGGGCCTTGGTGCCGACGAGGACGACCTGGGCCACGGGGGCCGTGGTGATCTTGGACGAGACGCGCTCGCGCTTGGCGACCTTGCCGTCGACGATGGTGGTGCGCACCGTGACCCGGCGGACGCCGTCGACGCCCTGCGTGGTCACCTTGGTGGCCCCCTCGTAGAGGTCGGCGGTCTCCTTGCGGATCGTCGTGTAGCCGACGACCTCGCTGCGGCTCGACGTCGTCGTCCGGACGTCCTTGACGACGACCTTCATGCCGGACTTGAGCGCGGTCGACCGTGACGGGGAGATCCTGTCGTCCGAGTCGAAGCCGACCCGCAGCTGCGTCAGGGCCTCCTCGACCGTGGCAGCGGCGACGGTCTTCTTCGTCGTCCTGCCATCGGCGACGATGGTCACGGCCTTGGGCGTCACGACGGTGAGGTCGAGCCCCTGGCGGCCGATGGGCTGGGACCGCGAGACCGAGATGCGGGCCCCGTCGGTGTGCAGCCCGAGCGCGAGGAGAGCGGCGTCGACCGTCGTCTCCGTCGTGCGGATCTGCTTCTTCGTGCCGTCCACGGTGAGGTTCAGCATTCGGGCGTACCGCACCGTGACGGTGTCGCCGTCCGAGAGGGGGGCGTCGACGGCCGGGTAGACGACGTCGCCGTCCCTGACCGTGATCCCTTCGCTCTCGAGCAGGTCACCGACCGTGCCGCCGAAGACGTGGGCTGCGGTGGACGTGCCGTCCACGGACAGGTTCACCGCCTTGTCGAGTTGGGCTGCTCCGACGCCACCGGCGGTGAGCAGCAAGGCGGCGCCGGCACCGGCGATGACCTTGAAATTTCGCGAAATCAAAATTCTCCGAACGTCGTAATCCCCGGGTGACACGCGCTCTCGGACCTCGGAGGGTTCCCTCCGGTTCGTTCTGGAGGGGCCTCAGTGAGCGTCCGATGCGGGGCGACATCCGGCCAACAGCTACCCAGACTGAACGAGCAAGACCCTTTAGGTCAAATTTCGATAACAGTATGTGGACAACGTCGGCTCTCGACGAAGGGATGTGGGCAGCCGCTCGGCGTCCCTCAGGACACTCGTCGCGCCGACGACCACGTCGCTCCCGGCGCGCGTCAGGACCAGGGGCCGTAGACGCGCTCGGAGTTGTCCGATACGGCCGCACACAGGGTCGGCACGTCGACGTTGAGCGTCCCGGCCATGGCCCGAATGGTATGGGGCACAAGGAAGGACGCGTTGGTCGCACCGCGGTGGGGCGACGGGGTGAGATAAGGCGCGTCGGTCTCGACGAGAACCTGGGACAGCGGTGTGGCGGTCAGGGCGTCGCGCAGCCCCCGGGCGTTCTTGAACGTCACGGTCCCGGCGAAGGAGAGGAAGTAGCCTCGCTCGACGCACTCGCGAGCCATCTGCAGGTCACCGGAGAAGCAGTGGAGCACCGTCCGGTCGGGGGCGCCCTCCTCGGCCAGGATCCGCAGCACGTCCGCATGCGCGTCCCGGTCGTGGATCTGCAGGGCCTTGCCGAGCCGCTTGGCCAGGTCGATGTGCCAGCGGAAGCCCTCCTGCTGCGCGGCCACACCCTCCGGTCCGGTGCGGTAGTAGTCGAGGCCCGTCTCGCCCACCGCACGCACCCGCTCGTGGGCCGCCGCGCGCTCCACGATGTCGTATGCCGCTGACAACGTCCCAGCGGACGCGAGCTCGGGCACTTCGTTGGGGTGCAGGGCGACGGCGCCCAGCACCTCGGGGTGTCGCTCGACGGCGCGGATGGTGAAGTCGATCGCGTCGAGGTCGCAGCCGACCTGCACGAGCCGGGTCACCCCGACGGCGCGGGCTCGGCGGATCGCCTCGTCGACGTCGAGGGGCTGCGCTCCGTCTCGGCCGATGTCGAGGTGGACATGGTTGTCGACGACCTCGATGGGGAGGGGGTCAGGAAGCTTCCCAGGAAGCCCTTGCGGGGACGATGCGGCTGGGCTCATCGGGCGGCGCCCGCCTCGCCCGCCTGGGCCGCCTCGCCCGCGTCCTCACCGCGCATCCGCTCGATCTCCTCCTCGACGACGGACGGGTCGAACTTGGTGAACACGGGGGTCGGCTTGGGGATCGGCGTCCCGACGACGACCGGGACGTGCTCCCAGCGCGGCGTGGCGGAGTACTCGCCGGTGATCACGGGGTAGGGGCGTCCGTCGTCGAGGTCGGTGACCTCCTCGAGGACCGGCATCGGGACGAAGTCACCCTCCCCGCCCATGACCCGGTGGACCCGGTTGGAGCCGTGCGGCAGGAAGGGAGCCATCAGGGTGTTGATGGAGACCACGGCCTGGGCCAGCACGTGCAGGACCGTCCCCAGCCGCTCGCGCTCGTCGTCGCCCTTGAGCTTGAACGGCTCCGTCTCGGCCACGTAGCGGTTCGCCTCTCCGACGACCCGCATGACCTCGCCGATGCCCTGCTTGAACCGCTGCCGCTCGATGAGGCCGCCGACCACGTCGAACGCCCCGCGCACGGCGGCGAGCAGCGCCTCGTCGACCGGCTCGAGCGGCCCCGCCGCAGGGATCTCGCCGAAGCTCTTCGCGATCATCGACGCGGTCCGGTTGACGAGGTTGCCCCAGCCGGCGACGAGCTCGCTGTTGTTGCGCTGGATGAACTCCGCCCAGGTGAAGTCGCTGTCCTGGTTCTCCGGGCCGGCCGCGCAGATGAAGTAGCGCAGCGGGTCCGGGCCGTACCGCTCCAGCACGTCGCGGACGTAGATGACGTGGCCGCGTGAGGTGGAGAACTGCTTGCCCTCCATCGTCATGAACTCGGACGCGACGACCTCGGTGGGCAGGTTGAGCGTCCCGTAGGACCCGGCCGATCCGCCCTTCTCTCCCAGCCCGGCGTAGCCGAGCAGCTCGGCGGGCCAGATCTGCGCGTGGAAGGTGATGTTGTCCTTGCCCTGGAAGTAGTACGACACGGCCTCCGGGTCGTTCCACCACTCGCGCCACCGCTCGGGGTCGCCGACGCGACGCGCCCACTCGATCGACGCCGACAGGTACCCGACGACCGCGTCGAACCAGACGTAGAGCCGCTTGTGCGTGTTGTCCTGCCAGCCCTCGAGCGGGATCGGAATGCCCCAGTCGATGTCGCGGGTCATCGCGCGCGGCCGCACGTCGTCGAGGAGGTTGCGGGCGAACTTGATGACGTTGGGCCGCCACGTGCCCGACCCCTCCCGCCCGTCGAGCCATTCCGCCAGGGCCGTTGCGAGCGCGGGGAGGTCGAGGAAGAAGTGCTGCGTCTCGATGAACTCGGGGGTCTCGCCGTTGATCTTGCTCCGCGGGTTGATCAGCTCCTCGGCGTCGAGCTGGTTGCCGCAGTTGTCGCACTGGTCGCCGCGGGCCTCGCCGTAGCCGCAGATCGGGCAGGTGCCCTCGATGTAGCGGTCGGGCAAGGTCCGCCCGGTCGACGGGCTGATGGCACCCTTGGTCGTCTGCTCGATCATGTAGCCGTTGCGCCAGTTGCCGCTGAAGAGCTCCTGGGACACGGCGTAGTGGTTGGCCGTCGTCGTCCGCGTGAAGAGGTCGTAGGAGAGGCCGAGCTCGGTCAGGTCGGTCGCGATGACGCGGTTGTACTTGTCCGTGACCTCCTGCGGCGTCATCCCCTCCTTCTCGGCGAGGACGAGGATCGGCGTGCCGTGCTCGTCGGTGCCGGAGACCATGAGCACGTCGTGTCCGGCCATCCGCATGTACCGACTGAAGACGTCGGAGGGCACACCGAACCCGGCCACGTGGCCGATGTGCCGCGGGCCGTTGGTGTACGGCCAGGCGACAGCAGACAGGACTTTGCTCATGGGCTCGATCCTAGGGTGGCCGGCTCCGTGGTCGTGCTGGCGTTTCGCTGCGGCTGCGCCGAGGATGCCGTATGCCGCTGGGCTCGGTCCCGTCGGTCGGTGCCGTTGCTGTCGGGCTCCTTGCCAGACCTGCGCGTTCACGAAAAGGTGAGGAGGGAAGCACCACCTCGCGATCGAAGGAGTGTTCATGTCAGCCACGCGCACCGCAACGGCCCACTGGGAGGGCGACCTCTTCACCGGCAGCGGCCAGGTCACGCTCGAGTCGTCGGGCAACGGGACGTTCGACGTCTCCTGGCCGGCCCGCACGGAGGAGCCGGGCGGCAAGACGAGCCCTGAGGAGCTCATCGCCGCGGCCCACTCGGCCTGCTACAACATGGCGTTCTCCAACATCCTCAACAAGGCCGGCACCCCGCCCACGACGCTCGACACGACCGCAGCCGTCACCTTCGTCCCGGGCACCGGCATCACGGAGATCAAGCTGAGCACGGTCGGTTCCGTCCCGGGGATCTCCGCGGAGGACTTCCAGGCCCGGGCCGAGGAGGCCAAGGACAACTGTCCGGTGAGCCAGGCCCTCAAGGCGGTTCCGTCGATCACCATCGAGGCCCGTCTCGCCGACTGACCCCAACCCCCATCGAAAGAGCAGTTCGTCCGCCCCACATCGAAAGAGCAGTTCGTCCGCCCACATCGAAAGATCAGTTCGTCCGCCCTTGGCCGAGACCCGCAGCTGCGCGGAAGCTGCGGACGAACTGCTCTTTCGATGGGACGAACTGCTCTTTCGATGGGGACGAACTGCTCTTTCGATGCTGTCGGTGAGGATGGGGTCGTGAACACCGCACCGTCAGTCGGCACCCTCGTCCTCGCCGCCACCCCGATCGGCGACCCCCGCGACGCAGCGCCTCGGCTGGCGGAGGAGCTCGCGACCGCGGACGTCATCGCCGCCGAGGACACGCGCCGCCTCAAACGGCTCCTCACCGACCTGTCCGTGAGCCCCGCCGGGAAGGTCGTCAGCTACCACGACCACAATGAGGCCGCCCGCACCCCGGAGCTCGTCGAGCGGCTCGTCGCCGGCGACCGGGTCGTCGTCGTCACGGACGCGGGGATGCCCTCGGTGTCCGACCCCGGCTACCGGCTCGTCGCTGCCGCCGTGGACCGCGGCGTGCGGGTGACGTGCGTCCCGGGTCCGAGCGCCGTCCTCATGTCGCTCGCCGTGTCGGGACTGCCCGTGGACCGGTTCTGCTTCGAGGGCTTCCTGCCCCGCAAGCCGGGTGAGCGTTCGCGAGCCCTGGGCGACCTCGCCGAGGAGCGGCGCACCATGGTCTTCTTCGAGGCCCCGCACCGGCTCGGCGACACCCTCGCCGCCATGGCCGACGCCTTCGGGCCGACGCGCCGGGCGGCGGTCTGCCGGGAGCTGACGAAGACCTACGAGGAGGTCCGGCGCGGCACCCTGGCGGAGCTCGCCGCCTGGGCCGCCGACGGGGTCCGGGGGGAGATCACCGTCGTCGTGACGGGGGCGGAGCGGAAGGTCAGCACCGTCGAGAGCGAGCTCAGCGGCATACGGCAGCGGGTTGCTCGCGGTGAACGCCTCAAGGACGTCTGTGCGGACGTGGCCGCACGCACCGGGCTGTCCAAGAAGGCGCTCTACGACGCCGCGGTGACCGCCGGGAGGTGACCGGAAAAGGTGAAGGGCCCTTGGGAGTATGAGTCTCAAGGGCCCTTCTGGTGATCGGTCTATGTGACGCTTCCGATCGACAACTCTTCGGCTCCGGTCCCAACCACCTCGTCACCAAGCGGCTGCGTCAGGTTGCCCTGGCGTGTGGACCCTCGTCTCCGAGCTGTCCCGCTCTCCCCGAAGGGATCGCGTAAGAGAGTTCTACGCCTCGATGTCAAAGCGGCGCAAGGGGTTTCGAGAACTTCTTTTTTGTCCACAGTTTCCGGGCGGGTTGTCCACCGATAGAGCCCACTTCTCCACATGCCAGCCCATGCGATCCCCAGGTTGTCCCCAGAAGGGTGTGGACAAGTCTCATTGACCGAGCAACCGCTCGCGGAAGAAGTCGACGACCCGGACCACGGCAGTCGGGTGTCTGTGGTCGGTCAGGGTCGCATGACCGGCGCCGTCGAGCTCGACGGAGATGAACCCGTCGCCGAGCTCACGCCGGAGCGTCTCGAAGCGCGTTCCGGTGACCCAGTCGCGCCGGTACCGCACGCCGAGCACGGGGCAGCCGTGCGCGACCCGATCCTGCACCGCCGCGAGGTCGTCGGGTGACAGGTTGACGTCGGCCGCACGCCGCATTCCGAGCGGCAGCGGCGTGGCCGGCTGGGCGACCACCGGCGCGACGACGACGGGGTCGACCATCATCGCGAGGGCGAAGCCGCCGGTGACGCACATGCCGATCGCCCCGACGCCGGGCCCTCCGGCGCGGGCGTGCAGCTCGCGGGCGAGGCTGCGCAGCCACTCCGCCAACGGGGCTGAGACCCCGGTCGCGAACATCGTGAACTCCCTTGTCACGCAGAGCCTCGGCACGACCCGGGCCGCCTCACACGTCCGTGGCGGGGCGTGCGCCGAGCCGAAGAGGTGCGGCAGGACGACCGTGAAGCCGGACTGGACGAGCTCGTCGCCGAACTCGATGACCTCCGGTGTCAGCCCGGGGCTCTCGTGGATGACGACGATCCCCGGCCCTGTCCCCCGCCGGTACGTGTCGTACGCGAAGCCCGCCGCCTCGTGGCGGCCGCGCGTCCAGTCGGCGAGCAGGGACATGCTCCGAAAGTACAGTGAGCGCCATGCCGCGCCCCCTGCTGTCGTATGCCGCTGAGCTCGGTCCCAGCGACCGTGACCCCGTGCGCGTGGCCGGGCCCGTCGAGCGGCGACGCCTCGGGCGCGAGACGGTTCTGCTGCTCGGGGTCAGCCTCGGGGCGTCGGCGATCTGGTCGGTCCTGTCCATCATCGAGAAGCTGACGCGCAACGTGCCGCTGCGCTCCCAGACCACGGCGATGAACCAGTCCGCGACGCCGGACCGGCCGTGGCTCGACCTGGGTTACCAGCTCGCGGGGATCCTCATCCAGGTCGTGCCGGTGGCCCTCGCGATCTACCTCCTGGCGACGGTGCTGCGTCCGTCGGCGAGGGTCGGAGCGACGCGCTTCATCGGGTTCGACCGGACCGAGCCGCTCCGGGACCTGCTCCGCGGTGTCGGCCTGGCGGCGCTGATCGGCCTGCCCGGACTCGCGTTCTACTTCGCGGCCACGGCGATCGGGATCAACACGAACGTCTCCGCCGCCAACCTCACGGACGTGTGGTGGTCCGCGCCGGTGCTCACGCTCGCCGCGATCGGCAACGCCCTGGTCGAGGAGGTCGTCATGGTCGGCTACCTCTTCACCCGCTGGCGGCAGCTGGCATGGTCCTGGCCGGTGGTGATCGGGGTGTCGGCGCTGATCCGGGGGACCTACCACCTCTACCAGGGCTTCGGCGGGTTCGCCGGCAACGTCGTCATGGGCCTCGTGCTCGGCTATGTCTTCGCGCGGACCCGCCGGGTGATGCCCCTCGTCATCTGCCATGCCCTGCTCGACATCGTCGCCTTCGTCGGCTACTCGATCCTCACGTCCCGCGGCGTCACGGTCTGACCGCACAGCGCGGCAGGAAGTGCGCACTCGACGAGAGGCTCACCGGGCTGGAAGGGGCCCGGCGTGCGGGAGCCAGCTCAGCGGCATACGGGATCGGGTGGGCACGGGCCGAATGCATACGATGGCGCCCATGAACTCCGCCCCGGCCGTGCGCGCACGCCTGCTCGGGACACCGGAGGAGGACTTTCGCCGCGTGCCGCGGAGGGCCCGGCTCGGCGCCGCCCGCACCCTCGGCTGGCTCGGCCCGCTGTTCTTCACCATCGTCGGCGGGATCCTGCGGTTCTGGCACGTCGGCGCGCCGCACCAGCTGATCTTCGACGAGACCTACTACGTCAAGCAGGGCTGGTCGATGGTCCTGTTCGGCTACGAGATGAAGGTCGACCCCGTCCTCGAGCAGGCCAAGCAGGTCGACCAGCACTTCACCGCCAACGACCCGTTCGTGTGGGGCACCGAGGGCGACTTCGTCGTGCACCCGCCGGTGGGCAAGTGGCTCATCGGGCTCGGTGAGATCCCGTTCGGCATCCTCAACTCGTTCGGCTGGCGGTTCGCCGTCGCGCTCGCGGGGACGCTGTCGATCCTCATGCTCGGGCTCATCGCGCGGAGGCTGTTCCGCTCGGACCTGCTCGGAACCGTCGCGGCTGCGCTCCTCGCCTTCGAGGGGCACCACTTCGTGCACTCGCGCACCGGCCTGCTCGACATCTTCGTCATGTTCTTCGGGCTGGCGGCCTTCGGGGCGCTGCTCGTCGACCGCGACCAGGCCCGCACGGTGCTGGTGGCCCGCCTGGCAGGTGTGTCGCGGGCATCGTTGTCGCGCCTCGGACCGTGGCTCGGCTGGCGTCCGTGGCGCTGGGTGGCCGGCGTGATGCTCGGGCTCGGCGCCGGCGTCAAGTGGTCGGGCCTCTACTTCATCGTCTTCTTCGGTCTCCTCACCGTCCTCTGGGACCTCGGGGCGCGGCGTGCGGCCGGGGTGCGCGGCTGGGTCGTCGGCGGCGTGGTCCAGGACGGGCTGTTCGCCTTCGTCCAGCTCGTCGGGACTGCCCTGGTCACCTATGTCGCGAGCTGGTCCGGCTGGATCCTCACCCGTGGCGGCTCGTTCCGCGACTGGGCCGAGACCCGGCCGTCCGGAGGGCTCGGCGGGCTGCTGCCCGACTGGTGGCGCTCGCTGTGGGCCTACCACCAGCAGATGTTCGAGTCGAGCGCCTCGATCAACTCCCCGCACCCCTACCAGACGAGCCCGTGGTCCTGGCTGGTCCAGGGCCGCCCGACCTCCTTCTTCTACGAGGGTCCGGTCAAGGGCACGGACGGCTGCGTCGTCGACCAGTGCAGCAAGGCGATCACCTCCATCGGGACCGTGTCCGTGTGGTGGGGCGGCACCCTCGCCATCTTCGTCCTGCTCTTCATGTGGGCGCTGCGCCGCGACTGGCGCGCTGGGGCCGTGCTCTCGGGTATCGCCGCCGGGTACCTGCCGTGGTTCCTCCTCGCCGACCGCACGATCTACTCGTTCTACGAGGTCGCGTTCGTGCCCTACGTCGTGCTGGCCTGCGTCTACGTCCTTGGCCTGCTCATCGGCGGCCGTGGCGCCTCGGTCGGGCGGCGGCGGCTCGGCCTCGCGGCGACCGGAGTGTTCGTGCTCCTGACGATCGGGCTCTTCGCCTTCTTCCACCCGATCTACGTTGGGGACGTCATCCCCCAGTCGGAGTGGTCGATGCGGATGTGGTTCCCCAGCTGGGTCTAGGTCCCTCGTGGCCGGGTTGATGCCAGATCGGCAACCCCGGGGGTGCCGATCTGGCATCAACCCGAGGCCCGCTGGCGAGGCGACCGGTTTCATCTCGCGGTGCCCGTGGTGTTACAGTTCCTGTCGCATCAAGGGGCTGTGGCGCAGTTGGTAGCGCGTCTCGTTCGCAATGAGAAGGTCAGGGGTTCGAATCCCCTCAGCTCCACCCCACCGAAACCCCGTCTGACCAGCGCAAACGCGCGAGGCTCGGCGGGGTTTCATCGTTGTGACTTCCGACGACGGTCCCGATGTTTGCCCCCTGTTTGCCCCCGACGCGCAAAACCCCTGTTCAGGCGGTCCAAACCGGCCTCGTCGGCGGTCGTTCCGAGGTGGTGCAGGTAGACGTTCGTCGTCGCGATCGATGCGTGTCCCATCCACGCTTGGACGGTGACAGGGTCGACTCCCCTAGCGAGCCAGAGGCAAGCCGCCGTGTGCCTCAGGTCATGGATGCGCCGGCCCTTGGCCGTGACCTTCCAGTCCAGGGTCCGCTTCACGGCGGTGGAGTGCAGGCGGTGCCCGCGCGAGGTGACGAACAGCAGGTCGCCCCGCTCACGATTGGCTGCGAGATCTCGGACGATAGGCAGGATCCGGTCCGCGATGGGCACCCGGCGAGCTTTGCCGGACTTGGTGCTCTTGACGTCGACGCCCTCAGGTTCAGCGACCTGGACGATGAGCATGGGCATCGGCACTTCGACGAAGTCGCGGCCGCGGATGGCGCGAAGCTCGGACCAGCGCAGTCCAGTCCATCCGGCAATGAGCAGAAGGTCGGCTAGCCGTTGGTCTTTGAGCGCTGCGGCGGTGTGGAACCCCTCGAGCTCCTGCTCGCTGAAGGGGTACATCTCGATACGCGGTTGGCGTGCCTTGGGCACACGGGTCGACAGGACCGGGTTGGTCTGAATGACGCGTTCGCGCACGGCCCAGGCGAAGAATGAGGAGAGGGATGCGCGGAAGCGCCGGATCGAGGACTCAGCCATGCCGTCACGGGCGAGGGCGACGAGGGCCTTGGTGACCTCACGATCGGTCACTGCATTGATGGCCATCACGCTGACCGACGTGGGCAGCAATCGCACGACGGCGTTGTCTGCGACGAACGTCTTGCGGGACACAGTGTGGGAACGCTCCTCGAGCCACACCGGAAGGAGCGCGTTGACGCGGGCGCGGCCCGCTCTTGGGTCGACGCCACCGGCCAGCGCAGCTCGCTGACGAGTGAGCCACTCCTGGGCCGCTCGTTTGGTGTCGAAGGTGCGGCTCTCCGCATAGACGCGCCCCACCTTGAGCACGGCGTTGAACCTGCCCGACGGCAGCTTCTTGATGGTCACGACGCGACTTTCTGCAGCCACGCGTGGACGTCGCGGCTCTGGTACCGCGGGATGTGCGGCGATAACCAGGTGACGCGGGGACCACCGCCGTTGGTCCGCCACCGGCTCAGCGTGCTGGCGTTCACCTTGAGGATCTTCGCGACCTCCGCGGTGGTCAGCAAGACCGACAGCTCTGGTGCCGCGTCGCGGATGGTGTTCGACATTTTGGTCTCCTTTCCTACGAAGCGAATTCGTGGACGCTCACGTGTTCTGACACGTAGGCGTCAAGGGAAGCGGCCTCCTCCTTGCCGACGAGGCGGCGTTCGCGGGCCAGTGCGGCTGCGGTGTTGGCGAGCATGGCGTCGCCGGTGTTGCGCCAGCCGGATTGGGCGAAACTGAAGGTGCCGACGATGAGGGTGGTCTCGACGTCAGTGTGCTCGGTGGTGCGGTGGTGCTCGCGACGCCAGATGAGCCGGGCCTCGCGGAGCTTCTTGAGGGTGGTGGAGTAGGCGCGGGACTTGGTGGAGAAGTGACCGCCGAAGCCGAGCATGTGGGCCCAGCGGCGCAGGCGGGTGTAGGAGAGCCGGCCCGAGTTCGCCTCCGGGTTGGGATTGAGATCGTCACATCCGTGCCGGCCGAGGCGCCAGCAGGCGTCGATGATCCGACCGGTGTGGGACGCCGGGTCGGACGTGTACATCTCGATCGTGTCGGCGGTGATCCTGCTCGAGGTGTGGCCGGTGTCCTCGGTGGACTTGGTGGCGTACTTGGCGAGGTAGCCGGCGACTGCGGACTCGGTGATCTCGCCGTCGACGTTGAGACGGACCTCGCGGATGTCGAGCTGATGGCCCCATTGGATGAGCCATCCTTCGGGCTGGTCAGGGTGCGGCGGGGTGCGGAACCTGGTCGAGATGGCGGCCTTGGTGATCGCGTACCGCAGGAGCCGGTGGTCGGCGGTGAGGTGCGGGGCGAGCAGGGTGGCAGGGTCGTCGGGGTCCTTGCCATCGAGACGGACCAGGGCGTGGAAGTGGGCGACCCCGCGGGCCTGCATCTCGGCAACCTTGCCGTAGGACAGCCGCAACCCGGTGCCGTGCTTCTTGGCCCAGCCGTCGAGGAGGGAGCGGGCGTTGTCCATGGTGCGTCGCCACAGCTCGCCGGACATGACGTTCCAGACGACCTGGCCGGTGTAGTCGTAGCAGTCCAGGCACAGCGGGGTGCCGAGGATGCGCTCGTCGGCGGCGTGGGTCTGGTGGCAGCGCAAGTCGACGCCGTGGGGGCAGAGTTTCGGTTTGCGGCCGGGGCGGCAGATGCGGTGCACGGGGGTTTGCCCGGGGGTGGTGGAGCGTTTGGCGCGGGTGGAGTGGACCGGCCCGAAGGAGGGGGCGGTGAAGGTCGGGAACACGCATGGGTGCAGCTGGACAGTGTCGGGGATGCCCTTGCCGCCGTTGATCCCGGCGAGGATTAGCTGGTAGGTGTCGGCCCGGTAGACCTCCGCGCAGGCCGGGCAGACGGTGGCGCGGCGGTTGCCGCACGCCTTGTAAATGACCCCGTCCGGCATCGCGTCGGTGGTCCGGGTGGTCAGGATGGCGCCGGTGCGTTCGGAGACCTCGTGGATCTCACCGCGCAACTGCACGGGGCGGGTGCAGGCGGCGGCCGGGGTGACGTGTTCCATCCAGCGCCAGTAGTCGTCCCTGGCGCCGCGCTCGACGCCTTGGTCGGCGGCGGTGATCGGCCTCGAGGGCAGACCGGGCCGGGAGGCAGCCCGCCACATGGGTCTAGGCGTTGGGAAGAGAGTGGGTTGGGTGGGCTCGGTGCTCACCCCCACCCCCGGGACACGTGTCCCGGGGGTGAGAGTCAACATCGAGGCGTCGGCGCTCATCAGCCCTCAGCGGGTTCGAAGGCGTCGCCGCAAATATCGCAGGTGATGCCGCCTTCGTCGAGGACGGCCCGAGCGACGCGAATGCGCCGGGGGCAGGAGCACAGGCAGGCCAGCGCGTTGTTGCTGCTGGTCCGTCCCGCCTCGAGGTGGATCTCCGGATGGCGATAGGCAGACAGTGCCGCCTTGAGCTCGTCGAGCTCACCCGAGTAGCGCTGTTCGGTCTCGGCGCGGAGCGTGCACACGGACCAGCCAATGCGGTCGTCCTTGTGCGCATCGAGGCCCAGCTCGTCGGCCAGCTTGGCGAACTTCTGGTTGTGCCAGCGGCCCTGCCGCGAGGTGTCCTTGACCGCACGTGCGTCGGCGAGCCCGTGGGCGGCCTCGTGCAGCAGAGTGGTGAGCACTTCCGTGGGCGGCCGCTTGAGGCCCTCGCCGGAGATGAGGACCTCGGAGAGCCGGCTCTCACCGTGCTGCCAACGCAGCGAGCCGTAGTGACCCCACTTCGCCTGTTTCGTTGCGGTCCCGGACCCGATGATGATGACCGCCTCGGGAACATCCGGATGGCCCGACCGGACCGCCTTCCACGCCGCCTCGAGCGCGGCCACGAGCTGGATCGTGGTGAACGCGTCGCCTTGACGCGTACGTGTCACCGCTCTGGGTGAGGCTTCCCGGGTCGTGCGTGAGCTCGTGATGCTCATCGGCCCTCCTTCGGGTGTCGGTTGGGCTTGCGGTAGTAGCCCTGGCGGGAGATGTCGGTCTGTGCCCCCTCGAGGAGCACGCCGATCCGGGCGCCGTGTTCGGCGGCCAGGCGCATCGCGTCCATCGCGTACATGACGGACTCTTCAGGGTTGCCGCCGTCGTCCTCGTAGACGGCGTAAACGCCAAGCGAGGCGCCGAGGGCTCGGGAGAGCTGCCGGATGGCCTGGTCGAGGCCGTAGCCGAGGCACTTGAGGTTGCCGAGCAGGTCGTAGACCTCCGGGGCGGGGATGGCCTTGCCGTCGATGGTCAGATGGTTGATCGCCCGGATCGACTCGTTCGCGGTCTGGGCGAGCTTGGTCTCTGCGGCCGCGACCAGGGATGGGTCGGCCACGGTTCCGGCGAGGTTGTCGGTGATGGTTTCGAGGGCCGAGCCGGCCTTCGGGGTGGTGTGATTCGTGGTCATGCGTGCTCACCTCCGGTGGCAGTCGTGTCTGTGGTGGCCACGTCGAGTGACCTTGTTGATGTGCGCAGCCAGGCGGCGCGGTTGACGAGGATCTGGATGTCGTCGTCAGTGAGGTTCGCGGTCTTGATCCGGGTGGGGAGGCCGCCTTCGGCGAGCAGGAGGCCGACGCCGCGGTCGTCGGGGTTGATCTGCTTGGCGGAGTAGCCCTCCTTGGCCCAGCCCTGGCCGAGGATGATGTCGCTGCTGGAGTCAGTGGTGCAGCGGAACGCGATCCGGTAGCCGAACAGGTCCCGCAGCGAGGTGGGGATGATGTCGGCGCTGGGCCGTTGGGTTGCGGCGACGACGATGACGCCGGCGGCGCGGCCCCGGGCGACGAGGTCGCGGACCATGGTGATGAACGCGGCCCGGGTCTTCTCGTCGCCGACGGTCACGGAGAAGTAAGCCAGCTCGTCGATGACGAGCATGATCGCCTGCATCCCATCGGCCACTTCGATCTTGCGGCGGCCCGATCGGGCCAGCTGCTCGTAGCGTGCCTCCATGATGCGTTGCACCCGTTGCAGGGTGGCCAGGCACGTCAGCGGGTCGTTGCCGACGAAGGTGTCGGCGACCGGCGCCCATGGGAGGAGCTCGACGAGCTTGCCGTCGATGAGGACGAGCTCGACATCTGAGCACAGGGCGGCGTGGGCGACGATGTTGTTCAAGGCGACGGACTTGCCCGAGCCGGGTTCTCCGGCGAGCAGCATGTTCCGGTACATCAGGCCCACCTCGGCGGGTGCGCCTCCTTGCTGAGTCCCGAGGTAGATGGGGCGGTAGATCGACAGCCCGGAAACGTGGCCAGTCGAGGTGGTGGCGTGGGAGGGTCCCGCCGTGCGGCGGGACCGACCCTTCCTCATCGCCTCTGAGACTGACCTGCCGGTCAACCTGCGGGTTGACCGGTCAGTTGACTCCGGGACGGTGAGGTCAGACATAGTCGCTCACGTCCTCTCCGTTGCGTGAGATGACTGGGGCGACCGCGGCTGCGGGCGTCCCCACGGATCGAGCCGAGGGCTTCGGCTCTTTCGAGGTCTGCTTGGCCGACGACGCGGCCGACGCGGACGTGGCTGCCGGCGCGTGGATTGGCGTGACGGTGTCCTTTGTTGTCACGTCGGTGGAGCCGGCGCGGATCAGGTGGAGCGCCCGAGTCGGGTTGACCTCGCCGGCCGGTAGATGCCGGGTCGTGGCGAGCAGCGGTGACTCGATGTGGGCGCGTGCGAGCGGGTCGCGTCGCTGGATGTCCACCCGGACGAGGGCGGCCGTCTTGGGTGAGCGGCGGACCCGGGCGTCCCGGGCCCAGCAGGCGGCGGCGATGGCCTCGGTGCGCTGTTCGAGGTTGTCCACCGATAGACCGGGCCGTAGCCACAGCCAAACGGCCTCGCCTTCGCGGGTCGACCTGGCGGCCAGGATGAAGGCCGCCCTGCCGGAGTAGTTGTAGGTGCGCAGCTCGCTCATGCACACCCGTAGCCGGTGGCGGTCCATGACGCACCAGAACCGGTTCCTGGCGAATCGGCGCGTCGGCGCGAACGCGAGTACGGCCGTGAGAGCGGCCACGAGAAGAATGACGATGACAAGCGTCGAGTAGCCCGCGTTGGCGAGCCGGTCGTAGATCCCCACAATTGCGAGGACGGTGATCAGTTCCCAGCGCCAGCGCCAGATCGCGCCGACGACGATGAACAGCAGGAACCGCTCCCGGTGTTGGGGAGTTGGTGTGTGGTTCCAGTTCTTGCCTCCACGACGATGGTCGTGGGGGCGTGTAGTTTTGAACATGACTCGCCCTTCCCATTCGAGGAAAACGGGTTGAGTTGGAAAGACCACGAGGCCGGACGGTTCTCTAGGCCAAGCCCGGCCCCGCGGTCGACTTCCGGGAGCAGCCCCTACGGGGGCTGCTCTCTCATGAGGCTGTCGGGTCGCTCGACCCGTCAATCGACGTCAGGTCACACCAGAGGCTGAACGCCACATCGCGGGCCTTCTCGACTGCTGCGAGATGGTCCTGCGGCGTCTCCTGGCGTACGGCTGCGACGATCGATGCCCTCCACAGACGCTCTGCTTCCAGCTGCGCGTCCTCGATGTGTTGCTGTGTCAGCTCCTCTGCCCTGGCGCGGGCGGTCAGCTCTGACACGAGCCGGACTGGTGCCGGCGATCCGGTCCGTCGGATGTGATGAGTCATCACGCACGTCCTTCAGGAGTTCCACGGACCCGCTGGGTCCGCAGGGAGTGGGTCAAGCAGCCTTCGTGGCACCGAGCGCCGTGATCGACTTCGCTCGGAACGCCACACCGTTCTTGCCGTTCGTGGCCCACGGGATGGCCTCCAGCTCGGCCAGGCCGATTGCCGTGCCCACCGTCACCTTCGGCATCTGTCCAGCCACGGTGACGTTGAGCATCTCGCCGCCTGTCTCGTCGAGCGCCATCACCTGGACCGTCCACAGCGGCTCGTTGGTGATCCGGTCCTGCTTCTGACGACCGTTCTGGTCCTGCTTCTCCACCGCGGCCTTGGTGACCGTGAACGTCTTGCCCTGCGTGTCGATGATCAGCTTCATGACTCTGCCTCCTCGGCATCTACGGCAGCACCCCCAGTGGGTGCAGCGCCTTGGGGTGTTTTGTCCCCAAGAAGAGCGAAGCATAATATTCTCGCTGACTCAAGCAGCATGGACATATTTCTCGAATCAGGGGAGCATGATGATGTCAGGCGCCCGCTTGCTTGCGGGCGCACACGAGAGGGAAGGACGACGATGAAACTTGAACTGCTGACGAAGTGGGTCAACTCGGGCTCGAGCGGCTGCCCCAGCGTGTACACCACGGAGGACCCAGAGACTCTGGTCGTCCAGGGCAACGTGCTCGACGATCAGACCCGACGCCAGCTCGCGGACGAGTTGCCGGGTGAGGACGCGATCGCGATCCCCACCGAGACGATCCTGCGCGCAGCCGAGATGATCCGGAGTCGTCAGTGACACGTACGCGTCAACACGACGAGTTCACAGATCTCGACGCGCCCGAGTGGCTGGCTCTGTTCGAGAACGTTCGACAGTCGTGGTTCCGGCTGGAGACCCTGCAGAGGTACTCAGTGGACTACGAGCGAGATGAGTTCGAGCAGTTCCTGCTCATTGGGCGGCTCAAACGAGAACCAGGCCCCTGGCAGCGAATGCTACAGCGACACAGGGCTGCTGGGCGCAAGCTGCAGAGGGTGCACGTCGTCGAGGAACCACTGACGGACTACCTCCGTTACGAGCTCGCGGCGTATGAGCAGAACGCTGCGGCCGGCGAGGAGATCCGGCTGCTGCCCGTCACGCCCCCGGCCTGGCCGTCAGGTCTACCTCGCGGGCGGGACTTCTGGCTGTTCGATGACACAGAGGTCTGGGACATGCATTACGACGAGCAGGGACGGTTCGTGCGCGCCACGTGCACAGACGACCCGGACCACGTGCAAGAGTGCCGTCGTTGGCGAGACCTGGCCCTCGAAAACTCCATCGACATAACCGACTACCTGCGACATCACGCCGCCTGACACCACATCGCCGAAAGGACACGATCACCAGTGGCTGCCCCCACCCGACGAGCACGAGCCGCTCTCATTGAGCGACTCCGCGAGGTGCGTCGCACCGCCGGCCTGACCGGCGTGGCGATGGCTCAGCAGCTCGGCGCGGGCTGGGGGCAGCCCAAGATCTCCAAGATCGAATCCGGCAAGCAGCTCCCCACGGACGACGACATCCGCGCCTGGGCAGCCGCCACAGGCACGGACCCAGCAGAGCTCCTTGATCTGCTCGACCGAGCCGCTCATGAGTTCCGGACCTTCCGAGACGCCTATCCAGCAGAGGGCGGAGCAGACGCGCACCAACAGGCGTATGCCGCCGCTGAGCAGGCGGCCAGCATGCTCTTCTACTACCAGCCCCTCATCGTGCACGCCCTGCTGCAGGCGCCTGAGTATGCCCGAGCCATACTTTCCCTCCCTGGCGGACCCGCAGACCACGGCGCGACGTCGGATGAGATCGACCGAATCATCGCCGCTAGGCTGCGCCGGGCATCGATCTTGTACGAGCCAGGCCGTGACATCACTGTGCTCGTCGGCGAGGCCGCGCTACGCACCATGGTTGGATCGCCCGAAGTAATGCAGCGTCAGCGCGACCACATCGCTCACCTTGCTGTCACGGTCCCGCATGCCAAGATCGGCATCGTCCCGTTCGAGAGCTGCCCCATCCTCCCGCTCCACGGGTGGGAGCAACGCGACGGCCTGGTCAGCATCGAGACAACCGCGGGTGACCTCGAGATTGCGGATCCTCGCGAGGTGGACCAGTACCGACGGTGGGGCGAACTGCTGACTGGTTCGGCCAAGTTCGGGAACGACCTTTCATCCATCTTGCGGAAGGCTCCCCCGAGCCTCTAGCGAGTTCTCCGCCTATCGGAGCATATGCTTTAGTCCTCATCAGCAGCTGTTGGGGAAGGGGGTCGGCCTACGTTGGAGGCTGCATCCTCCTCGCGTGGAAGACACGGACGGAACTTGCGCCAATGAGTGAGCTCCTCGTCCTCAAGGACTCGCCTTACTCGCTACCCGATGAGGCGGAATCCTCCATCTTCGAGATGCGAAGCCGCCTAAGGCGTGCCCGTGTTGGTCTGCAAGACGCTGTAGAACAGGCTCGACGCCTCGGTCTGATTCGAGAAATTGAACGTGCGCACGCCTATTGGGCAGTTTTCGAGAGCAATCGGATCGAGTTCGAAGGGCCCGATCTGGCGGGGACAGTCGAGGCAATCGAATCTGCGCGTGGTCAAGATGTGCTTCGTGAACTAAACATCAACCTCTTGCCCGACGTCCTGAAGCAAGACCGCCGGGCATTTGCCGCCATCGGCTTGGAGACCGCCCGTCTCCTCGCCGGACGCTACATTGGCGATGGCTCCCGGGGCTTTGCCCAGATTGACATACGCTCCCTCCACTCAGTGTTGATGGCGGGATCGTGGTTCGCAGGGGCGTACCGCTCGTTTGATGCGGGCATCGCGGACTCCGAGCACCGACCCTTCCCTACTTACCAAATCGACTCGGCGATGGCGGACCTCGCAGACTGGAGCCAACGGAATCATCATCACGAAGACGCCGTGCTGCGCGCAGCGATTGGTCATGCGTGGTTCACTCACGTGCACCCGTTCCAGGATGGGAATGGTCGCGTTGCTCGACTCCTGACAAACGTCCTTCTGGGCCAAGATGGCCTACCACCAGCAATCGTCAAGGCGTCATCTCAGAGAAGCCAATACATCGCCGCACTTGCCCACAGCGACGAGGGTGGAGACATCATGCCTCTAACCGGGCTTTTCCTCGATACAGTCGAGCGTTATGTCGACGAATTGAAGCGGCCACGAACCTTTAGGCGACTCTTCGCGGAACTCGTAGCCCGTCGTGGCGACAACTACTTCGCCTGGTACCAAGACTGTGTCACCGACTTCATGACGCGCCTTCAAGGAGAACTCTCACTCTACGGATTGAATCTGGAGCCCCTCGATGCACTCACACCGGAAGTCTTCGACCAGATGCGCAAGTCAGCTCCAAACCTAGCCCGCGATGGAACCTCCGTCTTGACAGCTTTGGTACGAGACCAAACCGGCCAGGAAATTGCGCTCTACCAACGCGTACCGCCACTCGAAGCGCGGAACCGCTTCAGGCCCGACGAGCGTGTGCCGGGCATAGCATTTGCCCTGCCGAACGATCCCTTCAGCTTGAGCCCTTACCGCCGGACCACTCGCGCCGACCTTGAGGGTCTATCCGAGATCTGGGTCCAACCGGATAGAACCGTTCAGGTCTATGTCGATGACGCCGGGGGAGTCACTGCCTTCGGGGTTGCCGGAGCTGCTGCCCGAGTCGCCGGAAGATTGCGGGTCGCCTTCGCAAGGCGGTTTCGAACACCTTCCAACTACTTCGGGTCGGCGCGCTGGCTGCCAAAGATCAATGGAGGGCCCGGGTAACCAACCGCACATCAGACATTCCCCAGGGGCCCAGTCGATCACCGCCGCGCTGACAACTCACTCCACCCATAGTCCATCGGTCGCAACGCACCGAGTCGCAGGTGGCTGATCAAGCCGCCTCCAGCCGTACCACCTGCCTTCATCCGCCACCGCGACGACGACGTCACCATCGCTGGTCACTTGGGCCGCCGAGACCGCTCGCAGGTCCGGTTGAAAGCGGCCTCCGCCGAGATCGCGAGCAAGCCGCGAGCCGATCAAGTGTGGGCGGCGCGCCACGGGATGAAGGGGCTCCACCATCGGCTCGTTCGGGTCCTCGAGAGGCCCGCGTAGCCAGGCACCCGGAGTGCCGAGATCGACGCTGTCCGGGGGCACTCGGACGAGTTCTTCAACCCACAGCCGGGAGCAGTCGATGATCGCTGCCCCCGAGTGGTCCTCGCTGTAGAAGCCAGCCTCATCGATGACGGAAACGACCGCCTGGCCGGCCCCACCGGCCAAGGTGGGGGTGTCCGAAAGAATGCGCAGGTCGGTGCGCCATCCGTGTGTAGCGGGTCCCTGATGCTCGTTGAACTTTGGAATGCGCAGTCGAGCTCGACGCCCCGCGAGATCCTCGGAGTCGTGGGTGAGCCGGCTTAGGAGGATCGCGGGGTGCCCGCATCCAGTCGATGCATCGCTCGACTGGATCTCGAGGTCACCAACCAGCGCAGCGAAGCGAGCCTGGACTTCGTGTGGCGTGAGTTCGCTCATCGCGAACCCCCTCCCCCGCCAACGATGGGACCTGTTGGTGGGACGCTGGGCCTGCCCACGAACGCGAGTTCGCCTTGGTAGTAGTCGATCGACAGGAAGTCGTGGACGACCTCAACCGTTAGCCCTGGGCGTGGGGCGTGGACGATCCCTCCTTGTCCGTCGTACATGGCGACGTGGTGAAAGAAGTTGGCCGGGTCTCCAGGGGCGTGGAAGAAGACGAGGTCTCCTGGTCGCCACGAGCTGGGGTCGTTCGGGAGTCGCTGCACGGCGCCAGCTTGAGCGCTGGCGACACGTGGGAGGCTTACTCCGGCTTGGTGCCAGGCGAACTGGGTGAGGGAGGAGCAGTCGAAGCCGATGACTCCGGCCCCTGACCCGAAGCCTTCGCTGGGTCCGTTGACGGTTCCACCGCCCCAGGAGTACGGGACCCCGACCTGAGCGAGGGCCGCGGCCAGTGCCTTGCTGCCGGCGGTGTCATCGCTGATGAAGGCAGCGTTGGTGTAGCACGAGGCGGACAGGACGGTGGGATCGCCAACGACCTGCATCGCGAGCGGTTGCCACTTGGCGTACGCGGTCGGGAACGCGCTGCGTTGCACGGCCTGGGCAGCGTCCGTGACAGTCATGGCTTCGAAACCGGCGATGTCCAGGAGCCCGGGCTGGCCTCGCATCCCGCCGGTGTAGAACATGCGGGCGGAGGTGGCTGGGTCCATCCGCTGGTTTGTGGTGCCCCATGCGGCGCGTTGTTGGAAGAGCCCGAGACTGTCGCGGTCGCCGTAGTTGACGTTGATGAGGTTGGACTCTTGCATCGCGGTCGCGACCGCGATCACCCAGCCGTAGGCGGGGACATCCAGTTCGCGCCCGACGGCGACGATGATGCGGGCGTTGATTGCTTGCTCGGGCGTCAGGCCGTCGACAGCGACCGCGGCCTCGATCACGGAGCCGGGGCATGCTCCGGTGGCGGATGGCGCCTGCTGCTGGCCCGATCCGCCCACGAGGGCCAGGAGTAGCACGGCTGCGAGTCCACCGACGAGCACCAGGGGCGTGACCGCGATCAGGATTCGGCGGATCCGCCGCCACAGGACTTGCCGCGCGGCTATCGCTGCGGCCTCGATGACCATGTCAGCCTCCTTGGGCCGTGGGGAGTGCCTGAGTCAGTGCGGGGGTGGGAGCACCAGCGATGTTCTCCGCGGGTTCCAGGCCGTTGACGAGGCAGCTGTCGGCGGTCGTCTCGGTGGCAATATCGACGCGTCCGCCGTCGGTGACGACGCGGAACGTGCGCGGCGATGGCGCGGTCGCTACCTCTTGTGGGGTGCCGAGCACTTGGCTGGCCGGGACCCGGGTGGGGTCAACCTTCTCGAGCTGGGCGAAGAAGGCAGGGGTCACATCGTTCTTCAACGCAGAGAGCCATTCCGCGGTGGGCCGGTTGGTGGTCACCCACTCGGCGGCGAAGCGAGCCACGACCTGTTCGCATGATCCGGTTGGTGAGGGCGATGTCGTGGCAACCGGTGGGCTCGAGAATGAGTTCATCTGGGTAACCGCGGGCTCTGGGGACGTGGGCGGCCCAGCTTGAGCGGTGTTCGTCCGCACGACGCCAGTGGTGGTGGCGCCTTGTGGGGCGGCCTCCGGTGACAATGCGCTTGACGCCTTGCCGATAAGCGCCACCAGGATAAGGACGCCGGCGACGCTGGCGCCGAAGTGCTTCCAGGACCACAGGGGCCATTCGATGATTCGGTGCAAACGGTCAGGCACGGCTGCTCCCCTCGCCCCGCTCGGTCGTCAGTTCCTCGGGGCCCGCGGTGATGAACTGCTTGGTCGCCGCGTCATAGAACCGGGTCTGCACACCGGCTTCGGTGATCTCCTGATGGGAGTCGTGTGTCCTGACCGCGCGGATCTCACGGATTCCTGAGGGCAGCTCGTCCACCAGCGTTCCCGACTTCGCGGGAGGATCGTTCGTGGCCCGCGGGTTCGGGTCATACAAATCCTGAGGCCGTATGCCGCTGAGCTCGCTCCGACCGGGAGGCGGGCTGTGTCGGGGGGTGGACGCTCGGGCAACGACCCCTGTCTGGGCGGGGGCCTCGGGCTTCAGCTCTTCGCCGACGTGACCCCGGGCCGCGCGGGTGTCTGCTACGTAACTGTTTCGTGGGAGGGCTGAGCTCATGCTGTTCACGCGTTCGGGAACTTCGCGCTGGGTGTCGGGAACGTCGGGTTGGGTCCAGGTGATGGTGTCAAAGCGGCGACCGATGGACTCGACCGGGAGGTTGACCCTGCGCACGTCACGGGCCGGGCCGGTGCCCGTGGGGGTCTCGCCTGTATCGGAGGTCTCGCTGGTGACGGTGGGGGTCGACGTTTGCCCCTTCCGATTGGCGGTGTCGTCGGAGCCGTCCTCGACCGCTTTGCGTCCGACGACGTAGCCGAGCACGGATCGGCGGGCGGTGCGAACGAGGCTGTTTCCGCGTGGCGAGTGGCCGAGGATGTTGGCGAACGACAGCAGCGGCAGCAGCAGGATGAACGCGGCCAGCGACACGACGAGGCACAGCACGAGACTGAGGATCCCCATCCCAGCACCGTTCGCGTTGGACAGGATGGCGGCGATGGCGACGGCGTGGATGGCGGCCCCCGCACCGAAGGCGATCACGTTGATGACCGCTGCGCCGGCGATGTTGCCGATGCGGCGCACGATGCTCGACATCGGTGCGATGACGCCGAATACTGCGGCCGCGGGGAAGAACATGACGAGCAGGCGCAGCATAACCAGGCCGCAGAAGACGAAGAGGTCGGCGACGAGCCGGAACAGGGCGGTGAACAGGGCGCCGATGAAGGCCATGAAGCCTGCGCCGGCGCGGCCTTTGGACTTGCCCTGGACGGCGGCATAGGCCAGTGGGTCCTGGTCTTGGATCTCCTGGGTGGTGGCGACCCAGTCGTTCGCCTTCTGTTCCGTCACCCGCTGGATACCGTCGGATTCCGCCCGCGCGGCGGCGAGTTCGACTCGGCTGAAGGTACTCTCCCGGAACAGCAGCGGACCCCATTTCTTGGCGGCTGGGCTGTCCGGGTCGCCGAACTGTCCGCGCAGCCAGGTCTGGTACAGGATCTCGTCGACGACGAGGGCGCCCTGGGCGCGGGTGGGGTCGCCGGGAGCGGTCTCTGTCAGGCCGGCGCTGCTTTGGTTGACCGACGCTATCGACTGGGTGACGGCCTGGTCGAAGAAGCTCGCGACCCGGGTGGGGTAATGCGAGATCCCGGAGACGATGCCGAGAACGAGCACGGCCCAGGCGGCGGCCATCATCACCGAGGAGAGCCGCCCGTGCAGGGAGTAGTAGAGCAGCAGGCCGGCAACGGCGAGTAGGGCGGTGACGCCCCAGGGTGACCAGATGGCGGCGTTGAGCCGGGTGGTGACGGTGGCCACGACGTCGTCGAGCGGTTGCATGTACTGCTCCGGGTGCGCGACGCGGTTGTGGATGCCGTTGGTGGCCGAGCTCAGCCAGGTCCCCCCGGACAGGAAGGTGTTGCCGACGAAGGTGTCGATGGTGGCGTCGACGTCGGTGAGGCCGCCCACGCAGCCGAGGTCGTAGGTGCTCCAGGTGAGGCCGGCGTACCCGTACTGGTCGTAGAACGTCGTCGACGGCGGAGTGGCCCAAGGGTCGCCGGGGGACGGGATGGGCTCGGGTGAGGGGTCGAAGAAGCCGGGCAGTCCGGTGTCGGGGATGGAGGCCGTCGGGGCGGTCTTGCAGTCCCAAGGTGCCGAGGGCAAGGCGTTGGCGCCAGAGGCGGCTTGCGCGAACCCAAGGAGCGCGATGAGGGTGAGTGCGGCCGCCGCGGCGAGCCGGCGGAGACCGAGCTTGATTCTGACAACGGCAGTGTGTGGAGGTGTCGGGCGCATGTCAGGCACTCGCTCGTTCGCTCAGCTCGTCGACCTCGTCGATGGACGTGTTGTCGTCGGTCATGGTCGCGCCAGTGCGATCGACGCGGTTGCGGGCCTTGTCCGGCGTCGCGGTCGTGTTGAGGGCCTCGAGCAGCTGCGGGTGGGCGGACAGGTCCATGCGCATCCGTTCGATGCCGCCGTTGCCGTCGCTGAACACGAACTCACGCGGTCCGCGCAGCCCGTCGCGGCTCGGCCTCGAGAGAGTGCCGAAGATCTGCTCATAGCCGAGCCCGTCGCGGATCCCTGGGATGAACCGCAGGGCGTCTCGTTGGGCTTCTTCGCCGGTGAGCCGGCCGATGAATGCCGCCGAGCAGAGGTTCGCCAGATCGAGCTTCAGCAGGTCGGACGGGTTCTGACTGGCCATCAGGACGCGGGTGTTGTGCTTGCGGGAGTCCCGGGCGGCACGGTCGATGAACCGTCGGCCCGTGCTGAATGTGGACAGGGCCCAAGCTTCGTCGATGAAGATGCCCTTGCGGGTGTTGATGTCCCCGAAGTACATGCCGCGCTGGGTGAGCCAGGCGGCGAGGTACATGACGCACATCGAGAGCCGCTCGTCGAGGTCCTCGGTTCCGGCGCTGGACTCGTCCGGCAGGGCCAGCCCGCGCAGTGAGTACACCGTCAGCAGCGGCTCTTCCGCGGTCTCGGGTCCGGGCCGGCCGACGGGGAAGATGAGGCGGCCGTGGCTGGTCTTGGCGGCTTCACGCAGGAAGTCGGCCATGTACCCGGCATGCCGGGCGAGCTCGGGATCGCCCTGCAGCTCGGCCAGGGCGGTGACGACCTGGTCGCAGGAGCTCCAGGCGTTGGCGGGGACGCTGCCGACGGCGCGCATGAGGGCGACTTCGGACAGGACATGTTCTTGCAGTTGCTTGGGCAGCATGGCTCGAAGGACGCTGCTGGTGAGCAGGCGTCTGGTGTCCTTGGCCTGTTCCATGGCGGCCCGCCAGTCGGACTCGTCGGCGTAGTGGTGCCGGTCGGGTTCGGCGATGACCCGGTAGGTGCTGAGCGATCCTTCGGGTGCGTCGAGTAGGTCGACGGCGCGCGAGTAGGGCTCGAGCTCGGGGAGCCGGGTCAGGGCGGTGAGCCTCCCGGACGGGTCGAGCACGGTCCATGGCACGCCTTGGACGACGGTGCGGTAGATGATATTGCCGCCTGCGGTGGACTTACCGCCGCCGAGGCCAGCGCAAAGGACGGCGAGTCCGGACTCCTCGCCCCTCTCGGTGGCTAGCCAGGGCTCCCAGGTGACGACCCGGGCGGAGGTGCCGGAGGTTTGGCCGAGGTGGATGCCGACCCGGTCGCCGACGGTGGCGGTCGCGGCAGGGACGGCTGCCGCGAGTGTGGTGACGGGCATCCGGCGTCGGTAGGCGGTGGACCCGAGGCGTTCGCCGGGGATGAACTCGCGGGCCACGGCGTACTGGTCCTGAGGCCTCGCGATGGTGATCTGGGGCGCGTAGAGCTTGCGGACCATGCCGGCGCGTTCGATGGCCTCGTCCTCGGTGGAACCGGACACGGCGATGCGGTACCAGCCCGAGGTTCGGGTCGACAGGCCGGACAGACCCATCGAGATCTCGTCCTCGACGGCGAGGGCCCTCGATGCCTGCCGGTCAAGGGCGCCAGGGGCCGGTTCGTGGTGCTCGATCTCGTAGTGGTCCTTCTGGGCCCGGATCTTCTGGATGTTGCGGCGCATCGCGGCGCCGACCTTGGCTGCGTCCTCGACCTGGACGCGGCCGGACCACTCGACCGGGAACGGCAGCTCGTCGGTTCGCTGCATCCACGGGATCCCGGGCGGGATCTCAAGGTCGATCATCCGACTCACCGAGAGGACGCAGACGTGGCGCTCGATCCTCCTGTCGTCGTGCTCCCCCATCACGCGGATGGTGCGCCCGTACGGGGTGGCGAACCAGTTGACGTGGTCGGTGAACTCGCCAAGGTCGTCGGTCTCCCAAGTCGCGTTCTCGACTCCTCCGAGCGTCAAGGGTGCTGGCAGGCCCAGCGCGCAGGACCGGTGCAGCAGCCATTCCAGCTGCCGCGGGGTCGCCGGGGCGGCCTCGATCCCGGGTGAGGCCATCAGTTCATCGGTGGCGCGGATGTGCTTCTCCAGGGCTGCGACTTCACGGTCGGCCATCGATCCGGCGACCGATCGGAGCGCCTTGAACAGCGGGCTACGGCTCGGGATCTCGACCCCGAGATAGACCTCCTTGTCCGCCATCGACAACGAGGCCAGACGTCGCTGGTCCGTCCTAAGGTAGTCGCTCCAGCCCGGCAGGGGCGCCGGAGCGTTCAGGTCGTGGTCGTGCGCCCACTTTGCGACCGGGTAGGGCCGCGTCGTCACCCGAAGATGGAGCTCTCGCTTCGACAGCTGGGCCAGCACGTCGGCACCATCGACAATGAGCTGCTCCCTGACCCCGTCCGGGCGGAAGGACCAGCCCTGTGGGTCGAGCAGGTACCAGGCCATCAGGTTCTGCCCGGTGGCGGTGCAGTTGCCGCTGATCCTGCGTAAGGCAAGACCTCTCGTGCTGTTCATCGTGTCCCCCTAGAGAGGGTCCCCTTGACTTTGCGTAACCCGCTGCGGCGCTTGCTCTTCCGATCAGCGCGGCGTTGGGCCCGGCTCGGGCGTGTGGGGACGGCACGCACTCGAGCCGGGCGGACTGTGTGCGTCGTCTCCCTCAGGTCGTCTCTGGGCGCGGAGACCTCGTGCACAAAGGCGCCGAGGACCGCGGCAAGGGGACGATCTGGGTTGACGACGGAGAGGATCAGGCGGGTGAGCCCGACCGTGGCAAGCAGGCTGTAGGCCAGCGAGAAGAAGCCGAGGCCGATCCCCAATCGGCGCTCCATCATCTGCAGCAGTACGAAAACCACAGCGCCGACCGCATACGCCACGTACCTGGCCCGGAACGGCAGGGTCCGGTTCGGCGGGCCCAGCCACACCGAGTTGACGTTGTAGATCTCGTCATCGACAGGCAGGCGCATGGGTCAGCCCGTCACGAGCGACGCGATCCAAGTGCCGAGGCTGTCGGCCTGACCACTTGTCGCCAGCCCGAGCACTGCGAGTGCGATGACCACGCCAGCCACGACGCGCATGGCCTTGGCGTTGTCGCCCCGCTGCGCAAGAACGAAGAGCATCGTCGCCACGAGGAGCAGGAGCAGCGGGATGATGTTGGACTTGATCCAGCTCTGCAGGCCAGTGGTGCCGGCAGCAGCCGCTAGCGTTGCAAGTGTCCCCATGATTGTCCCCTTTCAGATGGTTTGGGTAGGTCCCCAAAACCATCCGAGCGGACACCGACACGCGACTCAAGCGCGCCCAGAAACCTTGACCAAGTTCTGACGACTTCTTGAAGCTCTCTTGTCCCCTGCCGGCGGCGCGAGCCAGGCCCGGAGGACTGCGTTCGATGGCAGTTACGTGCCGTTAGGGCCTGGTAAGAAGCACCGACAGGATCCGGTAGATTCGCCCGTTTCGAGCCCGTATGGGAGTTGGGTCGCTAACCTGCCCTTGACGCATACGTGTCAACCTTGGGGGCGAGAACTGGGCCGCGGCCCCGAA
>Ga0209347_1001860_pt1 | contig 30782 bp, 26 predicted proteins | sample AutmiccommuBRH23_FD_187382 | JGI IMG/M metagenome (GOLD analysis project Ga0209347, IMG submission 187382) | Deep subsurface microbial communities from Mt. Terri, Switzerland - Autotrophic microbial communities BRH/23 (SPAdes) (version 2) | ecosystem: Environmental > Aquatic > Deep subsurface >...
GCGCGTCGACCGAGGAGCTCGCCGAGGCCGAGGGGGTCGGGCAGATCATCGCCGAGTCCGTGACCGCGTGGTTCGCGGTGGACTGGCACGCCGAGATCGTCCGCAAGTGGGCCGCGGCCGGGGTGCGGATGGAGGACGAGGTGGACGCGTCCGTCGCCCGGACGCTCGAGGGCAGGATCGTGGTCGTCACCGGGTCGCTCGAGGGGTTCTCGCGCGACGAGACCAAGGAGGCGATCCTCAGCCGCGGCGGCAAGGCGGCGGGCTCCGTCTCGCGCAGGACGGACTGGGTCGTCGTCGGCGCGAACGCCGGGTCGAAGGCCGCCAAGGCGGAGGAGCTCGGGCTGCGGGTCCTCGACGAGGCGCAGTTCGTGCGCCTCCTCGAGACCGGTTCACCGGACTGACCTGCACTGGTCGGCCCCAACCCATGTGTCCACCGGCCATAGGGCTGCGGCAGGTGTGTGGGGAACAACCGTGTCCTGCGTCTCGCCGCCTCCTAGAGTTGCCGGAGTCAGGACGCCCGTCCCGACCGCGCCGGATCAAACCAGATCGGGCCAGACCGGACAGGCCACGAGTCGCACGAGGAGGTGCAGGTGTCCGCAGGCACGCCACTGCTCGAGACCCGCTCCCTGACCAAGGAGTTCCGGGGGTTCAAGGCCGTCTCCGACGTCAGCCTCACGGTCCTCGAGGGCACCATCCACGCGCTGGTGGGTCCCAACGGGGCCGGCAAGACGACCCTGTTCAACCTGCTGACCGGGTTCTTGTCCCCGACCTCGGGGACCATCGTCTATGACGGCCGGGACATCACCGGCCAGGCGCCGGAGCAGATCGCCCACGAGGGCATCGCGCGTTCGTTCCAGATCACGAGCCTGTTCGACCAGATGACCCTCAGTGAGCACCTCGAGCTGGCCCTGGCCAGCCCGACCGGCATGGGGATGCAGTTCTGGCGGTCGGTCAAGCGGATGTCGGTCTTCAAGGACCGGTCGATGGAGTTGCTGGACCAGGTGGGCCTGGCCGACCGGGCCGGGGCCCCGGCCGGCTCCCTGGCCTACGGACAGAAGCGGGCGCTCGAGCTCGCCATCGCCATGGCGCTCAACCCCAAGCTGCTGCTCCTCGACGAGCCGACGGCCGGGATGGGCATCGAGGACGTCGACCGGACCATCGCGCTCGTCAAGCAGATCTCGACCGGGCGCACCGTCGTGTTCGTCGACCACAACATGCACGTCGTCGGCTCGCTGGCCGACACGGTGACGGTCCTCCAGTCCGGCCAGGTCCTCGCCGAGGGAAGCTACGAGCAGGTCCGGACGGACGAGCGTGTCATCACCGCCTACCTCGGAGCCACCCATGACTGAGCCGCGGACGCGAACGACGCTCGAGGTGACCGGTGTCTCCGCGTGGTACGGCGAGGCCCGCGTGCTGTCCGACGTCAGCCTCCAGATCGGGCAGGGCGAGGTCGTCACGCTCGTCGGCCGCAACGGGGCCGGCAAGACGACGCTCCTCCGCTCCATCATGGGCCTGCACAAGCAGGTCCAGGGCTCCGTCACCTTCGAGGGTGTCGAGCTGGTCAAGCGGTCCGCGGACAGCCGGGCTCGGATGGGCATCGGCTGGGTGCCGGACGACCGGGGCATCTACGCCACTCTCTCCGTCGCCGAGAACCTCACGCTGCCGCCGGTCGTCCACGACGACGGCTGGGCGCTCGACCGGATCTATGAGTTCTTCCCCGCGCTCTACGAGCGCAGGGACTTTCCCGGCACCAAGCTGTCGGGCGGCGAGCAGCAGATGCTGGCCATGGCGCGGGTCCTGCGGATGGGAGCGCGGCTGCTCCTGCTGGACGAGCCGAGCGAGGGGCTCGCTCCGGTCATCGTGCAGAGCATCGGGGAGATCATCCGCGAGATCAAGGCGCACGGGGTGGCCGTTCTGCTCGTCGAGCAGAACGTCAAGTTCGCCTCCACGGTCGCCGACCGGCACTACCTCCTCGCCCAGGGGAGGGTCGTCGAGCACCTCGACAACGAGGAGTTCCACGCCCGCGAGAGCGAGCTGCTCACCTATCTCGGGATGTAGCACCGCACCATCCCCACCCAGACGCAGGACCCCAACGGCCAACCAGCACGACATCACGCACCACCCCAGCACGACATCCCAGGAGGGGACATGAGTGGCAGGAAGAAGGTCACGGGCGCCGTGGCCATGGCGGCCTCGGCGTCGCTAGCACTGGCGGCCTGCGGCGGCGGGACCGGCGGCCCGCAGACCGGAGGCGAGTCCAAGCTGAGCAACGACAAGGTCATCATCGGACTGCTCAACGACCAGTCCGGGGTCTACAAGGACCTCTCCGGGCCCAACTCCGCGGTCGCCATCCAGATGGCGATCGACGACTACAAGGCCAAGTACGGCAACGACGCGGTGGCCAAGACGATCGAGATCGTCCAGGCCGACCACCAGAACAAGCCGGACGTCGCCAACACGAAGGCCCAGGAGATGTACGACCGGCAGAACGCCGACATCATCCTCGACGTCCCGACCTCCTCGGCCGCCCTGGCCGTGGCGACCCAGGCCAAGGCGAAGAAGAAGCTCTTCATCGACATCGGCGCGGCAACGACGGCCCTGACCGGGGCGTCGTGCAACAAGTACACCTTCCACTGGGCGTACGACACGTACATGCTCGCCCACGGCACCGGCGCAGCCACCGTGAAGAACGGCGGCAAGACATGGTCGATCGTCTACCCGGACTACGCGTTCGGGCAGGACATGAACAAGTCGTTCACCACGGCGGTCGAGGGCGCCGGTGGCAAGATCGTCCAGTCCATCCCCACCCCGTTCCCCAACGACAACTTCTCGACGTTCATCACCAAGGCGGCCGCGGACAACCCGGACGTCGTCGGCATCATGGCGGCCGGTGGTGACCTCATCAACTTCGTCAAGCAGTACAACCAGGCGGGGATGCAGGACAAGGCCACCCTCGCGGTCGGGCTGATGTTCATCACCGACATCCACTCGCTCGGTGTCGAGCAGTTCTCAGGGACCCAGTTCACCGACGCGTGGTACTGGAACTTCGACGACGAGAACCGCAAGTGGGCCGACCGGTTCACCGAGAAGACGAAGACCCGCCCGTCGTTCGCCCACGCCGGCAACTACTCGGCGGCACTCCAGTACCTCGAGGCGGTCCAGGCGGCCGGCACGGACGCCGCGGATGCCGTGGTCGCCAAGCTCGAGGGCAAGAAGGTCAACGACGTCTTCCTCCGCAACGGTGAGATCCGTGCCGCCGACCACCGGGTCCTGCACGACTCCTACCTCGCCAAGGTCAAGACGAAGGACCAGGTCAAGGAGGACTGGGACTACCAGGAGATCCTCACGACGATCCCCGCTGCAGAGGCGTTCGGACCGGTGTCCGACGCCTGCAAGATGTGACCTGATCCCACGATGTCGGCGGAGGTGTCGGCTGCTGCGAGGCAGCCGGCACCCCGCGCCACGACGGGACCGATGACGACAAGGTCGGCACCATGAGCGCTTTCATCCAGTACACCCTGCAGGGCCTCGCGGCCGGTGGCTTCTATGCCGTGTCCGCGTTGGGCCTCGCCGTGATCTTCGGGGTCCTCGGCGTCGTGAACTTCTCGCACGGCGCCGTCTATATGCTGGGGGCGGTCCTGGCGGCCGTCCTCCTCGCCGAGCTCAACGTCAACTTCTGGCTCGCCCTCGTCATCGTCCCCATCATCATGTTCGGCTTCGGGGTGCTCATGGAGCGCGCCCTGGTCCGTTGGCTGCTCCAGCTCGACCCGCTCTACAACTTCCTGCTCACCTTCGGCCTCACCCTCGTGCTGGTCGAGGCGGTCAAGCAGCGGTACGGCGTCTCCGGGCTGCCCTACCAGATCCCACCGGGACTGGGCGGTCAGGTGACGGTCGGCAGCGTGGGCCTGCCCACCTACGCGATCTTCGCGTGTCTCTTCTCGGTGGTCGTGTGCGTCGCCGTCGGGTTGCTCCTCACCCGCACCCGCATCGGCATGATCGTCCGCGCCGCGACCGAGGCGCCGGAGCGGACCCGAGCCCTGGGCATCAACGTGGGCCGCTGGGTCACCCCGGTCTTCGGGTTCGGCATCGCCCTGGCCGGGCTCGCCGGTGTCCTCGCCGCCCCGAGCCGCGCCATCACCGCGGAGATGGGCAGCAACTTCGTCATCATCCTGTTCGCCGTCGTCGTCATCGGTGGCCTCGGGTCGATCCTCGGGGCGGTCGTCGCCGGGTTCCTCGTCGGGCTCGTCGAGGCCTACGGGGTCGCCTACGCCCCCGCCTACGCCCAGATCGTCATCTTCATCATGATGGCCCTCGTCATCCTCGTCCGGCCCGCAGGGCTCTTCGGACGGGAGGAGATCGCATGACCGACCAGCAGCTCACCGCGAGGACCGACGTCGACCTCGCCCAGCCCTCGATCCTCTCCCGGCGCAGTCCCTGGCGCTATGTGCTGCTGCTCGCCGGGCTCGCCGTCCTCGTCCTGCTGCCCTACCAGATCTACCCGCCGGTGGCGATGGACATCCTCTGCTGGGGCCTCTTCGCGATCAGCATCGACCTCCTCCTCGGGTTCACCGGGCTGCTCAGCTTCGGGCACGCGGCGTTCTGGGGCGGGTCCGCCTACGCGACCGGGATCATCGCCATCAAGACGGGGGTGCCCTTCCCGCTGGCCGTCCTGGGCGGCGCCGTCTTCGCCATGGTGATCGCCGTGCCCATCGGCTACCTCTCGGTGCGACGCACCGGGATCTACTTCGCCATGGTCACCCTCGCGTTCGCCCAGATGCTCTTCTTCATCGTCAACCAGTGGCGGAGCCTGACCGGCGGGGAGAACGGCCTGCAGAACATCCCGAAGAACTTCTTCGGCGTCGAGGCGGTCGAGACGGACTCGTTCTACTTCTACTACGCCGGTGCCGGGGTCATCCTCGTCGGCATCCTCATCGCCTGGCGGGTCGTCAACTCGCCGTTCGGGCGGGTCCTCACGGCGATCCGCGACAACCCGGCCCGCGCCCGCGCCCTCGGCTACGACGTCGAGAGGTACAAGATCGTCGCGTTCGTCATCTCCGCCGGGCTCGCCGGGCTGGCCGGTGGCGTCTTCTCGATCAGCCACAGCTTCGCCTCGCTCCAGGAAGTCGGGTGGACCACCTCCGGGAAGGTCGTCCTCATCACCGTCCTCGGCGGCATCGGCACCCTCTGGGGTGGCCTCGTCGGCGCCGGCGTGGTCGTCTACCTCGAGGACTACCTGGCCTCGGCCGGGATCAGCGGCATCGCGATGATCACCGGCGCGATCTTCGTCCTCATCGTCCTGCTCTTCCGCCACGGCATCTGGGGGACGGCCCGCAACCTCGTCCGCGAACAGGTCATCGAGCGCCGCAACCGACCGCACCGCTGACCACGCGAGGCACTCGGGTGACCAGCCGCCGCTGCGGCCGGTCACCCGTCCGCCTCCGGTCGGCCCGCCCCATAGACTGACCCGCATGTCCTCCCTGTCCCGCGAAGACGTCGCCCACCTCGCCGGGCTGGCGCGCATCGACCTGTCGGACGCCGAGCTCGACCGGATGGTCGGCGAGCTGTCCGTGATCCTCGAGTCGGTGGCCAAGGTCCAGCAGGCGCCCATCGCGGACGTGCCGCCGATGTCGCACCCCATGCCGCTGACCAACGTGACCCGTCCCGACGTGGTCCGTCCCGGGCTCACCCCGGACGAGGCGCTCTCGGGCGCCCCCGAGCGGGAGCTGGGCCGGTTCGCGGTGCCCCGCATCCTCGATGAGGACTGAGCCAGGGCGTGAGGATCGACCGAGCGCCAGCGAGGGAGGACCTGAGGGCCGATTCGGCTCGGTCCTCGGGGCGAGCAAGGACTGGGCCACCGACCACCGGCTCGTATGCCGCTCAGCCAGCTCAGCGGCATACGGCACCTTTTCGTGAACTTCCTTTCGGACGAAGGCAACTGATGTGAACACTGACCTGACACGCGCCTCAGCGGCGGAGCTCGCGGAGGGCTTGGCGAGCAAGTCGATCTCCTCGGTGGAGGTGACCCAGGCCTACCTCGACCGGATCGCCGCGGTCGACGGGCAGGTGCACGCCTACCTGCACGTCGACGCCGAAGGTGCGCTCACGACGGCCCGCGCCGTCGACGCCCGGCGCGCGGCGGGGGAGCGGCTCGCCACGCTGGCCGGCGTCCCGATCGCCGTGAAGGACGTCATGACCACCCGGGGCCTGCCCACCACGTGCGGCAGCCGGATGCTCGAGGGGTGGGTCCCGCCGTACGACGCGACGGTGGTGCGGCACCTCAAGGACGCGGGGATGCCGATCCTCGGCAAGACGAACATGGACGAGTTCGCGATGGGCAGCTCGACCGAGCACTCGGCCTACGGCCCGTCCCGCAACCCGTGGGACCTCGAGCGTATCCCCGGCGGCTCGGGCGGGGGCTCGAGCGCCGCCGTCGCGTCGTTCCAGGCGCCCCTCGCGACCGGGACCGACACCGGCGGCTCGATCCGCCAGCCGGCCGCGGTGACCGGCACGGTCGGCACCAAGCCGACCTACGGCGGCGTCTCCCGCTACGGCCTCGTCGCCCTCGCCAGCTCGCTCGACCAGGCCGGGCCCTGCGCCCGGACGGTGCTCGACACGGCGCTGCTCCACGAGGTGATGGGCGGGCACGACCCGCTCGACTCCACGTCGATCGACGCACCCGTCCCCCCGGTCGTCGACGCGGCCCGCCGGGCCGACGTCACCGGCCTGCGGATCGGTGTCGTCAAGGAGCTCGGCGGCGAGGGCTACCAGCCCGGCGTCCGCGCGCGGTTCGAGGAGTCCGTCGCGCTGCTCGTCGAGAGGGGGGCCGAGGTGGTGGAGGTCAGCTGCCCGAGCTTCGACTACGCCCTCGCGGCGTACTACCTCATCCTGCCGAGCGAGGCCTCGAGCAACCTGGCGAAGTTCGACGCCATGCGCTACGGCATGCGCGTGCTCCCCGAGGGCGTCGACGCGCCGACGGCCGAGCAGGTGATGGCCGCGACCCGCGACGCCGGCTTCGGCCCCGAGGTGAAGCGCCGGATCATCCTGGGCACCTACGCCCTCAGCTCGGGCTACTACGACGCCTACTACGGGTCGGCGCAGAAGGTCCGCAGCCTCATCGCGCAGGACTTCGAGCGCGCCTACGAGAAGGTCGACGTGCTCCTCAGCCCGACGGCACCGACGACGGCCTTCAAGCTCGGCGACAAGCTCGACGACCCGATGGCCATGTACCTCAACGACATCGCGACGATCCCCGCCAACCTCGCCGGCGTCCCGGGAATGTCGATCCCGTCCGGTCTCGCCGAGGAGGACGGCCTGCCCACCGGCATCCAGATCCTCGCCCCCGCCATGAAGGACGAGCGCCTCTACAGCGTCGGCGCCGCCCTCGAGCAGGCCCTCCTCGAGCGCTGGGGCGCCCCGATCCTGTCCAAGGCACCGGACCTCGCTGCCGGCCTCGTGAAGGGAGCCTGAGATGGCCGTGACATCCGCCGCCTCCGTCGGGATGGACCCCGTCCTCGACTACGACGACGTCGTCGCAAGGTTCGACCCGGTCATGGGCCTCGAGGTCCATGTCGAGCTGCACACCCTCACCAAGATGTTCTGCGGCTGCCCGACCGAGTTCGGCGCGGAGCCGAACTCACAGGTCTGCCCGGTCTGTCTCGGCCTGCCGGGTGCCCTGCCCGTCGTCAACGAGAAGGCCGTCGAGTCCGCGATCCGGATCGGTCTGGCGCTCAACTGCGAGATCGCCGAGTGGTGCCGGTTCGCCCGGAAGAACTACTTCTACCCGGACATGCCGAAGAACTTCCAGACCTCCCAGTACGACGAGCCGATCGCCTTCAACGGCTACCTCGACGTCGAGGTCGACGACGGTGCGGGCGGCACCGAGGTGTTCCGCGTCGAGATCGAGCGGGCCCACATGGAGGAGGACACCGGCAAGTCGCTCCACGTCGGCGGCTCGACGGGTCGGATCCACGGGGCGGAGTACTCCCTCGTCGACTACAACCGGGCCGGCATCCCGCTCATCGAGATCGTCACGAAGCCGATCGTCGGGGCCGGGGTGCGCGCCCCGGAGGTGGCCAAGGCCTACGTGTCGGCACTGCGGGACCTGCTGCGCGCCCTCGACGTCTCCGACGTCAAGATGGAGCAGGGCTCGATGCGCTGCGACGCCAACGTGTCGCTCCGGGTCCGGGTCGGCGACGACCCGCGCGGCGAGGCGCAGCTCGCGGTCCCGCTCGGCACCCGGACCGAGACCAAGAACGTCAACTCGCTCCGTTCGGTCGAGCGCGCGGTCCGCTACGAGATGTCGCGGCAGGCCGCGACGCTCGAGGCGGGCGGCTCGGTCCTCCAGGAGACCCGGCACTGGCACGAGGACACCGGGATGACGACGTCGGGCCGGGTCAAGTCCGACGCGGACGACTACCGCTACTTCCCGGAGCCCGACCTCGTCCCGGTGGCGCCGACCCGGGAGACGGTCGACGCGCTGCGGACCACCCTGCCGGAGCCGCCCGGGCTGCGCCGCAGGCGCCTCCAGGGCGAGTGGGGCTTCAGCGACCTCGAGATGCGCGACGTCGTCAACGCGCGCGCGGTCGAGCTGATCGAGGAGACGGTGGCCGCGGGGGCGGGTGCCGCCGCGGCGAAGAAGTGGTGGCTCGGTGAGCCGTCCCGGCGCGCGAACGCCGAGGGCCAGGACCTCGTGTCGTATGCCGCTGGGCTCGGTTTCAGCCCAGCGCACGTCGCCGAGCTCGACCGTCTCGTGACGAGTGGTCGCCTCAACGACTCGATGGCCCGCCAGGTGCTCGATGGTGTCCTCGCGGGTGAGGGGACCCCGACGCAGGTCGCTGACGCACGGGGCCTCGAGCTGGTGCAGGACGACGACGCGCTCCAGGCGGCCGTCGACCGGGTCATCGAGGCCAACCCTGACATCGCGGAGAAGGTCCGGTCGGGCAAGGTGCAGGCGGCCGGCGCGCTCATCGGCCAGGTGATGAAGGAGATGAAGGGTCAGGCCGACGCCGGCAAGGCGCGGGCGCTCATCTTGGCCCGTCTGGGCTGATCGTGGGGCCGTTCGGCCCGTGAGATTGGTCACGGGCCGAGCACAGCCGGGTCGGCTGGGCCTCGCGGCGGCACCTAGTCTCGGGGCTCGTGACGATGACGCACCCCGTGACTGACCAGTCGACCGACCCGGCCCAGCCGACCAGCGCTGCGACCGCTGACGAGCACTACGAGGACTGGTCCGAGCGCCAGGCCCTCGCCGAGGCGATGATCCCGATCATCGGCCGCCTCTACCGGCAGAACAGCGTCGTGACCTCGATCTACGGGCGCGGCCTCATCAACGAGAACGCGATCCACCTGATCAAGGCGCACCGTTTCGCCCGCCGGGTCGACGAGGTCGAGCTCGACCTGCAGGACACCCTGCCGATGATCCAGGCGCTCGCCGCGGCGGATCCCGGCGCGGCCTCGGTCGACCTCGGCCGGCTCACCCGCAAGTACAAGCAGGAGGGCGAGGGCGCCGACCTCACCGAGTGGGTCCGGGGCGAGCTCGGCGAGGTGGCCGGGCGCAAGGGGTCAACGGGACGTGAGGGCGGGGACGGCCGGCGCGGCACCGACGTCGTGCTCTACGGCTTCGGCCGGATCGGTCGGCTGCTCGCCCGGATCCTCGTCGACCACGCCGGCCACGGAGACGGCCTCAACCTGCGCGCCATCGTCGTGCGCAAGGGCAGCGACGACGACCTGGTGAAGCGCGCGAGCCTGCTGCGCCGCGACTCGGTCCACGGGTCGTTCCAGGGCACCATCGCGGTCGACGAGACCGCCAACACCATCCTCGCGAACGGCACCCTGATCCAGGTCATCTACTCGGACGACCCGGCGAGCGTCGACTACACCGCCCACGGCATCGAGGACGCGATCGTCGTCGACAACACGGGTCGCTGGCGGGACCGGGAGGGACTCGCCCAGCACCTCGCCTGCCCCGGTGTGGCCCGCGTGCTGCTCACCGCCCCGGGCAAGGGCGACCTGCCGAACATCGTGGCGGGGATCAACGAGGAGATGATCACCTCCGCGGAAGCGGGTGACGAGCCGATCCTCTCTGCGGCGTCGTGCACGACGAACGCCATCGTGCCGGTGCTCAAGGCGGTCCACGACGAGTTCGGCATCATCGGCGGTCACGTCGAGACGGTCCACTCCTTCACGAACGACCAGAACCTCATCGACAACTTCCACAAGGGAGAGCGTCGGGGTCGCTCGGCTGCCCTCAACATGGTGCTGACGGAGACGGGCGCCGCGAAGGCGGTCGCGAAGGCCCTGCCCGAGCTCGCCGGCAAGCTGACCGGCAACTCGATCCGGGTGCCCACGCCGGACGTGTCGATGGCGATCCTCAACCTGACGCTCGAGCGGGGGACGACGCCCGAGGAGATCAACACCTACCTGCGGCGCACCGCGCTCCACTCGGCGCTGCACAAGCAGATCGACTACATCGACAGCCCGGAGGTCGTCTCGTCCGACTTCGTCGGATCGCAGTACGCGGGGATCGTCGACGGCCGCGCCACCATCACGGCCGACGACCGGGTGGTTCTCTACGTCTGGTACGACAACGAGTTCGGCTACAGCTGCCAGGTCGTGCGCGTCCTCGAGTCGATGGCCAAGGTCCACCCGCCGGCCTTCCCCCGCGCCTGACCGCCCGCACGCCCGCACGCCCTCCTCAGTCCCCCCGCAACACACCCGCTTACCGCCTGCGACCCCCTGCTGTGGCCGGGGTGGGCACGCGGTAAGCGGGTGTGTTGCGGGAGAGCCGGGTGCGGGCCCGCGGACCAGCGGCCGGGCCTCGCTGTGAGTCAGCGGCGGCGGCCCCCGCCGAGGAGGTCGCCGAGGATCCCACCGAGGACGTCGCCCCGGCCGGAGCCGCCGAGGATGCCACCGAGGATGTCGGTGATCGGGTTCGAGCCGGACTCCTGCGGCTGACCGGCGCCCGTGCCGCCCGGTGCCTGCGTCGGGCCGCTCTGCGCGCCCTGGCCGCCCGGGAAGAGCGGGCCGTTGTCCACCGGGCCGGGGGCCGGGGGCGGGGCGCCGGGGGTCTGGGCGCTCGGCGACCCTCCGCCGATGAGGTCGCCGAGAACCCCGCCGAGGCCGCCCTGGCCGCGGAGCTTGCCGGCGAGCCATGACAGGACGATCGGCGCGAGGATCGGCAGCAGCTTCTTGACCAGCTCGCCGCTCACCCCGCCCGCACCGCTGACACCGCTGACACCGCTGACGCCACTCGCGCCGCTGACGCCACTCGCGCCGGTCAGCCGGTCCACGACCTGGTCGGTGTTGCCTCCGAAGATGTGGCCGACGATCTTCTCGCCGTCCGCGACGTCGACCTCCGCGAGGTCACGCGGCGCGCCGCGGTCGTGCTCGCCCAGGGCCCGCGCGATGGAGGCGGCCCCGGCCGGGTCCTCGGCGTTGGCCCGCAGACCGCCGAGCAGTGCGGGCAGGGCCTGCTCGACGGCCGCCCGGACGTCTTCCTCGCCGACGCCGAACTCTCCGGCGAGCTGCTGGACCGGGACCTGGTCGAGGATCTCGTCGTACTGCGACATGCCTACCTCCTTGGGATGCAACGTCGGGTGCGTTGCACTGCTCCGCACCCTAGTCATGCGGTGGGGGCGGTGGCGCTCAACCCACGCCGACGTCTGCGAGCGGCAGGGAGATCAGGCGGTCGTCCGACCCGTTGCTCGTCGTCAGCCACAGCCGGCCGGAGACGAAACGGACGTCCCTGATGCGCCCGTAGGTCCCGCGGAGCCGGCGCTCCGGCTCACCCGCGCTCCCGTCGGACCGGATCGGCACCCGCCACACCGACTCCCCGCGCAGCGCGGCCAGGTAGACGGCGCCGTCGGGACCGATGGCGATCCCGCTCGGCGACAGGTCGGCGGTGGCCCACTGGACGACCGGGTCGACGAAGTCGGGGTTGCCCGCCTTGCCCTCCGCCTCGGGCCAGCCGTAGTTCGAACCGGGCTTGATGAGGTTGAGCTCGTCCCAGGTCTGTGCGCCGAACTCGCTCGCCCACATCCGCCCCGCGCTGTCCCAGGCGAGCCCCTGGACGTTGCGGTGGCCATAGCTCCAGATCGGGGAGCCTCCGAAGGGGTTGCCCGGCGCGGGTTCGCCCTCCGGGGTGATCCGCAGGATCTTGCCGCCGAGCGACTCGCGGTTCTGCGAGAGCGAGGTGTCGCCGGCCTCGCCGGTCCCCACGTAGAGATAGCCGTCCGGGCCGAACGCGATGCGTCCACCGTTGTGGTTGTGACCGCGGGGGATGCCGTCGAAGATGACCTTGGGCTCGCCGATGCGGTCACCGTGCCACGGCACCGCGGCGATCCGGTTGTCGCTGTCGGTCGAGTAGTACGCGTAGAAGACCGGGTTGACGTCGAAGTCCTCGGGGACGGCCAGACCGAGGAGGCCGCCCTCGCCGCTGGTGCGCTCGATGGGGAGCCGGCCGACCACGGTCGGGCTGGCGCCGGACCCGGGTGCCGGCACGTGGTGGATGTCGCCCGTGTCCCGTTCGCTGACGAGGGCGGAGCCGTCCGGCAGCGGGGCGATCGACCACGCGATCTCGAGCCCTCGAAGGAGCGTCCGGGCAGGCCCGGACTCGCGAGCGGGGGAGGTGCCGCTCGCGCTGGGGTCGCTCGGGGGCGTCGCGCCCGGTCCGGTGCTCGTGGTCGTCGACGTGGCGGCGGTGGGCGCCGATGTCGGGGCGGCTCCGTCGTCCTCCGTCGGCGCGCCCGTGCAGGCAGCGAGGGCGAGGAGCGGCGCGGCCAGGCCGACGAGGAGCCGACGGGTGGTCAGGCGCGAGCGGGACGGCATACCTCATTCTGTCCCACCGACCTGCTCCGTCACCGTCTGCGGCGGGCCACCTTGTCAGCCAGCCAGACCTGCTCGTCGGGGTGGAGCACGCGAGCCTCGAGGACGCGCGTGGCCGCCTCGAGGTCGCCGAGGGCGGCGCGGAAGCTGAGGAGCAGGTCGATGTCGTGGTCCGGGCGCTCGACCTCGACCGTCACGCCGGGCTCGATCACGCCCGGGGTGACGACGGAGAGGTAGGCGCCGGTGCGCCCTGCGTCGCCGAACCGTCTCACCCACCCGCGGACACCGAGGTGCCCGGCGAACGTGGCGCACGGGATGCGGGGGACCTCCACCCGGAGGACGACCTCGCCGAGCCGCCACACCTCGCCGATCAGGGCGTGGGTGGTGTCCACCCCCAGCGTGGTGAGGTTCTCGCCGAAGGAGCCGGGCGGCAGGGCGCGCCCCAGCTGCTCCTCCCACCACTGCTGGTCCTCACGCGCGTAGGCGTAGACCGCCTGCTGCGCGCCGCCATGGTGCCGTCGGTCCCCGATGTCGTCGCCGACGAGGCCGGAGCCCAGACCGTCCCGTTTGGGGCCGGGGTCGCGGATCTCCACGAGCGTCCCCTCGGGCACCGGGCCCTTGTCGATGGCCGTGGTCGGCCCGCTGGCATACGGCCTGGGGACCCCCTTGCCGAGGTTGACGGACATGACGTGGGGCGGCTTCACCCGAGGAGCCTAACGTCGCAGTCGGGACGTAGGTTGAGCCCCATGAGTGCCGTTCGCCCCGTCGTGGTGTCCGTTCCCGAGGAGTCGTATGCCGCTGGGCTCGCTTCCGTCGAGGGCGTCGAGCCGGTCCTGTGGGACCTTTCCGGCCCCCACCCACGCGGGGCCGAGATCCGGCTCGTCGTCCCGCCGTACATGGGCGCGCCCCCCGCGCGGGAGCGGCTCGAGGAGCTGCCTCGGCTCGAGGTCGTCCAGCTGCTGACGGCCGGCTACGAGTCGGTGCTCGGCGCCATCCCCGAGGGGGTGAGCCTGTGCAACGGCGCCGGCATCCACGATGCGAGCACGGCCGAGCTGGCCCTCGCGCTGGTCCTCGCCTCGTGTCGGGACCTCCCGCACCACGTCCGTGCCCAGGACCGGGGCGAGTGGGCCGGGCCCCGGATCTGGGGGGCGCTGGCCGACCGGCGCGTTGTCGTCGTCGGCTACGGCCAGATCGGTCGGGCGATCGTCCGGCGCCTGCTGCCCTTCGAGGTCGACGTGACGGTGGTGGCGTCCCGGGCCCGCCCGGGCGACGACCTCGTGGACGCGGTGCACGGCATGGACGAGCTGCCCCGCCTCGCCGCGCACGCCGACGTCCTCATCCTCATCGTCCCGTTGAACGACGGGACGAGAGGCCTGGTGGGCGCGGACCTGCTGGCCCGGCTCCCCGACGGCGGCCTGGTCGTCAACGTGGCCCGCGGCGGGGTGGTGGACTCCGACGCGCTCGTCGCGGAGTGCGCCTCGGGCCGTCTCCGGGCGGCGCTCGACGTGACCGACCCGGAGCCGCTGCCGCAGGACCACCCCTTGTGGCGCACTCCGGGCGTGCTCATCACCCCGCACGTCGGTGGCGCCACGGCGGCGATGGCACCGAGGGCGCTGGCGCTGCTCCGCCGGCAGGTCGAGGCGCTGCGCGACGACCGGCCGCTCGACAACCTCGTCAACGCAGCACCCCGCCCCTGACCCGATCGAAAGAGCAGTTCGTACCCCCAACCCACGATCGAGAGTGCACTTCGTGCCGCCCAACCCTCCATCGAGTGTGCACTTCGTGCCCGCTTGGGTGAGCGTCGGTGGCGGGAACTGCGCTCTCGAGTGGGAGCGAGCCCGGCGGCATCCGGGATCCTCTCGAGTGGGAGCGAGCGGCAACGAGCGGCAACGAGCGGGAACCTTGTGGCTGTCGGTGGCCTAGTGGACACTGTGAACATGGCTGAGACGATCGTGGCAATCGGCACCCGCAAGGGCCTGTGGCTCGCCCGCAGCTCCGACCGGCAGGAGTGGTCGCTCGAAGGGCCCCACTTCCTCATGAGCGAGGTGGCCTCGGTCGCCTTCGACACGCGGGCCGGCCGGCAGGCGGTGCTCGCGGGCGTCAAGTCCTGGCACTGGGGGCCGACCGTCCAGGTGAGCGAGGACGCCGGACGGACCTGGAGCGAGAGCGCGGAGCGGGCGCTCGCCTTCCCCAGCGACACCGACACCGCGCTGGAGCGGGTGTGGCAGCTGACGCCCGACCCCAACGACGACGACGTGGTCTGGGCGGGAGTCGAGCCCCACGCGCTGTTCCGCAGCACCGACCGAGGCGAGAGCTTCGAGCTGGTGCGGGGGCTGTGGAACCACCCCCACCGACCGCAGTGGGAGCCCGGCTTCGGCGGTGGTGCCGTGCACACGATCGTCCCCGAGCCCGGGGTCCCCGAGCGGATGCTCGTCGCGATGAGCGCGGGCGGCGTCTACCGATCCGCCGACGCGGGGGAGACGTGGGAGCCGAGCAACCCGGGGATCCGCGCCTACTTCATTCCCGACAACGAGTACCCCGAGTTCGGCCAGTGCGTCCACAAGGTCGCGCGCGGCGTCGATGGTGAGCTCTACGCCCAGAACCACAAGGGGGTCTACCGCTCGGAGGACGGCGGCGCGTCGTGGCAGTCCATCGCCGAGGGGCTCCCGACCGACTTCGGTTTCACCATCCTCGCCCACCCACGCACACCGGGAGTCGTGTGGAACGTGCCGGTCCAGGACGACGGCGAGCGCATCCCGCCGGGCACCCAGCTCCAGCTGCAGCGCACCGACGACGCCGGCCGCACGTGGCGGCAGCAGGCGAACGGGCTGCCCAACCACAGCTACACCTGCGTCCTGCGGGACGCAGCGGCCCTCGACGACGGCGACCCCGTCGGGATCTACGTCGGCACCCGCAACGGGGACGTCTTCGCCTCCGCCGACGAGGGCGAGAGCTTCACCCGCATCGCGACCCAGCTTCCCGACGTCCTGGCCGTACGCGCGGCCCAGGTCGGCTGACCCGCCGGCACGACAGACAGAGGGGTTTCATGACCACCACGACCCGAGTCATTCTCCCGGGACTGCTGCGCGACCTCGTCGGTGGGATCGGCGAGCTGGAGGTCCCCGCGGATCACGGTGGACAGACCGTCGGCCAGCTGCTCGACGCAGCCTTCCGGGAGCACCGGATCCTCGACGGCAAGGTCCGCGACGAACGCGGCCTGCTGCGGCCACACGTCAAGGTCTTCGTCAACGGCGAGGACGTCTCGCGCGCTGAGGGGCTGGCCACAACCGTGCCTCCCGGTGCGCGAGTGCACATCATCAACGCCGTCTCCGGGGGCTGAGACGAGGCCGCCTCTCCCAGTGTGTCGGACACCGCTCGACCGGACGCGCGCACAGGGCTGACAAGAAGCCGGGAGGGGGGCATGCTCGGAGCATGAGCAGCGCAGCGAGAGAGAAGACCCTCGTCCTCATGCGTCACGCGAAGGCCGAGGACGGTGCCGGCAAGCCCGACCACGACCGGGAGCTCATCGCCCGCGGGCGGCGTGACGCCGCCGCTGCCGGGGCGTGGCTCAAGGAACAGGGCCTCGTCCCCGACCTCGTCATCTGCTCGACCGCGGTCCGGACCCGTCAGACCTGGGATGCCGCTCGCCAGGGTGGCGCCCACACCGAGTTCGTCGAGTACCGCAGGAGCGTCTACACCGGCGGAGTCGAGGAGACCCTCGAGACGATCCGGGAGGACTCGGGGGAGACGGCGTCCGTCCTCGTCATCGGCCACAACCCGACCATCGCCCAGCTGACCAGCATGCTCAGCGACGGTGACGGCTCGCGTGCCGCCCACGAGGCCCTCGCCGCAGGGTTCGCGACGAGCGGTGTCGCGGTGCTGCGCTACGCCGGCGACTGGGCCGACCTCGAGTGGGGCGCCTGCGAGCTGGAGCGCTTCCACGTCAGCCGCGGCTGAGGCGGGCGTTGGGAGGGAGCCAACCCAGCGGCATACGGCATCTGAGATGGCCGGTCCACCACGCGGACGCAGTTCTATGCTGTGGCGCATGACCCAGACCCCTGACATGAAGCCCCGTAGCCGCGACGTCACGGACGGACTCGAGAAGGCCGCCGCCAGGGGAATGCTCAGGGCCGTGGGCCTCGGGGACGACGACTTCGCGAAACCGCAGATCGGGATCGCCAGCTCGTGGAACGAGATCACGCCGTGCAACCTGTCGCTCGACCGGCTCGCCCAGGCGGCCAAGGACGGCGTGCACGCGGCGGGTGGCTACCCGCTCGAGTTCGGGACGATCTCGGTGTCCGACGGCATCTCGATGGGTCACGAGGGGATGCACTTCTCGCTGGTCTCCCGCGAGATCATCGCCGACTCGGTCGAGACCGTCATGAGCGCCGAGCGCCTCGACGGTTCAGTGCTGCTCGCCGGGTGTGACAAGTCCCTGCCCGGGATGCTCATGGCCGCCGCGCGGCTCGACCTGGCCTCCGTCTTCCTCTACGCCGGCACGATCCTGCCCGGTGTCGCGAAGCTCTCGGACGGCACCGAGAAGGAGGTCACCATCATCGACGCGTTCGAGGCGGTCGGTGCCTGCAACGCGGGACTGATGTCGCGCGAGGACGTCGATGCGATCGAGCGCGCCATCTGTCCGGGTGAGGGCGCGTGCGGCGGGTTCTACACCGCCAACACGATGGCCGCCGTGGCCGAGTCGATCGGCATGTCGGTACCCGGCTCGGCCGCGCCTCCTGCGACCGACCGCCGCCGCGACGCCTACGCGCGCAAGTCCGGCGAAGCGGTCGTCGGGCTGCTCCGCCGTGGGATCACCGCCCGCCAGATCATGACGAAGCCGGCCTTCGAGAACGCCATCGCCGTCGTCATGGCCTTCGGCGGGTCGACCAACGCCGTCCTCCACCTCCTCGCCATGGCCCACGAGGCCGAGGTCGACCTGACGATGGGCGACTTCCAGCGGATCGGCCGGAAGGTCCCGCACCTCGCAGATGTCAAACCCTTCGGCGCCTTCGTCATGAAGGACATCGACCACATCGGCGGTATCCCCGTCGTCATGAAGACGCTCCTCGACGCAGACCTGCTCGACGGTGACTGCCTCACCGTGACCGGCAAGACCGTCGCCGAGAACCTCGACGAGATCAAGCCGCCGCACATCGACGGCCGGGTCATCAGAGAGATGTCGCGCCCGATCCACAAGACGGGCGGCCTGACGATCCTCACGGGGTCCCTCGCCCCCGAGGGCGCCGTGGTGAAGTCGGCCGGCTTCGACGAGGACGTCTTCGAGGGAACCGCGCGGGTCTTCGACGGTGAACGCGGGGCGATGGACGCCGTGGAGCAGGGCACGCTCGGCAAGGGCGACGTCGTCGTCATCCGCTACGAGGGCCCCAAGGGCGGTCCGGGGATGCGCGAGATGCTCGCGGTCACCGGGGCGATCAAGGGCGCGGGCCTGGGCAAGGACGTCCTCTTGCTCACCGACGGGCGCTTCTCCGGGGGGACGACCGGGCTCTGCGTCGGGCACGTTGCCCCCGAGGCCGTGGACAACGGTCCGATCGCCTTCGTGCGAGACGGCGACCGGATCCGTCTCGACGTCGCGAACGGCACGCTCGACCTGCTCGTCGACGAGGCGGAGCTGGAGCGCCGCCGAGCGGCGGGGGTCACCCACCCGGAGCCGAAGTACACCCGCGGCGTGCTCGCCAAGTACCGCAAGCTCGTGGGCAGCGCGAGCCGCGGCGCCGTCTGCGACTGACGCATCGAAAGAGCAGTTTGTCCGCGCTCGTGCGTGGCCCGCGGGCCACGAGCAGGCGGACAAACTGCTCTTTCGATGGGGTGGGGGGTTTCGCCCGGGGGTCAGGTCTGGATGGCCAGGTGGTGCCACGTCGAGGTGACCTGCATGCCGACCTTCTCGTAGAGGCCGAGCGCACCGGTGCGTGAGTCGGTGGACAGCTCGGACCGGGTCGCGCCGCGCTCCCGGGCGACGGCGAACGAGTCGACGAGCAGGGCCCGGGCCAGACCACGGTTCCGCTGGTCTCGACGGACCGCCAGCCGGCTCACATAACCGCAGTCCTCGCCCAGCTGGAGGATCGACGTGCCCACGACCTCGCCCGACCGCTCGGTCATCAGCCGGATCTGCCACGGCTCGAAGCCGGGCCGAAGGACGACCTGCGCCGCGAAGTCCGCGTACGTCCCGCGCTCGCGCACCGACCACTCGAGGAAGGCGTCCTCGACGACGCCGTGGGCTGCGCGGAAGTCGGCCTCGTCCTCAGCGGGCCGGATCGTGTAGCCGTCCGGAACGGGTTGCGGGTCGATCGTGGCGCCCTCCGGCATCTCCAGCACCCACGAGGTCCAGAGCTCCTCGTAACCCAGCGAGCGCAGCAACACCTCTCCCGGGGAGCCGTGGGGCACCGGCTGGCCGACCAGTCCGGCGCCGTCCCGTCGGCTGACGCGTTGGGTCCAGAGCGCGAGCGCGGTCCCGATTGCGCGGCCCCGATGGTCGGCCGCGACCGCCGCGTCAGCCCACCGGCCCATCGCCACCTCGGCGTAGCCGACGAGGCGGCCGCTCTCGAAGACCCCGATGCTCTGGGTCGCGAGGTCGAAGCTCGGGCGCTGCCAGTCGCTGACGATGTCGGCCTCCTCGACGGCGACCACCCCGATCGTCTCGAGCTCGCCGGCCGCCATCAGCTCGAAGACCGCGCGGGCGTCCTCGGGCGTGAGCGGCCGCACGTCATAGCGGGTCAGACCGAGGCGGTCGGTCGGGTCGGGGCCGACGGCCGGGGCGCTCCCCGCGTCCTCTCCGCGGCCCGTGCCCTCGCTCCCCGCTTCGTCGTCGCTCAACATGACCCCAGTGTCCGGCCCGGCGTGGCGCCCGCTCAACCGACTTTCCCAGGACCCCCGGGGCCATGACGGTAGGTGAGATCACATCACCACATGGTGAGACATGGAGCACGGTCGATTGACTTCCCAGAGGGCGCGTAGGACGGTGGACGCGTGGCCCGAATTCTCGTACTTCCCTAGCGCGCCGACCAGCCAGCACCGGTCAGCGCGCTTCCCCTTCCGTCCGCCACAGGACTGAAGGGTTTTTTTGTGGGCACCCACGGGGTCCGCCCCCAGGAACCGAAACCCAGGCACCCGAGCCGATCGAACCGGAGAGAACCGTGAGCGAAACCACGAAGCAGGCGCCTTCGCCCGCGGACGTGGCCCAACGGGCCCGCCCGAAGCCCCCCGCCGACCCCTCGAGCACCGACGTCACGGTCGCTCCGGTCGTGCCGGCCATCGAGGTCACCGGTGCGCAGGCTCTCGTACTCGCCCTCGAGGCGGTCGGTGCGGACACGGTCTTCGGCATTCCCGGAGGGGCGATCCTCCCCGCGTACGACCCGATGCTCGACTCGAGCAAGGTCCGCCACATCCTCGTCCGCCACGAGCAGGGCGCCGGCCACGCGGCCGAGGGCTACGCCGCCGCGACCGGCAGGGTCGGGGTCTGTATGGCCACCTCGGGTCCGGGCGCCACGAACCTCGTCACGGCCATCGCCGACGCGCACATGGACTCGGTGCCGATGGTCGCGATCACCGGCCAGGTCTCCAGCGCCAGCATCGGCAGCGACGCCTTCCAGGAGGCCGACATCCGCGGCATCACGATGCCGATCACGAAGCACAACTACCTCGTCACCGACCCGGCCAAGATCGCCCAGGCCGTCGCCGAGGCCTTCCACGTCGCGAGCACCGGTCGGCCCGGCCCCGTCCTCGTCGACATCAGCAAGGACGCCCTGCAGGCCATGACGACGTTCAGCTGGCCGCCGCAGATCGACCTGCCGGGCTACCGTCCCGTGACCCGCCCGCACAGCAAGCAGATCCGGGAGGCGTCGCGGTTCATCGCGGCGGCCAAGCGCCCGGTGCTCTATGTCGGTGGCGGTGTCGTCCGCGCCCACGCGAGCGATCGGCTCCGAGAGCTCGTCGAGCTGACCCAGATCCCGGTCGTGACGACGCTCATGGCCCGTGGGACCGTGCCCGACAGCAACCCGCTCAACCTCGGCATGCCGGGCATGCACGGCACCGTCGCCGCCGTCACGAGCCTGCAGAAGTCCGACCTCATCATCGCCCTGGGCGCCCGCTTCGACGACCGCGTCACCGGCCAGCTGTCGACGTTCGCCCCCGAGGCCAAGGTCATCCACGCCGACATCGACCCGGCGGAGATCTCCAAGAACCGGATCGCCGACGTCCCGATCGTCGGTGACGTGGGCGAGGTCATCGGTGACCTCATCGAGCAGATCCGCGCCGACCAGGCCAGCGCCGGCCCCGAGCAGTCCGACGCCTGGGACTATGCGGCCTGGCGCGAGCGGGTCGCCGGCTGGAAGCAGACCTACCCGCTCGGGTGGACCGACACCGAGGACGGCACCCTCTCCCCGCAGTACGTCATCCAGCGGATCGGGCAGCTGACCGGCCCGGAGGGCACCTACGTCGCCGGGGTCGGGCAGCACCAGATGTGGGCGGCCCAGTTCGTCCAGTACGAGCGGCCGAACGCCTGGCTCAACTCCGGGGGCCTCGGGACCATGGGTTACGCCGTCCCGGCGGCCATGGGCGCCAAGGTCGCCGAGCCCGAGCGCACCGTGTGGGCGATCGACGGTGACGGGTGCTTCCAGATGACGAACCAGGAGCTCGCCACCTGCGTCATCAACAACATCCCGATCAAGGTCGCCATCATCAACAACAGCTCGCTCGGCATGGTCCGGCAGTGGCAGACGCTGTTCTACAACGAGCGCTACTCCAACACCGACCTCCAGCCGATGCAGCAGCGCGTCCCCGACTTCGTCAAGCTCGCCGACGCCTACGGGTGCCTCGGCCTGCGCGCGGAGACGACCGAGGAGGTCGACGCGGTGATCAAGCAGGCGCTGGAGACCAACGACCGACCGGTGGTCATCGACTTCGTCGTCCACCGCGACGCGATGGTGTGGCCGATGGTCCCCGCCGGAGTGAGCAACGACAAGATCATGGCCGCCCGCCACGAGGCGCCAGTCTGGGAGCGCGAGGAGTGAGTGCCGTGAGGAAACGAGTGAGGTACGAGCGAGGCCCGGAGCGGTGCGCGATCCGAGCAATGGAGGTGGCGGAATGAGCAAGCACACCCTGTCCGTGCTCGTCGAGAACAAGCCCGGCGTCCTGACCCGCGTCGCGGCCCTGTTCTCCCGTCGCGGTTTCAACATCGACTCGCTCGCCGTCGGTCCCACCGAGATCCCCGAGATCTCGCGGATGACCGTGGTCGTCGAGGTCCAGGGCAGCGTCCTCGAGCAGGTGACCAAGCAGCTCAACAAGCTCATCGAGGTCCTCAAGGTCGTCGAGCTCGACCCGGCCTCGTCGGTGCAGCGTGAGATCCTTCTCGTCAAGGTCCGGGCGGACCCCGCGACCCGCAGCCAGGTCATCGACACGATCCAGCTCTTCAAGGCCAAGGTCGTCGACGTGACCACCGATGCGGTCGTCATCGAGGCCACCGGCACGACCGACAAGCTCAAGGCCCTGCTCGAGGTCCTCGAGCCGTTCGGCATCAAGGAGCTCGTCCAGTCCGGCATGGTCGCCGTCGGACGTGGCGGGCGGTCGATCACCGACCGCTCACTGCGGAGCGCCTGACACCCAGCGGCCGCGCCGGCCGGGCGTGGACGCCGAGCGAGCCCAGCGGCATACGGCCCCATGCTTGTCCCTGAACCACACCCCAACACCACGAACCAAGGAGAGGCCCCCATGGCCGAGATGTTCTACGACGACGACGCCGACCTGTCCATCATCCAGGGCAGGAAGGTCGCGGTCATCGGCTACGGCAGCCAGGGCCACGCCCACGCACTCAACCTGCGCGACTCCGGCGTCGACGTGCGCGTCGGTCTGGCCGAGGGCAGCAAGAGCATCGCCAAGGCGGAGGCCGAGGGCCTCACGGTCCGCACCGTCGGCGACGCCGTGAAGGAGGCCGACCTCGTCGTCATCCTGACGCCGGACCAGGTCCAGCGCTCGGTCTACGCGAACGACATCCAGCCCAACCTCAAGGACGGAGCCGCGCTGCTGTTCGGGCACGGCTTCAACATCCGCTTCGGCTACATCAAGCCCGAGGCGAACGCCGACGTCCTCATGGTCGCGCCCAAGGGCCCGGGCCACATCGTCCGCCGCGAGTTCGCCGACGGCCGTGGCGTGCCGGTGCTCCTCGCGGTCGAGCAGGATGCCTCCGGCGCCGCGTGGGACCTCGCGAAGTCCTACGCCAAGGCGATCGGTGGACTGCGCGCCGGCGGCATCAGGACGACGTTCACCGAGGAGACCGAGACCGACCTCTTCGGCGAGCAGGCCGTCCTCTGCGGTGGCGCCAGCCAGCTCGTCATGTACGGCTTCGAGACCCTCGTCGAGGCGGGCTACCAGCCCGAGGTCGCGTACTTCGAGTGCCTCCACGAGCTGAAGCTCATCGTCGACCTCATGATCGAGGGCGGGATCGCCAAGCAGCGCTGGTCGGTCTCCGACACCGCTGAGTACGGCGACTACGTCTCCGGGCCGCGCGTCATCGACCCGAGCGTCAAGGAGAACATGAAGGCCGTCCTCGGCGACATCCAGAACGGCGCCTTCGCCAAGCGGTTCATCGACGACCAGGACGCCGGCGCGCCCGAGTTCAAGGAGCTCCGCGAGAAGGGTGCCCAGCACCCGATCGAGGCGACCGGCCGCGAGCTGCGCAAGCTGATGGCGTGGGTCAAGCAGACCGACTCCGACTACACCGAGGGTTCCGCCGCCCGCTGAGGGCCGTTTCGGCCGGGCACGACATGGAGGGTATGCCGCTGGGCTCGGTCCGCGGCATGCCCTTCGTCGCGTCCGGGCCGGCTCGGCCCGCCGATGACCGGGTGGCTGGGCCGGGGGGCCGGCTTCCCGGGCGGACGGGGGAGTCCCCGCTCCCACCTCGTAGGATCGGGGGCATGCTGGAGCCCGGCCGGGGAGCGATGCGCGCGCTGCGTGCGCTCGTCTTCCTCGCCGTCGCGACCTCACTCACCCTGGCCGGGCACGTCGCGGGTGGCGGCATGGTCCACCCGCTCGGCGTGGCGGCGCTCGCCGTTCTCACCTGGCCGGTCGCCCTGCTCGGGTCGGGGCGGCAGCGCGGTGTGCGGCACCTGTTCCCGACGCTCGCCGGGGGCCAGCTCGCCGGGCACGCCGTGCTCGCCCATGTCGGGACTGCCGTCGCCGGCGCTTCCGGCGGGTCGGGTTGCACGACGGCTTCGGTGCACCACGGTCACCTGCTGCTCGACTGCAGTGGATCCGTCGCGACGACGGGGGGCCAGGTGAGCCTGTCCACGATGACGGTGGCGCACCTCGGGGCAGCCCTCGTCCTGTCCTTCGTGCTCGCTCGGGGCGAGACCGCGCTGTGGCGGGTCGTCGACCTCGCGGTGCCGGTCCTGCCGAGGCTTGCTCCTCCTGCCGTCGAGGGTTCCGGCGCGGTCACCTTCCTGCTGCGGGGCTGGCTGCGCGACCTCGACGTGGCGGTCGTCCCGGGCCGCGGGCCACCGGTGCCGGCCTGACCTGAGTCCTCACGCATCCGCGTCGAAGGACGGTCGACGTGTGCGCCCGGGGCGCTGCGTCGCGGTCACGCCTGCCCGATCCGCCGACTCCGAAGGACCCCTCATGACCCCCTGCTCCCCCCTCACCACCTCCCGGTGCGCCCACCCGGCACCGCGCCGTCTCGCAGCTGCACTCACGCTTGCCGCCACGTTGAGCCTCGCGGCGTGCGGCACGGCCGCCGACCCGGGCACGTCGTCCTCGGATCCGAGGGCCGGTGCCGCGACCCCCGCCGCGGTCCCGTCTGCTAGTCCATCGAACGACGCGCCGGCGGGGACCGTGACGCTCGAGTCCGGCTGGGCCAAGGCCGGCTCCGGGATGACCGCGGTCTTCGGGACCGTGACGAACCGCTCGGACCAGGACCTCACCATCACCGGGGGCACCAGCCCCTCGGCCGGCGAGGTGCAGGTGCACACCATGGCGAAACAGGCCGACGGCTCGATGAAGATGATGCAGAAGAAGGGCGGCCTGAGCGTGCCGGCCGGCGAGTCCGTCGACCTCGCGCCCGGGGGTGACCACCTGATGCTCCTCGGGCTCACCGGGCCCCTCGTCAACGGCGACGACGTCGTGCTGGTCATGGTCACGAGCCGTGGTGACGAGCTCGCGTGGACCGTGCCGGTCAGGACGTTCGCGGGCGGCGAGGAGACGTACGTCCCAGAGGACGACTGATGGAGGGCCTCGACCGGCGGGCCGTGCTGCGCACCGGGCTGCTTGCCGGGGGTGCCGGTGCCGCAGCCGTTGCCGCGACCCATCTCGCGCTGGAGGCGAACCGGGCCGGGGTGGGGTCCGGGGCGGCGGCCCCCACAGCGGTACGGCCTGCCGTCCTGCCGTTCCGCGGGAGCCGCCAGTCCGGCGTGGTCGATGCGCCGCAGCCGTTCGCGGCCTTCGTCGGGCTCGACCTTCCTGAGGGGGCGACCAGGCTGACGTGTCGCCGGCTCATGCGGGTGTGGACCGACGACATCGAGCGGCTCATGGCGGCCCGGGGACCTCTGACGGACCTCGAGCCGGAGCTCGCCGCGGTGCCGTCGCGTCTCAGCGTCACGGTCGCGGTCGGGCCCGGCTTCTACGCTGCGGCAGGGCTGGACGCGGTGCGCCCGTCCTGGCTGGCGCCCTTGCCCGCCTTTGCGGTCGACCGGCTCAACCGGGACTGGCCCCAGACCGACGTGCTGCTGCAGATTCGCGCCGACTCGCCGGTCTCGGTCGCCCACGCCGTGCGCCGGCTCGTCGTGGGGGCCGAACCGCTCGCCGTCCAGCGGTGGGTCCAGCGGGGCTTCCGTGAGCCCCTCACGGACGCGCGACCGGGGATGCCGTTCCGCAACCTCTTCGGCCAGGTCGACGGAACGGTCCAGCCGGCGACGGACGGCAGCGACGACCCCCTGATCTGGCTCGGCGCCGATCCGGCGACCGCGGGCGACGGTGCCGAGGCTGCGCGGGCCCCAGTCCCGAAGGGGCTGGCCGGCGGCACCTCCCTCGTCATCCGGCGCATCGCGATGAACCTCGACACCTGGGACCAGATCGACCGTGCCGGCCGCGAGCACGCCATCGGCCGGCGACTCGGCTCGGGGGCGCCCCTCACCGGACGGGTCGAGGCGGACCTGCCGGATCTCGCCGCGACGGACGATCTCGGCTTCCCGGTCATCGACCCGGTCTCGCACGTGCGCCGGGCGATGCCGACAGCGCCTCATGAGCGGATCCTGCGCGCCCCCTACTCCTATGACGATCCGCCGGCCCCGGGGCAGCGCTCCAACTGCGGACTGGTCTTCGTCTCGTTCCAGGCCGACCCCGTGCGCCAGTTCGTCCCGATCCAGCAGCGACTGGCCGAGGCCGACCTGTTGAACATCTGGACGACACCGCTGAGCAGTGGCGTCTACGCCGTCCTGCCGGGCGCTCAGGCGGGAGAGGACCTCGGCGCGGCCCTGCTCGACTGACCGTGTCCCCGGGGCCGGGCCACCAACCATCGGGCCGGGGTCCGATCGGTGGTGCCCATCCAGTGGGGAAGCCACCAACCATCGGGCCGGGGTCCGATCGGTGGTGCCCATCCAGTGGGGAAGCCACCAACCATCGGGCCGGGGTCCGATCGGTGGTGCCCACTTCCGCGAGTTCCGTGCGCTTCCCGGGAGAACCGCGTCCCCAGCCCACCCGGCCTGGCGGCGTCCGCATCACGGCGCCCCCAGAACCCATCTGACCGGCTACGTCACTGACCCGCTCAGCGAGTCAGTGGTACCCACTGACTCGCGAGGGGGGTCAGTGACGTAGGGGCCAGCAGTGGTGTCCGTCCCGCCAACGCGGGGCGCCTCAGTTCGCCTACGCACCCTCATGAGTCCGGCATCCGGACGGGTGGTCCAGCACGTGATACGGGTCACCCGTGAGCCGATTGCGTTCACATGCTGGTTACAACTGATGACCTCGAGCGTTGCCTGCGCCTAGACTGCCCCCGGCACATCGCGGTGCCGCTGACCGGCCCGCGTACGTCCTCGGGCCGCGCACCCGCCCCGAAAGGATCCCTTGTGACCAAGCCCGTTGTGCTCATCGCCGAAGAGCTGTCACCCGCAACGATCGAGGCCCTCGGCCCCGACTTCGAGGTCCGTACCTGCGACGGAGCCAACCGTGACGAGCTCCTCCCTGCTCTCGCCGACGTCGACGCGGTCCTGATCCGCTCGGCCACGAAGATGGACGGTGAGGCGATCGCGGCAGGCCGGCGCCTCAAGGTCATCGCACGCGCGGGTGTCGGTCTCGACAACGTCGACGTCCAGGCAGCGACGCAGGCGGGCGTCATGGTCGTCAACGCACCGACCTCCAACATCACCTCCGCCGCGGAGCTCGCCATCGCTCTCCTGCTGGCCACGGCGCGCAACATCGCGCCGGCCAACCAGGCGCTCAAGGGGGGCGCCTGGAAGCGGAGCAAGTACTCGGGTGTCGAGCTGTTGGACAAGACGGTCGGTGTGGTGGGCCTCGGTCGGATCGGCGCGCTCGTCGCAGAGCGCCTCAAGGGGTTCGGGATGAAGGTCATCGCCTACGACCCCTACGCGTCCCCGGCCAAGGCCGGTCTCGTCGGTGCGCAGCTCGTCAGCCTCGACGAGCTGCTCGCCCAGTCCGACTTCATCACGGTGCACCTGCCGAAGACCCCCGAGACGATCGGGCTCATCGGCGAGGACGCGCTCTCCAAGGTGAAGCCGTCGGTGCGCGTCATCAACGCGGCCCGCGGCGGCATCGTCGACGAGGCAGCCCTGGCCCGGGCGGTGGCCGAGGGCCGAGTGGCCGGTGCCGGCATCGACGTGTTCGCCAACGAGCCCACCACGGAGTCCCCCCTCTTCGAGCACGAGTCCGTGGTCGTGACCCCGCACCTCGGTGCGTCCACCGAGGAGGCGCAGGAGAAGGCCGGCATCTCGGTGGCCAAGTCGGTCCGGCTGGCCCTTTCCGGTGAGCTCGTCCCCGACGCTGTCAACGTGTCGAGCGGCTACATCGCCGAGGAGGTCCGCCCGGGCATTCCGCTCGTCGAGAAGCTCGGCCGGATCTTCACCGCCGTCGCGGGGGCGGTTCCGGCACAGCTCGACGTCGAGGTCCGGGGTGAGATCACCGAGCACGACGTCAGCGTCTGGAAGCTGGTCGCGCTCAAGGGCCTGTTCACCGACGTCGTCGAGGACCCGGTGACCTACGTCAACGCCCCGGTGCTGGCCGAGCAGCGGGACTGCCAGGTCCGACTGGTCACCGACGCGGCCGCCGGCGACTTCCGCAACGTCACGACGCTGCGTGGCACGTTGAGCGACGGCTCGATCGTCAGCGTTTCCGGCACGCTGACGGGCCCGAAGATGGTCGAGAAGCTCGTCGGCATCAACGGCTACGACCTCGAGGTCCCCCTCTCGGACCACATGCTGATCTTCGAGTACTCCGACCGCCCCGGCATCATCGGCGCCGTCGGCCGGATCCTCGGGGACTCCGGCGTCAACATCGGCGGCATGCAGGTGTCCCGTGCGGCCGACCAGGCCATCGGGGTGCTCAACGTGGACAGCGCGGTGTCATCGCAGCTGGCTGCGGAGATCGCTTCCGCGGTCGACGCGAAGACGTTCACCGTCGTCAACCTGCAGGACTGACTGCCTCTTTCCGTATGCCGCTGGGCTGGGACCGCGCGCTGGGCGCCGTCCCAGCCCAGCGGCATACGGCCTTCTGGACGAACCTGATTCGGTGAGGTCGGTCACATCGTGAAGATCTTTTCCTCACATCCCGGGCACGGCGTCTCATTTTCTGGAAACCCCCTGTACCTCCGGGTAGGCGCGCGTACCGTATTTGACATGACGCGGCAGGTCGTACTCATTGCCCGCCGCGGCGAGTTCCAGTAGTCAGCTACCTCGCCGCGGCGATCCCGCGTTCCCTCCGGCTGACGGTTCGCCCACCCGGGCTCGAGCCCTGAAACTCACCCACGTTCGACTTGCGAAGAAGGAATGATTGCCATGAGCGAAGACGCCCAGGCCGCCCGCCAGGCGCTGCAGGAGTCCATGGACCTGCGCGACCAGGGCCACACCGACGACTGAGCCCGTTTCGACTGCCACTGAGGCCCTCTCCCGTTCGTGGGGCGAGGGCCTCAGGCATGTCATTTCCTGAGACGTGCGTCCCACATCACAAGACGGGTTCTAGTCTGATCCCATGGGAGCAGCGCAGCGCACAGAGGGCGCCAAGGAGGACTACTCGATCGCCGTGATCGGCGGCGACGGGATCGGCCCCGAGGTGGTCGGAGAGGGGCTCAAGGTCCTGGCGGCGGCCACCGCCGGGAGCACGACGTTCTCCACCACCGACTATGACCTCGGCGCTCGCCGCTGGCACGCCACCGGGGAGACCCTGCCCGACTCGGTCCTCGAGGAGCTGCGCGGCCACGACGCGATCCTTCTCGGAGCGATCGGCGACCCCTCGGTCCCGAGCGGCGTCCTCGAGCGGGGCGTGCTGCTGCCCATCCGCTTCGCGCTCGACCACTACGTCAACCTCCGCCCGGCGAAGCTCTTCCCCGGTGTGGCCAGCCCCCTGGACGTCGCCCGCGTGGCACCGGACGGCATCGACTTCGTCGTGGTCCGCGAGGGCACCGAGGGCCCCTACACCGGCAACGGCGGGTCCCTTCGCGTCGGCACACCCAACGAGATTGCCACCGAGGTCAGCGTCAACACCCGCTTCGGGGTCGAGCGGGTCGTTCGGGACGCGTTCGCCCGCGCGCAGGCCCGCCCCCGCCGCCACCTCACCCTCGTGCACAAGCACAACGTCCTCACGCACGCGGGTCACCTGTGGCGCCGGACCGTGGACGAGGTGGCCGTGGACTTCCCCGACGTCGAGACGGCTTACCAGCACGTCGACGCGGCCACGATCTTCATGGCGACCGACCCGGGTCGCTTCGACGTCATCGTCACGGACAACCTCTTCGGCGACATCATCACCGACATCGCCGCCGCCATCGCAGGCGGGATCGGCCTCGCCGCATCGGGCAACATCAACCCGGCGCGGACGACGCCGAGCATGTTCGAGCCCGTGCACGGGTCGGCTCCGGACATCGCCGGCCAGGGCAAGGCCGACCCCACGGCCGCGGTCCTCTCGGTGGGGATGCTCCTCACCCATCTGGGGCTCGCAGCCGAGGCGGCCCGGGTCGAAGCCGCCGTCGCAGCCGACCTCGCGGAGCGGGGGAGCGCGGTTCGCTCCACCACCCAGGTCGGCGACGCGATCGCCGCTCGCCTCTGATCACCGCAAGAGCACTCCGCCCCGATCGAAAGAGCCCTTCGCGACAGGTCGTGCCCCGGGAACCCGAGCGCCCCGGGCCGAACTGCTCTCTCGATCGGGCCCTTTTCGCCGTCTCATCCGGTGGGCGATAGCCTGCAGTGGATCACTGCTGATGTGCCGCTATGGAGGTTTGCCATGACCCAGTTGTCCTTCGAGGTCACCCGTCGTGAGGACGCCACCTCGTCCGAGCGGATCGCCCAGGTGCACGAGAATCCCGGGTTCGGCAAGACCTTCACCGACCACATGGTCGTCATCGACTGGAGCGCCGCCGACGGGTGGACCGACGCGCGGGTCCAGCCCTACGGCCCGTTCCAGCTCGACCCCGCCGCTGCGGTGCTGCACTATGCCCAGGAGATCTTCGAGGGCATGAAGGCCTATCGGCACGCGGACGGCTCCGTCTGGACGTTCCGCCCGGAGGCCAACGCCGCCCGGTTCGCCCGTTCGGCTCGGCGGCTGGCGCTGCCGGAGCTGCCCGAGGCCGACTTCATCGAGTCGCTGCGACAGCTCGTCGCGGTCGACCAGCAGTGGGTCCCTGCAGCCGAGGGAGAGAAGAGCCTCTACCTGCGCCCGTTCATGTTCGCGTCGGAGGCCTTCCTCGGGGTCCGCCCGGCGCAGCGGGTCACCTACTCGGTCATCGCCTCACCGGCGGG
>Ga0209347_1001864_pt1 | contig 30748 bp, 28 predicted proteins | sample AutmiccommuBRH23_FD_187382 | JGI IMG/M metagenome (GOLD analysis project Ga0209347, IMG submission 187382) | Deep subsurface microbial communities from Mt. Terri, Switzerland - Autotrophic microbial communities BRH/23 (SPAdes) (version 2) | ecosystem: Environmental > Aquatic > Deep subsurface >...
TAACTCAATTTTAGTAGAACAAATTAAGGGAGAAAGTTGTCTTTCCTGTGAAATAGAACTTATTAAAAAGTCCGGCGAGATTATTAATGTGCTTTTAAGGGGTACGGGGATAACCTATGAACGAGAAAAGGCTACGCTAGCGGTAATGATGGATATTACCGAAAGCAAACAGTTAAACGCCAAGCTGAGAGCGAGCGAAGAAAAATTCAGGCAGCTTGCTGAAACGATCAATGAGGTCTTCCTTATTAATGATCTGGAAAGCATTGTCTATGTCAGTCCAGCCTATGAAAGAATCATTGGGATGTCTTGTCAGAGTCTACTCGATAATCGACATTCACTGGCCGAGTTGATTCATCCTGCTGACAGGGAGAGGATGCGAGTTTCTTTCCCTCAGAGTTTTCTAAATATGAACGAAGCTACAAGTGAGGAATTTAGAGTTATTAGACCAGACGGAGAAATTCGGTGGCTTTGGCTGCAAAGCTATCCCCTACGAGATGAAGCAAACAATATCCCGCTTAAAGCCAGCAGTATTGTTGATATAACTGACCGGAAAGATATGGAGGATAAGCTCCGAGAGCGAGAGAGACAAACCCAGATGGATCTTTTGTTAGCGGTGCGGGTGCAGCAGGATTCCCTACCTCACCCTTTTGTTGGTGATAAGGTGCGTGTCAGTACGATTTTTGAGCCCTATAGTATTGTCAGTGGAGACCTTTTCAACTACAAGTGGTTTGAAGGGCAAAATAAACTGTGTGGATACATTGTCGATGTGAGTGGACATGGTGTGGCGACGGCCTTGCAAACTGCTACCTTTAAAATGATGTTGGATAACGTGCTCCTAACGGGTGAGAAGATCGAAGTGGGTGATCTACAGATTATAAACCAGAGAATTATGCACTATTTATATGAAGGTTCTTTTATTGCCTTGCTGTACTTTGAATTTGATTTAGAAGCCGCTGAGCTTAAACTTATCTCAGGGGGTATAACTTTGTTTTTGGCTGCTAAACCCCATGAGTGTTCCTTAGTCCCCATATCTGGTTGTTATCTGGGCATTATTGATGATCCTGATATTGAAATGGTGACCATACCGCTTAAAGCAGGGGAAATCTATTGTATGATGAGCGATGGGGCATCTGATCTAATAGAATTACATGGATTACGTAAGCAGGGGAGTTTTACAGACTATAAGAACTGGCTTGAGAAACTGACGGAAAGTCCTGAAAGGAATGATGACTTTTCCGTTATTTGCATAGAGATCCTCGAGGAAAACAAGGAAACAAACGTGCTAGATATAATAAATGAAGGGGACCTCGCAGATGCTCAGTTAGTGATTAGTGAATTTCTAGACAGGAATGCTCCAAGCCACGCGCTCATGCTGGAGGTTGCCATTAACGAAGCGATAAATAATGGTTTTTATTACTGTGGAGGAGTTCGAGTCAAAACAAGGCGTGTGGGTGGTAAACTAATAATAAGGGTTAAGGACGATGGTCCTGGTTTTAATAATAACAAAGTGAATGTTCAACTAAAAGAAGATATGTACAAAGAGGAGTTTGATGAACTGTTGGAGGCGGAAGGTGGACGAGGTATACTATTAATGAAATTATTTTGTGACAAAGTAATCTATAACTCTAAGGGCAACGAAGTGCTATTAATGAAGAAAATTTAGTCTGGGGAATAGTTAATCTGAGAACTGGGGGTCATTACTTTGGGGAAAAAACCAGAAGATATTCTAGTAGAGTTCAATCGGTCTCATATTAATGAGGAGGCAGTGAATGTAGAAAAAGTCTATTTTTACAAGACGGACAAGAGAGTTAACCCTAAGCAAGAAGAACCCTTTTGGTTTTCCCGCGGAAAGCTACCGGTTTTAGTGTCGGCCCCACATGCTGTAAGGTATTATAGACAAAAGAAGATCAAGATGTCAGATCAATTCACAGGTGCTATAGTATATCTATTAAACCAACTAACAGGCTGTCCTGCTATTGCAGCGACAAAGCTTTATGGTGGAGATCCTAACTTTGACAACCCTTGTATATATAAAGAAAGAATCGCCGAGATTTGCGGAAGGGAAAAAGTGAAGTTCGTACTAGACATCCATGGAGTAGCCCGTGAGCGTGAATTCGATGTGGGACTTGGTACGAATGTCGGAAAAACCCTTTTGGTTAAGACGAGGATGCTGGAATTGATTGAGCATAACTTCCAGGGCTTCGGATTCAGCAGAATCTCCCATTACCATTTTGCAGCTTCTGAACCTAATACAATTGCCAATTATATAACACGTGAATTGGGAATTCCAGCGGTGCAAATAGAGATTAACAAACAATATAGGGTACCGGCGCAAAATCCCAAGGGCTTTCATCGACTACTAGGGGCTTTAATGGCAAGTATCAGAGAATTATGAAGTACAGCTTTTTAATAAAAGGTTTTGTCTAAGGTTGCAGATGTCCCATGGATATGCTATATTAGTATAGAGAATTTGTAGTTATTGCTGGTAAGGAGTGGGTTCTAGCCCGCTCCTTCGTTTGTCCAAATCGTTACTTTAGTATAACTCGGGGTCATCTTCGTCAAACTATGAAGAGTACGTTCTTTACACATTAAAAGGAGCGAGTTCACATGAATGAAGCATTGGAACATCGGATAGGGTTACTGGTAGAACCAATTGTTAGAGAAAAAGGACTCGAACTAGTAAATGTTGAGTACATAAGGGAAGGTGCACATTGGTATTTGCGCCTTTATATAGATAAAGTCGGTGGCGTGGACATGGATGATTGTTCAGAAGTAAGTCATATGGTGGGTGAAATGCTTGATCAAAAAAATCTGATTCCACAGGCCTACATGCTAGAGGTGTCGTCTCCTGGTCTGGAACGTCCTCTGAAAAAGGAAGAGGACTTTATCCGTTTCCAGGGAAGTTTAGTTACGGTCATTACGACTTCCTTATTCCAAGGATATAAGGAGTTTTCAGGGAATCTTATCGGCTTGATAAATGATGAAATTATTTTAGAATATGAGAATAAACGTATGGCAATTCCACGCGCCTTGGTGAAAATGACTCATTTGGCACTGGATTTTTAGCTTATTCTTTATGTACAATAGAATGAGGAGGAAAATGGAAAAATGAATATGGAGTTCATCGAGGCCCTTCACGAGTTGGAAAAAGGACGGGGAATTTCCGCGGAGATTCTATTTGACGCAATTGAGGCAGCACTGATTTCCGCGTACAAAAAGAATTTCGGATCATTACAAAATGTCCGAGTTCTTATTGATCGTTTAACTGGTGAGTTTAAAGTGTATGCCCGCAAAACTGTCGTCGAAATCGTGGAGGATGCTCGGACTCAAGTCGGATTCGAAGAAGCGCGTAAAATGGATCCCAATTATCAACTTGAAGACATCGTGGAATATGAAGTAACCCCACGCGAGTTTGGACGAATAGCAGCTCAAACTGCAAAGCAGGTCGTAGTTCAGCGTATTAGAGAAGCAGAGCGCGGCATGATTTATGATGAATATGTTAATCGTGAAGGGGATATCGTGACTGGGGTTGTTCAACGATATGAACAGAAGAGTGTGATTGTCGATTTAGGGAAGGTGGAAGCAGTACTTCCTGCCCAGGAACAAATCCCTGGAGAGGTGTATCAATCCTTCGAGCGTATTAAAACGTATGTTGTTGAGGTCAAAAAGACAACTAAGGGACCGCAAATTATGCTGTCCCGCACTCATCCTGGACTGATAAAACGCTTGTTTGAACTTGAAGTTCCGGAAATTCATGACGGCATCGTTGAAATTAAGGGTGTTTCCCGTGAAGCGGGTGCACGTTCTAAAATTGCCGTTTATTCACGTGATTCAAATGTTGATCCTGTTGGGGCGTGTGTTGGACCAAAGGGAGCTCGTGTTCAAACCATCGTCACAGAATTAAAAGGAGAGAAGATTGATATTGTAAACTACTCGACAGATCCCCAAGAGTTTGTGGCGAATGCACTTTCTCCGGCTAAAGTTGTGGGAGTATATCCTAAGCTCAATGAGAAAGTTGCTATTGTTGTTGTTCCTGATTATCAACTTTCCTTGGCGATCGGGAAAGAGGGACAAAATGCTCGCCTAGCTGCGAAACTCACGGGCTGGAAGATTGACATTAAAAGTGAATCTCAAGCTGGTACACTAAATATCATTCCTCAAGCACCTGAAGAAGGGTATGAAACTTACGACGAGTATGAAGAATACACAGATTATGATGAATTCCTTGAAACTGATAACTACCAAGAATATGAGGAAAGCGGACAAAGTATTGAAAATGGGCATACTCCGGTAAATGAAGAAAATGCCGAGGGCGAAATTTATCAAGCGTATAATGAAAATTATGCATACAATAACAATGAAACTAATGATGCTGAGTTTTCCGAAAATGAAGCTACTCAGAAAGTTACCGAAGGAGTTCCTGAAAAGGCTCCAGGTGTGATAGTGAAGGTTTTAAACGCGGATGAAAAAATTGGTGTTAAGGAGAAAAAGAAGAAAGGGAAGGGGTAAAGGTATGAAGACACGAAAAGTTCCGTTGCGGATGTGTGTGGGCTGTCAACAGATGAAGCCCAAGAAAGAGCTCTTGAGAATTGTTAGAACTCCGGAAGGGACTGTTGAACTCGACCCAACCGGAAAACGGAATGGTCGTGGTGCATATCTTTGCCCTAACTTAAGCTGTTTTCAAACTGCGGTTAAGGAACGTCGATTCCGGAAGGCTTTCGAGGTCGATGTTGATCCTGAAGTTTTTGCACACTTGGAAGGGAAGATTTCTACTTGAATACACGTATCCATTCATTAATAGGGATCGCTCGTCGAGCGGGTAAAATTGCTACTGGCGATGCTCAGGTTGAAGCTATGTTAAAGAAAAGAAAAGGATTTCTACTTATCATGGCTGAGGATGCTCTCGGTGCTCAGAAAAAATACAAGCAGTGGGCTGGTGATTTAAAGCTACCAATGTTGGTAATCGGGTCGAAATTGGAACTTGGACAATCAATAGGACTTTCGCCGCGTTCAGCAGTGCTTATTTTAGATCAAGGGTTTGCTAAGGCTATTTTACTAGCAAGGAGCTGATGCTTGGAGCGTAATGTGGGAGACGATTATGTGGGGGTGGTTAAATGAGTATTCGTGTTCATGAATTAGCAAAAGAATTGAACTCTAGTAGTAAAGAAGTGATTACAAGACTCGTGGCTATTGGAACAGATGTGAAAAATCATTTAAGTACGGTCGAGCAGGAAGATGCAGATCGTTTACGGAAACAACTGAAAGGAAAGGAGACAAATTTGGAGCATTCTGAACACACAAATACTGAGACAACAAAGCCAATTACAGCCGAATCCGTACAAGAAGGACGGACGAAACTACCCCGGCCAGAAACAGAAGGACGGTCGCCAGAGTCACAACAAGGGGTGGAAGGACGCCCGCAAGAGCCACGCTCAATAATAGAAGAACGCCCACCTGGTCCACGTCCGGGGTACCAAGGACAGCCGCAGGGTCCGCGTCCGAGAATGCAAGGACAATCGCAAGCTCCTCGATCAGGAATAGAAGGGCAGCCACAAGGTCCACGTCCAGGATACCAGGGACAGCCACAAGGTCCACGTCCAGGATACCAGGGGCAGCCACCTGGTCCACGTCCAGGATACCAGGGGCAGCCACAAGGTCCACGTCCAGGATACCAGGGACAGCCACAAGGTCCACGTCCAGGATACCAGGGACAGCCACAAGGTCCACGTCCAGGATACCAGGGACAGCCACAAGGTCCACGTCCAGGATACCAGGGGCAGCCACAAGGTCCACGCCCAGGATACCAGGGGCAGCCACAAGGTCCACGTCCAGGATACCAGGGGCAACCACAGGGTCCACGTCCAGGGTACCAGGGGCAACCACAGGGTCCACGTCCAGGATACCAGGGGCAGCCACAAGGTCCACGTCCAGGATACCAGGGGCAGCCACAAGGTCCACGTCCAGGATACCAGGGGCAGCCACAAGGTCCACGTCCAGGGTACCAAGGGCAGCCACAGGGCCCACGTCCGGGGTATCAAGGGCAGCCACAGGGCCCACGTCCAGGGTATCAAGGGCAGCCACAGGGCCCACGTCCGGGGTATCAAGGGCAGCCACAAGGTCCACGTCCGGGATATCAAGGACAGTCACAAGGTCCACGTCCGGGATATCAAGGACAGTCGCAGGGCTCTCGTCCTGGAATGCCCGCACGAGCAGGGACAGGTGCTCCGACGACCCCAACGATTACTGAGCAACCCAAACGTCAGCCACCGGCTAATAAGAAAGCCCAAGATAAAGCCTATGAACGGAAACGTGAATTAGAAAAGGAAAAAGAAAATGCGATCCGTTCACCACATCGACGTTATCAGAAGCATCCTAAAAAAGAAGTAAGAGATACGTCTCCAAAACACATTGTGATTCAGGAAGCAATTTCAGTACAAGATTTAGCAGCAAAAATGAGCCGTAAGGCGGGAGAACTTATTAAACACCTGATGACTTTGGGCGTCATGGCTACCATCAATCAGGAGTTGGATGCGGAAACAGCAACCATCTTGGCAGGTGAAATGGGTGTTACTGTTGAGGTGAAAGCTGAGAAATCAATGGCTGTTATTGAGGAAATCGCAGATGATCCGGAGGACCTCGTTTTTCGTCCACCAGTAGTAACCGTGATGGGACACGTTGATCATGGAAAAACGTCGCTCTTGGATGCCATTCGTACCACGCATGTGACGGCTTCAGAGGCGGGTGGAATTACTCAGCATATTGGCGCATACCAAGTTGAAATCAAAGGTCAAAAAATTACATTTTTAGATACACCCGGCCATGAGGCCTTCACTGCTATGCGTGCTCGAGGTGCTCAAGTCACGGATATTGCAGTTTTGGTGGTAGCAGCGGATGATGGAGTAATGCCTCAAACTATAGAGGCAATTAATCATGCTAAAGCGGCTGAGGTTCCCATCATTGTAGCCATTAATAAGATAGACAAGGAGAATGCAACTCCGGAAAAAGTTAAGCAAGAACTGACAGAGTACGGTCTTGTGGTCGAAGAATGGGGCGGAGAAACCATTGCCGTTCCTGTATCAGCCAAAAGTCATCTGAACATCGAACAACTTCTGGAAATGATTTTGCTAGTTGCAGAAGTTCGGGATTATAAAGCAAATCCGAATCGTCCAGCAGCTGGAACTGTCATCGAGGCTGAGCTGGATAAGGGAAAAGGACCAATTGCCACAGTTTTGGTTTCCAAGGGTACGCTTAATATTGGGGATGTTGCCGTAGCAGGTTGTGCTTTTGGTCGAATTAAGGCCATGGTAGATGATAAAGGGCGACGGGTGAAAAAAGCGGGTCCCTCCATGCCGGTTGAAGTTCACGGCTTATCCGAAGTGCCTGAAGCGGGGGAGTTATTCTATGTTGTCGCTGACGAAAAATTAGCTCGACAAATAACTTCAGCACGAATTGCGGAGCGTAGAGTAGAAGATTCTAAAAAGAACGTCGTTAAAGTGAGCTTAGAAGACCTTTTTGACAGGATCAAAGAGGGTGAAATCAAAGAACTAAATATTATTATTAAAGCCGACGTTCAAGGCTCGGTTGAAGCTTTACGGCAGTCACTTCTTCGACTTTCGACGGGCGAAGTACGAGTCAACCCAATCCATGGTGGAGTCGGTGCAATTAATAAAAACGATGTTATGCTGGCCTCGGCTTCAAACGCGATTATTATCGGCTTTAATGTCCGACCGGATGCCAGTACAAAGGCAGCGGCTGAACTAGAGGGCGTTGATTTGCGCCTGTATCGGGTCATCTATGATGCTATTGAAGATGTTAAAGCAGCAATGACCGGACTGTTGGATCCAACCTTTAAAGAAGTCGTATTAGGTAAAGTTGAAGTGCGTATGGTCTTTAAAGTTCCTAAAGCGGGAACGGTAGCTGGTTGTATGGTGACCGAAGGAAAGATCGTTCGTTCAGCTAAAGTACGTGTTATTCGGGATAGCATTGTTATTCATGAAGGAGTAATGGAATCTCTGCGACGCTTTAAGGATGATGTTAAAGAGGTTGCCGAGGGTTATGAATGTGGAATTGGCATCGAAAAATACAATGATCTTAAAGAAGGAGACACCATTGAAGCGTTTATGATGGAAGAGGTCAAACGCACATTATAGTATATCGGCCCTGGAGGGATAATTATGTCAAAACATCGGCCCAATCGTTTGGCTGAAACACTAAAAGAAGAAATCTCTCAACTCATCCGGGTGGAGCTAAAAGATCCTCGCTTGGGGTTTGTAACTTTGACAAGTGTAGAGGTTGCGGGCGATCTGGCTCACGCGAAAGTGTATGTTAGTGTGCTAGGGACTGTGGAGGAAGGGAAAACATCCTTGGAGGTGTTGAATCGTGCAGCGGGGTTTATACGTAGTGAAATCGGGAAACGTATACGACTCCGACATGTGCCAGCGATCGTTTTTGTTTACGATCCTTCCATAGAACATGGTGCACACATTGCGAAGTTGTTGAAGGATGTTGGAGTTTCCGACGATGCAGGCAAGGATGAATCTCATGAATCATGAAAACACTCCTGAAGAGATGATTAAATTATTAGGAAAAGCGCCAAAGGTGGCGCTTTTCTCCCATGTTTCTCCGGATGGAGATTGTATCGGGTCTATGTTGGCGATCGGTCTAGCCTTGGAGAAAATGGGAAAAGAAGTGTCATTTTATAATCCGAATTCCGTGCCAAGCTATCTATCGTTTTTACCAGGATCGTCTCGGATAAGGCAAGAGCTACCTAATCCCCAACCCGAGATCTTATTGTTTGTAGACTGTACGGATCTGGGGCGAGTTAACTTGTCTAGGTCAGAAATTTCGGAAGACAGTACTGTTCTTAACGTAGATCACCACATCTCAAATCTGTTCTTTGGTGACATAAACTGGGTAGAGCCTCAAGCTAGCGCGGTTGGAGAAATCGCTCTGACGCTCATCAGCAAGTTGGGTGTAGAAATAGACAGAAACATGGCCACCAATCTCTACACAGCGATTGTGACTGATTCAGGATGCTTTCAGTATAGTAATACAACTGCGCAAACACATCGATCGGCTGCAGCCCTCTTAGACATCGGTGTGGATTTGCCTAACATACATCATAACATTTTTGACCAGAAGCCTCTCGCCCAGATCAAACTGTTGCAGTGTGCCCTGAACGGCTTAGAAATCCATGCGCATGGGCAGTTGGCGCTTATGATTTTAAACGCTGAAGATTTTCAGAAAAGTGGTGCAGAACAGGAGTTGAGTGAGGGACTGGTTAATCACGCTCGGAGCATTGCGGGCGTTGAGGTGGCAGTCTTGCTGAAAGAGGTTGGCCCTCGAGAGATTAAAGGGGGATTGCGTTCTAACCTTTGGCTAAATGTCAATGAGATTGCTACGCTGTTCGGAGGTGGAGGACACCAGCGAGCCGCGGGGTGTACTTTTAGAATTTCGATGGCTGAGGCCAAACTAAGCATAACTACCGCGATTGAGGAGGCGTTAAGGCTTGGAAGGGATCATTAACGTCCTTAAACCACCGGGAATGACATCGTCTGATGTAGTTGTTTGGATGCGAAAAGTTTTGAAAACTAATAAGATTGGCCACACGGGCACGCTTGATCCTGGAGTGGCTGGAGTTTTACCACTTTGCGTAGGGAAGGGAACACGTCTAGCAGAATACATAACTGAACAAGGGAAAGCTTACCTTGCAGAGGTTACGTTTGGAGTTACGACGGATACTCAGGATGCATTCGGTAAAGAGGTTCATCTGACCAAACCAGATTTGAATGAGAGCGACTTAGAACGGGTAATACCAAATTTTTTGGGTAAATTATTACAGACTCCTCCGATGTATTCGTCGGTTCGTAAAGAAGGAAAGCACTTATATGAATATGCTCGCCAAGGGTTATCGATTGAGAGATCGCCACGCGAGGTATTTATTTATAGCATAAAATTAGTAAAATGGTATGAAGGAGAGTTTCCTCGGGCGATTTTAGATATTGAGTGTTCAAAAGGGACATACATACGGACCATCAGTCATGATCTTGGACAGGCAGTAGGCTGTGGGGCACATATGTCAAATTTATTACGCGTTCGTTCCGGTCCGTTCAAGATCCGGGAGAGTTGGACACTTGAGGAGATCGAAGATGCGGTACACGAGTCAACCTATTCCTTTTTACTTCCGCTGACAGCTGGAATCGATCTACCTCGAGTATTCTTATCAGCCGCTCGCGCAAATGCTTTTCGTCATGGCTTGCCTACCAAGCGTGAACTAGTTCGAATATCGAACCTCGAACCTCGAACCTCGAATTTGGTTCAGGTAATCGAGAATGAGGAATTAATTGGTATTGGGGTCTGGCGTGGGGAGGATCTTTTCCCTCACAAGGTTTTGGGATGAAGCAAGGGGACGGTTCTCTTGCTTCCTTCGGAAGTGGAAGCAAGAGAACCGTCCCCTTGCTTCCAAAGTTTTCTTAGGAGGTCAAATCGTGCAAGTTCGAACAAGTCTGTCTACAACCAAAGAGCCCTGTGTCATAGCATTAGGTAATTTCGATGGAGTACACCTCGGACATCGTCGCTTGCTTGAGCATGGATTAGGACAAGCTGTGCGTTTAGGTGTGGGGCTTTCCGTATTGATTTTTGAGCCTCACCCTCTCAAAGTTCTATTTCCTGAACGGGAGCTAAAGCTTCTGTCGACAACCCAGGAGCGGTTACTCTATCTGGAAACTATAGGAGTCCAAACAGTCTACCTTTTACCGTTTACTCGGGAGATGGCGAATACTTCCCCAGAACACTTTGTGGAGAGAATTCTTCTTCCTCTCGGGGTGATTCATGTTGTGGTAGGTTTTAATTATTCATTTGGTGCCCAGGGTAGAGGAAATCCTGAGTTACTTCAGGCCTTAGGGAAGACGAATGGTTTTGGAGTTAGTGTACTTCAGGCGCAAACGATTGGTGGCCGAGTGATTTCTTCGAGCAGTATTCGTAAAGCATTACTTCATGGGGATATCAGATTGGCTTACACTTTGCTAGGGCGCCCTCCTTGCGTTCGGGGGATCGTCGTACATGGGGAAGAACGCGGGCGTCAGCTGGGTTATCCGACGGCCAACATTCTCCCTGAAGAAGACTATTTAATACCAAAGCGAGGGGTATATGCGGTATGGGCTTATCTGGATGGAAAGCGCGTGTTAGGGATGATGAACATTGGCATGAAACCAACTTTTCACGACTTATATACTACAATAGTCGAGGTTCATTTCTTCAACTTTAGCGGAGATCTGTACGAGAGTGAGATCATGGTACAGATTGTTGAGCGTTTGCGTGACGAACGGAAATTTAATGGTATCAACGAACTTTTGATGCAGTTAAAAAAAGACAGGGTTAAAGCAGAACTGATCTTGCTAGAAACCCTCTTATAGGGGAAGCAACTTTACAAAAACATTTTTACCATGTATACTACTTTTTAGAAACTATGAGGACCCACTGACTCGGCTTGAGTGAGTCTCCGACGTCAACCTGGGCAGTTGGGAATTACAAAAAATGGAGGAATTTATCATGATGACACCTGAGAGAAAGCAAGAAATTATTTTGAAGCATGCTCAAAAAGAAGGGGATACTGGTTCTCCGGAAGTACAAGTTGCACTTCTCACTGAACGGATTACGTATCTAACTGAACACTTTAAGACGCATAAGAAGGACCATCATTCGCGTCGGGGTCTCTTAAAAATGGTCGGTTCGAGACGTGCATTATTGACATATTTGAAAAATGTTGATTTCGACCGTTATCGTAAGCTTATCGCTGTTCTTGGTCTGCGAAAATAACTCAAAGTAAAAACAATGTGAAGCGGATCAAAATGATCCGCTTCTTTCTTATAATTCAATAGTCTAAGCATAGATAATTCTCAAGAAGAGTTTTTTTATGCAATTTGCAGGAAATAATAACAATATGTCGAAGGTGATTAACTTGAATAGAAGGATTGAAAAGTTTAAGGAGGTTCCATTGTGAAACAGCAAATACTCGAAAAGTCACTCTCGGTTGGTGGGAGAGTAATGACTTTCCAGACCGGGAAGATTGGTAAACAAGCGGGAGGCGCGATTTTTCTTCGTTATGGGGATACTGTGGTTTCCGCGTTTGCTACATGCAGTGCTGTACCCCGAGAGGGAATAGATTTCTTTCCCTTGACCGTTGAGTTTGAAGAGCGTATGTATGCTGCAGGTAAAATCCCAGGCGGATTTATTAAACGTGAGGGAAGGGCGAGTGAGAAGGCTACATTATCCGCCCGTTTAATAGACCGTCCAATTCGTCCGTTGTTCCCGCAGGGGTTTCGTAATGAAGTCCAGGTGGTTGCAGCCGTTATGTCTGTTGATCAAGACTGCGCGACGGATATTACAGCAATCAATGCAGCCTCTGCAGCATTAACCGTTTCGAACGTTCCTTTTGAAGGGCCTATTGCGGCTGTTACTGTGGGACTTGTTGAAGGAGAATATGTTATTAATCCTACCATCGAACAATCTGCAAAAAGCCAAATGCTACTTACGGTGGCAGGGACGGTAGATGCAGTTATGATGGTGGAAGCTAGTGCTCATGAAGTGCCCGAGGATCAAATATTGGAAGCAATCATGTTTGGGCATGTAGAAATTATAAAGATTGCTAAGTTTATTGCTGACTATCGTGAAGAAGCTTTGACTTTGGGATTAGCGAAAGAAAAAATCGAAGTAAAACTCACTAAAATTCAAGACCAGATTGTAGAAGCAGTTAAAGCATATACATACAGTAAACTGGATGAGGCGGTCCGTATAGAAGAGAAGAAAGCACGGGAAGGTGCGATCGATAAAGTAAAAGCGGAAGCTCTAAGCTATTTTGAAGCCGAGTTCCCGGAAGATACTAAAGCAATTAAGTCAGTACTGGAAGACATTGTACACCTGATTGTTCGTAAATTGATCACGGATGAGCAAATTCGTCCGGATGGTCGGAAAGTGGATGAAGTTCGCCCTATTAGTGTCGAGGTAGGCATTCTACCGCGTACCCATGGAACGGGGCTCTTTACACGGGGTCAAACCCAGGTGCTTACAGTGACGACCTTGGGGGCTGCAAGAGATGAACAAATTCTTGATGGTCTAGGTCTGGAGCGGTCTAAACGGTATATACATCACTATAATTTTCCGCCCTACAGTGTTGGGGAAATCAAAATGATGCGTGGGCCATCTCGAAGGGATATTGGGCATGGCGCTTTAGCGGAAAGAGCTTTGCTTCCTGTCCTACCGGATGAAAACGAGTTTCCTTATACGATTCGTTTGGTTTCTGAGGTCTTGGAATCCAATGGTTCGAGCTCGATGGCCTCAGTTTGCGGAAGTACTCTCTCGCTGATGGATGCAGGTGTTCCCATTACAGCTCCGGTGGCCGGTGTTGCCATGGGACTGATCAAGGAAGGGAATAACATCGCGATCCTCACTGATATCCAGGGCTTAGAAGATCATTTTGGGGATATGGATTTCAAAGTGGCCGGAACAAGCAAGGGAATCACCGCCTTGCAAATGGATATTAAGATTATGGGTGTATCTCGAGAGATTTTATTGAAAGCCTTAACTCAAGCAAAAGCAGGACGGCTTTTTATCCTGGATAAAATGGTGGCTATCATAGACAAACCACGTGCTCAACTTTCTACTTATGCTCCTAGAATTATCACAGCGTCGATTCATCCAGATAAGATTCGTGATGTTATTGGACCTGGCGGGAAAACTATCAAAAAGATTGTTGAGCAAACGGGAGTGAAAATAGACATTGAGGATGACGGTCGTGTCTTTATCTCTTCTGTTGGCGGGGATGGCGGTGATCAGGCACTCAAGATTATCCAAGCTTTAACTCAGGAAGTGGAAGTAGGTAAAATCTATAAAGGTAAAGTCACACGGGTCATGGATTTTGGTGCTTTCGTGGAAGTCATTCCAGGAGTTTTGGGGCTTACTGGTAAAGAAGGACTAGTCCATATTTCTCAACTGGCTCATGAACGTGTCGAAAAAGTGGAAGACATTGTGAAGACTGGGGATGAAATCATGGTTAAAGCAACTGCTATAGACAAACAAGGGCGGTTGAATCTTTCTCGTAAAGATGCTATGCCTAACGAGCGTAAGGGAAATCCGACCATTCTCTAAATTTTACTTTAATTCAACAGCAATATATGATTCATACCAGTCTGTAAGCTCCCCTACTCGCATAAAGGTTAAGGGAGGGGGGACGCAAATGTTCATTAACTTAAAAATCTCGCGACGAATACACTCGTTTGTCGGGGTTTTCTTTCTGTTATTGATAGGGATTGTTACAGAACATTGGATTATCGCAGCTGATGTTCCGGTCTCAAGACCCATTGAACAAATCAAAACGGATCAGTTGGTTATGGCTTTAACCATCAATGTGGATTGGGGCGAAGAATATATCCCCGCAATTTTGGATGTTTTAGATCAAAGCCAAGCTCGCGCGACTTTTTTTGTTACAGGGCGTTGGGCCAAGAAAAATCCGGAGTTGCTTAAAATAATTTCGATCAGAGGCCATCAAATTGAAAACCATGGTTATTCTCACCCACATCCTGATCAGCTTTCCGTTGGGGCTAACCAAGAAGAAATTAAGAAGACGGAAAGTATTATCGAAGGGATTATTGGGAAAAAGACACATTTGTATGCACCACCCTATGGGGAAAAGGGGGCTTCTGGACTTCGTGCAGCCGATGCCTTGGGCTATCAGACCATTCTCTGGACCTTAGATACCGTCGATTGGCGCTCAGATAGTTCGCCAGAGATTATTGCGAAACGTATTCTTAAGCCAGAAATAAAGTTTGGGATTAAACCTGATAAGTCCGGTGCCATAGTATTAATGCATCCAAAAGCAAATACTGTCAGAGCCTTGCCAGTTATTCTCAAGCAATTGGTCCAAGCTGGATTTAGTTTCCAAACTCTTGATGGGCTAATAACATTAGAACGGATCGGAGATACTACCTCATGAAGAATCAGAATTGAGGTGGTTGAATGATCAGGCAAAAATGGACGTGTGCTTGGTGCTGCGTCTTTCTTTGTATATTTGGTATTAGTTCTTTTTCGACAACACCTGTTTATGGTGCACTACGGAAGAAACCGGTGGCTAAACCTGCTGTGTCAGATGATGGGCTCCCTGTAGTGAGTGCTGCCGCTGCAGTGCTGATGGATGTGACAACAGGCGATATCCTCTTTGGTAAGCAGGCGGATACGCGCCGCCCTCCCGCAAGTACCACCAAAATTATGACAGCTATTTTGGGTTTAGAGTTAGGGCGACCGGATGAAGTTGTCACTGTAAGCCAGAAAGCTGCAGATGTCGGCGAAGCAACCTTACATTTGGATCCGGGAGAAAAGATTACCCTCTATGAACTTATTACTGGAGCTTTGGTACGATCTGGGAATGATGCCTGTGTCGCGATTGGTGAACATATTGCAGGCAGTGAAGAACAGTTTGTCAAGCTGATGAATAAAAAAGCTTTGGCACTGGGTGCTCAAAATACTCATTTCGAAAATACAAATGGCTTGCCTCGTAAGGAACATTATTCTACTGCCAAAGATCTTGCTCTTATGGCTCGGCAAGGTTTGCAAATTCCTCAATTTGCCTCAATTACCCGACAAAAAGAAACGGAAATTCATTTTCTCGAACCAGACGTGTTCATGGATTTAAGAAACACGAATAAACTATTATGGAATTATCCATATGCTAATGGCGTTAAAACTGGGACGACAACTGCAGCAGGAAAATGCCTTGTCGCATCTGCAAGTAAGGAAGGGCGTCAATTATTGGCTGTGGTTTTAAATGCACCTGATCGCTTTGGGGATGCGAAGAAACTATTAGAGTGGGGTTTTGAAAAAACTCAGACCGTAAGGTTGGTAGATGCCGGTCAGGTAGTCGCAGAATTTCCAAGTACAAAAAAATCCGTTGAAGTTTTTATTAATTATCCAATAGATGTTAGTATTCCAAGTGTTGAGCGCAAGAACCTCGAAACCCGCATCGTGTGGGAGAAAACAGCTTATATGCCAGTACGTGCTGGGGAACGGTTAGGACGTTTGGAAGTCTGGCATGGGAAACAAAAATTAAACAGCGTTCCTTTGCTTAGCGAAAACGAAGTTAAGGAAGATTACCATAATATGTTGTTTAAGTGATGGATGGAGAGGGGTGTTATTCATTGTATCAAAAAACGGTATTGCCCAACGGGTTAAGGATTATTACAGAAGAAATTGAACATGTTCGTTCGGCGGCCATCGGTTTATGGATAGGAGCAGGTTCGCGGGATGAACGTGAGGGGTATGAGGGAATTTCCCATTTCATTGAGCATATGTTTTTTAAAGGAACAGAAAAACGAACAGCACGGGCTTTAGCGGAATCCTTAGAAACCGTAGGCGGTCAATTGAATGCCTTTACGACGAAAGAGTACACTTGTTATTATGCTAAAATTCTAGATGAGGACCTTGATCTAGCCATCGATGTTTTAAGTGATATGTTTTTTCACTCGCTTTACGATGAAAAGGAAATCGAAAAGGAAAAGAAAGTTGTTATTGAAGAGATAAAGATGTATGAGGATTCGCCCGATGAATTAATCCATGATCTTTTTTCAGAATATGTCTGGAATGATCATCCTCTAGGAAAACCTATTTTGGGTACTGAAGAGAGCATTAATGCTCTGACTCGAGATAAAATTTTGTTTTTCCTCTCAGAACATTATGCTCCAGATAATATAGTAATTGCTGTGGCGGGTAAGATTGTGCATCAGGATGTAGTGGATAAATTATCAGCTCAATTTGGTACTTTTAAGAGGGGAGGCCGCAGGGTTCTTGAAGGAACACCCACGGGCCAAACTATTGAACGTTATCAAAAGAAAGATACCGAACAGATGCATGTTCTTCTGGGAGTACCGGGTCTAGGTCAAGATGATGAAGATATTTATGCGATGCATATTTTTAATAATATTTTAGGTGGAGGATTAAGTTCAAGATTGTTCCAGGGAATACGGGAACAGCGCGGACTTGCCTATTCTGTCTATTCCTATCACTCAACTTATGTGGATACAGGTTTATTTGCAATCTATGCAGGAACGAGTCCTAATAATACCAAAGAAGTTGTCGAGTGTATTCTCCAAGAATTAATAAATATTAAACAACAAGGCATTACTGTGGGAGAGTTAGAAAGAACAAAAGCCCAAATTAAAGGCGGTCTATATCTTGGACTTGAAGCGGTAAGTAGTCGTATGAGTCGATTAGGTAAGACAGAACTTACGTATAACAGGGTTCTTTTACCAGAGGAAGTTATTGGAAAACTCGAAAAAGTGACTTTGGAGGATGTTTCGCGCTTGATGGGTCGCCTTTGGCAAAAGGAGAAAACTAGTATAATGACACTGGGACCAGCCGGACATGAAGTTATTTTATCCGATTTACAAAAGCAAATCGGTTGGGAGTAAGTAGAGGTTCGGGGTTCGAGATTCGAGGCTCGAAGTCCGAAGTCCGAAGCTAAGAACGGAGTACGGAGTATAGGTGCGAGGTTTGGAGGTCCTAGATTCGAACCTCGCGCCTCGTGCCTCGAATAAGGAGGAGACTTAGTGTCCGATTCAATTATCAACGTGAAAATAAAAAAGATAGCTAACGCTTCCCTAGCCCTTCCTAGATATGCCACAGCTGCTTCGGCAGGCGTTGATCTTTGCGCAGATCTCCTGGAATCCTTGATCGTCAACCCAGGAGAGAATGTTAAGATTCCGACAGGTCTAGCTATTGAACTTCCAAGTCAACAAGTGGTCGCGCTTGTTTTTGCGCGAAGTGGTCTGGCTAGTAGTCACGGGTTGGGATTAACAAATGGTGTTGGTGTGATTGATTCTGATTACCGTGGGGAAATACATGTGTTGATGCATAATTCAGGATCCCAACCGGTTATTATTAATTCTGGAGATCGAATAGCTCAAATGGTTTTTATGCCGGTTTTCCATGCCTTGTTTGAAGAAGTTGAAGAACTTCAGGATACAGATCGAGGGACCGGAGGATTTGGTTCGACAGGAATTTGAATTTAGGTAATTCCCCATAATCAGAAGGAGAAATATTAATCCTTCTGATTTTTTTGTTCTATGAAAGATTGTCTAATCATACAATCCCCATGAGGGGGAGTGACGTATGCAAGCCCTTGGAGTTATGTTTCTGATCGTTGGTATTGGATTTTCGGTGAGAGAGCGAAAGTATTTGCTGATGTGGCGTTCGCAGCCTTCGTCAAACCATCTAGCCGCAGCTTTAAGTCAATTGGTAGGTACAGCAGGGGGTATCTATCTCTCCTTAGAACTCTTGTTCTCCTTCCTGAAAATTCCCGAAAATTTGTGGAGTGATTCAGTCTTTTTCGTTGAACCACTTGCAGTTATTTCCTTATTACTAGCAATTATACAACCTTTTGTATGGAGCGCTTGGATAAGACTACGAAAATAAAGCATATGAAAGAAAATAACAAGTCAAAGATACCTTCTCCAGATGTCGGATATCAGAGGCCAGAGATCAGAAAGGAATACACCAATCTGACACATCCGGCTTCCGACCTCTGGCTTCTGAGGGACTGGTTATTTTCTTGAATGTGCTAAGGAGGAAGTAGGATGCTTTTAAGTGATCTTGCCGGTAAAGAAATCATCAATTTGTATGATGGAGCAAAGCTTGGCTTGGTGGGGGACGCTGATCTTGATATTTCCTTAAACGGATCTGTCGAGTCTATCATTCTAACCTCCCGAGGGGGATTTTCAGGTTTTTGGGGTTCAAGAGGAGATCGAGAACGAGAAATATTGGTGATACCCTGGCAAACTATCAAAAAAGTAGGGACTGAAGTTATAATTATAGATTTGCATAATAAGTTTGAAAAAATTCGTTAAGATTAAATTTGACAGAGGACGGTATACCCAATAAAATGAATGGAAAAGCTGTAACCCCGAATTGCATTTTGCAACGGGGTTTTTGGCTTATCAGCACAGGAGGGGTTTCCGTTGAAGAAAATTCGGGTTTTTGTAGCTGGAGCAAGTGGAAAAATGGGTCAGGAAGTGATCCGTTCGCTTTTGAAGCAAGATGATCTCCTATTGGTGGGAGCTTCTGATACCCGACATCTGGGAATGGATGTCGGTTTTGTTGCAGGCGCGCCACGAGTCGGGGTAGATATTACAGGTCCAATAGATCGTGAAATCTTGATGGCGACACGCGCGGATGTATTAGTGGATTTTACAAATCCTCAATCTGTTCTAAAGAATACCAAAATAGCAATTCTTGCTGGGGTAGTACCAGTCGTTGGAACAACGGGGTTGGATGAATCTGAAATTGAAGAAGTGCGTGCCCTAGTTGTTAAAGAAGGCGTAGGGGCGTTCCTTGCACCGAATTTCTCAATTGGGGCGATTTTGATGATGCGATTTGCCAGGGAAACAGCAAAATACTTTCCCCATGTGGATATTATCGAAATGCACCATGATCAAAAACTAGATGCTCCCTCAGGAACCGCTTTAAAAACTGCAGAAGGGATCTTAGAAGTCCGTGCACCCATGGTTCAGGGTCATCCGAATGAGTATGAGAAAATCACGGGGGCACGTGGCGCGGATATTGGAGGAATTCATATTCACTCTGTGCGTTTACCCGGTTTGATTGCTCATCAGGAAGTTTTATTTGGCGGTTTTGGTCAGGCTCTAACAATCCGGCACGATGCTTTCTCAAGAGAAACCTATATGCCTGGAGTGATGTTAGGTATTCGCAAGGCTTCTGAGTTGACGCATTTAGTCATAGGACTCGATAATTTCCTTGATTAAGTATATCCTGCGTAACCGCAGCCCTCATTCCCTCATATAATGGATAGTAGTCAATGGACACTGTCTCAAAGGGGGGCATTAAGATGAGTGCGGATCTGAATGGAATTCGTATGGGCGTGATAGGAGGAGATGATCGGGAACTATATTTAATTCCCGAACTACAAAAACAGGGAGCCTACATAGTCGGGGTCGGATTCGAAAAGGCTTCTCCCATTCCGGGAATGATGCTTGCGCCTTCATTGCAAGATCTAGTTGGCCAAGTAGACGTGTTGCTTTTTCCGATGTTCGGCACGGATGAACGTGGGGTAGTAAAAGCCAAATACTCTGATCAACCTATCGTACTAAACAAAGAAGTACTTCAAGCTATTCCAGCGCGTGTTCCACTGATCATTGGTTTCGCGAGGCCGGCTTTGAAGTCCGTAGCAGAAAAAATGGGAATCCAGTTGCTAGAAACCATATCCCTTAACGAAATTACTATTCTAAATTCCATACCTTCGGCAGAAGGAGCCATTCAAATGGCTATGGAGGCCACAACCATTACGATTCATGGCAGTCAAAGCTTAGTCCTAGGTTTAGGGAGGTGTGGTTGGACTCTGGCGCGAATGTTACAAGGTATTGGAGCACAGGTGACAGGGGTTGCTCGTAAGCCTTCGGATTTAGCGCGTGCTGCTGAAATGGGACTTCAACCTTTACATTTCTCAGATCTTGAGGATAAGATTGGACGTGCGGAAATCATTTTTAACACCGTACCTCATCTTATCTTGGATCGTGTGATGTTAGAAAAGGTAGCACGGGATACAGTAATAGTGGATTTGGCTTCTATTCCGGGAGGGACAGATTTTGAATATGCGCAGATGCTTGGTATAAAAGCACTTCTGGCTCCGGGTCTCCCTGGTATTGTTGCTCCCAAAACGGCCGGCCGAATTCTTGCTCAAATCTATCCGCAACTTATTCTTCGTCACTTGACCACGATGAATACTCCGGTTAAGTCTTAATAGTGGAGGTGCGAAGAGATGCAGTTTGACGGGTTGAAAATTGGGTTCGCTATTACAGGATCACACTGTACGATACATGAAGTTATAAAGGTTATGAAACGCCTAGTTGCTGAAGGTGCTGACGTGACGCCGATTATCTCCTATTCCGTTGAAAATATGGACACACGGTTTGGTAAGGCAGAGGACTGGAAACATCAATTTAGAGAAATTACAAATAGAGAATTGATCCATACGATTCCTGATGCTGAGCCAATCGGGCCCAAGAAGATGTTTGATTGTGTGGTCATTGCTCCGTGCACTGGAAATACCCTAGCCAAACTTGCCAACGGGATTTCAGATACACCAGTGCTTATGGCCTCAAAATCGCATCTTCGTAATCAAAGACCGGTGGTTTTGGCGATTTCGACCAATGATGGACTAGGACTCAATGCACGTAATATTGGGACTTTACTCATTACAAAAAATATTTACTTGGTCCCGTTTGGTCAAGATAATCCGCAAGTTAAAGCAAATTCCCTCGTAGCACATATGGATAAAGTGCCGGAGACTATCCTGATGGCTTGTGCTGGAAAACAAATTCAACCTCTGCTTTTGGATTATCGGTAGTGAACTCGTTCAGCTAATGCTGAACATCGAGGCTTCAGATACGAATGCTTCCGGTGACGATAGTCTCCTGTGGAGATTATCGCCGAAGCGCACAGCCCTAAACGAATACTTGTGCGCTGAGGGTTGGGTTCGCCGTAGCCGCCTATCCCAAAAGGGACACATCGCGGCGAAGGGTGGACTCTACCCCACCTGAAGTTTACGAAGTACCCAACCCCACTTATAGAAGTGGGGGCTTGGAAACTGGATAAAAAGATAGAGTGAGATTGGGGCCTTGCTTTATCGGCAGGGAACCCTTTCTCACAAGACGACATATTTAAGGAGGAACAAAAATGCCAAATGTAGCAATTGTAGGCGCCACGGGCGCAGTTGGACAAGAGTTTCTTAAAATTCTTGCCGAAAGGAATTTCCCAGTTAATGAATTAAGGCTGTTAGCGACTAAACGTTCTTCAGGGAAAATCATTTCCTGGCAAGGCCAAGAACTTGAGGTTCAGGAGTCAACCCACGAGAGCTTTAAGGGCATCGACATTGCGCTTTTTGCAGGCGGATCGGGAAGCACTGAATATGCCCATTCTGCAGTGAATAGCGGGGCTGTCGTGATTGATAACAGTAGCGCTTTTCGGCTTGACCCAGAGGTGCCTCTGGTTGTACCCGAAGTTAATCCAGAAGATGTTTTATGGCATAAAGGAATTATTGCGAATCCCAATTGTTCAACGATTATTATGGCGGTTGCCCTTAAGCCAATTTTTGATTTAGCAGGAATTCGTCGAGTGGTAGTTTCTACCTATCAAGCTGTGTCTGGAGCGGGACGCGAAGGCATTGAGGAATTGGAAACACAGGTTAAGGCTTGGTCACAAGGGGAAGAGATCACTTCAAAAGTTTTTCCCTATCAAATAGCTTTCAACCTTGTTCCCCGCATTGATGTATTTCAAGAAGGTGACTATACAAAAGAAGAGTGGAAGATGGTCAAGGAAACACAAAAGATTTTCCATGCTCCAAATATGGCCATTACAGCAACCACCGTTCGGGTACCAGTTTTCCGTAGTCATTCGGAGTCCATAAATGTGGAGACAGATCGGTTAGTCAGTGTCACAGAAATCCGAGAGGTTTTAAGCAAAGCAGCGGGGATTATCGTTGATGACGATCCAACTAATGACCGTTATCCAATGCCTTGGTTTAGTTCGGATCAAGACGAAGTTTATGTTGGACGTTTGCGTAAAGACTTTTCTATCGCTCAAGGGTTTAATTTGTGGGTAGCAGGGGATCAAATTCGTAAGGGCGCAGCAACAAATGCCGTACAAATTGCGGAACTCCTACTGTAAATCGAGGCAAGAGGTACGAAGCACGAAGCACGAAGCACGAAGCACGAAGGGGACTGGTTCGCAACCCGAAGTGCTAAAGAATAAAGTCTAAGTTCGTGTATGACGTATGGATTCCAGAATGGGGAATCCGAAATTTAAAAGTAGAGGGCAGAGTGAAGTGCGAAGCACGAAGTTCGAAGTCTGAGGCTGATGTTTGAGGCACTAGGAACGTCTGGATTCCAGATCCGGAATTCTAACTAAATCCATATTTTAGTTTGAAATTCAGAGTTCCGATGCACAATGTAAGAGGTCCGTGGGGTCTACTATCGTGCATCGAGCCTCGAGCATCGTGCCTCGAAGAGGGGGTGGAAGGGTTGAGAATTCTGGTACAGAAGTTTGGAGGAACTTCCGTGGCTACGGCAGAGCGGCGAGCAAATGTTGCCTCCAAAGTTTCAGAAGCTGTTCACGGTGGATATTCTCCGGTTATCGTAGTTTCTGCGATTGGCCGTTCTGGGGATCCCTATGCAACTGATACTTTTCTAGGCATGGTTGAAGGAATCTGTCCTGATTTACCAAAACGTGAGTTAGATCTTCTGATGAGTTGTGGTGAAGTGATTTCTGGGACCATACTAGTAAGCACATTAAATAATCTAGGAATTGAAGCGGTACTTTTTACCGGAGGGCAAGCAGGAATTATTACTGATAAGGAGTTTGGGGATGCGCGGATTATACGTGTGGAGCCAGGTAAGATTCTAGAGCAACTTGCCGTAGGCAAAGTAGTTGTCGTTACTGGCTTCCAAGGGACAACCGAAGACGGCCAGATTACTACCCTTGGACGAGGAGGAAGTGATACGACGGCTTCAGCGCTAGGGGTTGCTCTCAATGCGGAAGCGATAGATATTTACACGGATGTTGAGGGAATCATGACTGCAGATCCTCGGATTGTTGCAGATGCACGGACAATTGACACCGTTACTTATAATGAAATATGTCAAATGGCATATCAAGGAGCAAAAGTCATTCATCCACGTTCTGTAGAAATTGCGATGCAACGAAACATTCCGCTCAGAATAAAATCGACCTTTTCAGATGCACCGGGGACCTTGGTTACTAACGTGTATCCAGATCGAGGAGTAGGGACGGACATCACCTCAGACCGTATTATTACTGGAATTGCGCATACGCCTAATGTCACACAGCTTCGGGTTTTAACTGGGGATGTTCAAAACCAGCATCTTACGGACAAAAGAATATTTAAAGCAATGGCACTTGCCGATATTAGTGTAGACTTTATCAGTGTACAACCGGAAGCCGTGCTCTATACCGTTCGAGATGAGGTTGCTGCTAAGGCAATTGAAATTTTAATAAATATGGGCTTTGAACCGGGAGAAGTACCAAGTTGTGCAAAAGTTTCAATTATTGGTGCAGGAATTGCAGGTGTCCCCGGTGTAATGGCTGATATGGTTGAAGCTCTTTCCGATGCAGGTGTGTCTATTCTGCAATCAGCTGATTCACACACTACTATTTGGGTGCTAGTTCATAAGCAAGACATGGTGACGGCAGTCCAATCATTACACCAAAAATTTCGTTTAGGTATTTGAGTGAACTCGTTCAGCTAAAGCTGAACATCGGGACGAAGCAAATTTAGGAACTCCTACTTATAAAAGTGGGAGTCATGAAAGTGAATATAAGCCAAAGAATTGGGCAGAAAGGGATGAGATAGATGTCTTTTGGAAGAATCTTAACAGCCATGGTTACACCCATGAATGAAGCATTAGAGGTCGATTATGATGAAGCCAAACGATTAGCTCAGTACTTAACCGTCCATGGGTCTGATGGCGTCGTGGTTTGTGGTACGACAGGAGAATCTCCGACTGTAACGGATCAAGAGAAAGTAAAGCTTTTTAGAGTTGTCAAGGAGGCAGTAGGAAAAAAAACGGTGATTGCCGGGATTGGGTCCTATTCTACGGCTGCAAGTATAGCCCTCGCCTACAAGGCTGAGGCAACGGGGGTTGATGGATTGTTGGTAGTGGTACCCTATTACAATAAACCGTCTCAAGAGGGAATGTTTCAGCACTTTAAAGCCATTGCTGAGGCGACTTCTTTACCCTTAATGCTATACAATATACCTGGTAGGACTTCGGTTAATTTATTGCCTGAGACAGTGAAAAGGTTATCTAAGATTCCAAACATTGTGGCTTTAAAAGAGGCTGCAGGTTCTCTTGATCAGGTCAGTGAGCTTAAAAGGAAGTTGCCTTCCAAGTTTTCTATTTATAGTGGCGATGATTCTATGACCTTGCCCATGTTAGCATTAGGCTGTAGCGGAATCGTTAGTGTTGCAGCCCATGTCATTGGGGATGAAATGAAAGCCATGGTGGATGCCTGGTTTGATGGTGATACTGCTCGGGCAACAAAGTGGCATCTTGATCTTTTTCCCATCTTCAAAGGCATCTTTGTAACATCAAACCCGATCCCCATTAAAGCCCTGCTGAATATGATGGGGATTAATGCTGGCGGAGTACGTCTTCCTTTAGTTAAGGCGACCCCAGTGGAAATGAAGTTTTTAAAAGATCTAATCGATGAGTTTAAAAAGGTAACCGTAAGTTCAGATAATGGGATGAAAGTAATTACACAATTGAAAGTGGCTACCGAAAAGGCTAGCGATATTATCGTCTAAGAGATACAGTCAGAAACTCGCGGTTGCGATGGCTTGGTGGCCTGTATTGGATCTATAGTGATAATGAACCCCTGCCTAGGCAGGGGTTCATTATCACTATAGATTTATTAGTTATCTCTGGATTATTTTTCGGGTTCGTAAAAAGCACACTCTGCCTCACGGTCCATTAAGCTGGAGGTAACACTTAGGGTCTCAAGCTGACAATGTCCATCTTCGTTATGTGTACATTGGTTTGCGGAACAAACAACATTGGTCATGATTTTTACCACCTTTCTCGTACTAGTCAGAAAGTGCATAAGTGCAACTAGACGCAGCCTTCGCTTAAAGGGTCCCTTCTCGCACCTTGGCTTCAGGGATACTTAGCCATCACGGCGCCTTGTCATCCTTGGCGGCGGTACCAATCTCGAACACGATAGTCTTCAGTACGATAGTCTCCAGTGGAGATTATCGCCGAAGCCGTGATCCCAATAGGAATACTTACCGGCGTAGGATAGAGTATCGCCGAAAGCGCACGGCCCTTAACGAATACTACTGCGCTGAGGATGAGTATCGCCGAAGCCGTGATCACTAAAGGAATACCTAGCGGCGTAGGGATAGTTCGAGTCATGGACAGCGCTAACAAGAAGGCTAATACGTGCGAAGACAGTGTCTTCGTAGGTGCTAGCCAAGTTTCTTTAATATTATATTGTCCGTTACCTAAGATTTTATACTATTATCAATCTTGGATTAGTAATGTATATAATTGTGGGTGCGATGAAAACTTGCCAGTCAGCGCTTTGCACGCTATAATGAACTATCTATATTGTGCGGCTAGTTTAATAAGATGCTTTTTCGAAATACTGACGAATACGTGGCGTCTTTGTGTTCGTTCTTGGAATTTCGCGTCTTTTTGTTGCCTTAATTTTGATGTCGAAAGAAACTCACGGGGATCCCCTTAGCTTTTTTGACACAATGCAAGAGATAAAATAAATACAGGAGGTAGATTTGATTGCCAAAAGAGCATAAATTACAAATTATTCCCTTGGGCGGACTTGGAGAAATCGGAAAGAATATGACAGTCATTCGCTATGATAATCAGATGGTGCTTGTTGATGCAGGGTTAGCGTTTCCCGATGAAGAAATGCTCGGGATCGATATTGTGATACCGGACTACTCATATTTACTTGAAAACAAGGAAATGTTGCTTGGCGTATTGCTTACGCATGGACATGAAGATCATATCGGTGCATTGCCATACTTGTTGAGAGATTTGGATGTACCGATTTTTGGAACGCGATTGACCTTGGCTATTATTCAGTCCAAGATGAAGGAAAATAATTTAAATAGTATTAAGGCTACGGTTGTTCAACCACGTGATGTTATTAAGCTTGGGGTTTTCCGAATTGAATTTATTCGGGTCAACCATAGTATTCCGGATGCTGTATCAATTGCTATTCATTCGCCTTTGGGGACTATTGTTGTTACGGGGGATTTTAAACTAGATCATACACCAGTATCTGGTGAGGTTCTTGACATACAAAAATTTTCCGAACTGGGTGATAAGGGGGTTTTATGCTTATTGTCCGACAGTACGAATGTTGAAAGAGCAGGGTTTACCTCGTCTGAAAGGCTAGTCGGACAAATGATTGATGAAGCTTTTCGTGAAGCTACGGATCGTGTGATTCTTGCTAGTTTTGCTTCAAATGTTTATCGACTTCAACAAGCGATAACCGCTGCGGTTATGACGAACCGCAAGGTGGCGGTTGTGGGACGAAGTATGGTCAATATTGTTGGGATTTCCGAAGAATTAGGGTATTTGGATATTCCAGAGGGAACTCTGATTGATATTGATGAGATTGTCAGCTTACCGGGAAATCAGGCCTGTATTTTAACCACGGGCAGTCAGGGTGAGCCAATGTCTGCACTGACTCGCATGGCAAACCATGACCACCGACATGTCGCGATTAAACCCGGTGACACTGTGATCATTTCAGCAAGTCCAATTCCAGGTAATGAAAAGTCAGTGGCTAAAACAGTGGATCAATTATTTAAGTTGGGTGCCAATGTTATCTATGAATCGACCGATGGAATGCACGTATCAGGTCACGCTAGCCAGGAGGAACAAAAATTGATGCTCACCATGGTCCGACCACAATATTTTATGCCGGTTCATGGAGAATATCGCATGTTGATCAAACATGCCCAATTAGCAGAAGAACTCGGGATTCCTCGGGAGAATATTTTTATTACGGAAAACGGGGGGGTCGTTGAGTTCACTCGTCACGGTGCATCAATGGGTGGCAAGGTTACGGCTGGCAAAGTTTTAATTGACGGTTTAGGTGTTGGAGATGTCGGTAATATTGTATTACGGGATCGAAAACAGCTCTCTCAAGATGGTATTCTTATCGTAGTCATGACGATAAGCCGTTCAAGCGGGGCAATTGTTTCAGGACCTGATGTAGTGACACGCGGGTTTGTTTATGTCCGTGAATCTGAATCTATGTTAGACGAGGCCAAACAAAAGGTTAGGCAGACAATGGCACGTTGTCGAGAGAATAGGGTTACGGAATGGGCCATGTTAAAAAACCAAATTCGAGATGCCTTAAGTAAACAATTTTATGAAAAGACTCGTCGTCGTCCTATGATTCTACCCATTATCCAAGAAGTAGAATAGTATAGCTTATAAAACGCTTCAATTTGTTGGAGCGTTTTTCATTGTCCTTATCAGACCAGAAAATTCAATCAAATCAACTATATAAGTTATTGCTTGAATAGTACTTAATATATTTTTTTTGTTATAATGACGTTAGGTGAACTACACCACCTAAAGAGGTGGGTGCTTCCTTCTCAACCAAATTCATCCCCCACCTACCTAACGGAGGTGGGAGAATTCTCTGTGAACGTTAGTTAAATAGGATTTGTTAACTTTAAGGAGATGCTCGTCTTTATGATAGAAAAAGCCTTAAGTGTGTTGCAAAGGTATTTCGGATATACCCAATTCCGCGATGGCCAGCAGAAAGTGATCGATAGTTTACTTCGAGGCACAGATACATTAGCCATTATGCCAACAGGGGCCGGAAAATCACTTGCCTACCAAATTCCAGCGCTTTTGTTTCAGGGAACGACACTTGTTATTTCCCCGCTAATTTCCTTGATGAAAGACCAAGTGGATGCTCTATTGCAATATGGGGTTCCGGCCACTTTTATTAATAGCTCGTTATCATTAAAAGAAGTTAGGTCACGAATTGAACGAGCAGCACGTGGGGAATTTAAACTATTGTATATTGCTCCTGAACGTTTGGAATCGGAAAGTTTTCGTGGTCTATTGGAGACTTTACAGGTTTCCTTTCTGGCTATTGATGAAGCTCATTGTGTTTCTCAGTGGGGGCATGATTTCCGACCTAGTTACCTTCAGCTTGGACCTTTTCTTAAATCGTTTCGGCACAAGCCTCTGATCGGGGCTTTCACTGCCACAGCAACTGAGGAGGTCCAAGCAGATATCGTTCGATTGTTGGAGCTGAACAATCCGAGAGCCTTTGTGACAGGGTTCGATCGTCCGAATTTAACGTTTTCTTCGCTTCGAGGAGAGAATAAAAAGATTTTTGTTTTAGAGTATGCAAAGTCCCATATCGACCAAGCGGGAATTATATATGCGGGGACGCGTAAAGAGGTGGATAACCTTCAGGTTTTTTTGACCAAGAATGGCTTAAAGGCAGGAAAGTATCATGCGGGAATGAATGATGAGGAACGCCAAAAGAGCCAAGAGGATTTCCTCTTTGATGAGAAAACGGTCATGGTGGCCACGAATGCCTTTGGAATGGGAATTGATAAATCCAACGTTCGCTATGTAATTCATTATAATATGCCAAAAAACATGGAGGCCTATTACCAAGAGGCGGGGCGTGCTGGGCGGGATGGAGAACCAGGGGAGTGTATTTTGTTGTTTTCGCCTCAGGATGTGGTGTTGCAGAGATATTTGATTGAACAGACAATTTTTCAACCGGAACGAAAAATGAATGAGCTTAAGAAGCTTCAGGGGATGGTAGATTATTGTCATACACCTCGGTGTTTGCGCAAGACGATTCTGGAGTATTTTGGGGAAGAAAACATTCAAGAAGAATGCGCTAACTGTAGTAATTGTAACGACGAGCGCGAAATGGTAGATATCACCGTGGAGGCTCAAAAGATAATCTCTTGTATTTATCGGATGCGTGAACGTTTTGGCATAGGTATGGTAGCTGAGGTGTTAAAAGGATCGCGTAAAGCGAAAATCCTTGAGCTTCGTTTTGATGAACTTTCCACACATGGAATTATGCACGAAGTTCCCCTGCAGGAGATTAAGGACCGCATCAACTTTTTAGTGGCTGAGGGCTATTTGCAACTATCAAATGGAGAGTATCCAGTAGTGAAACTCCAACCCAATGCCGTTTCGGTTATCAAAGGGGAAGCGAAAGTTACTCAAAAAGTGTCGCATCAGCCTTCTCGTGAAGATGCAGTAGAGGTTAACCTTTTTGACCGCTTGCGTGTACTGCGCAGAAAAATTGCTCTTCGGGAAAATCTTCCTCCGTACATGATCTTTGCGGATAGTACATTGAGAGAACTAGCTCAGGTGTTTCCTACTAATCATCTGGCAATGATTCGCATTAGTGGGGTTGGAGAGCGAAAGTTAGAGAAATATGGGGATGATTTCTTGGAGGAAATTAGGAACTATATTGTGGAGATGAAGAATAAAGCAACCCCATTGCCTAACCGCAGCCTTATAGGATTTCAAAAAGATATCCCTCAGTCACAAATAGATACACAGCGTAATGTTCCAACAGCCAGCACGCGCTCACAAAGAATCCACAGTTCTGCGAAAGCATCTACGGATAAAGTACTGAGCCATCAGCAAACATTTATTCTTTACCAAGAAGGGTATTCCTTAGAAGAAATCGCGAGAGTCCGGAATATTACTGCGCTCACTGTACAGCAACATCTCCTGCGGTGCAGTCTCGATGGACAAGTGATTCCCTGGGATGATTTCATTCCTAGTGAACAAGAATCACTTATACTAGAAGCCCTACGCCGGGTAGGCGGAGAGAAGTTGCGTCCAATTAAAGAACTTCTCCCAGATGTGGTGGAGTGGTTTACAATCCAGGCAGTTATAGAAAAATATAGAACTCTGGGTATGGAAAAATAGAGAGACCTAAATCATTGCTGATACCAGTGAAAACCCGAAGTAAAGACATATAAAACTAATAGTTGACATTATGCGATAAAATTGGTATTATAACTGAGCGCCACAAAGACGCACAGCGGTTGAACAAGTGAGGGGTTAAACCTTCAAACTAATCAATCCAATCAAAGTAAATTAGCTATTGACAACGCGAGTTGAAAATGCTAAGATGT
>Ga0209347_1001867_pt1 | contig 30657 bp, 27 predicted proteins | sample AutmiccommuBRH23_FD_187382 | JGI IMG/M metagenome (GOLD analysis project Ga0209347, IMG submission 187382) | Deep subsurface microbial communities from Mt. Terri, Switzerland - Autotrophic microbial communities BRH/23 (SPAdes) (version 2) | ecosystem: Environmental > Aquatic > Deep subsurface >...
AAGCGGTCAACGCCCTGAAATAAAGGCAGTCAATGGAACTGGAGGGATTTAAATGCTAATGGCAGACCGCTTGTTTGCCGGGTTTATAGTAATTTTGGGACTTATTGGACTGATCGGAAGCTGGGAGCTGTCCGGGGAGGCCCTTCGGGGCGGCCCCGGCCCCGGCATGATGCCCCGGGCGCTGGCCTTGATACTGATTGTGCTGGCCGGTGGATACCTGGCCTTCCTCCTGGCCAGGCCGCCCAAAACTGACAAGGCTTTTACCAATTCCTACGCTCTCAAGCGGCAGGCCCTGCTTATTGGAGCACTTTCAGCCAGCGCTCTTTTGTCCTACCTGGTCGGCATGCTAATTTCCATGGGCCTGTTTATAATATTCGTCCTGGGGGTTATTGAAAAATTCCCGTGGAAAAAATCAATATTGGTTGGCGTCGCCACCATCATTTCAGTTCATTTTATTTTTGAGCGTTGGATGGGCCTGCAGCTGTTAAAGGGAATATTTTTTTAGGAGGTAGCGCAACATAATGGACCTGCAAACGCTTTTTTCGGGCATCCTGGCATCCCTTGAGCCTGTCCGCCTGTTCTGGGGCTTTGTTGGGGTCACGCTGGGGACTATAGTGGGTGCGCTGCCCGGGCTCGGTCCCGTAACCGGGATTGCCCTGCTGCTGCCCCTGACCTTTGGAATGGAGCCCTTGTCCGGCCTCCTGCTATTGGTGGGCATATACCAGGGGTGCATGTTCGGGGGGAGGATCAGCTCAATACTGATCAATGTCCCGGGAGACCCCGCAGCCGTGGTGACCACCTTCGACGGCTACCCCCTGACCCAGAAGGGCAGAGCCGGTTTTGCCCTGACCCTGAGCGCCCTGGCCTCTTTTTTCGGGAGTATTGTCGGATTTATCGGCCTGGCCTTCCTGAGCGTGGTATTTTCCAAATTCGCGGTGAAATTCGGCCCGCCTGAATACTTCGCCCTGATGCTCTTCGCCCTTATTTCCACCAGTGGCATACTGGAAAAAAGACCCTTTAAGGCTATGATTGTAACCGTACTTGGTCTCCTCATGGCCATGATGGGAAATGATTTTGTCACCGGAGAGATGAGGCTTGCCTTTGATTCCCCATACCTATACGAGGGCATAGATTTTGTCCCTGTTACCATCGGTATTTTCGGTGTTTCGGAAGTGCTCTCCCGTATAGGAAAAGCGGATTACACGCTTTTCAAAGAAAAAATACCAAACACCGACTTGTTTCCCAAGGTACGGGAGGTTTGGGAAAATTTTGGGGCCATGGTAAGGGGCACCTTTATAGGCTTTATAGTTGGTGTCTTACCCGGGGCCGGGGCCACAGTGGCTACTTTTCTGGCCTACGGAGTTGAAAAAAAGATATCCAAAGAGCCTGACAAATTCGGCACCGGGGTTCCCCAGGGCCTGGCATCGCCGGAGGCCGCCAACAACGCCTCGGTGGGAGGCTCCCTGGTCCCCCTCTTTACCCTTGGGATTCCGGGATCAGGCACGGCCGCCATTCTCCTGGGGGCTCTGATGATGATGGGACTAAAACCCGGCCCCCTGCTGTTCCAAACATCAGGAGATATCGTCTGGGGAGTTATCGGAGGTCTGCTGGTGGCCAACATAATGCTGGTCATACTTAATACCGTATTTGTTCCGGCCTTCGTGACCATGATCAGGGTTATAGACCCCTATCTGGTGCCCGTGGTATCAGCCCTTTGTATTTTCGGCATATACGTTCTAAACTACCGGATGTTCGAAGTGTGGATAATGCTCATATTTGGAATCATCGGCTACATAATGCGCAAGCTGGGCTATCCACTGGCGCCTCTGGTTCTGGCCCTGATCCTGGGACAAACCACAGAAACCAGCCTTCGCCAGTCTCTGATTATGTCCGAGGGCAGCTGGTCCATTTTTTTCCTCCAGCCCATTGCCGCTGTCCTTATGCTGGCTAACATAGCAATGCTGCTGTGGCCCCTAATCGGGTCTTTAAGAGCCAGGCGAAACAAAGAGGCTGTTGGCCGGTAAGTTATAGATTCAACCAACGGAATGGTAATGTAGACTGCCCAGTAATTTTTAGCCCACTGTTTAATATTTTGTCAACGGAGGGATCCCATGCTGATCAACAGTGAAAAGTGCGCGGGCTGCCAGAGCTGCGTACCCTATTGCCCTGTCTCCGCCCTGGAGACCCTTGAAAACGGCACCGTTACTGTTAATATGGACCTGTGCGTGGAGTGCGGTGTCTGCCTGCGGGCCGAGGTCTGCGACAGCGACGCCATATACCAGCAGGAGCTGACCTGGCCCCGCGTACTGCGCAGCATATTCAGTAACGTGAAGACCCTGGCCCCGGGCACCAGCCTGGGAGGCAGGGGCACCGAGGAAATGAAAACCAATGACGCCACCAACCGCTTTTTGCCGGGCTTCCTGGGCATAGGCATTGAGATGGGCAGACCCGGGGTTGCCTCAAGGCTTTCTGAGGCTGAAAAAGTGACGATGGCGGTAGCCAAAATGGGGATAGTCTTTGAAAAGGAAAATCCGGTTTACGACCTTTTTGCCGACCCCTCAACAGGTAAAATGAAGGACGAGGTCCTTAGCGAGCGGGTGTTGTCCCTGGTGCTTGAGTTTGTAATCCCTCGCCAGCGGCTTTCTGAGTTCATTTCAATAATCCGTGAGGTTGCCCCCAGACTGGATACCGTGTTTAGCCTTGACCTGATCGTGGTCGCCGAAAATGACGGCAGCGTAGACCCCACAATAGCCGAGGAGCTTATAGGCCTTGGATTCCCCCCGGCCCCCAACGGAAAAACCAACCTGGGCCTGGGAAGAAAATCTAACTAGCGGGAGTGAAACTAAATGACTCATTCATTGCATCGTGCAGGATCGCCTGAAAGCCTGCAGAGGGATTTTGTCTTCCTGATGATCAGTGCCCTGGGTTTCAATGAAAAGGGAGCCAAAGATAAGTTCATAAAATTTAATGATATCATTATGAAGTACAACCCCGTGAATGCCGGCAATGGCCGGCTTGGCAACCTTTATAAAAACTCCGGGGGAAAGCTTATGACTGATAATATGGTTGACCGGATGTGCTTCCATGCTGTTTTCAGAGACTCCGAGATTGTGTCCAGTGTAATTAAGGAACTCAAAGAGGCCGATCTGGGCCTGTCGGTGGTGGTTTCCGGTCTGTTCGACCATGTGGGCGAATGCTGCAACAAGGCCGGGGTTACCAGGCACACCATAGAATACTCCCTCGGGCGGTGGGGTAAAACCGAACTCCTGCCCCCGGAGGACCTGCTTCCAGTTCACAGCATGTGCGGCCATGCCCTTATATCGGTAAACCTGATCAAGGATATGTTGGAGGATGTCCGGTCCGGTCGGAGGACAGCCCTGGAGGCCGCCGGGGAACTGGCCAAGCCCTGCGTTTGCGGAATCTTCAACACAGAACGGGCCGCCGAGATACTGGAGCAGCTGGCCCGAGATAATTAAGCTGCTTTTCAAGAGGCTTTGGCCAGGCTCTACCTGCAGCCAGAGAAGAAAACCACTACCAACCGAGGGCGATTAAAAAATTCCAGATGTAGCGCGGCAAGGCTTCAAGCCGAGACGTACTTATGGTGCGTTGAGTTTTGAAGCCCAGCCGTACGCAGCAGGTGGTCTTTTTCAACGGCCTCCAAGAAGCGGAGTGAAAACGATGGGTATTAGCAATGTAAAACTCGATTCTCCGGGCAAAGAGGTACTCCTCACAGGAAACGAGGCGGTTGCCCGGGGGGCGCTGGAGGCAGGCGTAAAATATGCCTCCTCCTACCCCGGATCGCCCTCGGCCGAGGTTCTGGACACACTGGCAGGACTTTCCGGAGAATTCGAACTGTATGCTGAGTGGTCAATCAACGAAAAAGTGGCCTCTGAGAGTGCCGCGGCAGCCTCCTTTGCCGGGCTGCGGTCCATTACCATAATGAAGCCCGACGGCCTAAATGTGGCCATTGATTTTTTTACCAGCCTCAGCCTTTCCGGGATTGGGGCTGGAATGTTGCTGGTGGTGGGCGATGACCCGGCCGCCCATTCAAGCATCAAGGAAGAGGACTCCCGCTATCTTACCAGATTGGCCCACCTTCCGGTGCTGGAGCCGGCCACCGTTCAGGAGGCCAGGGATATGACCCTTATGGCCTTCGCCCTTTCCGAGGACCTGGGCCTTCCGGTTGTAATTCGTTGCGTAACCAGGATTTGTCACGCCAGCTCGGTGGTCAGGCTTGGAAGTATTCCCAGATTTAAGGCCAGGGGTGAGCTTAAACAAAAATTTCCTACAAACCCTCAGGCCCATGCCGACATAGAAAAAAAACTCAGGGATCTTTCCAAAACCGACGGAGGCTGTGTTTATACCGGCCCTGAAGGAGCAAAAACAATAATAATAGCTTCGGGGCCGTCTTATACATACTCCCTGGAGGCCCTGGAGACCCTGGGACTGACAGATCGGGTAGGTGTATTAAAACTTGGCCGCACCTGGCCCTTGCCCGAAAATGAACTGCTGAATTATTTGGGACAGGCGGATGAAGTCATATTCGCCGAAGAGATAGAGCCCTTTATTGAGGAGAACGTAACCAGTCTGGCGGCCTTTAACTGGGCAGACCTGCATCCGATCAGATTTTACGGAAAGCGGTCCGGCCACATCGCGGGACCCCTTGGCCCCGGAATTGGAGAACTGGATGTTGATGTAATGATCGATTCACTGGCTGCCATCAAGGGACTTGATTACGATAGAAGCCTGTTCAGCCAGGATCTGGTCAAGCATCTGGGCCCGCTTCCGGTAAGGGACCGGTCCTTTTGCGCCGGCTGCCCGCACCGGGCGTCTTTCTGGGCTATAAAATCAGCCCTGGCCCTGGACGGAAGAAATGGCTTCGTGCTGGGAGACATAGGTTGCTACGCCATGGGCCGCGGGCGCACAGGATTTTACCTGCTGTCCTCTGTGCACTGCATGGGGGCGGGAGTGGGGCTGGCCAACGGCTTCGGAAATCTTGGGCAGTTTTCCTTTACTCAGCCGGTAACGGCCATTGTCGGGGATTCCACCTTTTACCACTCTGTTGTCCCGTCGCTGATTAACGCCCGCTCACACAACTCGGACTTTCTGTGCATTATTGTCGACAATGAAACCACCGCCATGACCGGCCACCAGCCCCACCCGGGAAGCGGACGGGATGCCCGGGGAAACTCCTCTCCCGTTGTAGGAATGGAGGATCTGATCCGGGGGCTTTCGTTGCCCGTATACGTCTGTGACCCTTACGACATACCCGCCACGGTTAACCTGATCACCGGGCTGCTGTCCCAAAAGGGGCCCAGGGTTCTGATCCTGAGGAGGGCCTGCTCCCTGGTGGCCGTCAAAAGGGAAAAACGGCCCAGGGTTTACGTGGACCAGGAGATCTGCCTGGGCGACGGCTGCGGCTGTAACCGGTTCTGCAGCAGGGTGTTCGGGTGCCCGGCCAACATATGGGACAGGGAGCGCGGAAAGGCAAGGATAGACGAGGCTGTTTGCGCGGGCTGCGGTGTTTGTGCCTCTCTATGCCCGCAGGGTGCCATCAAGGTTGAGGAGGTCTAGGTCATGATTACCAATAAACAGCCTTTTAATATGATATTCGCCGGTGTAGGCGGTCAGGGCAACGTGATCGCCTCCAAGCTCACAGCCCTGGCCGCGGTGGATGCCGGCCTGAGGGTTAATGTGGGTGAAACCTTCGGGGCCTCCCAGAGGGGAGGCACAGTAATGAGCCATGTCCGTGTATACCAGGGTGACCGTACCCTTGGCCCCCTGATACCATCCGGCCAGGCCCATTTAATCATAGGATTCGAGCCCCTGGACACCCTTCGCATACTGCTTGCCTATGGAAACAGGGAAACCACGGTAATAGTCAACAACCGGCCGGTATATCCACTGAATGTTCTGGCCGGGGAGGCTGACTACCCCAACGTGGAGGAGATAATGAAAACCATGGGGGGCATGGTTGAAGACCTGAGGGTGATTCAGGCCACAGACCTGGCCTTTAAAGCCGGAAGCGCCCTGTCCACAAACATCGTCATGGTCGGTGCCCTGGCCGGTCTTAAATGCCTGCCCATTACCGCAGAGCTGTTTGAAAACTGCATTTCAGGTTTTTTCAGACCTCAGCACAGGGAGTTGAATATTACAGCATTCAGGCTTGGCCTACAGGCAGTCAGCAACTGAGGCCGGTACAGAAAGTCTGCGGCATGCTGATTGACCCTCCGGCAGCTTGATACCGGAATGAATACGGCCTGGGGTGGCCTGGCTGTGCTCACCGCCGGGAGAACGAGGGGGTAAAAATTTATGGGAAATATAACCGGACCCGAAAGGCTTAAAAGTGAAGTAATGGGAAAAGGCCTGTGCGCCGGCTGCGGGGCCTGCGTAGGACTGTGCCCCTATATCTATGCCGCCGGTGAAAAGATCGCCATGGTCCATTCCTGCGGGCTGGAAGAAGGTAACTGCCACATGGTATGCCCAAGGCTTGACCTGAACCCGGCCGGGATGGACATTAGAACCTTTGGCAAGCACCGCTCGGACCATATAATTGGTGAAAACAGGGGAATATACTTTGCCCGGGCCAAAGACCCCAATACCTCTAAGGCAGGCCAGTACGGTGGCGTTGTCAGCGCTCTGGCCATATTCCTGCTGGAAACAAAAAAAGTGGAGGCCGCGGTTTTAGCCGGAAGCGGCAGTGAGTACACAGAGCCGGTGCTGGCAAAGACCTCAGGGGAAGTACTGCAGTGTGCGGGTTCAAAATACTCCGCCTGCCCTTCCCTGATTAAATTATCCGAGGGCCTCAGGTCAGGCCTCAAAAAGCTGGCCGTGACAGGTAGGCCTTGCCAGATTGCCGCCCTGAGAAAAACCGAGCAACTGTGCGTCAATAAGAGCCTCCGGTGTATTTCCGCGGACAATGTCGAGTTCTTTGCCATCGGGCTTTTTTGCTTCTGGTCCCTGACCCCGGAGTTTTGCGCCGCCATCAGGGAAAAGTCGGCGGGGGAAGCTGTAACAAGGTATGACATCCCCCCCAATCAAGGTCTGATTGCTACACTGGAGGGCGGTTCAAAGGTGGAAATTCCTCTGGAGGAAGCCCGTAGGTATATAAGGGGTGCCTGCCTGGACTGTTTTGACCCTACAGCTGAATACGCGGACCTTTCAGTGGGTTCCACCGAGCATGACACTGATTGGAATACCCTTATAGTCCGCAGTGACCGGGGTGAATCGCTGATCAGAGAGGCCCTTGATGCCGGGGCAATCGAAATCAAGCCTTACCCCCCCGAAATACTGTCCAATCTGTATAACGCGGTCAGGAACAAAAAGTCCCGGGTCTTGGAAAACCTGAAGCCTACCGGCTACCTGAGTTTATCAGATGAATACATAGCCGGTTTTAAGGAAACAAAGAAGCACGGTGCCTGAGCAAGTCGGGCATACCAGTACAAGTCCTTTTCCCTTATACTTTATAAAGCCGAAAAATAACGGTAGGAGGGCTGATTAACCCCCTCCTACCGTTATTTCAAAAAAATATACCTTTCCAGAGTCCGGTTCCACGGAGACCAGGATGAATTCTCCTCGGCTTTTTCGTCCAGCACCTTTGAAAAGGCGTCGACCACGGTGTCCAGCATATCCATTATATGTATAACGGCTGCCTCAGGAATTTTTGGCTTTTTGGGGGACTGCCACTCATAGAGCCCGTGGTGGCTGGTGATAATGTGCAGTATCTTAAGCCTCAGTTCTCCGGGGAAGACTTCCTCCCCCTCCAAATTCCCGATTTTTCTGTCCACCTCTCCCACACCGGTGATAATATGACCCAGCAGCCGTCCTTCATCGGTGAAGTCAATGTACCTGTCACAGCTGTATTCCTGTATTTTTCCAATGTCATGAAGAATAGACCCGGTGATAAGCAGATCTCTGTCCAGCTTTGGGTAAAGCTTGTAGGCTGCCAGCGAAGCCCTGGCAACATTCAGTGTATGCTCCAGCAATCCCCCCAGGTATGCCTGGTGGTTGGCCTTTGCCGCCGGGATGATGCAGAAGTCGCTGACCCACTTTTCATCATCAAAAAAACTCAGCAGCAGTTTTAATAGATGCCTGTTCTTTACAGAATCAACCATTCCCCGGATCTCGGACAGCATTTCCACGGTATCCCTGGGGGAAGATGGCAAAAAGTCCCTGGGGTTATATTCACTTTCGGAACAAATACGGTATGATGAAATGTTTATCTGAATGGCGCCGTTGTATTCATTGGCGTTGCCCTTTATTTCCAGTAAATCACCGGGGCTAATCATAACAAAGGCGTCCTCGGCCTTCTCCCAGATCTTTGCCTCCATCTGTCCCGTGCGGTCACCCAGAAACAGTGTCAAAAAGTGTCCGGGCTTTCCTTTGTAAGGATTTAGCCTTTTCCCCTTCAGTATAAATTTAGACACCAATTTCATTCCATTTTTTATATCTGAAATATTTATCCTTGACAAATCTCTTCCTCCCCACATTATACGCGGTAATTAATTATCCATCGCCCTCAGCCGCAGACTGCAGGCCTTCTCTTCCACATCCTCAATACAGCCTATGACCTCAGGACACAGATGACTGCAGACCGCCACCTCCGGACTTACCTGCTCTCTTTTGATTATATCGTCTATTTCTTGTTCATATTTTTCCAGAAAATACTTGGCCAGTGTGCATTCCTTTTCCATTTTCAACCCTCCGTTGGTCTTTTGACAAGTTGACTGATTATATTCCTTAAAATACTAGCCTTATATCATCCCCGCCATCATGGATGAAAGAGTTCCCTCCAGCTTACCCTGGGACTCCAGTCTCCGGACCAGAGCTTCCACCCTTTGGTATCTCTGGGGGTCACTCATATGGTCAAGATACCTGTACTGCCCGGATCTCTTACCCATACGAAAATTAACCCTGTCATTTTTCGGCATGGAAAGGTACCGGTCAATTACCGAAATCATGTATTCCTTCTGCTCCGGCAGCTTACCCTCAACCTCTTCAAGCAGGTTCAGCATGTGATCGCTGACCACCTGGCTGTTTATGCCCTCCAGTTTTTCAATCATTAGCCTTTCACCTGCAACAATCTCATCCTCGGTCAATTCGGTAAACTCACCACTTATTAGCTTGCGATACAGGGGTACCTCCCGGGGCACAGTCAGGGTACGCAGCCGTATATAGTGTGGATTTATCTCGTTTAACACCCTGGCGGTTTCCAGCGGGTGCTCCTCGGGCCACAGCCTTCCACCCAGTCCCAGTATTACGTATTCAGAAAGAGAAATCCCGGCCTCCACCACCCGCCTTCCGGCCTCAATGTGATCCCTGGCGGTTACCCCTTTTTTCATAAACTTAAGTACAGCATCCGATCCTGATTCCATTCCCACATGAATCCTGTTAAGGCCAGCTCTGCCTATTTCCTCCAGTTCCTCCCTGCTCTTTCTCGACAAAGTTGTTGACCTTGCATAGGAGGTTATCCTCTCCACCGTGGGCAGCTTTTCCTTTAAATACCTCAGTGCCTCCACCAGTTCATCGGTTTTCATTACCAGCGAATTGGCGTCCTGTATAAAAACTGTCTTGCCGCCCCTGAACGCCCATGAGGCCACATGAATCAGGAAATGATTGCCGTCCCGGTATATGTCGGCCAGTACATCTCTTTTAATTTCTCCTCCGAAGCCCATCCTTAAAGACCTTTCTCTGATAAGCCCCAGTATATTGGAAACGGTATCAATGTCTTTTTTAATTTCCTCCACCGTGCGGCGGGAAAAATTTTCACCGTTATATGTTCCACAAAACTCACATTTGTTCCACGGGCAGTTCCTGGTGAATCTTAAAAGAAGGCTCTCTGCTTCACTGGGAGGTCTTATGGGACCCTGTTCAATAACCAATGACAACACCTCTCCATTACATCTGTATCACCGGCGCAAAATGAACAATTACCGGTGAATCAAACTATTCAACAAAAACCGCTAAACTTCCTCCCTGGAAAAGGTAAAGCATGATGACTTTTACAAAGGATACTGAACCCTTCCATCTTCTTCAATATTGCCTTTCACCAGTCGGTAGGAGCGAATTATAGCCATCAACCCAAAATGCCAGTCGATTGTGGAAAACCCCGGGTAGTCCCCGTCTCTGATTCTTCCCGATAAAGTCGGGCTCTGTACGGCAAAGCACCGGCCTTCCTCTTTTTCCAGCCGGACCGTGGCAAAGCTGTGCTGGTGGCCCCAGAGGAATAAATCGGCGCCTGCGGCAGAGAGAATGTTTCTAACATTCTCCGACCTCCACATTGCCTTGTGAAAATTATTCTTAAATTTTACCAGAGGATGATGGCAGAAAATAACCTTTAAATGGCCGGGAGGAGTTGCCAGCAGTATTTCCCCGGCCCTGGCCTGCTGGCTACGGCTCAGATAGCCGTTGACAAAGCCGGCGGGACTGATGCCGTGGGCCGAATTGAGTCCCAGCATTAAACAGCCGGGCCCCCTCACACAGGGATCTATGGGCCTGTCAAGTATCTCTATCCACCTGTGGTATTTTCTACCTGCAAACTGACGGCCCACCGACATAATATTCCCAAAGTAGCCAATGTCGTGATTGCCTGGAACTACCGCTACCCTGGCCCCCGCCGACTCCACTTCACCAATCCATGCGGCAGCACTTTCATACTCCTTTTTACCGGCCCTGGAGGTCAAATCTCCACTGATTAACACATAATCCATATCCTCTTTGATTATCCACTTTTTCAATAGACTGGCATCCTGCCTTGGGTCTTCCTGGCTGAAATGTATATCTGTGAGATGAAGCAGTGATATTTTACCGGGCCTGCCGCCACCACTATATCCGGGAATATACATATCCTCTTCCCAGCAAGAGCTGCAGACTCTTTTGTTGCCGGCCAGGTGCTCCCTGTGGGTTCTGTGCAGACAGACAGCACAGCGCCTTCCGCCGCTCCCTTTATATAAACGGGAAACCCGCCCCCCGCAGACCCGGCAGTATTTTTTAGCCTCATATCTGTCCTGCCGGGCTTTATCCCCGGCATAACCTAAATGGACCTTCTCACCAATTGATTCTTGGGTCCCCATAATCTCCACCACGGTCTTTTTGCCTCCACAAAACTCACTACCGCCCATTCTTTATTAAGAACGGCATTTTCCCGGCCCGATAGCTCTTCCAGGGTAGGATCACTCCCGCCCGGATCCCGAAGCATAACGGCTTCTTCGGCTTTATTTTCATTGGCGATAATTATTTCCGGGTCAATACATTTCAACTGATCTCCCTGATCCTCATCTTCTGTCATTGGGTTGGAGGCTGTCGCTTCTGATAAAATCTTTTCCGGAGATTCCGGCTGATCCGGATCCAAAGCGCCGCCCTCGCATTCTGCCTCTCCTTCAGACTCTTCCGCCATTTCTTCCGGAGAGGACTCCTGGAAAATACATGAGTGGTCCGGTGTTATCAGAATGATCCTGTCCTTTAAATCGGAAATCTCCGCCCTTAATTCCTGCAGCTCGGTTATGGTGCGTATCAATATGTCTTTCTCTTCATTTTTTTTAAAGCCCAACCGAAACATATTATCCCTCCATATTTTAACATTGCTTATTATATTTGCCAGATAATCAAATACTCCTGCATTTATTGTTCGGAGGGTGTCCGGTTTGGGAAATAGCATTCGCCCCGATGCTATACGCTGGGCCTGTTTGCGCCTCTAATCTTAGTAATACGATTGTGATATGATGCAGGTCCGGTATCCCACACCGAACGATAACCCCGGGGACTGCTGCCCGGAACGAAATACTTCTTTGCCACTCCTTTTATGACCTTTCTAGCCAAATTATTCCCCCCTTTATTTTGATATAGTTATTTTTCCTGACAATGAAATATTTATTTAATAAATGAACTGCCTCTAAAGCAGGAATTTAAATACCCCCGTAGAAAGTAAAATATTTAGGTCGTAACAATCGGTGGTAGTATAGAAAATAAATTACTTAACAGGAGAAGGGAGAGGTTCCAATGACCGCAGAACCTAAAAAATTTAAATTCAGTTTTCAAATCAATGCCCAGGCTTGCATGGCATGCGCTGCCTGTGAACTGGAATGTAGGGACGGAGCCATTTTCATCGATGATACCGTAAACTATGCCATTAACCAGGAAAACTGCAAACGGTGCGCCCGCTGTCAAAGGGCCTGCCCCAGCGGGGCAGTAGAAAAAATAATGAATGCCTAGTAAAAAAACCCCTACTAATTAGTAGGGGAATATTTTTAAATTTACACTTGAACGAAAGGGTGGAAGTCTATGCCACGGGACTGCGGCAGTTGCGGAGGCTGTAATAGCGATTGCAAGGCCCCAGAATACATAAATTCCGATGGATATTCGGCTGTGCAGTGTCCTTCCTGTGAAACCGAAATCATTATTGACAGGTTGGCAAACCTGCAAAAAGTTTCATGTGAACAATGCGGCACCGTAATTGAAATTGTGCCTGTACAACTTAACTAAAAAAGTTCGGTATTCCAAGTGCGATTTGTAATGACTGATCGCACTTTTTATTTACCATAAAATCAATAAAAGCAGCTCTGCCCTATAAACTCCCTGAGAAGAGAGGTTGAGGGAACCTCGTCACAGGGCAGCGCGTTAACGAAGCTCAGCATTTTCAAGAGTCTTCTGGCCTCGGAATACTGCGGGTAATCCCTGGTGACCGAATCTAACAGCGGCGCCACAAAACCTTTCAGCCCGGCCAATTCGTAAACCAGGGCCGAATTAAACATGGCGTCGGCCTCTTCCTGGAAGGGAAAAATATTCTTTTCCTCCCCATTCCTTACCATGGGCCACCTTTCCAGGGTTTGAACAGCGCTATATCCCCTGAAATTATAATCTCTGACCATCCGCCTCAGTAGCCGTAGATCTGTTGTGTGTATACGGTTCTGATTATCCAGGGACAGGTGAGTTATGGCACTGACGTATACCTTGAATTTCCTCCCCTTGGGAATGGAATGGGTCAACCGGTCATTCAGACCGTGTATGCCTTCAACTAAAATCAGGTCACAACGGTTAAGTTTTAATTTTTCCCCACTGTATTCCCGCTGACCTGTCTTAAAGTTATAACGGGGGAGAATTATTTCCTCTCCCTGTATCAACTTGATCAAATGCTCATTGAAAAGAGGTCGGTCTATGGCATCCAGGCTTTCGAAGTCATATTCTCCCCTTTCATCCCGGGGGGTTTGTTCCCTGTTGACGAAATAATCATCCAATGATATTGCGTAGGGGGTTAATCCGTTTACCCTTAGCTGTATGGACAGCCTTTTGGAAAATGTGGTTTTCCCGGAGGAGGAGGGCCCGGCTATCAGCACTATTCTTATCCGGTCAATATTTGATACAATCATGTCGGCAATCTGGGACACCTTTTTCTCCTGGAAGGCCTCGGCCACCCTTATAAGATCCCCGGGATCACCCAATTCCAGAATCCTGTTTAATGAAACAACATCCCGAACCTTTAGTATCTTTCCCCACTTCTCTGCCTCAAAAAAGACATTGGGCAGCTTTCCCAGCTCTATATATTCAGGTAAGGACAAAGGGTCTTCCTTCCTGGGAAGCTCCAGGATAAAGCCGGGCAAATAAAACCTCAGCCTGAAGTTCTCCAGTATTTGTAAGTTTGGAACCATCGGCCCAAGGGTGTAGTCGTAGAAATCGCCGCACTTAATCACTTCTACCCAGGGAGCATCCCAGTGGGAAAGGAGTTCAACCTTATCCTTATTAACCCTCTCCCCGAAAAATTTCACCGCATCCTCTAATGAAAGGGTCCTTCTTTCAAAACTTCCGCAGCTGCTTATAATGGCTATCATTCTTTTTTCGATTTTTTCTATATCAGATCCTTTTAAGGGCCTTTTTAAAACTATCTCCCCGTAAACAGCATTGCCCAGAGAGTGCTGTATAACCACCCCGCACTCCGGTAAAATCTCCCGGGCCGCCCGGTTTAAAACAGTGATCAGCCCTCTCTGATAAACCCTCATTCCGTCGTCGCTTTCCAGGTCTACAAACTGTAAAGTGCAGTCTTCATTTAATTCTGTTTTGAGATCCTCAAGTGAATTGTTAATGCGAACGGCCACCACCGGTGATGGCCTGGCTGTTTTGTCAAATTTGGCCGCCTCCTCCGCCCTGGCGCTTACGGCCATTTTGAAAACTCCCGATCCCGGAATATTGACATTGATGAAATCTTCGACGGATGGTGAATGATATTCCGCTGCAGTCATGTTTTTTTCCTCCATTCTGTCGATGGCTGATTATATAATTATATAATTAACCGCATTTTTCTACAAGAACAGAGGATTTTTTAGCTATGGCAATACACCTTCAGCCTCAACTGAAATGCTCTTAATAATAAAAACCACCTGACAAATTAAAAACGTGTTCCGGGGAATAATGTGTAACAATCCATTTTTAAAGCAAAGGAGAGAAAAAAAATTACAGCCTGTTGTAACGGAAAGGACTGCTGGTCCCCACGCACCCAATCAGACTGGTCTCTATGGCATAAAAATTCGACAGCCGTGCTGTCATTTCCCTGCAAAGTGCTGTTTGACAGCAGAACCGGATTTGTGTCTATTGCCGATTCGGGGCGCCACCGCATAATTATTGCAAGAAGAGATGCCTCGGTGAAAAAAATTATAGGATGCGGCAATCCCGGCAGCCGGGATGGAAGTTTTGCGGAAGCTCAGTTCAACTGCCCCGGGGGCATGGCTTTTTTCAGAGGGAAGCTTTATATCGCCGACACCGGGAACCGCCTTTTGCGCCTGGCCGATTTTGCCATGGAGGAGGTGGTAACGGTGGCCGGATTTCATTACCACCCCGGCGGTTATGTCCTGCCGGTGGGGAATGACCTCAGTTTTCCGTGGGATCTGGTGGCAGCAAGGGAAAAAATATATTTGGCAATGGCGGAAAATAACCAGATATGGGAGCTGAACCCCGAAAATAATATAATCAGAGCCTTTGCGGGGACGGGTAGGGAAGGGCTCAGGGACGGAGATCTGAACAGCGCCTGCTTCTCCCGGCCCACCGGACTTACCACCGACCTGACCGGTAATATTTACTGTGTTGATGCCAAAACAAGCTCCCTACGACTTATAAAACTGGACACCGGAAGGGTTGAAACCCTGGCGGCACACGGCCAAACACCCCTCCTATTTCCCCGGGATGTGGCCTGGGACTCCTCAGGGAAAAAGCTTTTTGTGGCCGATGGCGGCAATAACAGGGTGGTGTCCCTGGACCGGGACAAAATCGTAAGCCTGCCCCTGGTCCAGGAATTGAATAATCCCGGCGGACTAACAGTTTTTGACGAGGGGCTGCTGGTGGCCGACATGAATTCCCACAAAATAATAAAGATAGCCGGTGAAATAACTGCAGAATTCAAGCTTGAATGGCCCGAAGAATATTGCAGCCCCCACTGGGCGATAAATTTTTATAATAACAAAGAATCTACAGGCTACTGCAGCCAGGGGCGGTTTTCCACCGGGGGCTGCTCCCTGAAAGCACCGTAGTCCGGGCTGTATTCCGTATCTCTGTCCACTTTGATAATACTGCCCTGCCTGATGGAGTCCAGTATGGCAAATACCGTCATGGCATCACCGAATTCCATTTCCGGTGTCACAGAAATAGGCTCCAGCCCCACAGCGGCATTGTGGAAATTCAAAAGCTCGTTGTAAAACCCCCTCTGGGGCCGGTAAGAAATCCTTTCAGCGCCTCCATCGTTATGGGTCACATTTATGGTTCCGCAATCCCTGTCTTCAAGATAAATCATTCCCCCGGTTCCAAACATTCTCAGTCCTATCAGGGGTCTTTGAATTTCCATACCAGAACAGTAAAAGCTGAACTGGCCGGTAACACCGTTTTTGAATTTCATGTTTACATTTACCACCGCATAGGGGGAATAATCTTCGTCCTGGGGTACACCAAAGGCCTGCAGACTGTCCACCGCTCCGAAAATATGCCTTAAGGCGGCCATGTCATGTACTGTGGTATCCAGTATGGTTCCTCCGGGATACTTCGGATGTTGTCTCCAGTCAGTGGCCGCAAAGGTGTTCTTATGCATGTCCACAGGGAAATAGTAAACCCTGTTCTGCATAAAATAGACTATGTCACCCACTTTTTTGGTTCTCACCATATCCCTGATCATGTCCACTTCCTCATTGTAGCGGAAATTCTCAGCGATCATTATGGGAATGCCGTATTTTTTCGGCAGGTCTCTGTGGGCCATGGCCTGCTGGATGTCAGGAGCCAGGGGTTTTTCACATATGATTGGCTTTTTGGCCAGTCGCGCCACATCCTCGGTAACCAGGTAATTCTTTTCTATTGGCACCATTATGTCAAAGCAGTCAATATCCTCCCTCTTACACATTTCCCTGTGGTCAGAGTATGTATCTCCTTTTTCAAGGCCCAGCCTGCCGGCCCACATGGTGGCCTTTTCCCTGTCCTCATCACAAACTGCCACAATCCGATACTTATCCGGCATCTCCCTGTACGCCGGATAGTGAAGCCTCTCAAAGGCCATACCGGCCCCGATTATACCAACCCTCAATGTTCTCATGAATAACCTCCTCAGAATCGATTTACATCTATCATGCTAACCTTTCTCCCCTGTTATACCGTGAAAAAGTCGCCCTGTCAGGCGACTACAAAAGAAACATTTTATTCTGAGTGGTCTTGACTTCCAAATAAAGCTAACAGCTTATAGCTTTGCTATCAGTTCCTTCATGGCAGTGCTGTATTCGCTTATGACATCCAGGCTGGCCTGCAGATTTTCATTCAGCTTGGGGTAATCAGGAAGGGAACCGGCCATGGGAATGTTGAATTGCTCTGATATCTGCAGCGGGGTGTCGTCAAAGAAAGTGGGCTTCTTGTTGAATAACACCCTGAAGTGATCTGTTTTACAATCAGCTTCCCTGAGCCTTTCCATAACCATTTTTACCTCGGTCACATCATACCTGTAAGTGTCGGTGACAAGCAAAACGGTATTTACCGAGGACAGCACCCTGATAATATAATCCCTTACCCCTGAGTTGAGGTCAAATACCATCATGTCGTATTTACATCCAGCCAGCGAACTGAGAATAACCGCCATAACCTCGTCCATTCTTTCGTGAATTTCAATCTGGCGGCACGATAAAACACTCAACCCGGTTGCATGAACAAATGTATACTTTGATATTTCTTCCGGACTGTATTTAATCTGGTGCCAGGGCATTTTTTTAAGCTTTTTTTCCACATCGGCTATCCAGTGGGAAAGATCAATACCACCGTGGACCATCATAGAGTTAAGTAATCGGCTTTTGCCCAGAGTAAAATCCACCAAAAGAGTTTTTTTTCCCCCAATCTGGTAGAATCCGGCCATTTCCCTGGCCACCGTGGACTTTCCTGATCTCTTGTTAACGCTGTACAATGCTATTGTCTTTGATCGAAAATCCATATCCATGGCAAAAAACCTCCCCCTTTATATACTTAATACTATTAAACCTGTTAAACCCTTCCAGTGTCAACTAATTTATAGACGGCTCAGCCCATTGGCAGTGGCTGAGATTTCTTATTTCAAAAGACCACTGTATTATACCGGTCAATATCTATATACGGCATTTTAGGAGAAAATTATTGAGAGCTTTTTGTTGGAATAATATAATTAATTTCAGGTATTCAAAGGAGGGGACGGGATGAATCCGGCGGAGCAAGCCATAGAAGCCATTACAACAATCTTGGGCAAATACGCCGATCAGATGGATTTGCTTGATATTATTGAAATAGTTGACAACCTCCGGATTCTTCTTGAGAACACAAACCGTGAAGAGATAGACAGAAATAACAGTTGAGGGGGGATTAGCGTGATAGACAATACATTAATTCACTCGGAAGTAAGGGAATTAGAGAAAATTATATCCCTTATGCAGGGTGTCAATGACGTCGTGGTAATTTCGGTAGAACAACCTTCAGGTGACTCCATACTGCGGGCCTTTGTTGAGCCTAAAGAAGACAACCGTCTGAACGTGCAGCAGATAATAACCCAATGTATAAGTAAATCTACCTTCAATCGGGCGCCAGCTTCGGTAACCTTTACCAAAATACCCAGAACCCCGTCGGGTAAGGTTGCCAGACAGGTTCTTCTGGAACAGTTTGCAGTCTGATAAAGACATGTTTCACACAAAAACCGGCCCCCCACAGGCCGGTTTCTGGTTTTCTATTTGATTTGATCTTTATTTCATTTGATTTTTAAAATGAAGTGAAAGCTTTTTTTGTATTTTGTTTTTCTGCATCTTAACATACCGTGAAATCATAATCCTGTATATCTGGTCAATCATATCAGGCTCGGCCCCTTTTACTGCCGCAATGGCGCGAACCCTTCTGAGGACCTCTTCCTCCCTGCCGGCATCCCTTACACTTTCGGGGTTCTTTTTAAAGTTACTTACCTTATCCACCAATTTTGTCCTGATACCTATAAGATCCACTATCTGGCTGTCCACCATATCGATTTCAGCCCTTGCCTCCTCCAGTGATACTGTTTTTGCGGAGGAAACATCTTCAGGCGGTGACATCGATCTGTCCATGGGATAAGACCCCAGAATTCTCAGAAACTCAGCCTTGCCGGAAATGGCCTTTATGGCGTCTTCTACACCGCTGTCCTCCCGGTGCCCTTCCAGATCTATAAAAAACATATACTGCCCCAGCCTTTTTTTAACCGGCCTGGACTCTATCCTGGTGAGATTTATCTCCCTAAGCGTAAATTCTCTAAGAATTCCATACAATGCTCCCGGGCGGTCTTTGGCAATAACAATAAGCGAAGTCCGGCACCCCGGGACGGGATCGGCATCATCCCGGGACAGTATTATAAAGCGGGTGGCGTTGTCACTGCTGTCCTGTATATCTGCCGCCGCCATTTCCAGCCCGTAATCCCTGGCGGCAAGATTGGTGCCTATGGCAGCCCAGGGTTCCCCGGAACCGGCCACTATACTGGCAGCCTGGGCCGTGCTGCTGGTATCGGCTGTTTCAATTCCCGGAAGGTTTTTTGCCAGAAATTCTCTGCACTGGGCCAGGGCCTGGGGATGAGACATTACCTTTGTTACCTCTGAAATGGAAATTCCCTGCCTTACCAGAAGGTAATGTCGGATATTCATTATAACCTCGCCCAGAAATTTTATTCCGGGAGACTGGGCCACCAGGTCCAGAATCTGGTTTACCGCCCCTTCAATGGAGTTTTCCAGGGGAACAACCCCCTCATCCAGCTGTCCTCTTTCCACATCCGCCACTATTTGAGACATGCTCTTGTAGCAGATGAGTTCACCTGGAAGGCCTCCGGCATATTTTATGGCCGCAGCCCCGGTGAAGGTTCCCGAGGGTCCCAGATAACCAATTTTTCTCATTTCTTTCCCCCGTTTCAGGCTGATCTGCCAACTGCCGCCGCCACCGTCTTCAAATCTCCCGCCAGTTTATTGAATTCCCCGGGGTTGAGGGATTGTGGACCATCACACAAAGCCTTTTGAGGGTCCGGGTGCACTTCCACCAGCAGCCCGTCTGCACCTGCGGCCACAGCCGCCAGGCTCATCGGTCCCACCAGTTTCCTTAACCCGGTGGCATGACTGGGATCGACCACCACCGGCAGGTGCGATAGACTTTTTACCAGGGGAACGGCGCTAAGATCAAGGGTGTTACGGGTGTATGTCTCAAATGTTCTTATGCCACGCTCACAAAGTACTATTCCTGCATTGCCCTCTGTGGCAATGTATTCAGCTGCCATAAGCCATTCTTCCACGGTGGCCGACAGTCCCCTTTTCAGAAGCACCGGGCTCCCAGCCCTGCCTACCGCCTGCAGCAGCCGGAAATTCTGCATATTTCTGGCGCCTATCTGCACCATATCCACATATTTCAGTGCCACATCCAGGCTCTGGAGGTCAATTACTTCTGTTACCGTGGCCAGTCCGTACTGTTTGGCCGCCTCTGACATTATTCTAAGGCCTTCTTCTTCCATTCCCTGGAAGCTATAGGGAGAGGTTCTGGGCTTGAAGGCCCCCCCCCTTAAAATACCAGCACCGGAAGCTTTTACAGCTTTTGCGGCGGCGTATATCTGCTCCTCGCTCTCCACGGCGCAGGGCCCGGCCAATAAAACTATCTCCCGGCCGCCAATTTCCGCGTTTCCAACTTTGACCACGGAATTCCCGCCTCCGGCCTCCCGGCTGACCAGCTTAAAGGGCTTCATTATGGGAACGGCACTGACCACCCCGGGCATTACCTCAAGGCCCATGGAGGATAATGATCCCCGATCTCCCACAGCCCCAATCACTATCCTTTTCACCCCCCGGATAAGATGAGCCTGAAACCCGTTGCTCTCCAGCTTATCAACCACAGCATTTACATTTTCCTCCGGGCTGTTTACATCCATTACAATAATCATATCTTTCCCGGCCTTTTCACGCTATAGCGCGTGCTTTTTGCCGGTCACCTACCTTTCATTTATTCCAAAATAAAAAAAGCTGCATTTCACCCCCAGGGACGAAAGTTGCAGACTTCCGCGGTACCACCCTTTTTGGCCCTAAAAAGGACCCCCTCGAAACAGGTACTGAATATATAATTCCCCCGGATAAATAAAAAACCTTCCACCCCTATTCAGGGACGGAAAGTCTTGCTATCCGTGACCACCCTAATTGGCCGCCTTGTAAACCGTCTTAACAACGTTTATAACAAGGTGTGCCCTTGTAAGGTACGGGAATTTGATCCGATACCCCTTCCCTTTAACGCAGGAATCGCGGCCCAGCCTACACACCACCTGCCCCATTATATCAGCAGTGGTTTCAGCCTGCATCTCCGGAGAGAACTTCTGCGGGTCATACCCTGAAGACGCTTACAGTCGGTGACGTCTCCTCCCTTAAGGGTTGTTTCCAGCCTACTTTTCTCCTTCATTGATTTTTTAGCAACTTTTAATTGTAACTGTAATATACTATTCGAAGGGGGAAAAATCAAGTCATTTTTATCCTAGTATTAATAAAATTTTACAAGGGTTCTGCTGTTCAACGTTATTTTCATACCATTCATTTAATTTAATAACTTTTTAACGGTTAATTTATTGACTTATTACAAAAATGACATATAATTCAAGTTATACAGTGCTGTATTATACGCTATAATATTCTCAGAGGGGGGGTACCAAATGACAAAAGAGCTAATCGACCAGATTTTAAAAGATATTGGTTTGGAAAGCATTGAGTTCGACACCGAAACGGAAGACCGCTAGAGTTTTTTTTACACACCGTAAGTAGATTGAGTTCAAGGACAAAAATCTGCGATTGGAGGTAATTAAAGGTGCAGTCTAAAACAAAAGGAAAATGAACGGGGTAGGTAAACAATTATTACCTGCCCCGTTCATTTTTTTGCGGATGCAGGTAACCTGAGACCTTCATGCCACTCCTCAGCCCAGGGCTTCCCCCAGACACACGCCCCTTACCGATACACCTTCAATTTTTTGCAAATCCTCTTCCAGGCCAAGGTACTCATTTTCTTCGGCCTGCATGGTAAGGGTTATTATTCCCCTTTCCCTGCCAGGATCAGGTATGCCGCACCTCATTAGAATCCTGGAACCAAATCTGGTCAGCACCTCTTGGACCTCGGGGCCGTGTACCGCCCTTTTTTCCACCAGTATGCCCACCACCCTGATGTCTCTTCCCATAACAAAACCTCCATCTGTTTCTGGCTGTTTCTGGGAAATATTATATCCATATTATAAATTCTTAAAAGGGGCTTCCGCCTCTAACCTCAATTTTGGCTTTACCCAGCGTTTTTATCAACACAATCCCGGCCAAAAAGCCTCCCACGTGGGCCCACCAGGCTACGGCGTCGGCTGCTCCACCCAGGGAGGCCGTGCCATTAAAAATTTGTAGCACAAACCAAAGAGCCAGGAATATAACGGCCGGAATCTCAACAATGGTGAAAAAAATAATAATAGGTATCAGGGTTAATACCCGGGCCCGGGGAAAGGTTACAAAATAGGCCCCCAACACCCCGGCCACTGCCCCGCTGGCCCCAATAATGGGTACCTCGGAAAAGGGATTGGACATTATATGAGCTATGCTGCCCACTATGCCCGCCGCCAGGTAAAAAAACAGGTACCTCAGGTGGCCCAGCCGGTCTTCAACATTATCCCCGAAGACCCACAGGAAAAGCATGTTGCTCAGAACGTGCATCCACCCTCCATGTAAAAACATAGCCGTTATGAACGAAATCATTGAAACGTCCAGGGGTGACCCGCTAAATATCAGGTGACTCACATTTGATGGAATGAGTCCCAGAGTGTAAAAAACCTCATTGAGTTCCCCGGGCGGAAGCATTATTTCCCTTATAAAAATATATAAGTTTACTGCTATTAATATCCAGTTAATGAAGGGAGCTGTTCTGGGCCTGAGACTGTCTCTAAGTGGTATCACGGTATAACCTCACTTTTCAAAATGTATGCGGAAATAACAGGCAGAATTCATGTAGTCACGAGACAGGAATCAGAAATAAAAATGCCCGACTACTTAATTTTAGTCCTGGCAAATAGTATTTTACCGATCTCATACTAATAATTCTATTATAAACCGCTACCATACTTTTTTAACAAAAAAGCGAAGAAAATACCGGCACTATTACTTAGCATTGTTCATTTTACTTCCGTCTATAACCTTGTGGTAATCGTAGCCGTGAGCTGACGGCTGATTGCTGACAGCTATTTTCACTGAATCATTTTACGGAATCACCTTATTGAGGGGATACTCAATAAGGTCCTGGGCGCCCATTTTGCGCAGCGGGGGGATGAGATCCCTGACCATCTTTTCGTCCAGCACCACCTCCACGGCAACCCAGTCGCTATTGTACAACTGGGAGATGGTTGGGTGCTTCATGGCGGGTAAAACCGACAGAACATCATTTATCCTGTCCCCCGGCACATTCATTTTGAGCCCCACCTTGGAATCAGCCTTTAGAGCGCCCTGAAGCAGCACAGACAGGTTCTCCAGTTTTTCCCTTTTCCAGGGGTCCTCCCAGGACCGGCGGTTGGCGTGAAGTTTGGTGTTTGATTCCAGTATGGTGGCTATTATTCTGAGGTTGTTTGCCTTCAGAGAGCTTCCCGTTTCAGTAAGGTCGGCGATAGCGTCCACCAGGTCCGGCACCTTCACCTCGGTGGCGCCATACGAAAACTCCACGCTGGCTGTGACACCGTGCTTTTCCAGGTACTTTCTGGTAACTCCCACCAGCTCGGTGGCTATTCTTTTTCCCTGCAGGTCATTAACCGATTTGATATTGCTGTCATTGGCCACCGCCAGCACCAGCCTGATGGGGTTGTTGGTCTGTTTGGAATACATAAGATTGGCCACTTCCACCACATCGGCCTCATTTTCCAATATCCAGTCAAGTCCGCTTAATCCCGCGTCCAGAACCCCTTCATTGACATACCTCGGAATTTCCTGGGCCCGCATAAGCACAACCTCAATCTCAGTATCGTCAATGGCCGGAAAATACGACCGGCTTCTTACCGATATATTAAAGCCCGCCCTCTTAAAAAGCTGAAATGTGGCCTCCTGAAGACTGCCCTTTGGTAGCCCCAGCCTGAGTTTACTCATTATTAAAATCTCCTCTAAAATATTTACTTTAACGTTTTAATACTTTATCTCTTTATCGTGTTAAAGTATCATAAAAATAGTATAATTCCCCTCGCTGGGGGTGTCAAGCATTTTTTTATCGTATAACCTCCGCTTGATTATATATCATAAATAAGATAAAATTATGATAATTAACGGAGGTGATCCTATGCCGCAAATCAGACCTGTGTCCGACCTGCGCAACAGATTTGCCGAGATATCGAAAATCGTCCACGAAAGCCGCGAGCCGGTGTTCCTCACAAAAAACGGCTATGGTGACATGGTCGTCATGAGCATAGAACATTACGAAAAAATCCAGCTTGAAAACGAAATTTTAATTAAGCTAAAAGAAGCAGAGTTCGAAGCAAAAACCACCGATGTCAGGTATAGTCACGCAGAGTTTTTCGGAAAAGTTAGGGAGCAGCTTGCCAATGGAAAAGACGTATAAGCGTATATGACAGCGTAGTAGAAATCCGTCGAATAATATATGGAAAACGCAATTACGACAATTTGCTGTAGTAGATTAAAACTCCAGTACATCCCCATTCCAGAAAAGATAAATGTACTTCTCCCTGACCTTCTTTCCGGACAGCAACTCCAGAGCCCGGGCGTAGTAGCCGATCTGCAGTCTGTATCTCTCCATTAAAATCTCCAATTTGCCGGGAGGGGCATAGTCGGTCTTGTAATCCAGCAGTACAATGCCCTCAGGCTCTTCAAAATAGCAGTCGATAACCCCCTGCAGCAGCAGGGTCTCACCCTGGTAGGCCTTGTCTTGCATGTCCCGGTACAGCTCATGACAGGGTATCTCTATGTTGAACGGCACTTCCCGGCTGACACTCTCTGAGGCCATCAGCCTGATTCCCAGGGGGGATTCGAGGAAACGTCGAATTTTGTCCGGGTCCACGCTTTGTGCCTGTTGTTCTGTAAGCAGGTCCCTGGCCACCATGTCAGCTATCTGCGACTCTATGTCGTTCTGTTTATAATTCAGGCGCTGCATGACAAAGTGCAGGACAGTACCTGCCTCTGCGTGGCTAAGACCTTTCTTTTCCTCAAGAAACAGGGGTTTTTTGATCAGCGCCGGCAGGTGCCCGAAAAAGTCGGCGGCCTCCTCCGAAAGCCCGGCGTCAAAGCGTCTTTTAAGCTCTGTTACCGATACCTTGACAGGCACTTGTGAGGCCTTTTGGTACTGGTATTCCCAGCTCAGCCTTCTGGCGATTTCTTCCTGGTAATCATTTGTTTCCCCTGTAGCATTCAGTCCGTCCAGCCACTTTATAAATTGGCTTTCATCGTTGGCTTTGGCGGTTTTTCCGTTTAATACGTCACTTTTATTCCAAATCCCTATACCCCATGCAGAGGAGTCTTTAATGAGAAGTCCCTCGAACTGACTTCCTTTCCCGGCGCTTTCCCTTAAATCCCCGCAGTCTTTGTGTCTTAGCAGTGCCGGCCCAATCCAGTCCAGATAGCTGACGCCTTTCAGCATTTCATGGGCCGGCAGCCTGTTCTCCCGGACACCGGCGGAATTGGCCCATTTGGCCACGGCTTTGGGAACATCCCTGACCGATCCGGTGATGATCAGCTTTTCCCGGGCCCTGGTCAAAGCCACATAGAGTATCCTCATTTCCTCGGAAAGGGTTTCGGCCTTTATCTTTTCCCGGATGGCCTGCTTGGGGCCCGAGGGATAGGAGAGCCTTAGCCTGTGGTCAACCACATCAGGGCCAAAGCCCAGCTCCTGGTGAAGTAAAATACTTTTATTCATGTCCTGCAGGTTAAATCTCTTTCCGCAGCCTGAGAGAATCACCACAGGGAATTCCAGTCCCTTGCTTTTGTGAATGCTCATGATGCGCACCACATTGTCATTCTCGCCGAGTATTTTTGCGCTTCCCATATCCCCTTTGCTGCTTTTTAATCTGTCCACGAGGTTTATGAAATTAAACAGACCTTTGTAGGCGGTTTCTTCAAACTGCCTTGCCCTCTCAAACAAAATACGCAGGTTTGCCTGCCGCTGATCTCCTGCCGGCATGGCCCCCACTATTGCAAAGTAGCCTGTTTCATTGTAAAGGCGCCACAGCATTTGGTCGGTTGCCATGTACAGCGACATGTCCCTCCATCTTTGCAAGTCACTCAATAACGCGGCTGCCTTTCTTGCTGCCTTACTCTGGCCGCCTTCCGCCAATACTTGCAGGGCTTCATAGATCGATGCCTTTCTGTTGGCCAGTCGCAGTTCGGCCAGCTCGTCTGTGGAAAAAGAAACAATAGGGGACCTTAGCACAGACAGCAGCGGAATATCCTGCAGAGGGTTATCGATAATTTGCAGCAGCGACAGAATTACCTGGACTTCCGAGGTTTTAAAAAATCCGGCGCCCGTATCCGCAAAGGCTGGAATTCCCTGTATGGCCAGCTCTTCCATAAAGACATCAGACCATTTTCTCATGGTCCGCAAAAGAATGACCACATCCCGGTAGTCCGCCTTCCGGTATTCCTTTCTGCCTTTATCAAATACACAAAACTCTCTCCCCTGACCATCTGGCCGCATAAGCTCCTGTATTCGCTTTGCCGCCAGCCGCGCTTCGCACTGAATGCTGTCCAGCATTTCCTCATCATTCGGCTGATCCTCCGGGGACTCCTGATCTTCACCGTAGGACTCTTCCACAGAAATACTGCCGTCGCTGCCCCCGGTTTGAATCAGGTGTAGCTCAGTTTTTCCTCCGGTAAGAGTGGTTTCTTTATTATTCTCCGCAAAGTCCGCCCCCGGATTAAGGGCTTCTATATCTGAATAATCCAGCTCTCCCGCACTGGCCGACATGATCTGCTTAAAAATGAAGTTTACGGCATCCACTACCTCTTTACGGCTTCTGAAATTCTTGAACAGCAGTATTTTTCTGAAGGGGCTCCCCTTCCCGGTGGAATAACTGTTGTATTTATCAAGGAATAGCTCCGGCCTTGCCTGCCTGAATCTGTATATGCTCTGTTTGACATCACCCACCATGAACACATTGGGCTTACCGGTGTCCGTCCTGGAAACCATATTTATCATTATTTCCTGTATCAGGTTGCTGTCCTGATACTCATCCACAAGAATTTCAGCATAACGCTCTCTGTAGCCCAGAGCTACCCTGGAGGGTCTGATGCCTCCATTTTCATCCTGTTCGGATAGTATCTCAAGACAGAAGTGCTCCAGGTCATTAAAATCCGCCACCGATTTTTGGCTTTTCCTGGCAGCGTACCTCTGGGCAAAATTCGACACCATAGATGATAGGCACTTTATCATTGGGTACATGGTTTTCATGTCACTTATTATTTCAGCGGAATTGGCATTAAATATTTTTTCTTTTATTCTTTTGATCCGGGCTTTAACATCATCCCGAATTTCTTTAACATACTCCTGCTTTTCCCTGTCGGCATACTTGCCTGCCGAAGGCAGGCGTTTGAATTCCAGGCTTTGGAGAGATTCATATACCGCATCCCATTGTGTGTCGCTTTCATCTGTGCAGACCTTCAGTAACGCATCCAGGCCGGACAAGTCCCAGAGGAAAACATCCAAATACTTTTCAAGACCTGGTTCATACTTTAAAATTTCCACCGCCCGGATCATCATTTCCTTTAAGCCCTCAAGCTCAAGCAATAATGAATTTAGCAGCACCCTTCCCCAGGGAGTAAACCCGAAATCCAGACCTTCGGGGGCGTTAAAGTTTTCAGTCATTGCCGCAAGCCATTTTTCCGGCCATGGACTGCTCTGAATAAAGCTGTGCAGCTTCAGCACCATGTCCTGCAGCGCCTGGTCATCCCTGTTTCCTCCATAGCACTCCAGCAGATCGAAAAAATACTGATTTTCAGCCTCATTTTCATATTGATCTTCGAAGAGATCGTATAAAACCTCCAACTTCATCAGTGCAGCCTCGGTTTCATCGGTAATCCGGAAGCCTGGGTCGATGCTGATACTCTGAAAATTGCCGCGGATCACCTCCAGGCAGAATGAGTGAAGGGTGGTGATACTTGCTTTATTTAACAAGGTCAGCTGCCTTTGAATATTTTTAGAGCCGGGATTTTTCTCCAGAACCGCCGATATTGCTTCGGCAATTCTCTCCCTCATTTCAGTTGCGGCAGCATTGGTGAAGGTCACAATAAGCAGCCTGTCTATATCTACAGGATGAACAGTGTTTGTTATTTTCCGGATGATTCTCTCCACCAGCACGGCAGTTTTACCCGCGCCTGCTGCCGCGGCCACCAGAAGGCTGCAGTCTTTTTCGGTGATGGCATCCCACTGTTCAACTGTCCAATTGGTTTTTTCCTTCATTTCAATTTCCACCTTCACAATTTCCACCTTCACAATTTCCACCTTCACAATTTCCACCTTCACAATTTCCACCTTCGTCATATCAAAACATACTGCACATGATCAGACCCGGCGTATATCACGCCTTGACATCTTCACCCATCAGGCTCCAGACCTCTTCATCCTCCCGGTCGTAAAAAAGCTTGAAGGTGTTCTCTTCCCTGGCGGTATCAAACTGGCACACTGCAGAAAAGCCGCAGTATTTGCAGGATGTATTCCCTTTTTTCTTGTATGGCTTTATAGCTACATTTCCTTTCATGATTTCCCCGCACAGGCCACTCAAAAGCTTTCTTACATATTTCCGGAGAATACTGAACTGCTCCAGTGAAGCTGCCGAGGATTTTCCCAGCACGTCTCCCTTGTTGATTCTTGCGGGTATAATAAGTGAAGACCCTTCAATGGTGTTGTCCATTTCCCTTATGAGCTTTACATCGGCCAACAGCAAACCCTTCATTTTGAGCTGCCTCATGATGGACTGCTCGATCTCTTCCTCGGTGATTCTGGCATTCCCTTTTACAATAGGGTCATCAATCCGAAAGTACAGCACCCCTCCCGGAAGAACAGGCGGCGCGATGTCCATCCCGCTGTTTTCCTGGATGGCATCCAAATAGGTGATTAACTGAACTTGAAGGCCATAAAATACATCCGACAGCTTGAAATCCTTGCTGCCTGATTTATAGTCAATAATACGGAGGTAAGTGCCTTCTACGGTTTTCAGTGCATCCACCCTGTCAATCCTTCCGGTAAGGCATATCTTTTCTCCTGATTCCAGCTCAATGGCAATGGGAGGGAATCTTCCGCCATCTCCAAAGTCCATTTCATAGCCGATGGGATTGAAGCTGCCGCGCCGGATATGCTCGGCGATGAGCCAGACAGCCCTGGAAATTACCCTCTTTAGCCTCAGGGTGAGGGCAGTATATCTTTTTGAGCCGGACAGTCCCGAACCCTGCATTTTTTCCAGCATTTCATCCACAATTTCAGAAACCTTCGCACGGCACCATTCCCGGTCAAATTCCCGCCAGGAAATGTTTTGTTCGGCAACCTGCATTGAGAAACTTTCAATAACGGCATGCATAAAGGTGCCTACGTCGGGGGGACTCAGGCGGTATATTTTTCGCTCCCTGGCGCCCAATCCATACTGAACATAATAGGCAAAAGGGCAGGCAGTATATTTCTCCAGCCTTGATACGCTGGAATAAGCAGGCTCTCCGTAAAGTAAGGGGATTTTGTCACTACCCACCGGGTGGGCAAGGTTTTTATACAAAAAGTTAAAGCGGGCAGAATGACATTTTGGCTGCCAGTCCTCCTGTGCGGCAAACCAGCGATATACTTCCTGCCACAGGGGCTGAATGTCTTTCCCATCCGCTTTCAGCCTCAGGGCTGACACCATTTGCCTGAAGGCCGGAGTCTTTCCAGTCACCAATTCCATTTCATCCTCATACGATTGAGGCCGTAAAATATTACTGACTTCGGTTATTGCAGGAAATAGCTTCCGCAGCCTGGATATAATCATTGAGGGCCGCAGGGATCGCCCTTCATGGTCTGCAATGGGCCAGCTTAACCTGAGATAGCTTCCCGGAGTGGACAGTGCCCTGTATACCAGATATTGTTCGTCAAAGGCCCTTGTAATTGTATCGCTGGCCAGCTCAATACCGGCATTGTTCAGAGCTATTCTGTCCAGGTCAGAAAGGATGCCTTCTTCAGCTGCTGAAGCAGGGAACACACCATCATTGACGCCAAGTATATACAGCGCTTTGACCTCATGGCTCCTGGATCGCTCCACGCTTCCCACCAGCACCTGATCAAGGGAGGCGGGAATCAATCCCACCTTGTATTCTCCAAGACCTATTTTAATAATATTGGAAAACCTTTCTATGCCAAAGGTTTCATCCCCCATAACCTCAACCGTTTGGTCAAAGACCTCCATTACAATATTCCACACCTGAGAGTATTCATTGGCAAGGCTCAGCTTCCCGCTTTTTCTGAATTGGTCAATACTGGCTTCAATCCTCCCGGGCACTCCGGTGGAGCAAAGAAAATCATAAAGTGCCCCGCATATTTCAAAGGCCTTTTTTCTGCCTCTGGTCTTCTTTCGAAATTCCAGCAGCGGCCCACAAATATCATATCTAGTTTTATTGATTTCCTGGATAGCTCTTTTTTGATTGCCAATCTCCCTCTCGTCGGGAATCAAACCGGGGGTCATATTCCATTCCTGATCACTGGTCCAGCGGCTGCCCCGGATGCCGCAGGCAAGAACATAGTTTTCAAGCCTGTCGATACTGCTCCTGTCTACGCCTGTGAGACCTGTTTTCAAATAGCTAAATACCGCTTCATAAGACCAGTTTTCATTGAAAATATCCAGCATGGACAGAATCAGCCGCACCAGCGGATGATTTGTGATGTCTATTTTTCTGTCAATAAAACAGGGTATCCCGTATTCTGCGAAGATGACTTCTATTGGCCGCTCATAGGCCTCCAGATTTCGCACCACAACGGCAATATCGCGATAGCGCATTCCCCCGTCCCTGCACAGCCGGACAATATCCCGGGCGGCAGCTTCAATTTCCGAGAAGGTATTAATTGAGGAAAATAAAGAAATATCCCGGGTTTTTTCCCGGTGGGATTTATATGGATATGCGATTATATTCCGCTCAAGGTGTGAGATTTCCGGGCTGTCTCTAAAACGAAACAAGGGCTCTATACCTA
>Ga0209347_1001868_pt1 | contig 30650 bp, 24 predicted proteins | sample AutmiccommuBRH23_FD_187382 | JGI IMG/M metagenome (GOLD analysis project Ga0209347, IMG submission 187382) | Deep subsurface microbial communities from Mt. Terri, Switzerland - Autotrophic microbial communities BRH/23 (SPAdes) (version 2) | ecosystem: Environmental > Aquatic > Deep subsurface >...
GGCCAACGGGATGGCCCTGGCCGCCCGGCTGGATCGCAAGGACTACCGTGTTTACGCCGTCCTGGGCGACGGCGAGCTCCAGGAGGGGATGGTCTGGGAGGCGGCCATGGCGGCGGCCCACTATAAGCTGGACAACCTGGCGGCTTTCGTCGACCACAACGGGCTGCAGATCGACGGCCCCGTGACCGAGGTGATGTCGCCCGAGCCGGTGGCCGACAAGTGGCGCGCCTTCGGCTGGCACACGATCGTGGTAAACGGCCACGACATGGGCCAGATCCTGGACGCCCTGGCCGAAGCTCGAACCGTAAAAGGAAAGCCGGCCATGATCGTGGCGGAAACCGTGAAGGGCAAGGGCTGTTCCTTTATGGAAAACCAGTGTGACTGGCACGGCGCCGCGCCGAAGCCGGAAGAAGTCCGCCAGGCGCTGGATGAGCTGGCGTAGGGTTTGGTCGTCGGTAGTCAGTCGTCAGTCGTCGGAAGCGCAAAATTGTAGGAGTGGCGGGCTTGGAAATCAGATCAATATCGGCTTGTGAAAGTCTTTAGCGACAGGAGACGGGAGGAAAATTTATAATGAACGAAAAAATCGCGACCCGGGAGGCATATGGCAAGGCGCTGGTGGAGCTTGGCCGGGAGAACCCCGACGTTGTCGTCCTGGACGCCGACCTGGCCAAATCCACCAAAACCATCAGTTTTAAAAAGCACTTTCCGGAGCGCTTTTTTGACATGGGCGTGGCTGAGCAGAACATGATCGGCACCGCCGCCGGGCTGGCCGCTGCCGGAAAAATTGCTTTCGCCAGCTCTTTCGCCGTTTTCGCGGCCGGACGCGCCTTTGAGCAAGTGCGCAACAGCGTGGCCTACCCGGCGCTGAACGTCAAGATCGGGGCGAGCCACGCCGGCATCACCGTCGGCGAGGACGGCGGGTCGCACCAGTCGGTGGAGGACATCGCCCTGATGCGGGTGCTGCCGAACATGACCGTGTTCGTGCCGGCTGATGCTGTGGAAACCAGCCGGGTCGTGCGGGCGGCCGCAGAGATCGACGGGCCGGTGTACATCCGGCTGGGCCGCATGGCCGTGCCGGTGCTGCACGGGGATGACTTTCAGTTTGTTGCGGGGAAAGCCGTGACCATGCGCCAGGGCCGGGACGTGACGGTGGTGGCCTGCGGGATCATGGTCCCGGCCGCCCTGGAGGCGGCGGCGGCGCTGGCCGGTGAAGGAGTAGAGGCGGGCGTTCTGAACGTCCACACCGTCAAGCCCCTGGACGTGGAGGCGCTGGTAGCGGCCGCAAAGGCTACCGGCGCCGTGGTCACCGCCGAGGAGCACAGCATCATCGGCGGCCTGGGCAGCGCCGTGGCCGAGGCGCTTGGTGAGCATTACCCGGTTCCGCTGAAGCGCGTGGGCATCCGGGACGTCTTCGGCGAGTCCGGCGCCCCGGGCGAGCTCCTGGTCAAGTACGGCCTCACCCCGCGGGACATCGTGGCCGCGGTAAAAGAGGTGCTGGGGCGGAAGAGATAGATCGGGAGAAGAATAATTAGACGGCAGATTCCTGTTTCTTTTTCCCTATCCGGAAGGATTTTGCGAGGCTTGTGTCGAAAGGTCCACAGGCTTTAATTTTTTTGTCAATAAACTGATTGATTCGTGGAGGTGCGCCCTTGATCCAGCTCAACAACGTGACCAAGGTCTATGCCAATGGAGTCAAGGCGCTTTCCGACATCACCCTGCGTGTAAGAAAAGGGGAGTTTATCTTTTTGGTCGGCCCGAGCGGGGCTGGCAAGTCGTCTTTGACCAAGCTGATGTACCGGGAGGAGCTGCCCACCCGGGGGCAGGTCATTTTGAACGGCCGGAACGTGGTCCGTATGCGGCCGCGGGAAGTTCCCCACCTGCGCCGCAAGATCGGCCTGGTCTTTCAGGACTTTCGGCTTTTACCCCGGAAGACGGTGTATGAAAACGTGGCCTTCGCGCTGGAAGTGATCGCCGCTGCCCCGAGAGACATTAAAAAGGCCGTTCCCTCGGTGCTGAAAATGGTCGGGCTGGGCGGGAAGCTCGGCTCCCTTCCGGAACAACTTTCGGGGGGGGAGCAGCAGCGGGTCTGCATCGCCAGGGCCATCGTAAACAATCCGCTGCTGATCATCGCCGACGAGCCGACGGGGAACCTCGACCCCGACACGTCGAGGGAACTGATGAACCTGCTGCTGGACATCAACCGGCGCGGGACGACGATCATCATGTCCACCCACGCCTGGGACATCGTCGACGCCATGAAAAAGCGGGTGGTGGCTCTGTCCGGCGGCCGGATCGTCCGCGACGAGGAACAGGGAGCGTACGGCTATGAGGCTTAACACGATTATATATTACTTTCGCGAGGCCTTTCACTCCATCCTGCGCAACAACTGGATCTCTTTCGCGTCGGTGGGGGTCGTGGCGGTTTCCCTCCTCATCCTGGGCAGCGCCCTCCTGCTGGTTTTGAACGCCAACCACCTGGCCACGGGCCTGGAGTCGAGCGTGGAGATCAGCGTCTTCGTCCGGGACAAGGCTTCACCGGCCGAGGTGCGGGACCTGGAGGGCCGGATCCAGTCCCTGCCGGAAGTGGCCTCGGTGGAATTCGTCTCCAAGGAGCGGGCGCTGGAGGAGATGAAGCGGAACCTGGGGGATAAAAAAGACCTCCTGGCCGGCCTGGAGGACAAGAATCCCCTGCCCGACGCGTTCCGGGTCAAGGCTGTCGAGGTCGAGCTGGTCGCGCCCCTGGCTCGCCAGTTTGAGGACCTGCCCCAGGTGGACCGGGTCCGGTACGGGCAGGGCGTGGTGGAGAAGCTGATGGACCTGTCCCGCTGGGTGCGCACGGCCGGGCTGATCACCATGGCGCTGCTCGGGGCGGCGGCCATCTTTCTGATCGCGACCACCATCCGCCTGTCGGTCTTTGCCCGCCGCAGGGAAATTGAAATTATGAAGTTTTTGGGCGCCACCAACTGGTTCGTCCGCTTTCCTTTCCTGCTGGAGGGGATCATACTGGGACTGTGCGGGTCGCTGCTGGCGGTCCTGGTGATTTATTTCGGCTACCAGTCCCTGGTGAGCAACCTCCGGTTTTCTCTGCCATTCATGGAACTGATTACCGACCCCGGGCTAATCCAGCTTGTGCTGGAAGGGATCCTCCTCCTCGGGCTCGTGATCGGAGCCCTGGGCAGCATGATCTCCATGCGGCGGTTCCTGAAGGTGTAAAGTACGGGATTTCAGGAGCGGCACAGCCGCCATTCCGGCACGAAATATAAGTGAGTCTCGAAATCTCTGATTTCGTTAGCTGAACTTCCATCCGTCGGGGACATTCCTTTTCGTATTTGTTAGTGAGGTGATTCTTGTGGATTACGGTTTGATCAAGAAGGCGCTTACGTTTGCGGCAGCCCTGAGCCTTCTGGCCGGCGCCGCCGGCATGGCTTTTGGCGACGAATTGGAGCAGCAGCTGAACGAGACACGGGAGCGGATTGTCCAGAAGCGGTCGGCGGCGGACCAGACGCGGGGTGTTGTCCGGGACTACGCCCGCGAGGTCTCCAGCCTGAACCGGGCCATCAATGAAAAGCAGACGGCTTTGGACGACCTGAGCTTAAGCCTGGACCGGTCCCGGGAGAAAATGAGCGCCATCCAGGCTGAAATTAAAGATGCGGAGGAAAGGCTGGCGAAGAGCACCGAGGTCCTGAACAAGCGGGTGCGGATCATGTACGAGGCTGGGAATGTCAGCTACATGGAAGTGCTCTTTGCTTCGCGGGACTTCAACGATTTTATCAACCGCTTCGAACTGCTGAAGCTGGTGCTGAAGCAGGACTCGGAGGCGGTCGAGGAGGTCAAGGCCGATCGCCGGCGCCTGGAGAACAAGAAGGCTGATTTGGCCTTCCAGCAGGAGCGCCTGCAGTCGCTGATCCGCGAGCAGGATGCGGCGAAGCAGGAACTGGCGTCTCGCAAGGGCGCGCGGCAGTCGCTGCTGAAGGACGCCCAGAACAACCTCTGGGATCTGGAGGATGAAGCGGCGCGGCTGGAAGCCCAGGAGCAGGAAATTCTGCGTCAGATCGTCCTGCGCAGCGCCAAGACGAATAAGCCGGCGGCGGGGGGGGCCTTCATCTGGCCGGTGCCCAGCAGCGGTGAGATCTCCTCCTACTTCGGCCCCCGCGTGCACCCGATCCTGGGCACCAGCCGGATGCACAACGGCATCGACATCCCCGCTGATTACGGCGCCACGGTACTGGCCGCCCAGAGCGGCACCGTCATCGACGTGAGCTACATGGGCGGGTACGGGAACATCGTGATGATCGACCACGGTGGCGGCGTGACGACCCTTTACTCTCATCTTTCGGCCCAGCTTGTCGGCGTGGGTCAGGAAGTCACCGCGGGACAGGCGGTCGGGCGGGTCGGCAGCACCGGCCTTTCCACCGGTCCGCACCTGGATTTTTCGGTGCGGGTCAACGGCAGCCCGGTCGATCCCCTGGGTTATTTGTAAATGAACCACCCCTCCCTTCGCCCTTGCTTTGCTAGTTAAAAAATTTTTTATTGCAAAGACCCACTCAAAGGGGGCGCTGAAAACGGCCCCCTTTGAATGGCTTTTAATGAAGCGCAAGCGAATAAATATTGGACATATTTGCCATAGTAATGTGGTATAATAAAGAATGTGGTTTAAGTAGGCATGTTTGGAACGCCCCCGGTGTGGTTCGGGGTTGTCCGTCGCATGTAAAACTGCTTCTTTCATCGCCGCGCCACATTTCGAATCTGCGGGGGGTACTTTTTTAGTGAGATATGAGCCTTATGGTTTCAGGAGTCGGGGCGGCCGGTGGTATGTCATTCCGGCCGCGCTCATCTTTGCCCTGATTTTGGTGGCGGGTGGCATGCTGGCCGTCAACTACAAGCATTTTGGCAATCTGGTCAAAGTGGTCTCCCTGGTGAAAACCCAGTACCTTCACCCGGTGGACCCCGCCACCCTGGTGGACGGGGCGGCCAGGGGCGTCGTCGGTTCGCTGAATGACCCCTACTCCGTCTACCTGGACGCCAGGACGTTTTCGGCGCTGCAGGAGCAGATTAAAGGCTCCTTCGGCGGCCTCGGCATCCTGGTTGGCCTCAAGGACCAGCGGCTGACGGTGGTCCGCACCTACCAGGGTACGCCGGCTGCCCGCGCCGGCCTCCTGGCCGGTGACGTGATCGTCCGGATCGACGAGCGGGACGCCACGGACATCGACCTGGAAACGGCCATCGGCCTGATGAGGGGTCCGGTCGGCTCAAAAATCAACCTGTCGGTAACCCGGAACGGCAGCGCCCGGCCGCTGCTCTTTGAGATGTTGCGGGAGGAGATCAGCGTGCCGACGGTGGAGGCCCGGACCATGCCGGACAGCGCCGTCGGCTATGTGGCCATCAGCCAGTTCACTGAGCGGACGCCCAGGGAATTGAAGGAGACCCTGGACAAGCTCACCGGCGGGGCGGTGAAGGGCCTGATCCTGGATTTGCGGGACAACCCGGGCGGTGAGCTCTCTGCGGCGGTGGAAGTGGCCAGGAACTTTATCCCGCAGGGACCGATCGTTTTTATCGACTACCGGACCGGGAAAGACCAGGAGTACCGGTCCGAGGGCCGGACCGTTCAGCTGCCCCTGGTCGTGCTGATCAACGGCAACAGCGCTTCCGCCTCGGAAATCCTGGCCGGCGCGATCAAGGACACCGGCGCGGGCACCCTGGTCGGGGCCAGGACCTTCGGCAAGGGTATCGTCCAGACCGTCTTTCCGCTGGACAACGGGGCCGGACTCAAGCTGACCACGGCCCGCTACCTGACGCCGGCTAAAAACGACATCCATGAGAAGGGGATTCAGCCAGATGTGGCGGTGCAGCAGGAAGGCCGCGCCCGCGACGCCCAGCTCGGCAAGGCCGTCGAAATCATGAAGCAGAAACTTGCCGGCTGATGGAACCGGCCGGGTGAAACGGGGGCTCTTTTTCAGCGTATACACAGAAAGGCTTTCCGTTGACAGGGGAAGTAAATCGGCGATATAATCAAGGCGAAATGTTCGCGGAAGTCCCGGCCGGCTGGGAAAAAGCGCCTGTTTCGGCGTTTTATGGCGGCAGGATGGGATGGATGGCGATAAGAAAGCACGGGGGTGATCGCGATGTGTGAAGCCAGCGCATACCTGAGAAAGCCGGGCGAGCAGGACGAACTGCTGCTGGAAATGGTAGACCGGGTGCTCCCTCACGAAGACGGCATCCTGCTGGAGGACATTTTCGGCCGGAGAAAGATTGTGAAGGCGAAGATTGTCGAGCTGGCATTGGTCGACCATAAGATCATTTTGGAAAAGGAATAGCTGCCGCTGAAAAACAAGAGACGTGTTAAAAACAAGCTGCACGGCGTGCGGCTTGTTTGTGTCAGTGAGTCAGGGGACGGTTCCGCGACTCACTTTTTTTATCGAACCGGACTTCTGTGCGGATGAGGGTGAAATTAATGTCGGAACTGGCGCTGTTAAACGATGGGGTGCTGGACTTAAACCGGGTGGAATCCATGGAAGAATTAAGATCGCTGGCGTTGGACTGCCGCAAGTGCGGCCTTCGCGCCGGCTGTTCCGGGGTGGTTTTCGGCGAGGGCAGCCCGCGGGCGCGGCTGATGCTGATCGGCGAGGGCCCGGGCGCCGATGAAGACAGGTTGGGCCGCCCTTTCGTCGGCAAGGCCGGCCAGCTTCTCGACCGGATGCTGGCCGCCATCGGGCTGGAGCGGTTTCAGCACACCTACATCGCCAACGTGGTGAAGTGCCGCCCGCCGGGCAACCGGGCGCCCGGCTCTGATGAGGCGCGGGCCTGCCTGCCCTGGCTGGTCAAGCAAATCCTTCTCGTTGCGCCGGCCATCATCATCCTGCTCGGCAGCACCGCTGTAAAAAACCTGATCGACCCGCGGGCCTCCATCACCGCCATGCGCGGGCAGTGGCTGACCAGCCGGAGCGGGATCAGGATCATGCCCACCTACCACCCGGCCGCCCTTCTCAGGGACCCGGGCAAGAAGCGCCCGGTTTGGGAAGATTTACAGCAGGTGCGGGATCTTTACAGCGCTTCGGACTTTTAACGGCGGCGCCCTTTACCAGGCGGCGGCGTTTTCTTTTTTGGCCTGTTTGAGCAGGCACATGTAGCGGCGTTCGGCGGCGTTTATTTTAAAGATGACGTAGTCCACCATGTCCGTTTCGATTTGGTTGAACTCGCTCAGAGACTGCTGCCATTCCAGTCTGGCCGCCTCCACCGCCGTGACGAGTGACGGTGCCTGGGGGGCTTTGATAAACCTGGCTTTTATTTGCTCAATGTCCAGCGCCGGCGGTTTTTTGACGGATGTTTTCAGGTTCACGCTGATCACCTCAACTTATATCTATGCGGATTGATTGGTAATAAGAACCAGTTTGTGTTTGTTCGATAAATTGACCCCATTTTAAGCATAATATCTAAGGATCAACGGAAAGAGGGCAGCCGTGGAGCTGTTGAAGAATGGGGTGAAAAAATGGCCGGGCGCTTCAGGGGTTCGGGTTTCCTTTTCGTGTTTACCGTTTTGCTCTCTATGGTTTTATTGTCCGGCTGTCTGCGGCGGGAAAAGCCGCAGCAAAAGCCGGCCGGCGGCGGCCAGGAGGTAAAGATTGCCGTCAGCCTCGCCGGCATGGAGCGGGACGGCAACCAGACCATTAAAAAAGTCATGACCCTGCGGCAAAAAGGTCAGGGTCAACAGGGCGGAGGCGGGCAGCAGGGCGGCCAGGATACGGGGGGCCAGCAGGGGGATCAGGACGGCCAAGAGGGCGGCGGCGGGCAGGCTGCCTCAAGCGGTTCCGCCTCTTTGCCGGTGATTGCCCAGCAGGTCGGTCAGCAGGGCGGAGGCGGTCAGCCGGGTGGCCAGGGGCAGCCGCGGGTGAGCATTATCTGGCTGGACGCCAAAAACGACCCGGTCCAGCAGGAAAAGGACCTGGACAAGCTCGCCGGCCAGAAGGTGCGCGCGGTCATTCTCCAGCCCGTTGATCCGGCGGCAGGGCCCAACCTGGTGCGTAAGCTGGCCCAGGCCGGGATCAAGGTAATCGCCCTGGAATCGCTGCCGGTGAACGCCCCGCTGGACGGGCTGATCACATCGGATCACGATCGAACCGGCGAACTGCAGGCGCGCTATCTCCTGAGTCTGGCCCAGACGAGAAGCAACGGAATCCGGGCCGTGGTCCTGCAGGGGGATAAAAACGACCGGGCGGCGCGGGAAATTGCGGCTTCCCTGCTGAAGCACGTGCAGGACAGCCCGGCGGTGAAGGTCGTCCAGGTGAAGGACCACCCGGGGGGCGACCCGCAGTTGGCGGCGGCGACGGTGGAGCAGATGGTAACGGCCTTGGGCCCGGGTGAGACCATCGACGCCTTTGTGGCCTCAGACAGCCGGATGGCCCTGGCGGCCGCCGAGGTTCTGAAAAAACGGGGACTGGCGGAGAAAGTGGTGACCATCGGCGTGGGCGCCGATGAAAAGGCGGCAAAAGCCCTGGCTGCCGGCGACCACGACGCGGAGGTGGACATCATGCCGGACTTTCTGGCCCAGTATGCCTATGACGCTGCAGTCGGACTGGCCACTACAGGCCACTGGCAGTACGACAGGCAAATCAAGAACGGCGATTTTGACGTCCCGGCCAAGATCACTCCGGTGCGCCTGATTACAAAAGACGAAGTATATCTTCTGGAGCAGCGTTGGGGCAAACTAACCGGACAACAGGGACAGCAGGGGCAGCAGGCCCAGGATCAACAGGGAGGACAGGAAGGGCAGCAGGGCGGCGGAGGTAAGGAAGGCCAGGGCAATAGCGGCAGTGGTAGCGGAGGCAGTAGCAACAGCAGTGATAAGCAGAGTCAGAGCGGCTCTGGCGGAAGCGGCCAGGGCGAGAAGGGCAAGAAAAAAACGACCCTAAAAATCACCACCCGGGACGGGAAGACAGTCGAGATGCAGATCGACGGTGAAATCAAGCGAATTGAGTCAGTCGATGGAGGCGGCGGTCAAGGTGGCGGTGGACAGCAAAGCGGCCAGGGTGGCGAGTAAACGCATTGTAAAGGCAGGAGGCAGGCAAAGATCGCGACTCCTGCAAGCATAAGCGTTTAACGGATCTCTTTGCCCGCGACAAGACCAAACTCGGGTAAAGAACAAATCCGTGAAAAAGTGGCAACGGATGTCTCTGAGCACATTTTGACCAGGATTTTGAGAAGTTGGAGGTAACCAGGTTGAGCTGCCCTGTAAAAATTGCTGAGACCGGACATATGTTCCGGTTTTTGTTTTTGCAACTTGTCTGATATGGTATAATGGCAGCAGGTATTTTTTTTTAGACCAACGAAACCTGCGGAGGTTTGCTATGACGCGCAAGTTCAACCTGAAATCCGATTACACGCCGAAGGGTGACCAGCCGGTGGCCATCGCCCAACTGGCGGAGGGTTTGAAAAATGGCTGCCGGGGACAGGTTCTCCTGGGCGCGACGGGCACCGGCAAGACATACACCATTGCCCAGGTGATCCAGGCCGTGCAGCGGCCGGCCCTGGTGCTGGCGCCGAACAAGACCCTGGCCGCCCAGCTCTGCGGCGAGTTCAAGAATTTTTTCCCGGACAACGCGGTGGAATATTTCGTCAGCTATTACGACTACTACCAGCCGGAGGCCTATATTCCCCACACGGACACCTACATCGAAAAGGACTCCGCGATCAACGACGAGATCGACAAGCTGCGCCACTCGGCCACCTGCGCCCTGTTCGAGCGGCGGGACGTGATCATCGTGGCCAGCGTGTCCTGCATCTACGGCCTGGGCGACCCGGAAGAGTACAGCACCCTGGTGCTGTCTCTGCGAAAGGGGGAGGTCTATGAGCGGGACGCGGTCCTGCGCCGGCTGGTGGACATCCAGTACGAGCGCAACGACATCAACTTCACCCGGGGCAAGTTCCGGGTCAGGGGGGACGTGCTGGAGATCTTCCCCGCTTCGGCCACGGAGAAGGCGATCCGGGTGGACTTCCTCGGCGATGAGGTAGAGCGGATCGCTGAGTTCGACGTGCTCACCGGTGAGGTCCTGGGCTTGCGGAACCACGTCTCGGTGTTTCCGGCCAGCCACTACGCCACCTCCCGGGAGCGGATGGAGCGGGCCGTCGGGACCATCCGGGCTGAGCTGGAGGAGCGCCTGGCGGTGCTGCGGAACGAAAACAAGCTTCTGGAACTGCAGCGCCTGGAGCAGCGCACCACCTATGACCTTGAAATGATGCAGGAGATGGGCTTCTGCAACGGCATCGAGAACTACTCCCGCCACCTCACCGGGCGGGAGCCGGGGCAGCCGCCCTACACTCTGATCGATTATTTCCCGGAAGACTTTATCCTGTTTATCGACGAGTCCCACGTGGCGGTGCCCCAGGTGGGGGGCATGTACGAGGGGGACCGCTCCCGCAAGAAGTCCCTGATTGAGCACGGCTTTCGTTTGCCTTCCGCCTTCGACAACCGCCCGCTGAAGTTCGACGAGTTCGTGGAGCGGATTAATCAGGTGGTCTACGTTTCGGCCACCCCGGGGCCCTATGAGCAAAAGCACAACACCCAGGTGGTCGAGCAGATCATCCGGCCCACGGGCCTGGTGGACCCGGAGATTTCGGTGCGGCCGACGCGGGGGCAGATCGACGACCTGCTGGGCGAAATCCGCCGGCGGGTGCAGCGGAACGAGCGGGTGCTGGTGACCACCCTGACCAAGAAGATGGCCGAGGACCTGGCCGAATACCTCCGGGAAGCGGGGGTGAAGGGGCGCTACATGCACTCGGACATCAAAACCATCGAGCGGATGGAGATCCTCCGCGACCTGCGGCTGGGAACCTTCGACGTTCTGGTGGGGATCAACCTTTTAAGAGAGGGGCTGGACCTGCCGGAGGTCAGCCTGGTGGCTATCCTGGACGCCGACAAGGAGGGCTACCTGCGCTCGGAGCGCTCCCTGATCCAGACCATCGGCCGGGCGGCGCGGAACGTCGGCGGCCAGGTGATCATGTATGCCGACAAAATCACCGGCTCCATGTCCCGCGCCATCGGTGAAACCGACCGCCGGCGCAGGATCCAGTCAGCCTTCAATCAGGTCCACGGGATCACCCCGCAGACGGTGCAGAAAGCGGTGCGGGACGTGATCGAGGCCACCCGGGCGGCCGAATCCGGGGTGGAATATGTCGTCGGCCGGCCGGGTCGGAAGAAGCTGACCAAAACCGAGCTGAAAAAGCATATCGCGGCCCTGGAAAAGGAAATGCGCGAGTCGGCCCGGGCGCTGGCCTTTGAGCGGGCGGCTCAGCTGCGGGATATGATCATCGAACTGCGCCTCCAACTGCGGGGCGAGAAGGGGCTGGGCCCGGCTATCCCGGACGAGGGAGTCCTGGAGACCGGGAGCTGAAGCCGGCCGGGAAACCGGTGCTATTGCCTTTGAACCTGCGCCATGGTATTGTAAAGTAAGAATATCTTACCGTGGAAAGGAGATTGCAAGGTGGATTTTGAAGTTATCAAACTTTCGAGCAAGGGGCAAATGACCCTGCCAAAAAGCATCCGCGACCGACTGCAGTTGGAGAAAGGCAGCCATCTTGTTATTTATCTAAAGGGAGAAAAGATCATTCTAAAAAGGGTTAAAGAAATCACTCCATTAAGCGAACAGGACCCGATCTGGCAGATGGTGGGCCTGTGCCAGGAAGACAAGGACGGGGTCACCGACTTGGCCGACAACCACGACCGGTATCTGGCTGAAGGCGAAACCGGAAGTTGGGAAAAACCGTGGCGAAAAGTGTAATCGTAGATACGGGAGCGTTTCTGGCGATTCTTTATGGTTGTATGGTTGTATGGAGGAAAGAAATTTAATGCCTGACCGGATCGTCGTTCGGGGCGCGCGCGCCCACAACTTGAAAAACATCAATGTGGAGATACCCCGGCACAAGCTGGTGGTGGTCACCGGCCTGTCCGGGTCGGGGAAGTCGTCCCTGGCCTTCGACACCATTTACGCCGAGGGGCAGCGCCGGTACGTGGAGTCCCTGTCGTCCTACGCCCGGCAGTTCCTCGGCCAGATGGACAAGCCGGACGTCGACTCGATCGAGGGGCTCTCGCCGGCCATCTCCATCGACCAGAAGACTACGAGCCACAACCCCCGCTCCACGGTGGGCACGGTCACCGAGATTTACGACTACATGCGGCTTCTTTACGCCCGCGCCGGGCGGCCCCACTGCCCGGAATGCGGCCGGCCGATTGCCCGCCAGGCCGTGGAGCAGATGGTGGACCACCTCCTGGGGTTGGAGGAGGGCACCCGGCTTTCCATCCTGGCCCCGCTGGTGCGAGGCAAAAAGGGCGAGCACGCCCGGCTGCTGGAGGAGACCCGCAAGAACGGCTTCACCCGGGTGCGGGTGGACGGCGAGGTCCGCGACGCGTCGGAAGAGATAAAGCTGGACAAAAACAAAAAACACACGGTGGAAGTGGTGGTGGACCGGATTATCGTCCGCCCCGAAGTCAAGAGCCGGCTGGCCGACTCGCTGGAGACGGCCTTGAAGCACGGGGACGGGCTCGCCATCGGCGCCCTGGCCGGCGGCGAGGAGATCGTCTTCAATGAAAACTTTGCCTGTGCCGGCTGCGGGGTGAGCATCAGTGAGATCGCCCCGCGGCTTTTTTCTTTCAACAACCCGTTCGGCGCCTGCCCTGAGTGCACCGGCCTGGGCTACAAAAAGGAAGTCGACCCCAATCTGATAATTCCCGACAAAAAGAAGTCCATCTCCGGCGGCGCCATTGAGGGCTGGTTCAAGGGGGGCTACTCGTACCAGTTTCTGGAGGAGGTGGCCAGGCATTCCGGGTTTTCCCTGGACACTCCGGTGGAGAGTCTCCTGCCGGAGCACCTGAACGTGATCCTCTACGGCACCGGTGACCAAAAGGTTCACTTCGTCCTGGGCGACATTTACGGCCGCAGGCACGAGATGGTGATGCCCTTTGAAGGGGTGATCAACAACCTGACCCGGCGCTACAAGGAAACGGCCTCCGAGCGCCAGCGCGAGGAGATCGAGCGCTGCATGTCCAGCCGCACCTGCCCGGCCTGCCGGGGGGCGCGGCTGAAGCCCGAGGCCCTGGCGATCAAGGTGGGGGGGGAGTCCATCACCGGGGTGACCCGGCTGCCGGTCAAGGAGGCCCTGGACTTCTTCGCCCGGCTTGAGCTGACCGAACGGGAAAGGCTGATCGCCCGGCAGGTGCTGAAGGAGATCAACGAGCGGCTCGGCTTTCTGATCAACGTGGGGCTGGACTACCTGACCCTGGACCGGGCGGCCGGTACCCTGTCCGGCGGTGAGGCCCAGCGGATCCGCCTGGCCACCCAGATCGGCTCCGGGCTGACGGGGGTGCTCTACATCCTGGACGAGCCCAGCATCGGCCTGCACCAGCGAGACAACCAGCGCCTGCTGCGGACTCTGGAGCGCCTGCGCGACTTGGGCAACACTCTGATCGTGGTCGAGCACGACGAGGAGACCATGCGGACGGCCGACCACATCATCGACATTGGTCCCGGCGCGGGGGAGCACGGCGGCCAGGTGGTGGCGGCCGGCCGGGTGAAGGATATTATCGCGTGCCCGGAGTCCCTGACCGGACAATACCTCTCCGGGGAGAAGGCCATCCCCGTGCCGCTCATCCGGCGCCGTCCCAACGGCAAGTACGTCGAGGTGCTGGGGGCGGCGGAAAACAACCTGAAAAATGTTGACGTATGCTTCCCCCTCGGGGTTTTTACCTGCGTGACCGGCGTGTCCGGCTCGGGCAAGAGCACCCTGGTCAACGACATCATGTACCGGAAGCTGGCCCACGAACTGCACGGCGCCCGCGCCCAGCCGGGCCGGCACCGGGAGGCGCGGGGCCTGGAGCACTTGGACAAGGTCATCGACATCAGCCAGTCGCCCATTGGGCGGACCCCCCGCTCCAACCCGGCCACCTATACCGGTGTCTTCAACGACATCCGCGATCTCTACGCCCAGACGCCGGAGGCCAGGGTGCGCGGCTACAAACCGGGGCGGTTTTCCTTCAACGTCAAGGGGGGCCGCTGCGAGGCCTGCCAGGGGGACGGGATCATCAAAATCGAAATGCACTTCCTGCCCGACGTCTACGTGCCCTGCGAGGTGTGCAAGGGGCTGCGCTATAACCGGGAGACTCTGGCGGTGCGCTACAAGGGCAAAAACATCTCCGATGTCCTGAACATGACCGTGGAACAGGCCCTGGAGTTTTTCCGTCCCATTCCGAAAATCGAGCGGCGCCTGCGCACTCTCCACGACGTCGGCCTGGGCTACATCCGCCTCGGCCAGCCGGCGACCACCCTCTCCGGCGGCGAGGCCCAGCGGGTGAAGCTGGCCACGGAGCTCTCCCGCCGCTCCAACGGCAAGACCTTTTATATCCTGGACGAGCCCACCACCGGCTTGCACGCCGCCGATATCGACCGGCTCTTGCTGGTGCTGCACCGGCTGGTGGAGGCCGGGGACACGGTGGTGGTGATCGAGCACAACCTGGATGTGATCAAGACGGCGGACCACATCATTGACCTCGGCCCCGAAGGGGGCGACCGGGGCGGGGAGGTGCTGGCGGCCGGTACGCCGGAGGAGATCGCGGCCGCGCCGCAGTCCTATACGGGCCAGTTTTTGAAAAAGGTTCTGCAAACGCTTTCCATGCCGCCCTTTACGGAAGATTAGAAAGAAAAGAGGATGTGTGTGGCCGTGCAGCTGGAAGAAAAGCTGAGGCGCCTGCCGGCCGGGCCGGGGGTCTATCTTTACCGGGACGCGGCAGGCCGGGTGATTTACGTCGGCAAGGCGCTGTCCCTAAAAAACCGGGTCCGCTCGTATTTCCAGGCGGGCGGCCGGCATCTGCCCAAAACGCGCCACATGATCGAAAAGATCGCCGACCTGGAAACCATCGTCACCGATTCGGAGGTAGAGGCCCTGATCTTGGAGCAGAACCTGATCAAGGAGCACCGGCCCCGCTACAACGTCTTTATGAAAGATGACAAGAGCTACCCCTACCTGAAGGTGACCACCGGCGAAGACTTCCCCCGGCTGTTCATTACCCGGCGCCACGTCCGGGACGGCTCGCGCTACTTCGGCCCGTACACCCGGGTGGGGGCAGTGCACGAGACCCTGCGCCTTTTGAAGCGGCTTTTCCCGTTCCGCTCCTGCCGGCAGAGGGAGCTGCCGAAGCGGGAGCGGCCCTGCCTGAACTACCATATTCAGCGCTGCCTGGGGCCGTGCTGCAATATAGTGGATCAGGACGGATACCGCTTGATGGTCCAGGAAGTCTGCCTGTTCCTGGAGGGGCGGCAGGACGACCTAATCCGGCGCCTGACCACCCGGATGGAGGAGGCCTCCGAGAAGCTGGAGTTTGAGCGGGCGGCGGAGCTGCGGGACCAGATTCAGGCGCTGCGGGAGGTGACCGGGAAGCAGAAAATCGTTTCCGGGAGGTTCGAGGACCAGGACATTGCGGCTATCGCCAGGGGGTGCGACGAGGCCCTGGCCATGGTGTTTTTCGTGCGGAGCGGCAAGCTGAACGGCCGGGAGCACTTCGTCCTGAAGGGGACCGACGGGCTTTCCCGGCAGGCGGTGATGGCCGCCTTTCTAAAGCAGTACTATAATGGGGCGGAATTCATCCCGGCGGAAGTGCTGCTGGCCGACGGGGTGGAGGCGGAAGAAGCGGCGCTGATCGAAACCTGGCTTTCGGGCCGGAAGGGTTCCCGGGTCCGCCTGAAGGCGCCGGCGCGGGGGGAGAAGAAAAAACTGGTGGAGATGGTTGCGAAAAACGCCCTGATCTCCATGGAGCAGCTGCTGGCCGACGAGCGGGCCGGCCGGGAGCGGGAGGCGGAGGCGCTGGCGGAACTGGCGGGCGCCCTGGGCTTGCCGGCTTCCCCGTCCCGCCTGGAGTGCTTTGACATTTCCAACACCCAGGGGCGGGACAGCGTCGCCTCCATGGTCGTGTTTGAAGAGGGGAAGCCGGCCGCGGACCAGTACCGCCGCTTCAAGGTGCGGACGGTGGAGGGTCCCGATGACTTTGCCTCCATGTACGAGGTGCTCCGGCGCCGCTTCGACCGGGCTGCGCAGGAGCGGGAGCTGGTCGGCGCCGGCCGGATGTCCAGCCGCGAGGCGAAATTTTACCGCCTGCCCGATCTGGTCATCGTGGACGGAGGCAAGGGACAGCTGGCGGCGGCCCGGCGGGCCATGCGGGAAACCGGTTTTGACGGCATTCCGGCCTTCGGCCTGGCCAAAGAGGAAGAGCTGCTTTTCGGTGAGGGGCTGCGGGAGCCGGTCACCCTGCCCCGCGATTCAAAAGCCTTGCACCTGGTGCAGCGCCTGCGGGACGAGGCGCACCGCTTTGCCCTGGCCTACCACCGGAAGCTCCGCGGGAAGACGACCCTGAAGTCCCTGCTCGACGAGGTGGAGGGGATCGGCCCGGCCCGGCGCCGCGCCCTCCAGCAGGCGTTCGGCACCTTGCAGGCGGTGGAGCAGGCTTCCCTGGAGGAACTGGCCGCCGTGCCGGGGATGAACAAAAAGGCCGCCCGGGCGGTCTGCGATTTTTTTCGGAAATAGGGCGGGCCGGGACAAGTGATGTTTGGCACAAATTGTTGCGCCATGGTATAATTGACAGAGAAGGAAAATGGGTCAGGCATTATGCCTGATGCAAAATTCTATTTCGACGCACTCAAAACGGGAACGGATGAGGAGGAAAAAATGGCTGGTTATAAGCTGGTCGCCGCAGATCTGGACGACACCCTGCTGGATCAGGATTTCCGCCTGACGGACCAAGTGCGCCGGGCGGTGGCGGCTGTGCGCGCCGCCGGCGTGTATTTTACGGTTTCCACCGGGCGCATGTTTCGCTCGGCGGCGCGCCTGGCCGCTGAACTGGGTATTGATGTGCCTTTGATCACCTACCAGGGGGCGCTGGTGAAGAATTCTCTCTCCGGGGAGGTTCTGATCGACCGCCCCCTGCCCCTTGACTATGCGAGAGGAATTATCGGCGCCATCCATGAAAAAGGCTTTCACATCAACGCTTACCTGGACGACCGTCTTCTGGTCGAGCGGGATACGCCGGAGGGCCGTCGCTACTCGGCTGTAGCCGGGGTGGAGATGGAAGTGACGGGGGATCTGCTGGACTTCCTGGACCGGGACCCGACCAAGGTGCTGGCCATCGCCGGCGAAACGGAGCTGGACGAACTGGCTGCGGAAATGAGGCCCGCTTACGGCGGCTTGATCCACATCGTTAAGTCCAAGCCGCACTTCCTGGAATTTTCCCACCCGGAAGCCACCAAGGGACGCGCCCTGGCGGCCCTGGCGGAACATTACGGCGTGGCCCGGGAACAAGTGCTGGCCATCGGCGACAGCTACAATGATCTGGAAATGCTGGAGTATGCCGGCCTGGGGGTGGTGGTGGCCAACGCCCGGGAGGACATCAAAAAGCGTGCCGGCTATGTGACGAAGGCTCCGAACGGCGAAGGCGTGGTCGAGGCCCTGGAAAAGTTCGTCCTCTAGGAACGGTCCAAAAGAAGTTTTGGCCGGCGGCCTTTTCGCACAACTTTTTTGCCGCCGGAGGACACAATAAGGATGAGGTGAACCATGGCCGGAGACTGCGTAATCGGGGTGGACCTGGGCGGCACAAAAATCTACACGGCGCTGGCCGGGGCGGACGGGCAGGTTCTGGCCGAGGTCAAGATCCCGACCGAGGCGGCCGGGGGGGAGTCGCACGTGATCGCCCGCATTGTCGACTCGTGCCGGACGGTCCGGGCCACGGCGGGGGCTTTGGCCGGACGGGTCGCGGCGGTAGCTGTGGGGGCGCCGGGGCCGCTCGACACAAAGAGTGGCGTGATTCACTGCGCGCCCAACCTGAAATGGCATGGCGTGCCCCTGAAGCGGCTTCTGGAGGAGGCCCTGGGCGAGCCCGTTTTTATTGACAACGACGCCAACCTGGCCGCCCTGGGCGAGTATGTCTACGGGGCGGGCCGGGGCATGAGGGACATGATCTTCATTGCGGTCAGCACCGGCATCGGCGGCGGGCTGATTCTGAACGGGCGGCTTTACCGGGGCGCCGCCGACGGCGCGGGGGAGATCGGCCACATGGTTGTCCTGCCCGACGGGCCTCTCTGCAGCTGCGGTAACCGGGGCTGCCTGGAGGCGGTGGCGTCGGGAACCGCGCTGGCCGCCCAGGCCGGGGAGTTGATCGGGCAGGGTTGCGGCGCCGGGATCCTGGCCGCGGCGGGAGGGGACCCGGCCCGGGTAAGCGCCGCCGCGGTGGCTGCCGCGGCCGCCGCCGGGGATGGTGAGGCGGTTCTGCTCCTGGAGCGGGCCGGCCGCTGCCTGGGCATTGCCGTGGCCAACACCGCCAACCTCCTGAACCCGGAAATGGTTGTCATCGGCGGCGGTGTGGCCGGGAGCGGCGAACTGCTCTTCGCTCCCGCGCGCCGGGAAGTGGAACGCTCGGCCCTGGAGCCGGCCCGCTCGACAATAAAGATCGTCAGGGCGGCCCTGGGGGGCCGGGCCGGCGTTTCGGGCGCCGTGGCCCTGGCCCTGGAGAAGGCTGCCGGTGGGGCGTAGTAATTGATTCCAAAATAACATTGCGGCGTTGTTTTGCCTTCACCCCCGCCCTTCCCTCCCCCTTGAAGGGGGAGGGAAGAGTAAGGACGATCATTATTTGTTGAAGTGATAATTACGAAACAGCGTGGCAGGGTCAAAGAACGACTTTATCACGCGTAAGAAGGTGGGTGGTTCCCTTTCCTTGGTAGCAGTGACGATGCGATTGAGAGGAGTTTGACCGGTGTTTTATTTCGGCAAAAGCGACTGGCGCACCTTTGAGCGGGGGATTGAAAAGGAGTGGCTGGTCACCAACGGCATCGGCGGCTATGCCTCCAGCACCATCATCAACGCCAACACCCGGAAGTACCACGGGCTGCTGGTGGCCGCCCACAACCCGCCCGGCTGGCGGGTGGCGCAGCTGGTCAAGCTGGACGAGCGGCTGAGCGCCGGGGAGCGGAACTATAATCTGGCCACCAATGAAAGCTCCGCCGGGGTCTTCGAGTTCGGCTTTGTCCATCTTCAGCAGGTCCAAGTGGGAGACTTCCCCACCTTCATTTACAGCTTTGCCGACATCATCCTCCGGAAGACGGTCTTTATGATCTACGGGCAGAACACGACCGCAATCATGTACCAGGTCAACAACGGCGCTGAACCGGCGGTTTTGCGCCTGACCCCGCTGGTCAACTGTCGCGGCTACCACTTTATTACCAGCCAGGGCCAGATCAACTTCACCCAGGCGGAGATTCCGCGGGGTGTGTCGATCAAGGGCCGGGAAGACATCCCGCCGCTCCGGCTGACCTGTAGTTCCGGCGAATATGTGGAGGAAGGCCGCTGGTTCAACGGGATGGCTTACGCTGTTGAGCGCGAGCGCGGCGAGAATCCCCACGAAGACCATTACGTACCCGGTTGCTTTGAAGTATCGCTGGCGCCCGGTGAACAGAAAACCTTCACCGTCATCGCCTCTACCGTCGAATTTGGGGAACTGGACGGCCCCGCGCTGATGGAAAAGGAAAAATTCCGGATCGGCCGGTTGATCGACCAGGCCGGCTGCGACGACGATCTGGCGCGCCGGCTGGTGCGCGCGGCCGACGCCTTTATCGTCCGGCGCCGCTCGACCGGAACCAAAACGGTCATTGCCGGCTACCCCTGGTTCACCGACTGGGGCCGGGACACCATGATCTCGCTGCCCGGGCTGACCCTGGTCACCCGGCGCTTCGACGAGGCCAGGGAGATCCTGACTACCTACGCCCGCCAGTGCAGCAAGGGACTCCTGCCCAACTCGTTCCGGATCGGGGCCAGGGACCCCCTTTTCAACACCGTCGACGCCTCCCTGTGGTATTTTCAGGCCGTTTACAAGTACCTCCTGTATACGGGCGACAGCGAGTTTATCCGTCAGGAAGTGTACCCGGTCCTGCAAGACATCATCGACTGGTATATGAAAGGCACCGAATACAACATCGGCATGGACAAAGACGGGCTCCTGCGCGCCGGTTCGCCGGACACCCAGCTCACCTGGATGGACGCCAGGGTGGACGAGTGGGTGGTCACGCCCCGGCACGGCAAGGCGGTGGAAATCAACGCCCTCTGGTACAACGCCGTTTGCGTCACCGAGAAGCTGGCCGCGCTGTACGGGGACGCCTATCCCTTCACCGGCCTGGCCACCCGGATTAAGGACAATTTCCAGCGCCACTTCTGGAACCAGAAGGAGGGCTGCCTCTACGACGTGGTTGCGCCGGAGGGGAAGGACGCCCGGTTGCGTCCGAACCAGCTCCTGGCAGTCAGCCTGCCCTACAGCATGCTGACCCTGGAGCAGGGGCGCCAGGTGGTGCACAAGGTCTGGCGGGAGCTTTACGTCACCTACGGTATCCGCAGCCTTTCTCCCGACAACCCCGAGTACCGCGGCGTTTACAAGGGGGACCGGGTCCGGCGGGACGGCGCCTACCATCAGGGCACGGCCTGGAGCTGGCTGATGGGGCCTTTTATTTCAGCCTACCGCCGGGTGCACAACTACACTCCGGCCAGCCGCGCCCAGGCGGCCCGGTTTATTTCGCCCTTCCGCGATCACCTGCGGGATCACGGGGTGGGATCCATCTCGGAAATTTTTGACGGCGACGAGCCGGCCATCCCGCGCGGGTGTTTCGCCCAGGCCTGGGGGGTGGCTGAAATCCTGCGGGCTTACGTCGAGGACGTGCTGGAACTCCGGCCGCCGGCGGAAAGCGCCCTTGAGATATTAAAAGGAGGAGCAATGGATGGCGGAACAGATTTTTAAATTCAGGTGCACAAAGGATCACTGCGAGAGAATTGATACGACCGGCATGCTTTTAGCCGAACAGGGGCTTCCGGCCCAGTGCCGGACCGCATACTGGGACATGGCCCGCGAGGTGGAGCTGCCGCGCATGGATGCCATTTCCAACATCGTGGTCACGGGGTTGGGCGGCTCGGCCATCGGCGGAGATTTATTAAGGGTCTTCGCCGCCCGGCGGATTCCCGTGCCGGTTATCGTGAACCGCGACTATGTGCTGCCGAAGTTTGTCGGACCGGACACCCTGGTCTTTGCCGTCAGCTACTCGGGCAATACGGAGGAGACCCTGAGCGCGTACGAAGAAGCGGTGGCAAGGAAGGCCGGCATCGTCGCCATCACCACCGGCGGCGAGCTGGGAAAGATGGCCCGGCGGGACGGGGCGCCGGTGGTGGGCATTCCAAGCGGTGTAGCTCCCCGGGCGGCGACGGGTTTTCTTTTCATCCCGACCCTGACCATTTTAAACCGGTACGGACTGCTACCGGACCTGACCGGTGAAATCGAGGAAATGATCAACCACATCCTGGTGCTGGGCGAAAAGCTGGGCCCCGGGGTGACGGAGGAAGATAACCTGGCCAAGCGGATTGCCCACAAGCTGAAAGACAAGATTCCGGTGATCTGGGGCTCAAGCGGCCATACCGAGGTGGTGGCCCAGCGCTGGAAGGGTCAGATCAATGAGAACGCCAAGGCCCCGGCCTACTGGAATATTATTCCGGAGCTGAACCACAACGAGATTGTGGGCTTTCAGTTCCCGCCCGAGGTGCTGAAAAAGATCCACGTCATTATCTTGCGGGACGAACAGGACCACCCGCGGGTGCAGAAAAGGGTTGAGATTACCAAGGAAATCATTAAGGACGCGGTGGACGGCGTCACAGAAGTCTATGCGACCGGCCAGGGGGAGCTGGCCCGTCTTTACTCGCTGATTTACATCGGGGACTATGCCAGCATCTACCTGGCCACCCTCTACGGGATCGATCCCGGCCCGGTGCGGGCGATCGACTTCTTGAAAAAGGAACTGGCGAACGATGGAGCTTTTTGCGGACTATCACACCCACACAATCTATAGCGACGGCCGGGGCACCCCGGCTGAAAACATTGCCGCCGCCGCGGGGAAAGGCCTCAAGGCGGTGGGCATCACCGACCACGGCCCGAAAAGCGTCGGCGTCGGGGTGGCCGCGCCCGAAACCTTTTTGGCCATTAAGGAAGAAGTGGCGGGACTGGCCGCCCGCTTTCCGGAGATCCGGGCGCTGGTCGGGGCCGAGGCGGCCGTGATCGGGATGGACGGGCGCCTGGACCTGCCGGACGAAATCATCGACGGGCTCGACCTCCTGATTGCGGGCCTGCACCCCTACTACCTCCCGGAGACACTGAAAGACGCCTTTGCCTATACGCTGCCCAACCTGCTGGCCAGGGTCCGCCGGAGCTGCCGGGAGAAGATGCGCAGCGCCAACACCAAGTCGCTGATCGAAACCGTCAACCGCTACCGGGTGAACATTATCAGCCACCCGGACCTGATGCTGCCGGCCGACCCCGATGAGCTGGCGGCCGCCTGCGCCGCACGGGAAACCGCCCTTGAAGTGAACACCGGCCACCATTATAATAAAGAGGAGACCGTCCGCGCCGCCCTCCGGCACGGGGCGCTGCTGGCCATCAACAGCGACGCCCATTGCCCGGGGACGGTGGGAGAGCTTGCCTCCGGCGCCGCCCTGGTCGAACGTCTCGGCTTTCCGGCGGAGCGGGTGGTGAACGCTTTAAGCTAATCACGATATTAGGGGGGAGCGCCCATGCCGAAGCTGGTGATCGTAACCGGACTTTCCGGGGCCGGTAAAACCCAGGCTGTCCGCTACCTGGAGGACCTCGGTTTTTTTTGCGTGGATAACTTGCCGCCCGCCCTGATCCCCAAATTTGCCGAACTCTGCGCACAGGCGGCCAGCCGGATCAATAAGATAGCATTGGTGGTGGATATTCGCGGAGGCGAGTTTTTCGACACCCTCTTTGCGGTGCTGGCCGAGCTGGACGAGCGGGGGCTCGGCTACGAGATCCTTTTTCTGGATGCCTCCAACGAGACCCTGGTGCGGCGCTTCAAGGAATCCAGGCGGCGCCACCCGCTTTCCATGCACGGGGAGGTGCTGGAGGGCATTCAGGAAGAGAGAAGCCGTTTACAAGAAGTCAAGGGCAGGGCCAACAAGATCATCGACACTTCCGACATAACGGTGCAGCAGTTGAAGGAGGAAATCGCCCTGCTTTTTGCCGGCGGCGCGGAGGCCCGGGGGCTTTATGTCACGGTGTTGTCCTTCGGCTACAAGTTTGGCATCCCCCTTGACGCGGACCTGGTCTTCGATGTGCGCTTTTTACCCAACCCTCATTATGTACCCGCCCTGCAGCCGCTGACCGGCAATGACCGGGCCGTCCGCGACTACGTCTTCAATTCGCCGCCGACGGGAGATTTCATGGAGAAGTTCACGGGTTTCGTCGAGTTTCTCATCCCGCAGTACATCAAAGAGGGGAGGACCACCCTGACCATCGCCATCGGGTGCACCGGCGGCAAACACCGTTCAGTGGCCCTGTCCAACCGGTTGAACGAAATTTTGCGGGAGAAGAATAACCGGGTAACGGTGCGCCACCGGGACGTCAACCGGCAGTGAATTGAGAAGTGAGAAGTTCACCTCTCAATTGCGCGCGGGTAGGAGTTGAAGGTATGAAAATGACGAAATGGCTTTACCCGGGGATGCGGGTAAAGCGCTGGCTGGCGCTGGCGCTGGCCGGGCTTTTGTTTTTTGTGGCCGGGGCTGACTTTTTATACGCCGGCTGGATCAGCGGGACTTTCGCCCTGGTCCTGCGCCGCCTGGCGGAGGAGTTTTTGAATGACGCCGCCCGCCTGGCGGCGGGCGGCGTCATTCTATTGGCCGGGCTGGCCGGTCTGGCTGTGGGGCTGCTGAAGACCGTCAAATCAGTCGCCGCTGTGCTCAAGCCCGGGCACGAAGGCCGGGTGGCCGAGATCATCTACGCCCGGCAGAGCCTGCGGCGGGGGCCGAAGATTGTCGTCATCGGCGGCGGAACGGGATTATCCGTGCTGCTGCGGGGGCTGAAGGAATACACCAGCAACCTGACCGCCATCGTCACCGTCGCCGACGACGGCGGCAGTTCCGGGCGCCTGCGGGGGGACCTGGGCATCCTGCCGCCGGGGGATATTCGCAACTGTCTGGTGGCGCTGGCGGAAAAAGAGCCCCTGATGGAGGAATTGCTCCAGTACCGCTTTCGCGCCGGCGCGCTGGCCGGCCACAGCATTGGCAACTTGCTGCTGGCCGCGCTGTGCGACCTGACCGGCGGCTTTGACAGCGCGGTCCGGGGCTTTTCCAAAGTGATGGCCGTGAGCGGCCAGGTGCTGCCGGCCACCCTGGCCGACGTGATCCTGTGCGCGGAAATGTCCGACGGAAAGGTCGTGCGGGGTGAATCCAACATTACCAGGAGCGGGGGGGAGATTAAAAGAGTTTTTTTGTCGCCTTCCCGCTGCTTTCCGCTGACCGAGGCGCTGGCGGCCATCCAGGAGGCGGACGCCGTCGTTCTCGGCCCCGGCAGCCTTTACACCAGCATCATCCCGAACCTGCTCGTCAAAGGGGTGGCGGAGGTTCTGGCCAGGACCCCGGCCCTTAAAATTTACGTTTGCAACGTCATGACCCAGCCGGGAGAAACCAGCGGCTACAGCGCGTCGGACCACGTCCGGGCCATTACCGAACACGCCGGGGGGCTGCTCGACTATGCCATCGTTAATACCGGCGAGGTGCCGCCCCGGTTAAAGGCGCGCTACCGTCAGGAGGGAGCGGAGCCGGTGGCGGCGGACATCGAGGAGATCGAGGCTCTGGGTGTCATCCCCGTGGGTGAGGACCTGGCGCGCCAGAACACCGTGGTGCGCCACCACCCGGACCGGCTGGCGCGGGCGATCCTTGAGACCATCGTCGCGGCGCGGGGCCAGGCTGAGCGAATCCGCTTTCTCAACGGCCGGAAGAACGGCGTGGGCGATGAAGGCGCGTCGCGGGACGCCGGGCGGGGATTTGAGGGGTGACTAAAATTTGTGTCTCTTGTGACCTTCCGGCCGCCGCGCTATAATATAAGTGAGCCTTGGGTCCGGCTGGGGTCTTACCGGCTGTTGGCGGGACAAAAGTACTGAAACCGTGTGTTTGGTGAGGAGTGACGCTGTGAAAAACCACCCGTGGAACAGGGCCTTGCGCATCTTCCTGGCGGCCGCCATGCTGCTTGTTTCCCTGGCCGCCTGGCATTTTTCCGTAGCCGCCGGCCCGGCCTCGGGCGCGGAAGGCGGTGACGGCATTCCCATCCTGATGTACCATAAAGTGAATCCGGACCCGGAGGCCGGCAGCCTCGGCCTGCGGGTGACGCCTGCGGATTTTGACCGCCAGATGCGCTATCTCTACGAGCAGGGCTACAGCACCGTCTCGCTGGAAGACGCCCGTGACTTCCTGGCGGGGGAGAAAAACCTGCCGCCCAAACCCGTGGTCATTACATTTGACGACGGGTACCGGGACAACTATACCCGTGCCCTGCCCATTTTGGAGAAGTATCATTTCAAAGCCACTTTCTTTGTGGTCGTCAATACCATCGGCGGGGTCAATTCCTTCGATCGATGGATTCAACCGGTCAACCAGATGGCCGGTTGGCCTGAGTTGAGGGATATGGCCGTCCGGGGCATGGAAATCGGTTCCCACACTCTGAGCCACCCCCGCTTGGCGGAGTGCTCCCCGGAAGAGGCCGCCAGACAGATCAAGGAATCCAAACTGGCCCTGGAAAGCGGCCTCGGCCTCCCGGTCCGTTATTTCAGCTACCCGCACGGCAACTTTAACGCGGCGGTCAAAAAGGTGGTCAAAGAGTGCGGTTATACCGCGGCCACCACCACCCGGGCGGGGCTGAACACCCCGGGCGGCGACCCGTTCGACCTGAAGCGGATTTACGTGACCGGTCAGATGAGTCAGAAGCGGTTTGTCCGGGCGGTGACCGGGGGACTGAAAAAAGAATATGACGTAACCGACTGGAGCGATGTCTTATAATGAAAGCCGCCGGCCCCGGCGGTTTTTATTTTTCTTTGGGGCGGCTGTTTCTTGCCGGTCAGGCTCCACCTTCCCCCGGAGTGAAAAAAATAAATGTGCCTGATGCCCGGCGCCCACACTTGTGGTATAATAAATGCAAGGGGAAGGGTGAAGGAGCTTGTCTTTTTCGGCGGTAACCAAGAATGAACTGGCCCGGGTTCTTGCTTCGCGTCCCTGCTGCCGAATCGCCGAATTGGCGGCGCTGGTCGAAATGGACGGCAAGGCGCCGGCCCGGGCCGGGTCCGGAACGCTGCATCTGCATACGGAAAATGCGGCGGTGGCGAGAAAAGTGTTTACCCTCTTGAAGGGCGTTTTTGATTTGAACGCGGACGTTACGGTGCGGCGCAGGACGCGCCAGCGAAAAAAAAACCTGTACCTGGTGCGGGTCTCCTCCCAGCCTGAACTGGCGGAAGCGATGAAGAAGCTTGGACTGATCGACCAGGCGGGGCGCGCCGGAGAGATTGTCCGGGCCGGCTTAACCCGCCGGGAATGCTGCCGGCGCGCCTACATGAGGGGAGCCTTTCTGGGAGGCGGTTCCGTGAACAGCCCGGAGGGCGCCTACCACCTGGAGATTGTCACCGGCAGCGTCAGGCACGCCCGCCAGATTGAAAGGCTGATGCAGAAATTACAGCTGGCCGCCAGGGTGAGCGTCCGCAAGAACCGCTTCGTGGTTTACCTGAAAGAGAGCGAGCAGATCGTGAGCTTCCTGAACATCATCGGCGCCCACGAAGCCCTGCTTAATTATGAGAACGCCCGGATCTTCAAAGACGTGCGCAACAATGTCAACCGCCTGGTCAACTGTGAGACCGCAAATTTGAATAAGACGGTCAACGCGGCAGTGCGCCAGTTGGATAACATCAAACTGCTCAGCGAGCGGATCGGTTTCGGCAACCTGCCCGCCCCGCTCCGGGAAGCGGCCGGGCTGAGGCTTAAATACCCCGACGCCAGCCTGAAAGAACTGGGCGACCTGTGCGATCCACGCCTGGGCAAGTCGGGGATCAACCACCGCCTGCGGAAACTCGATGAAATTGCGGAAAAAATTAGAAACGACGCCCCTTCCTTTTGACTGCGCCCCCGGACCGCGGCCCTTTACCGGCAACACCGGCGGGATGACCGGAAACCTTGCCGGACCGGGGGCCCCGTCTGCAGAGGTTTTTCTTGAGTGTGCGTTTATGGGCGGTGAATGAAATAATTGCCTGGCGAATATCCTGGTATTAGAGGAGTTTCGGCAGGAAAACAATTTATCGAAAGAGAATTTAATAGATCATAATGTTGCTTTTCAGGCTAAGGAGTGAATTAAATGCGCATGGGTTATGGCCTCCACCTTGAGCAGACCCAAAAATTAATCATGACCCCTGAGCTTCGCCAGGCCATCACTGTGCTGCAACTGTCCGCACTGGAGCTTTCCAATTACCTGGAACTGCAGCTGGAGGAAAACCCCCTGCTGGAACTGCGGGAAGAGGAGCAGGCACAGGAAGAGGGAACTGCTTCCCCAGGTGATCAGCCGCCCGGGGAGAATGCCGAGAAGAAGGAGTATGACCTGGATTGGGAAGAGTACTTTCACGACTCAAGCGATCTGGGCGTTATCCGCTCTGAAAGGCAGGAATATTCTGAATTCAGTTATGAAAATTTTCTGTCTCTGGCCCCTACTTTGTCCGAGCACCTGCTCCTGCAGTTGAGCCTGAGCCCCTGCGGCGAAAAGGACCGGGTGATCGGGGAATATTTAATCGGCAGTCTCAATGAGTACGGCTACCTGCAGGTTTCTCTGCAGGAAGTGGCGGTCCGGCTGAAGGTGGGGCTGTCCGAAGTGGCGCGGGTGCTGACCCTGATCCAGGGCTTCGACCCGCCCGGGGCGGGCGCGCGGAATCTGCAGGAATGCCTCCTGATTCAAGTCGACCATATGGGCATTGAAAACGATATTTTAAAGAAATTAATCAAGGATTATCTGGTCGATCTGAGCAAGGGAAAACTGAACCGGATTGCCCAGAATCTGGGGGTGAGCGTGCAGGAGGTTCAGGCGGCGGCGGACATCTTGAAAACGCTGGATCCAAAGCCGGGCCGCAACTTCACCCGGTCCAACGACACCCGCTACATTGTGCCCGATATCGTTCTGGAGAAGGTCGCCGGCGAATACATTATTCTGGTCAACGACATCTCGATTCCCCGGATTACCATTAATTCGACCTACCGCTCGGTGCTGAACAAGGATAAGGAATGCGACCCGAAGACGAGGCGCTTTGTGGAAGGCAAGCTCAATGCCGCCGCCTGGCTGCTCAGAAGCATTGAGCAGCGCCGCCTGACCTTGTACAAGGTCGCCAATTGCCTGGTTAATCTGCAGCGGGATTTTCTGGATCACGGCGTCAAGTACCTGAAACCGCTCAATTTAAAAAGAGTGGCCGATATCGTCGGCCTGCACGAGTCCACGGTCAGCCGGGCCACGTCAAACAAGTACATCCAGACGCCGCAGGGCGTCTTTGAGATGAAATATTTTTTCTCCACCGGCTTGAACAATGACGCCGGGACCACGACCTCGGCCGAGAGCATCAAAAAAATGCTGCAGGAAATGGTGGCGGCTGAGGACACCAGTGTGCCTCTCAATGATCAGAAAATCGCCGGGATCTTCCGGCAGCGGGGGATCAAAATTTCACGGCGCACCATTGCCAAATACCGCGATGAACTCGGCATCTCGCCCATCCGGAAAAGAAAAAGATATTGACGGAGGTATCCGGGGTACTGGCGGAAAAGCCGGCGCCCTTAATTTTTCTTGTTGAAAGCTGGCGGTTTGGAAGGAAGATCCGGACTGGCGACGAAATATTAATGGCATACTAATTTCATAAAATGTGGCTATTAAGGCATACTAATGAAGGGAGCGGGTTTATCACATGGGGTTGAAAATCGGCATTAACGGGCTTGGCAGGATCGGGCGCGACGTGTTGCGGGCGGCCTTAAAGCGGGAAGAATTCAAGGTGGTGGCAATCAATCACAAGTCACGCCGGATTCCGGTCACGGACAGCTATGCCGCAGCAGTAGCGCACCTTTTAAAATATGATTCTGTGCACGGCGTTTTTGACGCCCGGGTAGAAGCTGCAGGCGACAATATCGTCGTAAGCGGACAAGAAATAAAACTTATGGCCGAGGCGGACCCGGCCGCGTTACCCTGGCGGGAACTGGGCGTCGAGCTGGTGGTGGAATCGACGGGGAAATTCAATGACCCGGTCCAGGCGGCCAGGCACCTCGAAGCGGGAGCTAAAAGGGTGGTCTTGAGTGCGCCGGCCAAGGGGGACTGCCCGACGGTGGTGATGGGCGTCAACCAGGACAGATACGACCCGGACAGGCACTTTGTGGTTTCCAACGCCTCCTGCACCACCAACTGTCTGGCGACGGTGGCCAAGGTGATCAACGACAAGTTCGGCATCGTCAAGGGGCTGATGACCACGGTGCACTCCTACACCAACGACCAGCAGCTTCTGGATATGCCGCACAGCGACCTGCGGCGGGGCCGGGCGGCCAACCTTTCGATCATCCCCACCTCGACCGGGGCCGCCCGGGCCGTGGCGCTGGTGCTGCCGGAACTGAAAGGAAAGCTGAACGGCTCCGCCATGCGGGTGCCCACACCCAACGTTTCGATCGTGGACCTGGTGGCCGAGCTGACCAAAACGGTCACAGTGGAGGAGATCAACGGGGCGCTGAAGGAGGCGGCTGAGGGCCCGATGAAGGGAATTCTGGCTTATTCCGAACTGCCCCTGGTTTCCATCGACTTCAACGGCAATCCCCACTCGGCTATTGTTGACTCCCTGTCGACCATGGTCATCGGCGGCAATATGGTCAAGGTGCTGGCCTGGTATGATAACGAGTGGGGCTACTCGCAGCGGGTGCTCGACCTGGCTGCTTACATCGCTTCAAAGGGACTGTAAATTTGGTCGGCGGACGTCGGACGTCAGTTGTCAGGGAGAAAATGCGGCAAGTGCGGCAAAGGGACGGTTCTCAACCGACGCACCGTTGTCGCAGAAACTTAATTTTCCAGGACAGGATTTAGCTTCATTATACTCTTCCGGTATATTGATCAACTTGTTTGGCAAACATTCATCAGAGCGCATTGTTCGGGTTTGATATCCGATAGAGGGGTGTATCCATGGTGAAAAAAACGGTGCGTGACATTGACGTGTCCGGCAAGCGGGTGCTGGTGCGGGTGGACTTTAACGTGCCCCTGGACAAGAACAGCGGCCAGGTGGCGGATGACACCCGGATCCGGGCTGCTCTGCCGACGATCCGCTACCTGATCGAGCAGAAGGCCCGGGTGATCCTGGTTTCTCACCTGGGCCGGCCCAGGGGCGAGGTGGACGAGAAGTACAGGATGGACCCCGTGGCCGGACGCCTTGCCGAACTGCTGAAGGCGCCGGTGGTGAAGGTGGACGACTGCGTCGGAGACGTACCCCGGGCGGCTATTGAGAAAATGCAGGAAGGCGATGTTCTTCTCCTGGAAAATGTCCGCTTCTATCCGGAAGAGGAGAAAAACGACGAGAAGTTCGCCCGCCGTCTGGCCGAACTGGCCGATGTATTTGTCAATGACGCTTTTGGCACGGCCCACCGCGCCCACGCCTCGACGGAGGGAGTGGCTGAATTCCTGCCCGCCGTGGCCGGTTTCCTGATGGAAGAGGAACTGAGTCAACTCGGTAAACTGTTGGAAAATCCGGCCCGGCCCTTTGCGGCCATCA
>Ga0209347_1001870_pt1 | contig 30612 bp, 35 predicted proteins | sample AutmiccommuBRH23_FD_187382 | JGI IMG/M metagenome (GOLD analysis project Ga0209347, IMG submission 187382) | Deep subsurface microbial communities from Mt. Terri, Switzerland - Autotrophic microbial communities BRH/23 (SPAdes) (version 2) | ecosystem: Environmental > Aquatic > Deep subsurface >...
GAGGCGGGACGTACGGCCGTCGGAGAGCACGTCCTGAATCACGTCGTAGATCGCGTCATCGGGATGAAGCACGCTCGGGCGGTGATAGCCGGAGATGTAGAAAGGCTGCGCGGAGTCGCGGATGACGACGGTGCGCTCCGAGCGCTGAGGAGGTTCCACCGTGCGGAGCGGCTCCGGCGCGGGGGAGTTCGGCAGACGGCCGAAGTAGCGGCGGAGCATTGGCAGCGCTTCCTTGGCCCGCACGTCGCCGACGATCGCGATGGTCATGTTGGCCGGAACGTAGTAGGTCCGGAAGAACTCCATGGCATCGGTCGCCGAGAAAGAACGGAGGTCCGAGGGCCAGCCCACGCCCGGCTGTCCGTAGGGATGCGCCTGAAACGCGGTGGTGATGAACTGCTCGAAGAGGCGTCCGACGGGCTGACTTTCGGTGCGCATGCGGCGCTCCTCCATCACCACGTCGCGCTCCTTGTAGAACTCGCGCATGACCGGATTGAGGAAGCGCTCCGACTCGAGCCACGCCCAGAGCTCCAGGCGGTTGGAGGGGAGAGAGTAAAAGTAGCCGGTCTCGTCCGAGCTGGTGAAGGCGTTGAGTCCCACACCGCCGTTTCGATCGATGACCTTGCTGAACTCGTCGGTGACGACGAAGGCGCCTGCTTCCTCGATGGCCTGCTTCCAGGCAGCCTCGTGGCGAGCGACTTCCTCGGCCGGCGTTCCATTGGGATCTCTCCGCGCGCGGTCGTAGGCGAGGTAGGCGGCTTCGACTTTCTCGAGCGCGGCCTTCTCGGCAGCCCAGTCGCTGGTGCCGATCCGGGGCGAGCCCTTGAAGGCCATGTGCTCGAACATGTGCGCGAGGCCGGTGATCCCGGGAACTTCCTGGGCGGAACCGGCATCGACGTGCGTGAAGAACGAGACGACCGGTGCATCCGGCCTCTCGAGCAGGATGAGAGTCAGGCCGTTGTCGAGTTTCTCGACGGTGACCCGCTTCTCGAAATCAGCCAGCTGCTGTGCCTGTGCCCCGGCAGAGAGGATCAGGGCCAGACCGAGCGCCACGATCGCGGCGCGATGGGACGAAACCATGCGGGAACCTCCTGGTGAAGGATGAATACGGTAACTCTTCTATCGCGGGAGGGGCAGCAAGGGCAAGAGCAGAGCGGAAAACATGTCGATGTCGTAGGGACCGGCTGCGCCGGTCCGGTCGCGAAGCGACGGGTGGGGAATCCGGTAACGCGGGGAACCTGTCGGCGGGAGATGTGGCTTCGTCGCGCCACGAAAGAGAGGTTAGCAGTTGCAGAGAAATCCTCTTCAGGCGCGAAGGGACCTGTCGCTCTAACGAACGATCTTGGGTCACGCGCTTGCCCCCGCCCCCCGTCGCTTCGCGACCGGACCGGCGCAGCCGGTCCCTACGTTCAGAAGCCGACGATCTCGAACTGGAGGGCTTCGATCATATTCTCCGCGGAAATGTCATCCCGAACGGAGTGAGGGATCAGGGGGGTGGGGAATCCGGTAACGCGGGAAACTTGTCGGCGGGAGACGTGGATTCGTCGGTGCCTCGAAGCGACGAGTTCCGGGCTCTGGAGAGCCCGGCCACTCGGCTCAGAAGCCGACGATCTCGAACTGGAGGGCTTCGGTCATATGCTCCGCGGGGGCGGAGATCTGAAGGATGGCGATCAGCTCTTCGAGATCCTTTTGTACGGCGGGGGGGAGAGCGCCGAGCTGGAGCTCGAGGATGTAATGAAGCCGCCCCGAAGAGATCGAACGGGAGCGATCCACATGACAGGCGGTGACCTCGGCCGCGAGGCGGAAGATCTCTCCTCCGGCGCGAAAGACCAGCCATGATCGCTTCTTCGGGGCGACGGCCATCGTGGTATCGACCACGACCGACTCGGTTCCGAGCTCCAGAAGGTGGGCGCCGGAAGCGCCGAACGTTGCTTCGAGGGGGCTTTCAAGCACGACGCTGGTGGCTGATTTCATCCTGTCTCGATCTCCGGCAAGCGCCTTTTCAGGGGCCGCAAGGGCATGATCGCTGTTTGGTGAAGGAACGACCAGTCATCCATGGTTGGTAGGCAATAACTTTCGATAGGAAAGCGGCCGCTTCCATGGACGAGTTTGGCAGCGATCTGGCATCCCTACAAATAAGGAGCCCGGCACCACCCATATGAGCAAACTCAGATCCGACCGACGGTCGGAGCCTCGGCCCGATTCATCGGACCGCCGCGGCTTTCCTCGACCCCCTCTCTGGCTGAACCTTCTCATTCTCGGACTGGCCGTCGCCGGCATTGCGTTCGCGCAGTGGCACCGGAACAGCGTCGAGCGCCGATACTCCGACGTTCTGACGCGGCAGCAGAGCAGTCCCCAGGAGGTCAACCGGATCAAGGAAGAGCTCGCAAAGATGGATCTGACGCGCGAGGAGCTCCAGCGTGAGCTGGACGCGCGCCTCCAGCAGATGGAACAGCTCAAGAGCGAGAACTTCTACCTCTCGGTCGACACCGAAGCGAAGAAGCTTCGCCTCATGTACGGCGACACCGTTCTGAGGGAAGGGGACATCCAGGTCGGCGCGGGGCGCACCGCGGCCACGCCGGACGGGACGAAGAGCTGGACCTTCATCCCGGTCAAGGGCTCCTTTCAGGTCGAAGGGAAGATCGCCGGCCACGAGTGGCGCGTTCCGGAGTGGCTCTACGCAATCAACGGGGAGCCGATCCCTGAGAGCCGTCCCGTGGTGAAGCACGGGATGGGAGAATTCGTGATCCAGCTCCCCAATGGCTACACCATCCATTCCGAGCCGAATCCGGAGAGCCCGCTCAAGGGGCCGAAACCGGGGTCGATCATGGCCTCGGAGAGCGACCTGCGGGCGATCTGGCCGCGGATCTCGAAGGGTACGAACGTCTTCATCTTCTGATTCGAGAGTGAAGACCGACGACCGGCGTGCGAAGCCGGTCCAGAAGGAGATTACACATGCCGAGATGGATTGGTCTGCTCGGTTCCTGGGCCCTGCTGGTTCTGGGAATCGGACTCGCGACCTACGCAGTAGCAGCGGAAGCGATCACGATCTCGGACGCTCAGAAGCTCCGGCGCGTCCGTGCGATCGACGAGATGATCGCCGGAAAACTCGACGAGCAGCTCGCCCAGGTCCAGGCCTCGATGCAGGGCAAACAGGCCGAAGTCAGCGGCCTCGAGTCCGAAGTCGCCACGAGCGAACAAAAGATCGGTGAAATGGAGGACACCAGCTTCGTCATCACCGTCTCCACGACTGAGAACAAGGTCTACGCGCGACGCGACGGGAAGCTCGTCTTCGAGGCAGTCGCATCCACCGGAAAGAACAGCACCCTCCGCCAGGGCGGAAGAACGATGGTCTTCCGAACTCCGATCGGAAAATTCAAGGTCCTCTCGAAAGAGAAGGATCCCGTCTGGGTTCCGCCCGACTGGCATTTCATTGAACAGGCGCAGAAGAACGGCCTGGAAGTCGTCAGGCTTGAGCGCGGCCAGAACATCGGAGGCCTTTACGTGCAGGGGAAAGACGTGGTGAGAGACGGCGTGCCCATGCCCGAAGGGCGTGAGATCGTTCAGGGAGGAGCCGTCATCATCCCTCCGATCGGCACCCGGCAGCGCCAGTTCCCTCACGTCCTCGGCACGCACCGGCTCAACCTCGGCGACGGCTACGCCCTCCACGGCACCCAGCAGGTCTCCCAGCTCGGCCAGAGCGTCTCCCACGGATGCGTCCGCCTGCACAACAACGACATCGCGACGTTGTATGAGATGGCGAGCGTCGGGGACACGGTCATTATTTACTAACGCAGAATAGAGAACGGAAGATCAGTCAAGCCAGAAGCCAGAAGCCAGAAGAAAAGGCGAAGCCAGAAGTCGAAAGCCAGAAGCCAGAAGAAAGGTCAGAGGCAACATCCAGAACGGGGGTTCCCAGCGCAGCAGCAGCGAGGGTCCCTTCTCTTGGGGTTGTTTCTGATTTTTCTTCTAGCTTCTGGCTTTCACCTTCTGCCTTCGCCTTTTCTTCTGGCTTCTGGCTTATGGCTTCTGGCTTCTGGTTTCTGGCTTGTCTGTCCTAATCCAGCGCGATCGGCACGGACGCTTCCGTGTTCTCCCAGACGAGTTTCAAAACCGCCGCCCGGGGTCCTGCTGGGGCGATCTCGATGCGGAAGGTTTCGACCGGGTCCGTCAGCCTGCGGACTTTCATCGGCACCCTGCCGAGGTCCTGGGACTCGTCGTACTGCGTCCCCCACTGGCCCGTCTGGCGGTTGATGATCAGGGTCCAGCCGTCCTCTCCCGGAATCGAATAGAGGGTGTAGGTCCCTTTCGGGACGGGGAGCGCGCCGATGCGCAGATCGGACTGCGTGATCAGGGTGGTCGCGGAGTTTGCGCCGGTCCGCCAGACCGCGTCCCAGGGGACCAGGCCTCCCATGATTTTGCGGCCGCGCATCGAGGGGGCGGAGTAATTGACCACGACGCGGCTTCCGTCAATGGTCGCCTGCGCGATCGCCGGAGGACTGAGGGGCTTTTTCTCTCCCGACTGAACTGCCTGGGCGAGCAATCCCGATGCGGAAATCGCGGCGATTGCGGCGATTGCAGTCCAGCGAATCATTCGGTTCATTCAGGGCCTCCCGGCGATAGTTTGACGACTCTCATCATCCCATATGTTCAAAGGCCTCCCTCCGATTCCGCATCGACGTCGAAATCTTCGGAGGCAGGAAGAATTCTGGCGATCAGTTCGGCATCGCCCGGCTCGCGGATCATCGTCGAACCGACCCACGTGTTCTCCGTGAAGGGGGGGACGACCATATGATCGATCTCCCGTCGCTTGAGCAACTCCCCCTGACCCGGCTCGAAGTAATCGAGTCGCGCATGAAACTCGCGCGCGACCGAATCGCGATTTGCGATGGTGACGCGAAACTCCCTTCGGAGGAACCCGCCGGCGGTCTCGCGGGGCTGGTCCGTCGCCTGCGCGTTCCACCGGGTGGAGCCGTCGTCATGCTCGGCCTGGTTTCGCAGCCCGAAGGCGGTGAACGCAGTGTCGGCCTCGAGCGTGCGCGATTCGAGTCGCATGTCGCGCCACTGGCTGACGCGAACTTCCGGCGGCTCAGGCGGGCCGGCGCATCCGATTGCCAGGAGCAGGGGAAGCAGAAGGGCGAGACGGGACATGGTCTGATGCGTCGAAACGGATCGATCGGGGGCGACATTCTCCCGGAAAAGAAAAGAGGGCGCCCAGTGGGGCGCCCTCGTTTCGAAGCGATGAGCAGCGAGCTACTCGAGGACGACGACGACGACGCGGCGGTTCTGCATGCGGGCGTCGCGCGTGCGGTTGTCGGTCACCGGGCTGGTCTCGCCGTAAGAGATGGTCGACATCCGGGCCAGCGGAAGGTTGTGCTGGCTCGAAAGGTAGCGGCGGACGGCTTCGGCGCGGTCGAAACCGAGCTCTTCGTTGAAGCGCGTGCTGCCGGTGGAGTCGGTGTGGCCCTGGATCTCGATGAAGACCGGGCGGCCGACTGCCTTGATGCGCGAAGCGAGCTCATCGAGCGCGGCGCGGGCTTCGGCGTTCAGTTCCGATTTGCCGAGGGCGAAGCGGATGCGATCCTCGGTGAATGCCTGCTCGAAGACGATTTTTCCCTGAGCGAGGAGGCCGGCTTCTTCAGCCCGGCGCAGAGCTTCGCTTGCTTCCTTGCTGACCGCGTCGAGCCGGGTCTCAGTCGCTCTCTGCTGCTCCTGCAGGTCCTCGACCTGACCTTCGACGGACTCGATCTTCTGGCTGGTTCGCCCCTCGAGCTGGGCGATCTTCTCATCGACCGCCGAGTTGGTGGCGCAGCCACCGAGAACGAGCGCTCCTGCTGTCAGTGAAAACATCAACATCCTGGTCATACGGCTCATTTGTACTTGCACTCCTTTGTCTTATTTTTCTGCGTGAATCCTATTGACCTGCGGGGGTATGGCCTCTCCGGGCCATGGGGGGAGGATCGGTTCCGCGGTAGCCGCTTCGGACCCGCACGGAGCTGACCGGACGCTTAATGTCCAGCTCGATCCGCCGATACCTTATATTACCTTCTCCACTCGGTGCAAACCCTACGAGATATTGGGATCTAAGCTCGCGAAGCACCGCTTCGATCCCGTCGCTCAGCTCTTCAGGTTCCGTCGCGATTGCGAGTTTTCCGCCAGACATGCGCGCGAGGTCTCCGAGAACCCCAAGGTCGAGCCTGGACTCGAGAGCGCGGGGTCCGGCGGCGGGGAGGAGCGATTCAGCCGAGGCGAGGCCGATCGGATAGACGGGAACGTCGATCGCCTCGAGCGTGCGCAGCAGCGAAAGGCGGTCGAGCTCGGAGGCGTTGTCGATGCCGTCAGTGAGCAGGATGATCGCTCGCGAGCCGTTGCTCCCGAGAATCGTCCGGTCCGGCATCTTGACCACTGCGTCGTAAAGGGCTGTTTTTCCGAAAGGCTCCACACCGTCGAACGCCCTCAGGATCGCCTGACCGTTCGGAGTAAAGGGAACCAGCTCGGTGACTTTCCCGGAAGCGAACACATGAAGGGAGTAGTCGTCACCGGGGTTCTGCTGCCGAAAAAGGGTCTGAAGCGCTGCGCGCGCTCCCTGGAGCTTGCCGGCAAGGCCCATCGAGCCGGATCCGTCGAGAAGGATGGTGAAGGAGACCGGGGCGTCGGCCGAATGGTCGAAAAGGTCGGTTTGAACCTGCTTGCCCTCGACGAGCAGCCGCACGTCGCTCGCCCGGAGGTTCGACATCGGCCGCCCTCTCATATCGAGGGGAACGAAGGGAACCAGGACGTAATTGACCGCGATCGAGTCGAGAACCGGGGTCGAGGCGTCGTCTGCTGCAGCCGAAAGAGGGGCTCCGCTTGCGAGGAGAACCGCCAGGAGCGCCGCCTTGAATTTGATTATATTCATAATAACTGTTAACACCCACCCTGCTCCCCGGCTTCCTCTCCGGGTGAGCCACCGAACTCAACCGTAAGTGTACCCCCCCCAGAAGGGATCGGCACACTTAATCCAAATAATGCGGCAGGGAGGAGCGATCTGCCGTGAGCCGAGTCACGTTTTTGAAAATCGCCCGGTATGATGGGCGCCGCCCCGGCGGACCGGGGGGGAGGCTTGGAATGTCGTTTCGCGAGGAAATCAAGGTCGGCGGCTCGAGCCCGAAGGGCGCCTACTCGAGAGGAATCAGGCTGGGCGACTTCCTTTTCGTCTCGGGACAGGTTCCGCGGGATTTCGAGACGGGGGAGCTTCTGGGGAAGACCGTCGCCGAGCAGACCCGCGCGGTGGTCGCGAACCTCTCGCGAGTTCTGGAAGAGGGGGGAATGAGCCTCGCCAGCGTCGTCTCCGTGACTGCATACCTCCAGGACATCGGCGACTGGGATGCGTTCGACGCCGTCTACCGGGAGCTCTTCAGCGCTCCTTACCCGACCCGCACGACCGTCGGGGCGAACCTGCACGGGGTGCTCGTCGAGATCAGTGCAATCGCGGCTTCCGGCTGATCAGCCGAGCGTCCGAATCCAGGCCACGACCGCGTGCGCCTGCTCGGCCCCCAGGTTTCTCGATTTGTGAGCGCCGGCCGACTGCGGCCCGCCTCCTTCGATGATGATGCGCATCAGCTCCGCATCCGGCTTCTGCTGAACGGCGCGATCCGAGAACGACCGGAGCCCCATCCTCCTCCCATCGCCGTTCGGCCCATGACACGTCCCGCATCCGAACTCCGCGTAGAGCCGCTTCCCCTCGGAAGCTGACGGCGTCTCGGAGGGTGCGGCGGCCGGGGTCCTCCGTTCGGGAAGGGGAGCCGCCGGGTTCGCGGTCTCCGGCAGCGCCGGCGCTTCCTCGCCCTCCGGCAAGGGAGCCTTCGGCTGAGGGGCCTTCGACGGGTCGACGAAGTCGCTGTTGGTGACTTCCACCGGGGGCATCATGACGGGGGGAGGAGGCGCCTCCGCGACCTGAGCCGTCCGCTGCTCGGGGACCTCGCGCTGGCAGCCAGCCGCGAGGAGGACGACGAAGATGAATGAAAAAGCGACGATGGATCTCACGGTGAAACCTCCAGCCCCCGCGAACACGTTGAGCGGAGGATTCAGGCTCCGCCCCGGGATCGAGCTCTAGGGAACCAGATCGAGCGCGCGAGTGTCAATCGGCCGCGATTCCACCGCCTGAGCGTCGCCAGTAAAAATTTGATGCCGTGGGTGCACCCTTCTTCTGCTCGCTTCCGTATTAGGCAGATGTGACGAGCGAGTTCGCAGACGCGCAGGCCATGACGGGACGGAGCGCCATCCGCGGTGCCGTCGACCACGCCGCCTTCGGAGACCTGGTGCGGGAGCATCAGTCGATGGTTTTCAGCATCGCCCAGCACACGCTGCAGGATCGCGAGGCGGCGGAGGAGGTCGCGCAGGACGTGTTCCTTCGTCTCTACCGCGACCTCGATTCGATCGAGTCGCCCCAGCACATGGTGCACTGGCTGCGAAGGGTGACCGCGAATCGCTGCATCGACGCGATCCGCCGGCGCCGATGGCGCCCGGTTCCGATCGACGAGAGCTTCCCGGCGGCGGAACGGGAGCCGGAGGACTCGCTCGCGATCCGGACGGTTCGCCGTCTGATGGGACAGCTGCCGGCCCGGCAGCGCGTCGTCCTGGCGCTGCGGTTCCAGGAAGAGCTGGAGATCCCGGAGATTGCGCGGACTCTCAAGATCCCCCTCAACACGGTCAAGAGCCATTTGAGAAGGGGAGTCGAGGCGCTGCGCAGGGGAATGGAACGAACGGGGAGAACCGAGTCATGAACGAGCTTGATCCGATTCGCCGGGCTTTCGCGCGTGTCGAGCCGCCGGCGGGATTCGCCGCCCGCGTGCTCGAGCGCGTCGATCGCGAGGAAGCAGTCGTGCTGCAGGGCCGGTGGCCACGCCGCTGGCTGCGTCACGCGGTTGCGGCGGGGCTTGCGCTGGCGATTGGCCTCAGCGCGCTGGCGGGCTGGAACTGGAATCGACAGAAGCGCGGCGAAGCCGCGGCGGCCGAGGCGCTGATCGCGCTTCGGATCGCGAGTGAAAAGGTCAACCTCGCAAAGCAGACAGTTCACGAAAGGTCCGCCTTCTGAGCGGAAAAGGAAAAGATCGATGAGAAAAATGATTGTGATGATGTTCGCCTTCGCCCTCTTCGCGGGCACTCTGAGCGCGCAGAAGATTGCCTTCGACGTCGACACCCGGGAGCTTTCGGAGAAAGCGATCGAGACGGTCGAAGTCACCCTGGACGGGGAGATCCTGAAACTCGCCTCGAAGTTCCTTGCGGCGGACGAACAGGATGCCGAGGCAGCGGCAATGATCCGCGGGCTGCAGGGGATCTACGTTCGAAGCTACACGTTCGCCGAGGACGGCGCGTACGACGCCGGGACGATCGGGCGCTTCCGGAGCCGCATCGGAACCGGCTGGCAGAAAATCGTGAACGTGAAGAGCGCCGGCCAGGAGAACGTCGAGATCTACACTCACCTGAAAGGCGACGCGATCACCGGCCTCGTGGTCATCGCCGCCGAGCCGCGCGAGCTCACGCTCGTGAACATCGTCGGTCCGATCGACCTCGCCAAGCTCTCTTCTCTCGAAGGGCAGTTCGGCGTTCCTCGGATCTCGGCCTCGACCGAGAAGCCGGCCGGGAAGGTGAAGTGAGATGAGGGCGATACGGTCGATCGCGGCCGCCGCGATCATGCTCCTGCTCGCCGCGGGCTGCTCGAACGGAAGCGAGTTTCACAATCTCTGCAACGCGGTAGGATCGGAGCCCGGCGTGAAGCGTCAGTATGTCCCCTTCATGGGCCTCGCGCGGACCGGAGTCAGGATGATCAAGCCCTCCGGGGTTCACGACATCCGCCTCGCCGTGTACGAGCATCCCAATGGGCTCCATGGCTCCAATCCTCGCCTCGACGCTGCGATCGCGCGGATTACGGACGAGGGTTGGGCGCCGATGGTTCGGGTCACCGAGGCCGGCGGCGCCCGGACGACGGTCTGGATCCGTCCCGAAGGGGACCTGATGGACATGCTCGTTCTCGCGCACGATTCCGAAGAGTCGGTCGTCGTGCACATGAAGGTCGATTCGGAGAAGCTGATGGCCGATCTCGCCGAGGATCCGATCGGCGTGGCAAACCGCCGGTCCGCCGCGGAGTAAGGCCCCGGGCTCCGGCACGGGCTTCGCAGCGTGCTGGACTGATGAAACCCTTCAATCCGCTTCTCGCGCTCCTCACGATCGCTCTCCTCGGCGGCGGCTGCGCTTCGACAGCGCCCCCGCCGGGGGGGGAGTGGGTCGAAGTCCTCGATGGAACCACCCGCGTCACCTGTCATGGGGCCGATCTGGAGGGGCCGATGGGACCGAGACTCGCGCGAAGCGACGTCTACGTCTCGCCCGACGGCTCGCGTCGCGCCTGGGTCGAAGTCGAGGCGCGGGCGCTCATCGACGGCGACGACGGCGGAACCTGCCAGAACATCTCGCGCCTCTATGTTTCCGGCGCATCGGGAACCGCGGTCGCGTTCACGCAGCGGCCCGGCTGGGAAGGGCGCAATGGCAATGCGCTGGAGATCGTCGACTGGTCCCCGGATGGGAACCAGTTGATGATCGAGCTCTTCACCTGGACATACCCGACGGATCCGGCGAGCCCTCTGGTTCTGGTTTGGGACGCGACTACCGGGCAGACCCACCAGATCGACGCGCGGGTCGCGATGCAGGCGCGGCTGACCGAGGGATGCGCTTTCGAGCTGCGAGGCCGCGGCTTCACCGATTCAGGGATGCCGCTTCTCGCCGTATCTTCTCCGACGGACAACCCCTGTGCGGGCTCCCCGGGCCACGTGATCGCGCGGGAGAACGGTCTCACCATCGAACCGCTCACCGGGACGCCTCCGGCGCATCGCGCGCGGCGGGAGCCTCCGGGGAGCGCCACCCCGGTCCGCTGATCCATGGACTGGCTCGATCTGGTCCAGTGGCCCGCCATGATCGTGACGATCCTGGCTGCGTGGCTCGTCGCGTCGCCCCGGAAATCACGCCGGAATGCGGGATTCTGGGTCTTTCTGGCCAGCAACGCCCTCTGGATCGTATGGGGTGTCGGCGCCGCGGCGTGGGCGCTCGTCCTGCTGCAGATTGCGCTCGCGGTCATGAACGTCCGCGGCGTCCGGAAGAACGACCCCGACGCACCAGCGCCCGAGTGCGCGTGAAAGCTGTCCTTGAATTCTGAAGTCGCGCGGCAATAGAGTGCGGGACATGAAACGAATCGCGGTTCTCGGCTCAGGTCTCGTCGGTGGAGTGATGGTGCGGGATCTTTCTTCGGATCCATCGCTCGAGGTTCACGTTTTCGATTTTTCGGAGCAAAACCTCGCGCGAGTAAAAGATCTCCCGCGAGTCACCGTTTCGAAAGCGGACCTCTCGAGCCGCGAAGCGGTGAGCGGCGCGGTTGCCGATGCCGACGCGGTCGTCGGCGCCGTTCCCGGCCGGATGGGGCTCGCGATGCTCGAAACGGTCATCGCTGCGGGGAAGCCGATCAGCGACATCTCCTTCTCGCCTGAGAATCCGCTGAGTCTTCATGACTCGGCCAGATCTCGCGGCGTGACCGTCATCGTCGATTGCGGTGTCTCTCCCGGCCTGTCGAACGTTGCCGTGGGAAGGGCCGCCTCGAAGCTCGACCGCGTGGATGAAGCGGTGATCTACGTCGGCGGGCTTCCAATCGAGCGCCACTGGCCGTTCGAGTACCGGAGCGTCTTCTCTCCCACCGATGTCATCGAGGAGTACACCCGCCCCGCCCGGATGGTGGTCGATGGGCGGGTCGTGGTTCGTCCGGCCTTGTCGGAAACCGAGCTTCTCGATTTCGAAGGCGTCGGTACGCTCGAGGCCTTCAACACGGACGGGCTTCGCACCCTGATCGACACGGTTCCAGCGCGGAACATGAGGGAAAAAACGCTTCGCTACCCCGGGCACGTCGACCGGATGCGGATGCTGCGCGAGACCGGATTCTTCGACGAAACGCCCGAGAAAGTCGGAGGGGTCCAGGTCGTTCCCCGCCAGCTGACCGAGAAGCTTCTCTTCCGCGCCTGGAGACGGCCGGAGAATGAGCGCGAGCTGACGGTCCTGAGAGTCGTCGTCACCGGCACCTCGGGTGGCAGGAAGCTGCGCCATTCGTACGATCTGTTCGACGTTACTGACCCCGCGACCGGTGAGACCTCGATGGCGCGCACCACCGGTTTTCCCTGCGCCATCATGGCGCGGCTTCTCGCCAGCGGCGACTACAGGGAGCCGGGAGTCATCCCGCCCGAGAAGTTCGCTCCCGACGACCGGGTCTACGATCGCCTCGTGCGTGAGCTGGAGCAGAGGGGCGTGCGCTTCCGGGAGACCGTCGAACCGCTCGATTGATTCAGGGAGTCATTGTTGTCGTGGAGGGGGATGCGGCGTCGAGCTCCTCGATGCGGGCCTCGGACGGAGGACGTGACGCCTGGAGCGTCCGCGCGACCTGCTCGGCGCGCTCGAGCACGCGAAGAGCGTTGAGCCCCGCGATTTTTTCGACGTCCGCCACCGAGTAGCCCCGGTTCAGAAGCTCGGCCAGCAGAGCGGGGAAGGTCGAAACGTCTTCGAGACCCGAGGGCGTCGTGGAGATTCCGTCGAAATCCGAACCGATGCCGACGTGATCGATCCCCGCCACCGCGCGCACGTGATCGATGTGGTCGGCGACCTCGGAGAGTGTCGCCTTCGGGGGCGGGTTCGCTGCGACCCATCTCTCCAGCTCGGCCAGAGCGTTTGCCGGATCGCCCGGGTGAAGAGACTTCAGCCGCGCTTCCATCGCATCGCGTTCCGCGTAGTGAAGCCGGTTCCTCTCCGAAACGAACGGAGGCACGAACGTCACCATGACGATTCCGCCGTTTGCCGGGAGCATCTTCAGAATCTCGTCGGGAACGTTGCGCGGGTGGCCGTTCAGAGCGCGAGCCGAGGAGTGAGAGAAGATCACCGGAGCGGCCGTGACCTCGATCGCATCCCGCATCGTGGCGGGTGAAGTGTGCGAGAGATCGACCAGCATGCCGAGCCTGTTCATCTCACGGACGACCTCGCGGCCGAATGGAGTGAGGCCCCCATGGCGAGGCTCGCCGGTCGCCGAATCGGCCCATGCGATGGTCTCGGAGTGGGTGAGGGTCATGTAGCGGGCGCCCGCCGCATACATCTGCCGGAGCACGCCGAGCGAGCTCGCGATGCACTGGCCTCCCTCCATCCCGATGAGCGACGCGATCTTACCGGCGGCGTGACTGCGACGGATGTCCGCGGCGCTGAGCGCGAGCTCGAAGGTGTCCGGATGACGGTTCACCAGCCGCTTCACGAGATCGATCTGCTCGAGCGTGGTGACCAGCGCAACCGGGGGTTCGAGCGAAGCAGGAACCCAGACGGACCAGAACTGAGCGCCCACTCCTCCGCGCCGCATCCTGGCGATGTCAGTGTGCAGAGGGGTTTCCTGTTGAGACTGATCCGCGGTGAGGTCGATCTTCGACAGCGCACCGTTCACGCGCTCGCGAAGCGCCCAGGGGAGATCGTTGTGTCCATCGACCAGGGGAACCCGGCGGAGGATCTCCTGCGCGGTTGCGGCGGAATCGGGAGGCGCTGCCATCGCCGGCCCGGTGGCGATGATCGCCAGGATGGCGGCTGCGACGATCGATCTCGTGAGTTCCATCTCTCGACCCCTGTCTAGAAAGTGCGCCGGTACGTGTAGATGAACTTCCGCTCGACGCAGTTGCGGACCGGCGCCTTGAAGCGCATCTTCGTCACTTCGAGGGCTGCGAGCTCGGCCAGGGCTTCGTCGCCGGTCTGGTTGGAGATGATTTTCGTAGTATCCACGACGCCATTCCCACCTACGGTCGCCTCGACCACGACGGACCCCTTCGCACCGGAGTCGCTGAACGTGAGCGGTGCCGACTCGATCACTTCGAAGTCACGGTCCGGAGGGCAGCCCTTCTCCTCGCGCAGGTAGCGGGCGGCGACCCACCCCGGTTCACCAGAGGCGATCCTGATCCGGGCCCATTCGCCGTTTCGGCTCAGAAGCGTAACGCGCTGGTTGCGCCGAACCGAGGCGACGATGGAGTCGGAGGTGGAGGGGCCCGAACGGACGTTGAGGCTCGACGCGTTGACGCGTGCCATCCCGATCGGCGTTTCCGGCGCATCGTCGACTACGGCGATCGTTTCGCCGGGCGTCTCCGGCTCCACCACGGGCGCCGTGCTCTGGCAGGCGGCAAGTGCGAACAGGGCGCACAGGAGAAGGGTAACGGGTATGGGCAGCGTGGCGGGCTCTTTCATCGGCGCCGGATTGTACCGGATCGAAGCGGCCCACGGTTCTCAATCGCTCGCGCCGCGAAGCTCCTCGACGATCTTCACGTAGCTCGCGTAACGCTCGGGGCTGATCGCTTCGCGCTCGACCTCCGGCTTGATCGCGCAATCCGGCTCTTCGATGTGAAGGCAGTCATTGAAACGGCATTTGACGGCGAAAGGCTCGAACTCGGGGAAGTAGAAGCGGAGCTCTCCCGGGTCGACCTGCCACAGGCCGAACTCCCGGATGCCGGGCGTGTCGATGACCCGGGTCTCACTCCCGAGCTCGTAGAGGGTGACGCGGGTGGTGGTGTGCCGGCCGGTTCCCCGCTTCGCGCTGATTCCCCCCACGCGAATCGTCACCTCGGGCTTCAATGCCCGGATGATCGATGATTTTCCGACCCCGCTGTGCCCCGCGAAGACGGAGGTTCGTCCGAGCAGCCGCTGACGCAGCTCCTCGAGTCCTTCCCCTGTCTTCGTCGAAAGCAGAAGGATCGGGATCCCGATCTGCCGGCACGGCTCGAGCGGGGAAAGGAGATCTTCCCGAAGGTCGGCCGGCGCGAGATCGATCTTGTTGACGACGACCAGCGGCGCCGCGCCGCCGCGCTGAATGGCGATCAGAAAGCGGTCGACCAGAGCGGCGCGAAGCGGCGGCTCGATGACCGAAGCGACGTGAACCACGAGGTCGATGTTGGCGGCGATCACCCGTTCGCGGTGTTTGAGAAGGGGATCGGGGCGGGAGAGGAGAGTCGAGCGCTCTTCGATCGAGGTGACCACGTTGCGGCCCGGCTCCCGCCGGATCTGGACGCGGTCGCCGACGGCGAGGTCATTCTCGTCATCCAGCTTGACTGCCGGGGAGAAGACGCAATCGAGCAGCTCTCCCTCGACTACGACCTCGCACCCCTTTGCCCAGATTCCGACCACCATCCCGGCGACTGCGGTCCCTTCGGCTTCGTCCTTCCGGACGAGCGTCTTCGGTCCGCGGGTCTTCGGATCTTCGTAGTCCGCCTGTGGATCGTCTTCGAAGTCTTCGATTTCGCGGGGGTCGATCCTGGTCTTGTTTCTGCGCGGCACGGGGAGGGCGATTATAGCGAAGTGGCCGGACTCTCCCGAGTCCGGCCACTACCATAACAGGAATACAAGTCGCTTCGCGACCGGACCGGCGCAGCCGGTCCCTACCAACGGACCGGCGCAGCCGGTCCCTACCAACGGACCGGCGCAGCCGGTCCCTACGCGGTGACGAGCTCGCGATCCGGTTCTCCGACTTTCTGCGCACCGGCCTTCAGCGGCTCGAAACGGGCGGTGAAGAAGCGGAGAGTCGGCGGCTCGTACACCATGTCGAGCCCGGTGATCTCGTTGCGGTTCTGCCAGAGGTGGTTGATCGAGTACGCCACCACGTCCATGTGGCGGTCGGTGTAGACGCGGCGGGGAATGGTCAGGCGCACGAGCTCGAGTTTCGGCCGGCGGTTCTCGCCGGTCTTGGGATCGCGGCCGGAGGAGACGATTCCGCGCTCCATGGTGCGGACGCCGCTGTCGAGGTAGATCGCCGCGGCGAGCGCCTGGGCCGGGAACTGCTCCTGGTCGAGGTGGGGGAGGAACTCCTTGGCATCGAGGAAGACCGCGTGCCCGCCGATCGGGCGAACGACGGGGATTCCGGAGGCGATCAGCTTCTCACCGAGGTAGCGGACCTGGTAGATGCGGTGGGCGATGTAGTCGTCATCGACCATCTCGTAGATTCCCTGGGCGATCGCTTCCATGTCGCGTCCCGCGAGGCCGCCGTAGGTCGGCATGCCCTCGAAGATCACGACCTGCTCGCGAGCCTGCTGGAGGATCCACTCCTCGTTCATCGCGAGGAAGCCGCCGATGTTCACGAGGCAATCCTTCTTGCCGGACATCGTGCAGCCGTCGAAGTACGTCATCATTTCCTTGAGGATCACGCGGACGGGCTTGTCCTGATACCCGGCCTCCCGCTCCTTGATGAAGTAGGCGTTCTCGACGGCGCGCGTTGCGTCGCACCAGACGCGAATTCCGTGCTTGGAGCAGAGATCGCGGACCTGCCGCAGGTTCTCCATCGAGACCGGCTGGCCGCCGGCGAGGTTCACCGTCACCGCGACGCAGACGTACGGGATGTTCTCGGCGCCGTGTTCCCGGATGACGTTCTCGAGCTTCGCCACGTCGACGTTGCCCTTGAACGGATGCTCGGCGGAAGGATCGTGGGCCTCATCGATGACCACATCGACGAACCGGCCGCCCTGCATCTCCTGGTGAGCGCGGGTGGTGGTGAAGTACATGTTCCCGGGGATCACGTGGCCCGGCCGGATCAGAATGCGCGAGATCAGGTGCTCGGCACCGCGGCCCTGGTGCGTCGGCACCATGTGCGCGAACCCGTAGATCTCGCGGACCGCCTCTTCCATCCGGTAGAAGGACTTCGCTCCGGCGTACGCCTCGTCGCCCTGCATGAGCGCACCCCACTGGCGGTCGCTCATCGCGTTGGTGCCACTGTCGGTCAGCAGGTCGATGTAGACGTCTTCGCTCTTGAGCAGGAATGTGTTGTAACCGGCCTCCGCAATGGCCTGCTCGCGCTGGGCGCGGGTGGTCATCCGGATCGTTTCGACGGATTTGATCTTGTAGGGTTCAGCGATGGGACGCATTCAATCTCCTTCTCGATATGCTCTCCGGAGAGGAGCCTACCAACCGGGCAGCCGGGCGACGTGTGGACGCGGTAACGCGTCGGAGTGATGCAGGTCACGCGATTGGGAGGGTCGGACCGGGGTTTGGCCCTGACCTCGGCCCGGATTTGGGGGCCTCTTCGAAGTTACGGTAATAGAAGCAGCTTACCGGTCGTTTTTCTTCCCTCGAGGTCCGTGTGGGCCTCGGCTGCATCCGAGAGGGGATAGGTCCGTTCGATCCTGAGCGAGAGGGTTCCGTCGGCGATCCACTCCAGCACGTCCCCGGCCCGGTCGACCAGGCTCGCGCGGTCAGCCGTGTAGTCGAACAGCTTCGGACGGGTGAGGAAAAGCGATCCCTTCTGCGACAGGAGCAGCGGATCGACCGGCTCGACCGGGCCACTCGAGGCGCCGAACAGGACCATCATCCCCAGCGGGCGAAGCACATCGAGCCCGTCGAGGAAGGTCGACTTACCGACCGAGTCGTACACGACGTGCACTCCGGCGCCGTCGGTCAGTCTCAGGACCTCGTCCTTGAAGGAGGTCTTCGTATAGAGGATCACCTCGTCGGCCCCCGCCTCGCGGGCCAGTTCGGCCTTCTCGTCCGTCGAGACCGTTCCGATCACGCGCGCGCCGAGGCGCCGCGCCATCTGGACGAGCAGGAGTCCCACGCCGCCCGCAGCCGCGTGGATCAGGACCGACTCTCCCCGGCGAATCGGATAGGTCGAGTGGGCGAGATAGTGGGCCGTCATCCCCTGCAGCATCGCCGCAGCCGCCGTTCTCTCGTCCATCCCTTCCGGAATTCGGATGACCTTGTCGGCGGGCGCGGAGATCCACTCGGCGTAGCTGCCGCTCACGCTCGACCAGGCGACCCGGTCGCCCTTCTCCAGGTCGGAGACTCCGGGTCCCACCTCTTCCACCGTGCCGGCGCCCTCGAGTCCGGGCGTCATCGGCATCGCGCCGGGGTAACGTCCCGTCCGGTGATAGACGTCGATGAAATTCACACCGGCGGCCTTGATTCGAATCCGGACTTCACCCGCGCCGGGTTTCGGAGCCGCGACCTCCTCGAGACGAAGGACTTCGGGCCCGCCCGGCTGATGCACGCGGATCGCCTGGCTCACGCCGAGGCCTCCGTCTTTCGCCCGCGGGTGAGCGTGTCGTCCGAACAGTCGTTGGCGTGCGAAAGGAACTCCTGAATGTCGAATGGCTTGGGAAGAATGGTGCAGATTCCGGAGGGAAGCCGCTCCATCATCGACGGGGGGACGGCGGTGGTGACCACGACCCGCTTCAACCGCCGGGGCGCATGCTCCGAAAGGTAACGCGCCACCTCGAAGCCGTCGACGTCGGGCATCATCAGGTCGAGAACGATCAGGTCGAAGGTGTCGGCATCCAGACGGCTGATCGCTTCCCGGCCGCTCGGGACGGCCTCGACCGTGTAACCGGCGCGCTGAAGCGCACGCGTCATCATCAGGCGGATCGTCTCGTCATCTTCACAAATGAGGACCTTACGGAGTGAGTCGGGCATCGTGCTCATCTAATAGCAAGCGGACTGCCATCCTGGGAGCGATTCTCGAGGGCCGGGAAGTCGGTCTGCGCACGGACGAAGAGACGAATTTGGTGCCTTCACTGCAGCGGGGCGAGAGCCTGCAGCGTCTCACTCCGGCGGCGGGCAATTTCCGCACGCACGGGAGCGAAATCGCGGTCGTCGTTCAGGTAGGCGAAAAGCGGGTTCGAGAGGATCGAAGCGCAGGTCGGCTCCCGCGCTTCATTGGCGCGGCGGAGCGACGCCACGATCTGCTGGTGATCCGTGAGAATCGCCCAGATCTCCGCGCTCGCCGTATGGAAAGCGTCCTCGGGAGTGGCACCCGCGGCGGCCTTCTCGAGGGCGGCAGCCGCTCCCGCCCGGTCGCGGCGGCCGGCGGCGAGATACGCCTCGAGCAGGGGGTGGAGATACTTCGGCTCGAGCCGCGAAAGCTTTTCGATCTCGAACTCGGCGACCGACGTCGAGTGTCGCATGATGGCGATGCGTCCGATCTTGAAGGCGAGCCACGGGTTCTCGGGCTGGCTCGGCTCGATCTGGTAGTACTGCTGAGCCGCATTCGCAAAACGCCCTTGCGCCGAGAGGATGTCGGGTCGATGAAGGGGGGAGCCTGAACCCTCCACCTTCTCGAGGCGCGGAAAAAGCACTCCGAACGCCGCTTCGTCGCCCGCGCTCAAGGCCCGCCGGGCGAGAAACTGAAGCACTTCGGCGCCGCCTTCACCGTTCTCAGCGAGGACGACCGCGTGGCGGATCGCGCTCGAGATGTCGCGGGATGAGCGATACCAGTCGAAAAGGCGTGCACGGACGGCGTGGTCTGCTGGCCGTGTCCGGAGAATCGCCTCGCCGGCTGCGAGCGCTGCGGGGATGTCGGCGGAGCCCGAAGCGATCTCGAATGCGAGGATCTGGGCGGCGGCGAAGTCGGGATCGATGGCGGTCGAGCGTCGCAGCGCCTCCATGGCCTGGGGACCATGGCCGCCCTCGAACTGCTGCACGGCTTCCATGAACGGGGCGATCGCTTCCGGACTGCCACCCGGTGCGGGAACTCCGGCGTTTCCGGCGATCCACGCCGCGAGCGCGGCGGTGGCGGCGGCCGGATCGGCCAGGGCGACGCGTGGCCCCTCGCCGGAACTGCTGAAGGCGACCAGGTCGGGCTCTCCCTCGGCCGCTCGCGCGCCGTACTGCCGGGCTTCGGATGAGGGGCGCGCTGCGATCTGCAGCTCCGGAATGCTTGCGAGCATTCTCCGAAGCGCTGCTTCGATCGCCGCGCCGCGCGCGACCAGCTCTGGCTGCTCGAGCCCTTCGGTGAATGATCCGAGGAACACCACCGGACCGAGTGTCGCAGTGGCATCGGGCGTCGCGACCGCGGACACCGACGCGCCGGCCGCCGCAGGCTTCGAGCTCCCCCGGAACAAGAAGATCGCCGCGGTTCCGAGAACCGCGATCGCGACGAGCACCAGGACTCCGATCATCACGGGAGAAAAGCCGCGTGCGGAGGGTGGGGTCGCGCTCTCAGCCGGTGCGCCGGCGGCGACTACGGGCGGATCTGGCGATGCAGCGGGCTCGATTTTCGTGGGCGTCGACAGAGCGTGGAACTCGATTCCCTCGATCGCGCCCGCTCTGGAGAGATGACCCTCGAGCTCCGTATCGCGAAGGACCGAGGCCGAAATCAGAATCTGTCCCGGCTCCAGGGAGGGAATGACCCGCTGGGCGACTTCGAGCTCCCGTCCGCGCGCGGTTGCCCCTTCCATTACCACCGCTCCCCGATGGACGAGCATCGCCGGCTCGATGACGTCGTCGGGATCGGCTGACCGGTTGTGCTCCGCGACTGCATCGGCCGCCTGCCTGACGGCGCTCAAAGCGGCCTCTGAGCTCGGAAGGGTGGCGATGACGCGGTTGCCGAGAGAGTCGAGGACCTGCCCGTCGAGGAGCAGAACGGCCTCGCTCACGAACTGTTGCATCCGCGCCGAGTTTCGCAGCGCCTTCCGAGGCTGCGAGCGCTCGAGCATCTCAATGTAAGGAATCTCGGCCACGAGAAAGACCGTGTCCTGCGTGCTCGACAGACGCGCCGAAAAACTCTTGGCGCCGGGATCGAGGCGGGTCAGCTCATCCATCAGCGTCGAAGCGGTCTGCGGACGCCGGGCGGGATCCTTTCGAAGACAGGCGCCGATCAGAGCCACGAGCGCGGAAGGCAGTCCGGGATTGAGCTCCTGCGGCGGGCGAGGGCTCGCCCGGAGCACCGTCGTGACGGTTTCCTCCGGAGTGGCTCCGGCGAACGGAGCGATCCCGGTCGCGGCGCGATAAAGGATCGCACCGAGCGCGAAGATGTCGGAACGTCGATCGAGGCGCTGGTTGGAAAGCTGTTCCGGCGCGCGCCACCGGAGCTCGCCGGCAGCGGCTGCGTCCGTTGCCGCGAGGAGCCGCGCTTCTCCCCGATCCGGCCGGCCGAGGAGAGCGGAAGGATTGATCTCGGCGATCATCCACCGTTCGCCGACCTTCTGCACGCGGGCGGGGCTGAGGGTGCCGTGAACGATCCCCTTCGAGTGGAGCGCTTCGAGTGCGGCAACCAGCGAAGCGGCCAGCGGAACGATTTCTGCCGCATTCAGCGGCTCGGTGAGAGAGGCGAGGGGCGCCCCCGAAGCTTTGACCATCTCGATCACGAGAGCGTCTTCATGAGCCGAAACGCTCCGAACCGAAACGATGGAGGGGTGTTCGATGGGGAGCCTCGACGCGATCGCGTCGACCACCGCCGTCCTGCGCGCGGGGTCGGGTGGAAGGCTTCGAGGGAAAATGCGAAGTGAGACCGTCTGCCCCGAGTCGATGCGCTCGGCGATCCACGAGACCCCGGAGCCGGCGCTGTCAGGCTCGATCAGCCTGTAGTCTCCGAGGGTCGTGCCCGGAACGAAGGCGGGAGATGGCATAGGCGGTTGGAACGGGCGCCTTGAGTATAAACCAGGGGCTAGGGACTAGGGACGAGGGACGAGGAAAGGCAAAAGCAAAACTCGCCTTGAACCCTCGCGACCCCTAGCACCCGGCCCCTGCCTCTGCCTTTGCTCTTGCTCTTCCTCGCCCCTCGCCCCTCGTCCCTCGCCCCTCGCCCCTAGTCCCTGCCTTTCTACTTCTTCTTTTCCATTTCGCGGATCTTCTGCTCGAGTGATTCGACTCGGTTCTCGAGCTCCTTGCAGTTGTTCATGCTGAGAACCCGGGCGCGGATCTCGGGAAGCCGTTCCATCGGGAACCGCTCCAGCGATTCTCCGAGGCGCTCGAGGCCGAGCTCGAGCTCGATGGGCACCTGGAGCTCACGCCCTTCCCACGCCGCGGCGGGGCTCTTCCTCTCTTCGAGAATCGCGACGGACTGCTGGGCGACGCGATTTCGAAGGAAGTCGACGCGCACCTGCTCTCCCTTCTTTCGAGAGGAGAGGGCCTTGTTGATGTCCGACGACGAGGCGACCTTCGTTCCATCGATAGCGGTGATGATGTCTCCCGCCTGAAGGCCGGCGCGCGCTGCCGGCGTCTCCTTGAACACTTTGGAGATCAACACGCCCTGCTCGGAGGGGGCTCCGAAATGAGCTCTCAGATCTTCGGTCAGATTGGTCGTGGAGACTCCGAGGTAGCCTCCGCCGGCGCGGAGCCAGAAGACCTGGGGACCTTCGGAGCCCTCGAGCACCTCGACGCGGTCGCCGGTGACGAAGACCTGGCGCCGCTTGACCTCTTTATCCTGCGCGAGCAGGGGAGCGGCAAGTAGAACGGTGGCAAGAGCAGATGCGATCAGAATACGTTTCATGGGTAATTCCTCCGTGAGGGCGATTTAGAGTCCCGGTTGCAGGTCGCCGGAGTACGAAGCGGTGTGCACTCCGGCAGCGGTGGGTTCGGATGGTCTGAGGTCGAGATAGAAGTCGTAATGGTCGGTCGAGCCGACGTAGATCACCGGCTCCAGTTGCGTCTCACCGGTCTCGATCGACTCCACTGCCGACATGTGCGCGTCATCGGTCGTGGCAAGCCTGGTCGTCTGGGGAGAGACCGTCGGACGGCGAGCGTCGAGGGCGAGGCCGACGGCAATGGCGAGCAGAATCACGCCGGCGATACTCGTCGCCACGAGTGCGATGGGCCGTCGGCCAGCCCCGAGATCGGCGCTCCGAACCCGCGCCATGACTCGGGCGGTGAAAAATTCAGAAGCTCTTTCCCTTGGCAGCGAGCGCAGGTGCAGCTCGTCGTTCTCTCTGTTCATCGGATCCTCCATTCCAGTAGGGAGCGAGCAGTGCGCGCAAGCGGTCTCGCGCCCGCGCGATCCTCGACTTGACGGTGCCTTCGCGGCATCCGAGGGAGCTCGCGATCTCCCGGTACGACCAACCTTCGATCTCGTACAGCACGAGCGGCGCGCGAAAGGCGATGGGAAGCTCCTCGATCGCGCGGCGAACCTGCTCTCCGGCCTCGTTCTGAAGGAGTGTGTGCGCCGGCATGTCCCGATCGAACGGCTCGGGCAGAATCATCGGCACGAGCAGGCGCCAGCGGCGCAGCCGGCGGAACTCCGATCGCACCAGGTTCGTCGCGATCCGGTAGAGGAAGGGCGCGAGGCTCTCTCTCTCGTCGTAGCGGCGCGCGTGGACGTAAAGCCGGAGGAAAGCCTCCTGCGCGAACTCCTCGGCGCGATCCCGCTCACCCCACAGGTGGGTGAGGTAATTCACCAGCCCGTCCTTGTGGCGGTCCACGAGCATGCTGAACGCCTCGTGGTCGCCGTCGCGGACGCGACACATCAGATCGGAGTCCGTCGTCTCGATCATCTGAGACTACTAACGCCCGATGGGCCTGAAGGTTCCCGGAAGGGAGCGGAAAGGTTTTTTTAACGTCGTCGCAGGTCGCCGGCCAGCATCATCGCGTACCGGATCCCGATTGCCGCGCAGACGGTGGCGAAGGTCAGGACCAGGCCGACCTGGATGAAATCCTCGATCCTCTCGTACCGGCCGGAGTGGGCCAGGAAGAACTTCACCACCGCATATTCGGCGAGAAGCATGAGGATGAGGCCGAAGAGAAGCCCCCAGCGCACACCGTCCTTCGCCGAATGCGAGTCGCTCATCGAGTGTCGTCCGCGCTCAGAAGGACATTTTCAGGCCGGCGGCGGCCGAGATGAATGTGTAGTCTTCTTCGAAGTTGGCCCAGTGGTAGGCGAGCTCCACGAGGATGTCGAGGCGGCGGGTCAGGGCGACCGAGGTGTTCACTCCTCCGACCAGGCCGAAGGCCGTCTCTTCGATGTCCGTCGCGCTGGACTTGCCGCGGTAGACGCCCGGTCCGGCGAAGATTCCCGACCGTCCCCAGATCTCGTGCGACTGGTACTCGATCTCGCCGGTGAGGTACTGGAGAGAACCGTCATTCACCGGATCGCCGTCGGTGGTGAAGGGCATGTCGGTGTCGCCGAGCTTGATGCGGAACATCGTCGCCTCGTCGACCCGGGCGGCGAAAAAGACCTCGATCAGATCCTGGTCGAAGTCGAAGTCGAATCCGTCCTCCATCGATTCAGCCTTCCCTCCGAGGATTCCGAACTCGAAGGGCTGCGCGAGGGCGAGAGAAGGAACGAGAAGGAGAGCCGCCAGAAGTAAACCGCGTTTCATGGCGGTCACTATACGGGTTGGCCGGGAGGCTTTCAATTGCATATAGAGGTCCTTTCGCGCCCCCGAGGGACGGTGAGTAGCCACGCTCTAGAATCGGAAAAATGACCGCATGGTCGAAGAGCCTGTCGTATCTGGGACGAGGGACGGCGCGGATCGTTCTGCCCTCGCCCTGCATTTCCTGCGAGCGGGGGCTTCCGTGGGTCGACCGGAGGGGTTCCTGTTGCGGAGATTGCTGGCGGTCGATGCGGAGGCTCGCCGCGGACGCGTGCGTCCGCTGCTCCTTCACCCGCCGTCAGTCCGACGCTTTCCCGGCGTCGCTCTGCCTCGAGTGTCTCGGCCGGAAGGAGGACCCTGTCGAGGTCATCCGCGCGTGGGGGAGCTACGCGGGGCCGCTCGAGGCGGCGATCCAGGCGTTGAAGTACCGGGGGCATCATTTTCTGGCCCAACCGTTGTCCGATCTGTTGCACGAGGCGTGGTGCCTGGACTTCTCGAGCGGAGCCGACCTGGCGCTGCCGGTGCCGCTCCACCCGGCGAGGCAGCGCGATCGAGGCTACAACCAGGCGGAACTGCTCGCGCGGGCTTTCGGCCGGCGAGTGGGGATCGAGGTCGAGACGCGCCTGCTCAGGAAGCTGCGCAACACGCCGCCGCAGGCACGACGGAGCCGCGCCGAGCGGCTGACGGGACTGAGCCGGGCCTTTCTCGCCGGGCCCGGGGTCAGGGGTGCGGACGTGCTGCTGGTCGACGACGTCTGTACGACGGGAGCGACACTGCGGGCCTGTGCGACGGCGCTCCGGAAGGAAGGCGCGGCGGCGGTCCGGGCCCTCGTTCTGGCGCGTGCGTGATTCACACTGAACGTGTGACGAAGCTTCTTCCGGAATCCTGCGGTTGTGGTACAAATCGTGTGGCGTTCCGAGATCCGATTCGGGGCGTCCCGCCGGGCCGGATCGCGACAGCGCCCGTCCTCACCGAAAGGATTCCTTCAATGCTCCGAGCCCTATTCATTGCGCTCTCCGAGAGCCGTTCCATCCGTGCGATTGCCGAGCGCTCGCCGATGGGGAAACGGATGTCCGGGCGGTTCGTCGCCGGCGTCGACGTCGCGCACGCTGCGCAGGCTGCGGAGGAGCTCAACCGCGCCGGCATGAGCGTCACCGTCGACAACCTCGGCGAGAATGTGACCAACACCGAAGAGGCGCGGCACAGCGCGGCCCTCTACCATCAGCTGCTCGACGAGATCGCGAAGCGGGGGCTCGACGCCAACGTCAGCCTCAAGCTCACGCACATGGGCTTCGACGTCGATCCCGACCTGGCGCGGTCGATCGTGGACGATCTGGTTTCCCATGCGGCACGCATCGGCAACTTCGTGCGCGTCGACATGGAGGGGAGCCCGTACACCCAGACCACCCTCGACCTGGTCCGCGCGGTCCACTCCACTCCGGGCCACGCCGGCTACGTCGGCGCGGTGCTTCAGGCCTACATGCGCCGAACGATGAAGGATGCGGAAGAGCTCTGCGCCGAGGGGATCAGAATTCGACTCTGCAAAGGCGCCTACAAGGAGCCCGCCGCGATCGCCTACCAGGCGAAGACGGAAGTGGACGAGAACTTCATGCGGGTGACGCGCATGCTTCTCGAGAGCGGCATCTACCACGGCATCGCCACCCACGATCCCAACATGATCGCGCAGACGGTTCAGTTCGCCCGCGAGAAAGGCATCACCGCGGACAAGTTCGAGTTCCAGATGCTCTACGGCATCCGCCGCGACCTCCAGGAACAGCTGGTCGGCGAAGGATGGCGCGTCAGGATCTACGTCCCCTTCGGCACCGAGTGGTACCCGTATTTCATGAGGCGACTCGCCGAACGGCCCGCGAACGTGTTCTTCATCCTGAAGAATCTGTTCAGAAGATAGAAGAACAGGGACTAGGGGCTAGGGACTAGGGACTAGGAAAAGCAAAAGCTAGGGGCTAGGGACTAGGGACTAGGGGGGCTAGGGGCTAGGAAGAGCAAGAGCAAATCAGGATCAACGCATTCTCGTTCTGACGTTGGTGTTGCTCTTCCTGGTCCCTAGCCCCTAGCCCCTAGTCCCTGTTCTTCCATCTCCGATGCATCCACACCCACTGTTCCGGCCTGCGGCGGACCTGGCGCTCGATGGCTGCGGTCATTGCGGCGGTCAGCTCGACCGGGTCGGTTTCGCGGGTGGTTGGGATGGGCTCTTCGAAGCGCACGGTCTGGATTCCGTCGGCGCCGCGCTCGATGAAGCCTGCGACCGCCCACGCACCTGACCGCACGGCGAGGCGGGCGGCGCCGACGGGCGTGGGAGCCGGGATGCCGAAAAAGGGGACGATCACGTTCTCGGCGCGGATGTTCTGGTCGATGAGCATCGCCAGAATGTATCCCTTGCGCAGGGTCTGGAGGATGTCGCGTGCCGAGGTCGTGCTGCCGCGCCCGATCGACTCGACGCCGAAGTGGCGGCGGAATCCGACGATGAACTGGTTGAGTCGCGGATCGTAGATGTCGCGCGCGACGGTCTTGGTCGGCAGTCCGGCGAGAGCCATGGCCGCGCCCATCCACTCCCAGTTTCCGCAGTGGCCGGTGAAGAGGATCACGCCCTTGCCGCTCTCGGCGGCCATCCTCATTCCCTCGAGACCCTCGAACCGGGTGTGCACTTCGAGATTCTTCGCGTCGAGGTTGGGAAGCCACGCGATCTCGAAGAGCGACTGGCCGAGATGCTGGAACATCTCGCGGACGATGCGCTGGTGCTCGGCGGGGGAGAGGTCGGGAAGCGCGAGCGCGAGATGCTGAAAGGCGCGGCGACGTTCTTTCACCACGACGTGGTAAGCGAGTCGCCCGAGAGTCCTTCCGGCGCGGCGCGCGGCGGAGAGTGAAAGCCGCCTGCCGACGGCGGAGGCGACCAGCAGTCCGCGCCAGATCAGCCAGTTCTTAAATGCCTGAAGCATCGACCTTCGCCGCGCGGAAACCGGAGACCACGCCGTCCCACTCTCCCCGGTCGCGGAGCAGACGTTCGACGAGCTCGCGGATCGCGCCGGCTCCGCCGCGGGAGTCGAGGAGCCAGTCGGCCGCCTGGGCGACCTCGGGGGTTGCGTCGGACGGAGCAGCGCTCAACCCCGCGAGTGCCATCGGAGCCAGGTCCGGGAGATCGTCCCCGATGTAGAGGATCTCTTCGAGGCCAACGTCGGCATCGTCCGCGATCTTCTTCAAGGCCGACGCTTTTTCGCCGGCGCCCTGAACCAGGCGGCCGATCCCGAGCTCGGAGCAGCGTCTCGCCACCGCTTTCGAATTGCGGCTCGTGAGAACGGCGACCTCGATGCCGGCGCGCTGAGCGATCTTCACCGCCAGCCCGTCCCGGACGTTGAACTCCTTCGTCTCGCGCGTGCGGTCGCTCCCGAGAACGCCCACGTCTCCGGTGTAGATGATCCGGCCGTCGGTCCAGACCCCGTCCAGGTCGGAGACGATCATCCGGATCGACGAAGCGTCGCTGCGAGGCTCGCCCATCAGTGCCTGAAGTGGCGCTCGCCGGTGAACATCATGGCGAGGCCGCGCTCGTCAGCTGCGGCGATGACTTCCTCGTCGCGCACCGAGCCGCCGGGTTGAATGATCGCGGTGAGGCCTGCGTCCGCCAGGATGTCGAGACCGTCGCGGAAAGGAAAGAACGCGTCGGAGGCTCCGACGCAGCCGGCCGTCTCGGCGGTCGCCTTCATCACGGCGATCTTGGCCGAATCGACGCGGCTCATCTGTCCCGCTCCGATCCCCACCGTCCGGTGCGCGGTCCCGATGACGATCGCATTCGATTTGACGTGAGCGCAGACGATCCAGTTGAAGGCCAGAGCGCGCAGCTCTTCTTCGGTGGGCTGGCGCCGGGTGACCACCCTCCAATCCTCACGCGAGATCCGGTCGGGACTCTGCGCGAGGACGCCTCCCGCCGCCGTCCGGAGCACCAGGCGGCTGTCCATGTCTCCCGCTTCGACCAGGCGCAGATTCTTCTTGGCGCGCAGCTTTTCGAGCGCCTCGGCGCTGAAGGAGGGGGCGACGATCACCTCGAGAAAGAGAGAGCCGATCGCCTCCGCCGCGGGGAGGTCCAGCTCCCGGTTGATCCCGATGATCCCGCCGAAAGCCGAGACCGGATCAGCTGCGATCGCGTTGCGGATCGCCTCGGCCGCGTCCACGCCGACGGCGGTCCCGCAGGGGTTGGTGTGTTTGATCACCGTGCTCGCCGGTTCCTGGAAGCTGCTGGCCACCGCCCACGCCGCGTCGAGGTCGATGAGGTTGTTGTAGGAGAGCTCCTTGCCGTGAAGCTGGCGGAAGGGCTCGGGGCGTCCGGCTTCGACGTAGAAACCGGCGGTCTGCTGCGGATTCTCGCCGTAGCGGAGGTCCTGGGACTTCGCGAGATTCAGCGTGAGCGACCCCTCGACTGACGTGGAGCCAGCCTGAGAGCCGAGCCATGTGGCGATCGAGCGGTCGTACGCGCTGGTCCTCTCGAAGACCTCCACCGCGCAGCGAAGGCGGAACGCGTCGCTCGGCTTGCCGCCGGTGCTCTCCATCTCCCTCATGAACGGCTCGTAGAGATCGGGCGAGCAGAGGGGGAGGACATGGCGATGATTCTTCGCGGCGGCGCGAAGCATCGAGGGGCCGCCGACGTCGATCTGTTCGATCGCCTGCGCGAGGGTCACTCCCTCTCGCGCCACGGTCTCCTCGAAAGGGTAAAGATTGACGACGACGAGGTCGATGGCTCCGATCGAGAGCAGATCGACGTCGCGCTGATGCTCCCACTGGTCGCGATCGTAGAGGATCCCTCCGAAAATCTTCGGATGGAGCGTTTTCACTCTTCCGCCGAGAATCTCATCGGCGCCGGTGTAGGCGGTGATGGAGGAGACGGAGACGCCGGCGGCGCTCAGCTCGCGGGCCGTGCCACCGGTGGAGAGGATCTCGAAGCCACGGTCCGCGAGGAAGCGGCCCAGCTCGACGATCCCTCTCTTGTCGAAGACGGAGAGGATCGCTCTTTTATCGGACATTCTCGTTGAGGAGGAGGTTGCCTTTCTTCAGGATTCGGGCGGACCGGACGTCGCCGCCGGCTTCTTTCCAGACGTAGTAAAAGAGGTTGACTGTATCGCTCACCGCGCGCGAATAGGAAATCGAAGCGATGCCGAAAGCGGTGGAGCGATCGTCGAACTCGGTCGAGCTCCGCCGCCGTCCGTCGCGGTGGTATTCCTCCCGAAGCAGGTCGTTGAAGCGGCGGCTGCGCGCGAATGCCTGATTCACCACCGGCGTCGGATCGAGCCGGTCGTTCAGGCCGTAGAAGACGGTCGGAAACTTCCGGAGACTGCGATCGAAATAGCGCTCGTAGTCGCTCTCGACGGCGCTCAGGTTCTGCTCGCCGACGCGCAGGGGGTTGTTGGCGTCGGAGACGAAATGAGCGACCTTGCCGAGCTGATAGGCGAGGTCGCGCATCGGCCGGCGCTCGCGAACGATGGTCACGGCCTCGGCGAGGGAGCGGTCGAGCTCCGTGCGGATCGGTCCACGGCGGGTCGCCGTCACGTCGCGATGGTCGCGCTCGGCGGCTGACTCCGCCGCCTCCTGGACGCCAGCCATGTACTCAACCGAGTACTTGTCGAGCAGGAGCTTGAGATCCGGGGGCGCGAGGGCAGCCGCTTTCGTGGCGATGCGCACCTCGGCCTGGGGAGACCAGGCTGACGCGATCGCGGGAATGAGGAAGAGGAGCAGCGCGCGGGCCGTTCTGCGCATTTGCGCTGATCTTAAAGGATCGCTTCCGCGCGGTCGAGCAAAAGCGTCTCCGCTGGCCGCTCGCCCCGGACCCGAGAACCGACGATGAAGGACTGGGATCGCCACATCGAAGAGCTGTTTGCCTGCCGTGCCTGCCCGGAGGTCGCGGGCGTGCCGGTCACGGGAGCGGTTCGAGGGGCCCGTGTGCTCCTGCTCGGTCAGGCTCCCGGCCCGCGCGAAGGCGACGAGCAGAAGCCATTCGCGTGGACGGCGGGAAAGCGTCTCTTCACCTGGTTCGACCGGCTGGGCGTGAGCGAGAATGCGTTCCGGGAGTCAGTGCATATCGCGGCTGCGATCCGCTGCTTTCCCGGGAGGGCTCCGAAGGGAGGCGACCGCGTTCCGTCGCCGCAGGAGCTGGAGCGTTGCGGAGCTCACCTCGACCGCGAGATCCGGATCCTGCGGCCCAAGCTCGTCATTGCAGTGGGAACGCTCGCCGCTGAGCTGCTCGTCGGAAAGATGCCGCTCGTCGAACTGGTCGGCAGAACGTTCCGCGGCTCGAGGGTGGGCGTCTTCTTCGACGTGATCGTTCTTCCGCACCCGTCCGGCCGGTCGACCTGGCTGAATCATCCTCTCCATAAGGAACGCTTCGAGAGCTCGCTTCAGCTGATCGGTAAACATCCCGCGTGGAAAGAGACGTTCCGGAGCGGCGAGGATCTCGTAGGGACCGGCTGCGCCGGTCCGGTCGCGAAGCGCCGATGATGGTGCGGGAACCATGATCGCGAACCGT
>Ga0209347_1001872_pt1 | contig 30589 bp, 30 predicted proteins | sample AutmiccommuBRH23_FD_187382 | JGI IMG/M metagenome (GOLD analysis project Ga0209347, IMG submission 187382) | Deep subsurface microbial communities from Mt. Terri, Switzerland - Autotrophic microbial communities BRH/23 (SPAdes) (version 2) | ecosystem: Environmental > Aquatic > Deep subsurface >...
GGGCGAGGAGGCGGAACGCCTCCATCGCCTCGACGTCGGTGATCGGACGGTACTCGGCCCGCCCGGACTCGCGCAGCAGTGCGTGCTCGGGACCGACGCTGGGGTAGTCCAGACCCGCGGAGACGCTGTGGGACTCGATGGTCTGCCCGTCCTCGTCCTGGAGGACGTAGGTGAACGCGCCGTGGAGCACGCCGGGGACACCGGCGGAGAAGCGGGCCGCATGCTTGCCGGACTCCACGCCTGACCCGCCGGCTTCGAGCCCGACGAGGCGGACGGACGCGTCGTCGAGGAAGCGGTGGAAGATCCCGATCGCGTTGGACCCCCCGCCCACGCAGGCGCAGACGACGTCCGGCAGCCGGCCGACGAGGTCGAGGACCTGCTGTCTCGCCTCGATCCCGATCACCCGGTGGAACTCGCGGACCATCTCCGGGAACGGGTGGGGACCGGTGACGGTGCCGAGCACGTAGTGGGTCGTCGCGACGTTGGCGACCCAGTCCCGGAACGCCTCGTTGACGGCGTCCTTGAGGGTCTGGCTGCCGTGCTCGACCGGGACGACCTCGGCCCCCAGCAGCCGCATCCGGGCCACGTTGAGGGCCTGCCGCTCGGTGTCCTTCTTGCCCATGTAGACGACGCACTCGAGGCCGAGGAGGGCCGCTGCGGTCGCGGTCGCCACCCCGTGCTGGCCCGCTCCCGTCTCGGCGATGACGCGGGTCTTGCCCATCCGTTGGGTGAGCAGCGCCTGACCGAGCACGTTGTTGATCTTGTGCGAGCCAGTGTGGTTGAGGTCCTCGCGCTTGAGGAGGACGCGCGCGCCGCCGCAGTGCTCGGCGAACCGCGGCACCTCGGTGATGATGCTGGGCCGGCCGGTGTAGGTGCGGTGCAGCCGCTCGAGCTCGCCGGTGAAGGCCGGGTCGACGACGGCCTTGCGCCAGACCTCCTCCAGCTGCTCGAGCGCCGGGATGAGCGCCTCGGGGACGTAGCGGCCACCGAACCGGCCGAAGCGTCCGACCGGCTCTGGCATGGGCATGGGCGTGGGCATGGTCACTCCTTGTCCTGGGGCGCGGCCGACGCGCTGCCGGTCGCTGCGGCCCGGACCCCGGACGCGGCCGTGATGAACGCCGCCACGGCCTCGGCCGGCGCGCCGCCGGTGACGAGGGCCTCGCCGACGAGGACGGCTCCGGCACCGGCCCGGACGTAGTCCGCCACGTCGGCCGGCCCCGACACCCCGGACTCGGCGACCGCCACGACGTCGCTCGGCAGCAGGGGAAGCAGGTCGGCGACCACCTGTCGGTCGACCTCGAGGGTCTTGAGGTTGCGGGCGTTGACGCCGACGAGGGACGGTCGGACGGCCAGGGCGCGCTCGAGCTCGGCAGCGTCGTGCACCTCGACGAGGGGCGTCATCCCGAGGCGGGTCGCGAGGTCGTGCAGGTCGCTCAGCTGCTCGTCGTCGAGCGCCGAGGCCATCAGCAGGACGAGGTCCGCACCGTGGGCCCGGGCCTCGTACACCTGGTAGGCGTCGACGATGAAGTCCTTGCGCAACACCGGGATCGACACGGCCGAGCGCACCAGGTCGAGGTCGGCGAGGCTCCCACCGAAGCGACGCTGCTCGGTCAGGACGCTGACCGCGCTGGCCCCTCCGGCGGCGTAGGCGGCGGCGAGCGCCCCCGGCTCGGGGATGTCCGCGAGGGCACCTTTGCTCGGGCTGCGCCGCTTCACCTCGGCGATGACGGCGACGCCCGGCGCGGTCCGGAAGACGGGCAGCGGGTCGAGGGCGGGCGGGGCGGCTGCGGCCATCGCCTCGATCTGTTGGAACGACGTCGCGGCGCGGCGGGCCGCGAGATCCTCGCGGACGCCGCTGATGATCTCGTCGAGAACCGTCGGCACTGCTCTCAGCTCTTGCCGACGGTCGAGGTGCCGCGCTCGTCGGGGGCGTCGGCGAGGAGGTCCTCGCCCTCGCGGTCGTGTGGCTTGCTGCCGTAGCCGGCCATGGCCAGCACCTTGCCGGCAACGGCACCGGCGACGATGACGACCGCTGCGACGATGCCGAGCACCAGGCTCGGGATGACGACGGCGATGCTGCCGAGGGCAGCCCCGACGAGCATGATGCCCACCGCGGTCCACGCCGCCGTGCTGTGTCCGTGGTCCTCGTGGTGCTCTTCCATGGCGTTGTCTCCCATCCGGTCGGCGTCCGTCGTGATCGCCGATGCGTCGTCCGGCGGCTGCTCGGTTGACTGTGTCGGTGACTCTCGCGGGGAGGCTGGCTGGTTCTCTCCGTGAGTCGGTCCGGGCCGCTCTCGAGTCATTCTGTCAGGTCAGGTCCGTCATTCTGTCAGGCCCGCCCGGTCACGCCGGGTCCGGTCCGTCGCGGAGGGTGGGGTCGGCACCGTCGCTCAGCTCGTCCCACGCGGTGCGAACCTCACCTCGCGGGCCGCTTGCCGGTTTGGCTCGCTCGTAGCGTGCGGACAGACTGGCCCAGTGCCGGCTCGACCGTGCCGCGCCGAGGGACCCGACGAGGAGGAGGAGCCCGACGACCGCTGCTGCCCACCCCCACGCCGTGGTGGCGCCGGTGGCGTCGGGCGCGGTGGTCCGGGCCAACTCCTGGGACAGTGCGCCGGCCACGACGCCGGCGGGGCGCAGCGCGACGCGCAGGACGAGCACGAGGGCGCCGGCCGCGGAGAGGACCAGCACGGCGCCGGACACCGCGCGGATGACGCGGCCGCCGGACATCAGGGCGAGCAGGGAGATGACACAGATCACGGCCAGGCCGACCGCCCCGGGGGCGGCGCGGCCGCCCGCCACGTCGATGGCCCCGGCGCTGAGCACGTCGCCGGTCCTACCGCGGGCCCAGGGCTGGGTGGCGAGGCCGATGAGCGCTACGGCGGGCAGCGCCACGACCAGGGCGGAGCGACGCTTGCCGAGCACCATCTGACCACTGAACCGGCTGGTCACCGGATCACCGGACGCATCCCGGCGGCAGCGGCGACGGCGCGGAGTGCTGCCGCGGCCTTGTTGATGGTCTCCTCGTACTCGAGGTGCGGCACCGAGTCGGCGACGATGCCCGCCCCCGCCTGGACGTGCGCCTGCCCGTCCTTGATCAGGGCGGTTCGGATGGCGATGGCCAGGTCGAGGTCGCCCGCGAAGTCGAGGTAGCCCACCACCCCGCCGTAGAGCCCCCGGCGAAGCCCCTCGTAGTGGTCGATGAGGGCCATGGCGCGCGGCTTGGGTGCGCCGGAGAGCGTGCCGGCGGGGAACGTGGCCACGAGGGCGTCATAGGCGCTGCAGTCGGGGCGCAGCTCCCCCACGACGGTCGACTCGATGTGCATGATGTGGCTGTACCGCCGGACCGACATGAAGTCCACGGTGTCCACGGTCCCGGCCCGACAGATCCGTTGCAGGTCGTTGCGGGCCAGGTCGACGAGCATGAGGTGCTCGGCGCGTTCCTTGGCGTCGCCCAGCAGGTCCTCGGCCAGGTGGGCGTCGTGGTCCGGGCTCTTGCCGCGCGGTCTGGACCCGGCGATCGGGTGGGTGATCGCCTGCCGACCGGTGACCTTGATGAGGGCTTCCGGGCTCGACCCCACGACGTCGTAGGAGGACCCGTCGGGGTGCGGCAGCCGGAGCAGGTACATGTAGGGGCTCGGGTTGCTGACGCGCAGTGCGCGGTAGACGTCGAGGGCGTCGGCGGGGCACGGCACGGTGAACCGCTGGGACACGACGATCTGGAACGCCTCCCCCGCTCGGATCGCCTCCTTGGCCTGCTCGACCATCGCCTCGAACTGTTCCTCCGTGTGGCTGCTGCGCGGCTCGGAGGCACGTGGCTCGATCGACACCACGGTGCTCGGTGCGGGCGCGGCGAGCTCCTCGGTCATCCGGTCGAGACGGGCGACGGCGTCGGCCCACGCCTCCTCGATGCGCTCGTCGGTGGCATCGCGGTTCACGGCGTTGGCGACGAGGAGCAGGGACCCGTCGCTGTGGTCGAAGACGGCGAGGTCGGTCGCGAGCATCATCGCGAGCTCGGGCAGGTGCAGCTCGTCGCGTCCCTCGTCGGGCACGCGCTCCCATCGCCGCACCGCGTCGTAGCTGATCGCGCCGACGAGGCCGCCGGTCAGCGGGGGCAGCCCGGGGATCCGGGGGGTCGCGAGCGCGGCGACGGTGTCCCGCACCGCGGCGGCCGGGTCCCCTGACTGCGGGAGGCCGACGGGCGGGTCACCGATCCAGTGGGCCTGCCCGTCGCGTTCGGTCAGCGTCGCCGCGCACCGCGCTCCGACGATCGAGTAGCGGGACCACACGCCGCCGTGCTCGGCGGACTCGAGCAGGAAGGTCCCGGGCTCGCTCTTGGCGAGCTTGCGGTACACCCCGACCGGGGTCTCCGCGTCCGCCAGGACCCGTCGCACGACGGGGATGACGCGGGTGTGGCCGAGGGCGAGCTCGGTGAAGACGGCCAGGTCGGGCCAGGTGCCACCCCAGGTGAGGTCGGCCTGTGGAACGGGCCCGGCGACCGCCTCTGTCCCGCCGTGGGTGGCCGTGCTGGTCGTCGTCGAGGTCATGTCGGGCACGGGGTCATTCTCGCGCACGGGAGAGGTGCCCCGCGTCGCGCCCGTCGGGCGAGACGTCCGGCAGGCCGTTCAGTGGCCGAGACCGGTCGGGGCGGCGCCGACGACGGCGGGCAGGAGGCGCGCGTCGAAGCAGGTGCGGTCGCCGGTGTGGCAGGCCGCTCCGATCTGGTCCACCTGGACGAGGAGGGCATCGCCGTCGCAGTCGAGCCGGATGCCCTTGACCCACTGGACGTGGCCGCTCGTGTCCCCCTTGCGCCAGTAGGACTGGCGGCTGCGGGACCAGAACGTCACGCGACCCTCGGTGAGCGTGCGCCGCAGGGCCTCGTCGTCCATCCAGCCGAGCATGAGGACCTCCCCCGTGTCGTGCTGTTGGACGACAGCCGCGACGAGGCCGTGGTCGTCGCGTTTGAGCATCGCGGCGATGGCGGGGTCGAGCTCGGTCAGGCTGGGGCTGCTCTCGGTCACCGGCACATTGTGCCCGCTCTGGCTCGGGGCACGATGCCGTATGCCGCTGGGCTCGGTCGCGCGGTCCCTCCACCGCCGGCGGGTGCCCGGGTTCAGTGCTCCCGCTGCTGGGCGACCCACGACTCATGCAGCCGGCTGTACACGCCGCCCCGGCCGACGAGCTCGGCGTGCGTCCCCCGCTCGACGATCCTGCCGTCATCGACGACCACCACCTCGTCCGCTGCCTCCGCGGTGGAGAGCCGGTGGGCGATGGCGATCGACGTCCGGCCCCGGGTCAGCGAGTCCAGCGCGCGCTGGAGACGGACCTCGGTGCCCGGGTCGACCGCGGAGGTCGCCTCGTCGAGCACGAGGAGGTCGGGATCCGCGAGGTAGGCACGGGCGAGGGCGACGAGCTGGCGCTCGCCGGCCGAGAGCGACTCGCCGCGCTGCCCGACGTGGGTGGCGAGGCCCAGCGGCAGCGTCGCGACCCAGCTGTCGAGGCCGAGCTCGGTCACGGTGAGCCGGATCTCCGCGTCCGTGGCGCCGGGTCGGCCGAAGCGGATGTTCTCGAGCAGGGTGGCGTCGAAGAGGAACCCCTCCTGCGGGACGAGCACGACGCGCTGTCGCAGCGAGGCGAACGCCAGCTCGCGCACGTCGGTGTCATCGAGGAGGACGCGTCCGGTGGACGGGTCCATGAGGCGCGTCAGGAGCTTCGCCAGGGTCGACTTGCCCGAGCCGGTCTCGCCGACGACGGCAACCCGGCTCCGCGGCGCGATGGTGAGGTCGATGTCGTGGAGGACCGCCGCTCCTCCCGGGTAGGCGAAGCCCACGTCGTCGAAGCGGACGGTGATGGGCCCTCGCGGCAGGGTGCGGCCGCTCGCCGGGTCGGCGACGTCGGCCGGGGTGTCGATGATGCCGATGACCCGTCGCCAGCCGGCCACGGCGTTCTGCATCTCGTTGAGGATCTCGGTGGCCTGCTGGACCGGCATCGTGAAGAGGTTGACGAGGAACAGGAAGGCGAGCAGCTCTCCGAGGGTCAGCCGCCCCCCGGCTGCGAGCACCGTGCCGACGACGAGGACGACGGCGGTGGTCAACCCGGCGACGAGCTGCCCGGAGGTGAAGGCGAGCACGGCTCTGGCCTGCGCCGCGATGGCGGCGACGCGGTGGTTCTCGATCGCCGAGTCGATCCGCTGCGCGGTGCGGTCCTCCACCCCGTACGCGCGGATCGCCTGGGCCCCCACGACGGCCTCGGAGATGGCGGCGAGCAGGTCCCCGACGCGCTCGCGAACCGTGGTGTAGCCGCGGCCGACGACGCCCTGCAGCAGGCGGATGATGAAGAAGAGCGGGACGAAGCAGGCCCAGACGACGAGGGCGAGCAGGGGGCTGTACACGAGCATGAGGACCGTTGCCAGGCTGATCTGGGCGACGTTCACCAAGAGCATGAGCCCGCCGAACTGCACGAACATCGAGATCGTGTCGACGTCGGACGTGACCCGCGAGACGAGGGACCCTCGCCGTTCGGTGTTCTGCGTCAGCATGGCGAGGTCATGGATGTGGCGGAACCCGTGGACCCGCAGCGTCGCGAGGCCGGTCTCGGAGGAGCGGAACAGGCGGACGTTGACGAGGTAGGCGGACAGCGCGGTGACGACGACGCCGGCCAGGGCCAGCGCGAGGTACCGCAGGACGACCTCAGGGCGGGGTCCGCCCGGCCCGAGGATCCCCTCATCCGTCACCCGTTGGACGACGAAGGGCACGAGGACCCGGCCGAGCGTCGAGAGCCCGGCGAGGAGCACGGTGACCCCGATGCCCCGGCGCAGCTCGGGCGACAGCTGGATGCCACGACGGAGCGTGGCCCAGGTCGACAGATCCCGCCCGGATGCGACGCCGTGGTGCTCCACCGGGGCCACGAACCGCGTGCTCATCGGGAGACCTCCTCGGCGCTCGTGATCGCGGCGCGCTCTGCGGCTTCGCGGGCGTAGGCGGTGACCAGCCTCTCGTAGCCTGCGCAGCGGCCCAGCAGCTCGGCGTGCGTGCCGTGGTCGACGACGTGCCCCTCCTCGACGTAGACGACCTCGTCGGCGAGGAGAACCGTCGCCATCCGGTAGGCGACGACGACCACCGTCGTCCCGGAGCTCGCTGCGCGCAGCCGGGACAGGATCGCCTGTTCCACCGACGGGTCGACGGCCGAGGTGGCGTCGTCGAGGATGAGCAGCTGGGGGTCTCGGATGACTGCGCGGGCCAGGGCGACCCGCTGCCGCTGGCCGCCGGACAGGCTGGCCCCCCGCTCCCCGACGCGTGTGTCCAGTCCGTCCGCGAGACGCCGCACGAAGGCTGCGGCGTGCGCCACCTCGAGGGCCCGCCAGACCGTCGCGTCGTCGTGCGGGGACCCCAGCGTGACGTTGCCACGGACGGTGTCATCGAAGAGGAAGGTCTGCTGGGGGACGAGGGCGGCGACCTCGGACACGCCGCCACGCCGCACCTCGCGCAGGTCCACCTCGTCGATGAGGACGACACCGGAGTCCGGGTCGACGAGGCGCATGAGCAGGTTCGCCAGCGTCGACTTGCCGCTGCCCGTCGGCCCGACCAGGGCCACGGTGGCGCCGGCCGGGATCGTGAGGGTGACGTCGACGACAGCGGGGTTGACGGTCGGCTGGCCCTCCTCCGTCTCGATCTCGTAGGCGTACGAGACCGACTCCGCCGCGACAGCGCTCGCTCGACCTCGCGGCAGGTGACGGTCACCGTGGGCCATGGCGCCGGTCGCGTCGAGCACGGCCGACACCCGACGCCAGCCGACCACCGAGCGGGGCAGCTCGCCCAGCACCCACCCGAGCGCCCGGACCGGGAAGGCGGTGATGGAGAACAGGTAGGCGACCTGGACCACCTCGGCCGCTGTGAGGCCGCCGGAGCGGACCCGGTAGGTCCCGACGAGGAGCACGGCGAGCGTCCCCAGGGTCGGGATCGCCTCGATGGCCGGGTCGAACCGGCCACGCGTCCGGCCCACCTCGATGTTCGCGTCGCGCAGCTCGTCGGCCACCGCCCGGAACCGCTCCGTCTCGTGGTCCTCCCGACCGAGTGACTTGACGACGAGCGCGGCCTCGAAGCTCTCGTGGGCAACTTCCGACACGTCGGCCCGCAGCTGCTGGGCCCGAGTCATCCTCGGGGACATCGCCCGCTGGAAGGCGACGTTGGCCGCGAAGAGCATCGGGAAGACGGTCAGGCCCACGAGGGCGAGAAAGGGGTCGACGACGAGCATCTGGACGATCCCGAACGCCAGCATGACGACGACCCCGATCGCCATGGGCAGTGGGGCGAAGATGTTCCACGTCGCCTCGACGTCGGCGTTGGCGTTGGAGAGCAGCTGGCCCGACGGGTGCCGGTGGTGCCAGCTGAGGGGCAGCCGCAGGTACTGACGCGTCACGTCGCGCCGGTACTGCGCCCCGAGGTTGTACATCGCGATGCCCCCGGCGAGGCGTCGACCGATGACACCCACGACGTTGACGACGACGACGGCGCCGAGAACCCCGCCGACGAACCACAGCTGGGCTCCGGTGGCTCGTCCCGCCGCGATGGCCGGGGCGACCGCCTCCTGCACGGTCCAGCCGATCGCCCAGGCGGTGAGCCCGGTCATGACGCCGTAGACGGTGGCCCCGAGGACCGCGACCGAGAACCAGCCGCGCTGGCCGGCGATGCCGCGGCGGACGACAGCCAGCCCCTCCCGCAGGGTGGAGCCCCCCGGAGGCGGTGGGACACCGGTCACGGGTGGAACCCCGCGCGGGGAGCAGTGGGCACCCAGTACCGCTGGCTCGTCCCCCTGACGTCCTCGAGGACGCCCCCGGCGGCCAGGATGGTGCGGGCGGAGGCGAGGTTGTCGTCCTCGCAGGTGACGAGCGCCGGGTCGACACCGAGCCGCGCGGCGATGCCGAGGGCCTGCCGGAGCGCTGCGGTGGCGACGCCCCGGCGTCGGGCGCTCGGCCGGACGGCGTAGCCGATGTGGCCCCCGACGACGAGGAGTGCAGCGGTGAGGCGATGGCGCACCGTGATGGTGCCGACGAGCCGTTCGTCGTCGATGACCCACCGGTAGGACGCGGGCACCCAGCCCTCGGGGAGATCCGAGCCGTCGACCTCATACGAGGCGAGCAGGTCCACCCAGGCCTCGAGCCCGCCCGGTCGCTCGAGGTCGGCCCGGTCGTCGGGCCGGTACGCCGAGCCGTGGATGGCAGCCGTCCCGAACTCGTCCACGAGCTCCCACCACTGATCGGCCAGGAGGCTGGTCGGTCGGACGAGTTCGATCACTCCACGACCCTAGGTGGCCGCCCGCCTCCCGTGCCACCGCTTTGGCCCGCCCGGGTCCGGAGCCCGCGCTCCTGAGAGGATGACGGGCATGAAGCGACACGCCTGGTCCGAACGCCAGCTCCTCTGCGACGAGCTCGAGCGGTTGGGCCCGGACGCCCCAACCCTCTGCGAGGGTTGGGCGACCCGTGACCTCGCGGCCCATCTGCACGTCCGCGAGAGCCGACCCGACGTCAGCATCGGGGCGTTCGTCCCACTCCTCGCCGACCGGCTGGAGCGGGAGCGGGGCCGCCTCGCCCACGGGGACTACGCGGCACTCGTGTCCCGGGTGCGCGCCGGAGCGCCCCGGTGGAACCCGATGTCGCGCCCCCGAGTCGACGAGGTGGCCAACCTCGTCGAGTACTTCGTCCACCACGAGGACGTTCGCCGCGCCCAGCCGGGCTGGGAGCCACGGGAGCTCCCGGAAGACCTGCAGCGCGCGCTCTGGGGGGCCCTGCGCCGCGTCGCCCGCCTCATGTTCCGCCGGTCGCCGGCGGGCGTCGTCCTCGTCGCGCCGGGCATCGGCAGGCACGCCGCCAAGCTCCCTGACACGCACGGCACGGTGATCGTCCGCGGAGCCCCCGCCGAGCTCGTCCTCTTCGCCTACGGACGCGCCGACCACGCCGAGGTCGAGCTCGAGGGGCGCGCCGTCGACGTCGTCGCGCTCCGAGGGGCGCGGCTCGGGCTCGGCTGACCCGACGGTCCGGCTCAGCGCACGGTGACGCCAGCGGCGCGCATCGCGGCCTTGACCTCGCCGACGGTCAGCTCGCCGAAGTGGAAGACGCTGGCCGCCAGGACCGCGTCCGCGCCCGCGTCCACGGCGGGCGCGAAGTGCTCGGCTCGCCCAGCTCCCCCACTGGCGATGACCGGCACCGTGACCGCGGCGCGAACCCGGCGGATCAGCTCGAGGTCGAAGCCCTCCTTCGTGCCGTCGAGATCCATCGAGTTGAGCAGGATCTCCCCGGCGCCCAGCTCGGCGGCGCGCGCGCACCACTCGATGGCGTCGAGATCCACCGGGGTGCGACCGCCGTGCGTCGTCATGACGAAGTCGTCGGTGCGTCGGCCGGAGCCGTCGACGCGTCGGCGGACATCGGCCGACAGGACGAGGACCTGGGCGCCGAAGCGGTCCGCGATCTCGGCGATCAGTTCCGGCCGGGCGATGGCGGCCGTGTTGACCCCCACCTTGTCCGCCCCGGCGCGGAGCAGGCGGTCGACGTCGTCGACGCTGCGCACTCCCCCGCCGACGGTGAGGGGGATGAAGACCTGCTCCGCGGTCCGCCGGACCACGTCGTACGTCGTCTCGCGGTTCCCCGAGCTCGCCGTGACGTCGAGGAAGGTCAGCTCGTCGACCCCTTGGGCGTCGTAGAGCGTGGCGAGCTCGACCGGGTCGCCGGCATCGCGCAGGTCGGCGAAGTTGACGCCCTTGACGACACGGCCGGCGTCGACGTCGAGGCAGGCGATGACGCGGGTGGCGACGGAGGTTCGGACGGGCACGGGCCAAGCGTAGTTCGCGGGTAGGGTCGCGCTCATGTGGGACCAGATCACGGGACCGGCGGATCCGCTCCACGTGGAGGCCGTGGTCGAGCTCGTCCTCGATGTCCTGCCTCGCTGCGGGGACATCGCGGTCGTCGCCGTCGACGGCCGGAGCGGCGCGGGGAAGACCACCCTCGCGCGCGGTGTGGCCGCGGAGCTGGCCAGCTTCGGGACCGTCGAGGTGGTCCACATGGACCAGCTGTATCCCGGGTGGGAGGGCCTCGCGGAGTCGTCGGAGATCCTCGCCACGCGCATCCTCGAGCCGCTCGCGCGGGCGAGCCCAGCGGCATACCCCCGCTGGGACTGGGACGAGGACCGCAGGGACGGGACGGTGAGCGTCCGACCAGCCGACTTCCTCGTCGTCGAGGGCTGCGGCTCGAGCATTGGGCCGGCGCGGCCGTTCGCCGCCGTCACCGTCTTCATGGAGGCCGACCGCGAGCTCAGGAGACAGCGCGGGCTGGCCCGCGACGGCGAGGCGTACCGGCCCCACTGGCAGCGCTGGGCGGCCCAGGAGGACGCCGTCTTCGCGGCGGACGACACCAAGGCTCGAGCCGACCTGGTCATCGACACGAGCGCCGGAGGTCTCCCGCCGCCAGCGTGGAGCCCACCGACGTGACGGCCGAGATAGCGGCTGCGCGGGCCCTCAAGCCGCTCCCACCCGCGTGGCTCATGGCGGTGGCCCTCGTCGCCGTCGCAGCCAACCTGCGCACGGCGATCACGAGCGTGCCGCCCCTGCTCGACGCGATCGCCGCCGACCTGGGCCTGAGCCACGCCGCGGCCGGAGCCCTGACCACGCTGCCCGTGCTCTGCATGGGGTTGTTCGCCCCCCTCGCCTCCGCGATCGCGCACCGCCTCGGCGCGGTCGCTGCGGTGCTCGCCGCCCTCGGGTGCGCGCTCGCCGGCACGCTGAGCCGATGGTTCGGCGACGACGTCGTCACCCTCTACCTCGGCACCTTCGTCGCAGGGGTCGGCATCGCCGTCGCCGGCACCCTGCTCCCCCGGCTCGTCAAGACGTTCTTCCCACCGCACCGAGCGGGCCTCGTCACGGGCCTCTACATGTTCGCCATGATGGGCGGGGCCGCCCTCGCGTCCGGGCTCTCGGCTCCGCTGGCCGACCGGTTCGGGTCATGGCAGGCCTCGCTCGCGTCGTGGTCGGTCATCGTGTTCGTCGGCCTCGTCGCGTGGGCCCCCTTCACCGTCCGCGCCAACCCGCACCACACGCCGGGCGAGGAAGGGCGCGGCGGACTCCCGTGGCGCCACTCGACCGCGTGGGTCGTCGCCGCCTACCTCGCCCTGCAGTCCTGGTGCTTCTACTCCGCGGTGACCTGGCTGCCCCCGACCTACGTCGAGCTCGGCTGGGACCGGTCGTCGGCGGGCTACCTCGGCGCGGCCTTCAGCGGCGCGCAGGTCGTGTCCGGGCTCCTCGGCCCCCTGCTCAGCGACCGGACGCACGACCTGCGCCGACTGCTCCTTCCGGCCGCCGTCCTGGCCGTGGCCGGCTGCCTCGCGATCTGGCTCGCCCCCCAGAGCGCCCCCTGGCTCTGGGCCGTCGTGCTCGGCCTCGGCCAGGGGGCCGCCTTCTCCGTGGCCCTCGTCCTCCTCGTCCGTTACGCCGGCACCCCCGAGGCGAGCGGTCGCCTCACCGGCATGGCCTTCCTCATCTCCTACGGCGTCGCCTCCGTCGGTCCCCTGGCGATGGGCCTGGTGCGGGACGTGACGGGAGGCCTCTCGCCGGTGTGGGTCGTGCTCGCGGGGCTCACCCTTGCGCAGGCGCTCGTCGTGGTCCGCATGCGCCCTGACCTGCGACGCGTCGACTGACCCGGCCGGGGGTTCAGGCCCCGGGGTCGGCGGGCTCGGGGTCGGCGGGCTCGGGGTCGGCGGTACGGGGCGGTCGCTCAGCCCCAGTAGTCGTCCCGCACGTCCGCCGCGAGGTCCTCCTCCTGCGCCGTCCGCTCGGTGACCGTGAACTGCCCACGGTAGAAGAGCATCGGACGCCCGCGCCCGGTGTCGTCGAGCCCGAGGACCCGACCGATGACGACGTCGTGGTCGCCCGCGACGTGCACCTGCTCCACGGCGCAGTGGATCCGCATCAGCGCATCGGTCAGACTCGGCCCGCCGTCCTCCGAGGGATACCAGTCGAGCCCGTCGAACCGACGTCCGAGCGGCGACCCGAACCGCTCCACGATGTCCAGCTGCAGGTGGTGCAGGACGTTGACCGTGAACCGGCCCGTGTCGCGCATGTGCGGCCACGAGCGCCCCCGGTGGTCAGCGCAGAAGAGGACGAGCGGCGGGTCGAGCGAGACGGAGGCGAAGGACTGGCAGGCGAAGCCGACCGGATCCCCGTCGAGCGTCGTGCCGGTCACCACCGTGACGCCCGTCGCGAAGTGGCCGAGCGCATGGCGCATCTCGTCGGGGGTCGGCTGCCCGCCCACTCCGGGCGTCACTCCGGTCGCCCTTCCGCGCCCTCGCCGAAGGCCTCGACGAGCGCGGCCAGCCGGGAGGCCTCGTGGTCGGCCATCTCCCCGTCGGCCTTCTGGATCGCCATCACGGCCAGCGTGTCGCCGTCCAGCAGGTCGAGGCTCACCCAGGGTTCGCCACCCCCGAACTGGATGCCGACCACCTCCGGCCACTCGAGCGTCCGAGTGAGCAGCAGGTTGCGAATCGTCAGCCCGCTGCGGCTCGGCACCGCGACGATCGAGGCGTAGCGCCAGGCCAGCGCGGCGATGACCACGCCGACGCCGAAGAGCATGAGCCGGTCAGCGGGGCCCCAGCGACCGTCCTGGTCCGGCATGATCACCGCGATCGTGCCGAAGATGAGCAACGAGGTCCAGACGACGGCGAGGGCAACCACTCGACCCCGTCGAGGCCGGAACGGCGCGAAGGGGTCAGCGGAACCTGGGTCGGGCGGGCCGCTCACAGTCGGCAGGCTGCGATGTCGGTGACGAGGATGGCCCGCGCGCCGAGGTCGTAGAGCTCGTCCATCAGCCGGTTGCGCCCGACTCGCGGGACCATGGCCCGCACCGCCACCCACGCGTCGTCCTGGAGCGGCGACACGGTGGGGGACTCGAGACCCGGGGTCAGCTCGGTCGCCTGGGCGACGAGCTCCTTGGGGCAGTCGTAGTCGAGCATGACGTAGGTCCGAGCGGTGATGACGCCGGTCAGTCGGCGCTGGAGGACGGCGGTCGCCGCCTGCTCTCCGGGTCGGTCGCCCCGGATGAGGACCGCCTCGGACCTGAGGATCGGCTCCCCGAAGACCTCCAGGCCCTGCTGGCGCAGCGTCGTGCCGGTCTCGACGACGTCCGCGATGACGTCGGCGACCCCGAGCGTGATGGCCGTCTCGACGGCGCCGTCGAGACGGACCACGTCGGCCCTGACGCCGCGTCTCTCGAGGTCCGCGCGGACGAGCCCGGGGTAGGACGTCGCGACCCGCTGCGCGTCGATCTGGTCGACCGTGGTGACCTTGCCCGGCCGGGCGGCATAGCGGAAGGTCGAGGCACCGAACCCGAGCGCCATCACCTCGACCGCGCTCGACCCCGAGTCGAGGAGCAGGTCACGACCCGTGACGCCGGCATCGACGGTGCCGGAGCCGACGTAGACGGCGATGTCACGGGGGCGGAGGTAGAAGAACTCGACGTCGTTGTCCGGATCGGCGACGACGAGCTCCTTGGCGTCCCGACGGGTGCGATAGCCGGCCTCGCGCAGCATCTCGACGGTCGACTCGGAGAGGGAGCCCTTGTTGGGCACGGCGATACGGAGCATGGCGGGGGTCCTCGGGCGTCGGGGGTGGTGCGGTGCTGTGCGGTGCGAGATCTCGTGGGTCAGAGATGGGCGTAGACGTCGTCGAGCGTGATGCCCTTGGCCAGCATGAGCACCTGGAGGTGGTAGAGCAGCTGGCTGATCTCCTCGGCGGCCTCTGCCGTGGACTGGTACTCGGCGGCCATCCAGACCTCGGCAGCCTCCTCGACGATCTTCTTGCCGATGGCGTGGACGCCCGCGTCGAGTGCGGCCACCGTCCCGGAGCCCTCCGGTCTGGTCATCGCCTTCTCGGCGAGCTCGGCGTACAGCTGCTCAAAGCTCTTCACGGTCTAGAGCGTACTTTCCGTATGCCGCTGGGCTGGCCGGCGCCCATTCCCTGACCAGGGCGCGCGGCTCGCTCCCCGGGCGAGCACCCGCTCCGGACCCTTCCGGAGGTCCCGGCTCCGCTCACGAGCCGGAGCGGGATGCTCGCTCGGCTCCGCGCAGGGCGACGACGGTCGCCACGGCAGCGGTCGCCGCCTCATGGCCCTTGTCCTCGCTCGAACCGGGCAGCCCGGCGCGGTCGATGGCCTGCTCCTCGGTGTCGCAGGTGAGGACCCCGAACCCGATCGGCGTGCTGGTGCGGAGCGAGACCTCGGTGATCCCGGTGGTCGCCGCCTGACAGACGTACTCGAAGTGTGGCGTACCGCCGCGGATGACGACGCCGAGCGCGACGAGGGCGTCGTAGCGGGGCGCCAGCGCGGCGCAGGCGACCGAGAGCTCGAACGTGCCGGGGACACGGACCTCGTGCACGTCGGTGACACCGGCCGCCGAGAGTCCGCGACGGGCTCCGTCGAGGAGCCCGCTCATGACGTCTTCGTGCCAGCTCGCGGCGATCACGGCCACGGCGAGGCCGCGCCCGTCGACGGCGAGGCTGGGTGCTCCGTCCTTCATGTGAGCTCTCCTTCAGGCAGATTCGGTCTTGGCTTGGATGACGGCCGGCAGGTCATGTCCGAGGCGCTCCCGCTTGGTGACGAGGTAGCGCTCGTTCTCGGCGGCGACCTCGGTGTGCAACCGCTCGACCGCGACCACGTCGACCTCGAAGTGACGGAGCGCGGCGACCTTGGTGGGGTTGTTCGTCAGGAGGACGACTCGGGTCGCCCCGAGGTCGTGGAGGACGGCGGCGCCTGCGGCGTACTCGCGCGCGTCGACGGGCAGGCCGAGCGCCGTCTGGGCGTCCACGGTGTCGGCCCCGCGGTCCTGCTCGGCGTAGGCGCGCAGCTTGTCGACGAGCCCGACCCCGCGTCCCTCGTGGCCGCCGAGGTAGACGACGACGCCGCCCTCCCGGCCGACCCGCGCCAGCGAGGCCTGCAGCTGCGGCCCGCAGTCACATCTCAGCGAACCGAAGGCGTCCCCGGTGAGGCACTCGGAGTGGAGGCGGACGAGCACCGGGGCCGCCGAGCGCGCGCCGTGCAGGCCGCGGGGGCTGACGAGTGCGACGTGCTCCTCGCCCGTGAGCGTGTCGCGGTAGCCGTGGGCGGTGAAGGAGCCGTGCCGGGTGGGGATCACGGTCGTGGCGAGGCGCTCCACCCGGTCGTGCTGCTGGCGCCAGGCGATGAGCCGCTCGATGGTGATCACGGGCAGGCCCTCCTCCCGCCCGAGCCGGACCACGGCGTCATAGCGCATCATCCGGCCGTCGTCGTGGACGAGCTCGCCGATGACGCCCACGGGAGGAAGCCCGGCCAGACGGGTCAGGTCAACGGCCGCCTCGGTGTGGCCCGGACGGGTGAGCACTCCTCCGGCGCGGGCCCGGAGCGGCAGGACGTGGCCGGGCCGGATCAGGTCGGTCGGGGCCGAGGCGGGGTCGGCCAGGACGCGCACGGTCCGGGTGCGGTCCGCCGCGCTGATGCCGGTGGTGACTCCCGTGGCGGCGTCAACCGACACCGTGTAGGCGGTCCGCAGGGGATCTCGGTTGTCCGCCACCATGAGCGGCAGCTCCAGCCGGTCCGCGACCGCGTCCGGCATGGGCGCGCAGAGGTAGCCCGACGAGTGGCGGATGGTCCACGCCATCCACTCCTCGGTCGCGGTGTGCGCAGCAAGGACGAGGTCACCCTCGTTCTCGCGGTCCTGTGAGTCGAGAACGAGCACCGGACCCCCCGCGCGCAGGGCGTCGAGGGCCTCCTCGATGGTCGACAGGTCGCTCATGACTCCTCCTTGCTCAGCGCGCCGTGCCGGAGCAGGCTCTCGACGTACTTGGCCAGCACGTCGACCTCGAGGTTGACGGGATCGCCGACTCCCTTGTGCCCCAGGGTCGTGGCTCCCAGCGTGGTCGGGATGAGCGAGACGCTGAAAGTGGCGCCGTCGACGGCGGTCACGGTGAGGGACACGCCGTCGACCGTGATCGAGCCCTTCTCCACGACGTAGCGGACAAGCTGACCCGGAAGGCTGAAGGTGACCACCTCCCACCGGTCTCCGGGCACCCGTTCGACGATGGTGGCCGTGCCGTCGACATGCCCTTGGACGACGTGCCCACCGAAGCGACCTGACGCAGCCATGGCTCGCTCGAGGTTGACCGGGTCTCCCGGGCGCAGTGCACCCAGGCTCGACCGCCGCAGGGTCTCCGCCATGACGTCGACGCTGAATCCGCCGGCGTCGTGGCTCGTCACGGTGAGACACACGCCGTTGACGGCGATGGAGTCCCCGTGGGCGGCGTCCGCAGCGACGAGGGGACCCTCGATGCGCAGGACGGCTGACTCCGGGGAGCTCTCGATCGTGCCCACCGTGCCGAGCTCTTCGACGATTCCCGTGAACATGTGCCTACTCCTTTCCCGTCACCACGACGCTCCGGGCCGGACGGACCGGATGCGAGGGGACGGCGTGAACTCGGACGTCGGCACCCACCTGGCTGACGTCGGTGATCTCAAGTCGTCGGATGCCGTCGATGGACCTGATCCCCAGGTCGCCCACGGCCGCCGGGCCGGCACCCAGGAGGGCCGGGGCCAGGTAGGCGTAGACGTCATCGACGAGGTCGGCCGCCCAGAAGGCGGCGGCCAACGTCGGCCCGCCCTCGAGCCAGACCTCCCGGACGCCCCTGGACCACAGGGCGGCGAGAACCGCGTGCACGTCCCGGGTGCGCAGGTGGAGGACCTCACCCGGCCCGGCGTGGACCCGCGCCGACGGCGGCACCGCACGCAGGCCGACCACGACGCGCAGGGGCTGGCTTCCCACCGGGCCCGGTGCGGCGGCCGCTCCGGGGGCCACCTCGGGCCCGGTCCGCCGATCCGTCGGGGCTACCACCGTGTCCGGGCGAACCGTGAGCCGGGGATCGTCCGCCAGCACGGTCCCGGTGCCCGCGACGATGGCGTCACGCGTGGCTCGGAGGGCGTGCACATCGGCGCGCGCGGCAGGACCGGTGATCCACTGGCTCGACCCATCCGCCGCGGCGCTGCGGCCGTCGAGCGTGGCCGCGAACTTCCACGTGACGAGGGGCCGTCCCAACGTGATCGTACGGACCCACCGATCGTTCAGCGCGGCAGCCTCATCGGCGAGGAGGCCGCCCACGATCTGCACCCCGGCGGCGCGAAGCACGTCGGCTCCCCCGCTCGCCTCCGCGTTCGGGTCCGCCTGGGCGTAGACCACGCGCGCGACGCCGGCCTCGACGAGCGCGTCGGAACACGGGCCGGTCCGACCCCGGTGCGCGCACGGCTCGAGTGAGACGTAGGCGGTGCCGCCCCGCGCCCGCTCGCCGGCCAGCGCGAGGGCGGCCGCCTCGGCATGCGGCGTGCCGGCCCCCCGGTGCCAGCCCTCGGCCACGACCTCGCCCGCTCGGTCGACGATGACGCACCCGACTCGTGGGTTGGGATCCGGCCACGGCGAGCGCTCGGCCAGGGCGATGGCCCGCAGCATTCGTGCCGCGTCGACGGGACTCTGGGGCGTCAGCTGCCCGCTGGGCACGGTCACTCCACCCGAGAACCGGCCAGCACCGGCTCGACGTCCCGGTGCTCGGTGCGCGACACCTGGACCCATTGAATGAACCCGTAGACGACGAACAGGCCGTAGAAGCTGTAGAGCACCGCAGTCGGCACGTATCCGGTGGCGAAGCCGAAGGGAACTCCGACGAGGTCGACGGCGATCCAGGCGAGCCAGAACTCGTTCCACCCGCGAGCCATCGCGAACGTCGCCACGACCGACCCGACGAAGATCCACGCGTCACACCAGAAGAACCACCACTCCGGGGTCCAGAACGGGTTCGGCGCGAGCGACCAGAGCCAGGTGAAGGCCTGGTGGACGGCCACGGTGCCGACCAGCCAGAAGCCGACCACCGCCACCCGCTCCCGCGAGGTGGCCCAGCGTGGGGTGATCGCCGCCCCGCTTCGGTCCTCGGCGTGGCTCAGCCGGCGCACCTGGGTCCAGCGCCACCAGCCGTAGGCGCTCATGAGGATGAAGAAGACCTGCCGCCCGGCCTGTCCGAAGAGCGGCACGCGCTCGTCCGCGCCGAAGAGCGCACCCAGGTAGACGAAGAAGAGCATGACGTTCGCGACGATGCCGACGGGCCAGGCCCAGACCCGACGTCGCATCCCGAACCACGCGGAGACGACGCCGATCAGCACGGCGATGAGCTCGGTCCAGTGCAGCTGGTAGATCCCGATCGGGATCGCCGCGTCGAGGACCTGCTGGAAGAGGTTCTTGGTCTCGTCTGCGAGGGCGAGTGACTGCATGGGGTGTTCGTCCTTGGAGTTCGTGGTGCTGAACGGACGAACTCCGGGGAACTCCACAGCTGGTGCCGTCGCGCCCCGCGGCCCTTTCAGGGTGCGCGAACCACACAGACACCAGTCTGTTTCGTGCTGCCTCCCATCCGGACTTTCACCGTCGGTCCCGGAGTTCCACCAGGTCAACCGGCCGCTCGTGAAGCTGATGAGCGGTCGGGTCGCGGACTATCACCGCCGGTTCGGAATTACACCGACCCCGGAGCACGTACAACCAGTATGCACCGTGAGCGCGGACGGGCCCACATCCGCTCACGTGACGGTCACCACCGGCACCCGTCCAGGAGTGCGTCGCCCGTGGCCGGGCCTCAGTGCTGATGGGCCGCCACGAGGCTCCGGAGCTGGTCGACCGCGGCGGCGGCGTCCTCCGCGCCATAGACTGCGGAGCCGGCCACGAAGACATCGGCTCCGGCCTCAGCGCACTGCTCGATCGTCGCGGCGCTCACGCCGCCGTCGACCTGGACCCAGATCTCGCCACCGTGCCGCTTGACGGCCTCACGCACCTGTCTCACCTTGGGCATCTGGTCAGCCATGAACGACTGGCCGCCGAAGCCCGGTTCGACGGTCATGACGAGGACCATGTCCAGCTCGGGAAGGAGGTCCTCGTAGGGAGCGAACGCCGTGCTCGGCTTCATCGCCATCGCCGCCCGGGCGCCGGACGCCCGCAGTCGGCGCGCCAGCTCCCGAGGGTCTCGGGCCGCCTCGATGTGGAAGGTGACCGACTGACAGCCTGCCTCGGCATACAGGGGAGCCCAGCGGTCCGGGTCCTCGATCATCAGATGGGCGTCGATCGGGATCGGGCTGACCTTGAGCAGCGCTTCGACGACCGGCAGTCCCAGGGTGAGGTTCGGCACGAAGTGGGCGTCCATGACGTCGACGTGCGCCCAGTCGGCGCCGGCGATCCGCCCGAGCTCGCGCTCGAGGTTGGCGAAGTCGGCCGAAAGGATGCTCGGGGAGATCTGCACGGAGGACAGCGTAGTTGGGGCGAGCCCGACGCCGGGCCAGGCCTGCGAGGATGCCTGCATGCTGCAGCGTGCCCTCGAGGACGACGTCCTCGTGCTCACCCTCAACCGCCCCGACAAGCGGAATGCCCTCAACCTGGAGCTGTGCCGAGCTCTCTGGGCCGCGCTCGACTCAGCTGGCACGGGAGATGGGTCGGTCCGCGCCGTGGTCATCACCGGGGCCGGCTCGACGTTCTGCGCCGGGGCGGACCTCGACGGCGTCTACGGCGACGACTTCCTCAAAGCCCACTACGGCATGCTCGGCGCGATCACGACCGTGCCGGTCCCGGTCATCGCAGCCGTCAACGGCCCGGCGATCGGGGGCGGCACCCAGCTCGCGGCCGCCTGCGACCTTCGGTTGGCCACGGCGGCGGCGCGTTTCGCCGTGCCGACCGCACGCAACGGCCTCGCCGTCGACCCCTGGACGATCCGCCGGCTGGCCCACCTCGTCGGGGGCGGCCACACCCGTGGGCTCCTGCTGGCAGCCGAGACGATGGACCTGGCCGCCGCGCTGACGAGCGGGCTCGTGCAGCGCGAAGGAGACGTCACCGACGCCATCGCCCTGGCCCACGACCTCGCCGGCCTGGCCCCCCTCTCGTTGGCCTACGCGAAGCACGTGCTCAACTCGCCCCAGCTTGCGGACGACGACCCTTCGCTCCGGGCGGAGTTCCTCGCCTGCTTCGCCAGCGAGGACGCAGCAGAGGCGGACGCCGCCAGGCGCGAACGACGCCGACCCGTCTTTCGCGGGCGGTGACGTCAGCGCTTGCGGAGCACCGCGAGGAACATCGCATCCGTGCCGTGGACCTGGGGCCACAGCTGGACGTACGGGCCGTCACCCAGCTCGGGAAGGGGCGCACCCGCCGCATCGAGGAAGAGGGGCCGGGCATCCTCCAGCTCGACGTCATCTCGCTTCCTCAGCACGTCCTGCACGACGAACCTCGTCTCGTTGAGGTGCGGACTGCAGGTCGCATAGCCGATGACTCCGCCCGGCCGGGTCGCCTCGATGCCCGACGCGAGCAGTTCGCGCTGGAGGGTCGCCAAGGCGGCCACGTCCTGCGGACGACGTCGCCACCGCGCCTCCGGCCGTCGTCGGAGGGCCCCCAGGCCGGTGCAGGGGGCGTCGATGAGGACGCGGCTGTAGACGCCCGGTGTCAGGCCACCGAGGTCCCGCCCGTCTCCGTGGCGCACCTCGACCGTCGTCCCGGCCTCGACGGCCGCTGCTGCGGCGGCCGACAGGGTCTGCTCGACCAGCCGGGCACGGTGCGCATTGACCTCGTTGGCCACGAAGGGGATCCGACGTTGAACGGCGATGGAGGCGAGCAACCCCGCCTTGCCCCCGGGGCCGGCGCACAGGTCCAGCCAGCGCTCCCCGGTGATGGCGCCGGCCCCGACCTCGGCCGTCGCGATGGCCAGGGCGAGCAGCTGCGACCCCTCGTCCTGGACCGCTGCCCGGCCCTCCCGCACCGCCGCGATCGCACCGGGGTCCCCGTCCGGCAGGACTGCTCCCACCGGGCTCGTGCTCGAGGCGACCGCACCGGAGGCCGCGAGCTCAGCCACGGTCGCCAGCCCGGGTCGCGCCACAAGGGACACCTTGGCAGCCGCGTTGTCCGCTTCGAGGAGGCGGGCCAGCTCGGGCTCCACCCCGTTCGCCGCAACGCGGCCGTGACCGATGAGAGCAGCCCGGAGGGCCTTGACGATCCACAGCGGGTGTGACGTGCGGATGGCGAGCGCCTCGGTCGGGTCGGTGACCCCCTCGGTGACGACGTCCAGCCACTCGTCAAGGCCACGCTCGCTGATCCGGCGCATCACCGCGTTGACGAAGCCGGCGGCACCCGACCCGTTGACCTGGCGTGCGAGCGCCACCGTCTCGTCGACGGCGGCGTGGCTCGGAACACGCATACCCAGGACCTGGTGGGCGCCGAGGCGGATGCTGTCGAGGACCGCAGCGTCGATCTGCTCGACCGGACGGCCGGCGGCGCGGGTTGTGATCGCGTCGTAGAGCCCAGACAACCGGGTCGCCCCGTAGACCAGCTCGGTGGCGAACGCTGCGTCCCGTCCGTGGATGCGCTTCTCGCGCAGCAGCTTGGGCAGGGCGAGGTTGGCATAGGCACCTTGGTTGATCTCGCGCATGACGGTGTAGGCCGTCAGTCGGGCGGGGTCGGTCCGTCGGGCTCGCTCAGCGGGTCGCTGGGCCGAACGGTGCTGGGCCGACCGGCCCCGGGCGGGGGGCCGCTGGCGGCCTCCACGGCGCTCGTCACTCATTCGCCGACCCGCTCTCCAGGTGCTACCCGTGCTCCCCGGGCCCAGTCGGGGGCAGGCATGGGCCGTCTCCCGTGCCCCTGGACCGACCCGAGACGAACCGGTGACGTTGCCGTGCCCACGAAGACCGCCTTCCGCGTGACGAGAAGCTCCCCCGTCGCGACGGTGGACCCGTCTGGCAACTCCCCAGGGGGGACCACGGTGACCGGGGCGACCTTGAGGCGCTCGCCACGAAACGTCGTCCAGGCTCCGGGTGCCGGGGTGCAGCCGCGGACGAGCCGGTCGATGGCGAGGGCTGGGCGGGTCCAGTCGATGTGGGCATCCTCGGTCCCGAGCTTGGGAGCAAGCGACACCCCGTCGATCGGCTGGGGTTCGGCGACGAGCTTGCCGGCCTCGATGCCGTCGAGAGTGGCGACGAGCAGCTCGGCCCCGGCCGTGGAAAGCCGGACGAGGAGCTCACCAGCCGTGTCCGTCGGCCGGATGCGCTCGGTCATGACGCCGTAGACGGGACCCGTGTCCAGTCCGCGCTCGAGGCGGAAGGTCGATGCACCCGTGACCTCGTCCCCGGCGATGATGGCGTGCTGCACCGGCGCCGCGCCCCGCCAGGCCGGCAGCAGCGAGAAGTGCAGGTTGACCCACCCCTGTGACGGCAGCTCCAGAGCCACCTGCGGGATGAGGTTGCCGTACGCGACGACGGCACAGGCATCCGGTGCGAGCCTCCTCAGGGCGTCGAGGAACTCCGGGTCGCGCAGCGAGGTCGGCACCAGGACGGGGAGGCCCAGCTCCTCGGCTCTGGCCCTGACGGGGGAGGCTTCCAGCCGCCGGCCTCGTCCGGCCACGGCGTCCGGGCGGGTGATGACGCCGACGAGCTCGTGTGGGGACGCGGCGATGGCATCGAGGCTGGGGACGGCGACCTGCGGCGTTCCGGCGAAGACGACCCTCACGTCACATCCCCAGACCGAAGGTCGCGTGCGGGCTGACCCTGACCGTGGGTGGGGGCTCGCCGAACCACTCGGCTTCTCGGATGGCGCGCATCGCGGCCTTGCGGGCTGCCGGCTCGAGACGGTCGACGAAGAGGATGCCGTCGAGATGGTCCGTCTCGTGCTGGACGGCCCTCGCGAGCAGCTCGGTGCCCTCGAGGACGACGGGCTCGCCATGCATGTTCTGACCCTTGGCGACCACCGAGAAGGCCCGACGCGTCTCCACGGTCACCCCGGGAATGCTGAGGCAGCCCTCCGGCCCCTCCTGCTCCTCGTCCGACAGTGCCAGCACGGGATTGACGAGATGCCCGACGATCCCGTCGACCCAGTACGTGAACACGCGCAGGCCGACCCCGATCTGTGGCGCGGCCAGGCCCGCCCCCGGAGCGTCGAGCATCGTGTCCTGAAGGTCCTCGACGAGCACCCGCAGCTCCTTGTCGAAGTCGACGACCTCGGCGGCGGGAGTGCGCAGCACTGGATCACCGAAGAGGCGGATGTCCTTGATCGCCACAGGCTTCAGTCCTCGGGGTCGACGGCGCCCGGATGGGCGAGGAAGGCCAAGTCTAGGCGGGCCCGTTGTCAGGCCAGACGCTCGACCTCGAGCGTGAAGTTCTGGTCGCGCAGGCGCTCGATGAGCACGTCCCCGAGCGCCGTGGCCGGCGTGAGCACCCCGGCCCGGGCCGGCAGTCGGTCGCGGTCCTGCAGGAGTGCCAGGACCGCCTCGCCGAGCATGACTGCGGTCCCGGTGTAGCCGGGGTCGTAGGGGGCGGCGACCCGGGCGAGGTAGGTGGCACCACCGGACGTCCTCGTCCGGATCTCCATCCGGAAGCGGCCGCCAGCCATCCGCTCCTCACTCGGGCCCTCCCCCGGCTTGGGCAGGACCCGGTCGAGGACGGCCCGGGTCGGACCCCAGGACAGGCCCGCGAGGCCCCCCGCGAGGCCGACTGCCATGCCACCGGCGAGGAGCGGCGCCAAGGGGCCGGAGCCGAAGTCGACGACCTCCCGGTACCGGAAGTCGCGCCCGTAGGACCAGTCCGTCAGAGTGTTCGACATCCGCACGATCCGGGTGTTGAACCCGGCCATCACGAACGGCCCGTTCCACCGACCGGTCTGCGGGTCTCGCTGCACCGGGAGCAGCTTGCGCAGGCGGCTCGGCAACCCTCGGGGCCGACGGGCTCCTCCCGACGGCTCCTCGCCCCGGCGGTGGCTCAATGCATGGGGGTCCCCGAGGACCCGTCGAGCGTCGGGGTCGTTGGCCGCCGCCATTGCCTGGTGCCGCGCCGAGTGGAAGGTGCCACCGCTGAAGCCGCCCTTGGCAGACCTCACCGCGAGCACGGTGTCGCCGAGGGTCCCGGTCCCGTCGGCGGCAGCCCGGCGAGCCAGGAGCAGCACGCCGAGGTCCGAGGGCACCGAGTCGTAGCCGCAGGCGTGCACGATCCGCGCACCTGAGGTCTGGGCCACAGAGCTGATCTCGTCGACCGACCAGCGCACGAAGAGGACCTCTCCGGTGAGGTCGGCATAGTGCGTGCCTGCCTCCGCACAGGCCCGCACCACCGCCTTCCCGTGGAGGACATACGGGCCGACGGTCGTCGCGAGAACCGTGGTCCGCCCCGCCAGCGAGCGGAGCGCGTGGGCGTCGTGAGCATCGACCTCGATGACCTCCCACGCGGAGGCGGCGTCGCCGAGATCGGTCCGCAGCGTCTCCAGGCGGTGGCGCGAGCGCCCGGCGAGTGCCACCCGCAGGCCGTCGGCCCGGCCGGCGAGATAGCGTGCGGTCAGTCGGCCGACGAAGCCGGTGGCCCCGTAGAGGACGATGTCGAGGTCGCGTGTCACCATGGCCGCCACTGTGCCATGCCGCCTCCGGGGGCGGCGGCCGGCGTCGCGCGCATCCCCGCTACCACTGGTCGAGGGGGTCGACCCGCGCTGCGACGACCTCGGGCTCCTTGCGGGCCGAGCGGAAGGCCTTGAGCGCCGCCAAGGCGTGCGTGAGCTCTCCGGTCGCGTCGAGCGGGGCCCGGACCAGGGCATGCCAGCCCGGTCGGGCCGGCTCGCTCGTCTCGTCCGCCCGACCCGTCTTGGTCGCTCGCCAGACATCGAGGGGCATCGGGCCGAGCACCTGAGCCGCAGGGGGCACATCGAGCTGGGCCAGCGCGCCCTCGACACCCTCGCGGCTGCCGACCAGCTGAGCCATGCAAACCGCGGGAGGCAGACCGAGCTCACGACGCTCGGCAAGTTCCCGAGCGGCGAGCCAACCGGGGTCCCAGCGGACCAGCGCCTCGATCGCCGGGAGGGTGACCCCCTGCGGGACCCCGGCAAGGACCACGGTGCGCCCAGGACGAACGAGGGCGGCCGCAGCCATCCATCGACGAAGGGACTCCAGCGGGGCGTCGAGGACCGGGAGGTCCAAGCTCGCCCAGGCATCGAGCAGCAGGACCGCGGAGTAGCCCCCCTCGGCAACCGGTTCCGCGCCAGGGGTGGCGATGACGATGGCCGGCTCGGGACCGACGGCGGGAAGCACCTGGCCGGCCCGCGAGGTGTGGACCGGGTGGCCGGGCAGCGACCGCCCGATCTCCTCGGCCGTCCGCACGGCGCCGGTGACTGCGGCCCGGAGGCGTCGCGCGCCGCAGGACCGGCACTCGAAGCCGGCCGGCCCGAGACCTGACCCGCACCACCGACACCGCGCCGGGCTGCCCGCCGAGCCGACGGCGACCGGGCCCTGGCACCGAGGGCATCGGACCGCGGTCCGGCACTCGCCGCAGCTGAGGGCCGGCAGATAGCCGCGCCTCGGCACCTGGAGAAGGACCGGGCCGTCATGGAGCGCGTCCTTGGCCACCCGCCAGGCCCGCGACGGAAGGTGAGCCCGCGCACCAGGACCGTCGCGCTCGTCGTCCAGACCCTCGCCAGCGATGACGACGCGCGGCTGGGCCGCTCGCGCGGCGTCGAGGTCGGCCGTCATGGCCACGAACCGTCCCGACTCAACCTCGGTCTGGACACGGAGGCTGCGCCCGAAACCCCCGGAGAGCAGCGCGGCGCCGCGTTGCTGCGCCCGGAGGGCAAGGACCACCCCGACGTGGTGGTACGGCGCACGCGGCTCCGACAGGAGGTCATCCCCGTCGTCCCACCACCCGACCAGGCCGAGGTCGCGCACCGGCGCGAAGGCAGCCGCACGGGTCCCGATCACGACCCGCACATGTCCTCGCAGCACCTTGAGCCACGACGTGTACCGCGCCTGGGGTCCCTGGTCGGCCGTCAACCGCACGTGCTGTCCCCGACCCAGTGCATGGATGAGCGCCGCGTCGAGCCGGTCGACGTCCCGGTGGTCGGGAACGACGACGACCGCGCCGCGACCGCCCGCCAGGGCGGCAGCGACCGCGGCCGCGAACGCCTCTGGCCAGTCGGCCCCAGGGGGTTGGCTCGGCAGCGCCGTCCAGGCCGCCGCCGGGCCCTGTCCCCCCGCCACCCTGCGCAGCCACGCGGAGCCGGCCGGGTAGGCCGCCAACGGCACCGTGCCCGTGTCAGCGCCGGTCTCAGAACCGGTCTCAGAACCGGTCTCAGCGCCGGCCTCAGCGCCGGTGCCGGGGTCCGGGTCAGGGTCAGCTGCCGGGAGGAGGGGCAGGTTGCGCTCTGCCGTCGCGTGTCGTTTGGGGACGGCGAGCCGCAGCACGTCGCTCAGGGTCCCCGCGTAGCGGTCGGCCACGGCTCGGCACAGGTCAAGGATCTCGGGAGTGAGGACCGGCTCGGGACTGACCACCTTGCGCAGCGGGGTCAGGCGTCCTTCGTGCTCCGCCTCCGCTCGGCGCGCGACCACGAAACCCTCGAGGTCGCGCCCGGCGAACCGCACCCGGACCCGGGCGCCCGGCACGGCATCGGCGGACTGGTCAGCCGGGACCGCGTACTCGAACACCCGGTCCAGGTGCGCCAGCGGGGTGTCGACGACGACGGCCGCGACCGGACCGAGCTCCGGTGGCAGCGCGTTCGTCACCGACGTCCGTGCGTCCGTGCCGGCTCCCACGCCGTTGCCCACACCGTTGCCCACACCGTCGCCCACGAGGGCGAACCTAGCGTCAGCCGGAGACAGCGGCCCGCAGGGCCTCGACCCGGTCGGTGCGCTCCCACGTGAAGGCATGGTCCACGCCGTCGGCCTTCGTCCGACCGAAGTGGCCGTAGGCGGCCGTCGGAGCGTAGATCGGGCGAAGCAGGTCCAGCGCGTCGACGATCGCGGCGGGGCGCAGGTCGAAGACCTGGCCGATCGCATCCTGGATCCGGTCGACGGGGACGGTCTCGGTGCCGAACGTCTCGATGTAGAGGCCGACCGGCTGCGCCTTGCCGATGGCGTAGGCCACCTGGACCTCGCACCGTGACGCAAGACCGGCGGCCACGATGTTCTTGGCGACCCAACGCATCGCGTACGCGCCGGAACGGTCGACCTTGCTCGGGTCCTTGCCGGAGAAGGCGCCGCCACCGTGGCGCGCCATCCCGCCGTAGGTGTCGACGATGATCTTGCGACCCGTGAGCCCGGCGTCGCCCATCGGCCCGCCGATCTCGAAGCGGCCGGTCGGGTTGATCAGGGCCCGGTAGGACGAGACGTCGAGGTTGCTCCCCCCGGCGTGGAGCTCCTCGAGGACAGGTGCGATGACGTGCTCCTTGATGTCCGGCTCGAGCAGGCCCTCGAGGGACACGTCAGGTGCGTGCTGGGTCGAGAGCACCACGGTGTCGAGGCGAACCGCGCGGTCGCCGTCATAGGCGATGGTCACCTGGGTCTTCCCGTCCGGCCGCAGGTAGGCGAGCTCGTTGCTCTTGCGAACCTGAGTGAGCCGCTCCGCGAGGCGGTGGGCCAGGAAGATCGGCAGCGGCATCAGCTCGGGCGTGTCATTGCACGCGTAGCCGAACATCAGACCCTGGTCGCCCGCGCCCTGCTTGTCCATCGGGTCGACGCCGCCGTGCCGGGTCTCGTGTGCGGTGTCCACGCCCTGGGCGATGTCCGGCGACTGTGCGCCGATCGAGACCGACACCCCGCAGGTGCGGCCGTCGAAGCCCTTCTGCGAGCCGTCATAGCCGACCCGCAGGATGGTCTCGCGCACGATCCGCGGAATCTCGACGTAGCCGGTGGTGGAGACCTCTCCTGCGACGTGGACGAGCCCAGTGGTGACCAGCGTCTCGACCGCGACCCGCGCCTGGGCGTCCTCCGCGAGCAGCGCGTCGAGGATGGAGTCGCTGATCTGGTCGCAGATCTTGTCCGGGTGTCCTTCAGTGACGGACTCGGACGTGAAGAGGCGTGCGGACACGAAGGCTCCTGGCTGATGGGTGGCGGTGACGGCGAGTGTAGTCCCCGGTCAGAACAGGGGTTCGACGGCGTCCAGCACCGCGTCGGCGACGTCGTCCTTCGAGGCGGGACCGACGGTGTGGACCTCGTCGCTCCCCCGCAGGAGGAGGTGGACGGTGTTGTCGTCCAGACCGAACGCCTTGTCGAAGCCGACCTCGTTGGTGACCTGCAGGTCGCTGCCCTTGCGGGCGAACTTGGCGCGCGCATGGTCGAGCACCGAACCGCTCGAGTCCCCGGTCTCGGCGGCGAAGCTGACGATGAGCGGCCTGGATGTGCCGCGGCGGGCCCGGTCCGCGACGAGCCCCCTGACGATGTCGGGATTCTCGACGAGCTCGAGGCGCAGGCCCTCACCGTCGTCGCCCTTCTTGATCTTGCTGGCCTGCATCGTGGCCGGCCGGAAGTCTGCCGGAGCGGCCGCCATCACGACGAGGTCGGCATCGGCGGCGGCCGCGGTCATGGCCTCCTGGAGCTCGAGCGTCGTGCCGACCGCGACGACCCTGACCCCGTCGGGAGCCGGCAGCGTGACGTTGGCCGCGACGAGCGTGACCTCGGCACCCCGGGCGGCCGCCGCGCGTGCGATGGCGACGCCCTGTTTGCCCGACGACCGGTTGCCCAGGTAGCGGACCGGGTCGAGCGGCTCGCGGGTGCCGCCGGCGGAGACGACGACCTTCCGACCTGACCAGAGGCCGGATGCCGCTGAGCTCGCTCCCGGGGTCACGTCACCGGCCGCGCCCTCCCGCGCCGAGGCGCCGTCGAGGGCGGGAGGAGCGTCAGGGAACGCGTCGACGATGGCGAGCACAGCGGCATACAGCACGTCTGGGTCGGGAAGGCGTCCGGCGCCGGTGTCCTTGCCGGTGAGGCGGCCCTCGGCGGGGTCGATGACGTGGACCCCACGATCGCGGAGGGTCGCGACGTTCGCCCGGGTGGCCGGGTGGTGCCACATCTCGGTGTGCATCGCGGGGGCCAGCACGACCGGGCACCGGGCCGTGAGGAGGGTGTTGGTGAGCAGGTCGTCGGCCAGGCCGTGGGCGGCCTTGGCGAGGAGGTCCGCGGTCGCGGGAGCGACGACGACGACGTCCGCCTGCTGACCGATGCGCACGTGCGGCACCTCGTGGACGTCGGTCCAGACGTCGGTGCTGACCGGTTTGCCGGAGAGCGCCGCCCAGGTCGGGGCGCCCACGAAACTGAGGGCTGCCGCGGTGGGGACCACCGTGACGTCATGTCCGCTCTCCGTGAAGAGCCGAAGGAGCGAGCAGGCCTTGTAGGCGGCGATGCCACCGCTCACGCCGAGGACGACGCGCATCGGGCGGGGCGCCTCAGGACTCGGTCGGCTCGGAGGTCAGGAGTCCCTCGTTGATCTCGCGCAGGGAGATGGACAGCGGCTTCTCGTGGACCTCGGTCTCGACGAGGGGACCGACGTAGTCGAGCAGACCCTCCTGCAGCTGCGAGTAGTACGCGTTGATCTGGCGCGCCCGCTTGGCTGCGTAGATGACGAGGGCGTACTTGGAGTCCGCGGCCCTCAGGAGGTCGTCGATCGGCGGGTTCGTGATGCCGATGGGAGCAGCCTGGGTACCGGACACAGTGATCTCGTTTCGTTGGGGTCGTTCGGGCAGTCGTGGTCGTTCAGGGACGCGGGCCGCCACGTCGAAGCGGTGTGCGACACCGA
>Ga0209347_1001873_pt1 | contig 30575 bp, 25 predicted proteins | sample AutmiccommuBRH23_FD_187382 | JGI IMG/M metagenome (GOLD analysis project Ga0209347, IMG submission 187382) | Deep subsurface microbial communities from Mt. Terri, Switzerland - Autotrophic microbial communities BRH/23 (SPAdes) (version 2) | ecosystem: Environmental > Aquatic > Deep subsurface >...
GCAAATTTTATTAAATAGTTAAAAACAAAATCCGCGTAGATCTGCGAAAGAAATCTGCGAAAATCAGCGAGAAATAAAAAATATCTGAGAAACGAGAATCAATTTCAAGGAGTGCAAAAATTTCACGCAGATGAGCGCAGATAAAAAAACGCAGATTATCGAAAATTTTATTAAATAGTTAAAAACAAAATCCGCGTAGATCTGCGAAAGAAATCTGCGTAAATCCGCGAGAAATAAAAAATCCGCGTAAATCCGCGAGAAATAAAAAACAATCACCATGCTAAAAATTGGAATAACAGGCCAGGCCGGTTTTGTCGGCACACATTTATACAACACCCTGGGATTGCATCCCGAAGAATTTGAGCGTATTGATTTTCAAAGAAGCTTTTTTGAGGATGAAAACAAATTAAATGAATTTGTCTCGCAATGCGATGTAATTGTGCACTTGGCAGCGATGAACCGCCATCATGAACCACAAGTGATTTATGACACCAACATCGGATTGGTACAAAAACTAATCAATGCTTTAACAAAAACAAACAGCAAAGCCCACGTACTTTTTTCATCCTCTACACAGGAAGAAAAAGATAATTTGTATGGTAAATCCAAAAAAGAAGGTAGGGAATTAATAGTTGACTGGGCAAAAAAATCAGGAGGGAAGTTTACGGGAATGATTATTCCCAATGTATTTGGGCCTTTCGGACATCCGAATTACAATTCAGTGGTCGCTACTTTCTGCCATAAATTATCCCACAATGAAACCCCTAAAATTGAGGTTGACGGCGAAGTAAAGTTGATTTATGTAGGAGAACTGGTGGGTGAAATTATCAATGAAATAAAATGTGCTGAAAGCAAAGAGGAGGTTTTGGTGCCGCATACGTCGGTTTCAAAAGTATCAGCCATGCTTTCCTTGCTGGAAAACTATAAAACACAATACCAGGACAAAGGTGAAATCCCCGCCATTAACAACACGTTCGAATTAAATTTGTTCAATACCTTCCGTTGTTATATGGACATTGCCAATCATTTTCCTGTAAAATTCACCCAGCATACCGATCCAAGAGGTTCGTTTGTGGAGGTAATTCGATTGGGGGTTGGCGGACAAGTGTCTTTTTCCACCACAGTTCCCGGAATCACCAGAGGGAACCATTACCACACCCGAAAAATTGAGCGCTTTGCGGTCATTAAAGGAAAAGCGTTAATTCAATTGCGTCGCATAGGAACCAGGGAAGTATTGGATTTCTATTTGGACGGCAATGAACCGGCTTATGTGGATATGCCAATTTGGTACACGCACAACATCAAAAATATAGGCGATGACATTTTATACACCAATTTCTGGATCAACGAATTTTATGACCCAAATGATGCAGATACCTATTTTGAGGAAGTATAAAATTATAACTTTCTCGCAGATAAGCGCAGATTTTAGTACTTTTAAATTGTTTAAAAAATCAACATAAATTCACGAAACAAAATCCGCGCAAATCCGCAAAAATCCGTGCAAATCATTGAGAGCCAAAATACAATCTCATTGAGAAATAAAACACAATAGCAGCAAGAAAACAACAAACCATGAAAAAACTAAAAGTCCTGACCGTAGTTGGAACCCGCCCGGAAATCATCCGGCTTTCCAGAGTGATTTTAAAATTAGACGCAACCGAAAGTATAGAACACATTTTAGTGCATACCGGTCAAAATTACGACTACGAATTAAACGAAGTATTCTTCAAAGATTTAGGCCTGAGAAAACCTGACTATTTTTTAAATGCAGCAGGAGGCAATGCCACCACAACAGCTGGCCAAATACTCATAAATATCGATCCCGTTTTGGAATCTGTAAATCCCGATGCCTTCTTGGTATTGGGCGATACCAATTCTTGTTTGTGTGCCATCGCAGCAAAAAAGAGAAAAATTCCTATTTTTCATATGGAAGCAGGAAACCGATGTTTTGACCAACGGGTACCCGAAGAAACCAACAGAAAAATAGTGGACCACATTAGTGATATCAATATGACCTATAGTGATATTGCCAGAGAATATTTGTTGCGGGAAGGTTTGCAGGCCGACAGAATCATAAAAACGGGCTCACCCATTTACGAAGTGGTGGCTGCATACAGCAAACAAATCGACGATTCAAAGGTATTGGCGACATTGGGATTACAAAAAGAAAACTATTTTGTGGTTTCTGCGCATCGGGAAGAAAACATCAATTCCAATAATTTTTTAAAGCTGGTTGAAAGTTTGAATGCCATTGCGGAAACGTATAAGTTGCCAATTATTGTTTCAACACATCCGCGTACCAGAAATAAAATCAATGAAACAGGGGTTAAATTTAATGACCTGATTCAATTAATGAAACCTTTGGGTTTTCACGACTATAATCATTTGCAAAAAAACGCAAAAGTGGTGATGTCGGATAGCGGTACCATCTCCGAAGAATCATCTATTATGAATTTTCCGGCATTAAATATACGGGAAGCCCACGAACGTCCTGAAGCCATGGAAGAGGCTTCCGTAATGATGGTGGGTTTAAATCCTGAACGCATTATGCAGGCTTTGGAAATACTGAATACACAAAAAAGGGGTGATCAAAGAACCTTGCGTCCGGTAGCCGATTATTCCATGCCAAATGTAAGCGATAAGGTAGTTCGCATTATTTTGAGTTATACCGATTATGTGAAACGTGTGGTTTGGAGTGAAATAAATTAAATTGCGATTATGAATATTCTTTTTTTGACCTTGGTTAAAATTAAATCGCTGTCTGAACGTGGAATTTATACTGATTTACTTCGTAAATTTAAAGAAGAGGGCAATGAAGTTTTTGTGGTTAGCCCTTCAGAGCGCAGAGACAAAAAAAGCACCTTTCTTTCAAAGGATGAAGGGGTGAGCATTTTAAATGTCCGCACTTTTAATTTGCAAAAAACCAATATTGTAGAAAAAGGTATTGGAACTTTAGCGATTGAATTTCAGTATTTAAATGCCATTAAAAAGCATTTTTCAACCGTTAAATTTGATTTGGTATTGTATTCAACGCCACCCATTACTTTTTCAAAAGTGATTTCTTTTGTTAAAAAACGTGACAATGCCTATGCGTATTTGTTGCTGAAAGACATTTTTCCGCAGAATGCAGTGGATATGAAAATGTTAAAAGAAGGCGGTGTTTTGCATAAAATGTTTGTTAAAAAGGAGCGCAGATTGTATGCCTTATCTGATACAATTGGTTGTATGTCTGAAGCCAACAGGAAGTATGTGATAACCCACAATCCAGCCATTGCGCCCAAAAAAGTAGAAATAAATCCCAATTCTATTTCAGCAATAACCAACATCCAAACCTTAGAAGAAAATCAAAGCATAAAAGCGAAGTACGGACTGCCATTAGATAAAAAAGTGTTTGTTTATGGCGGAAATTTGGGGAAACCACAAGGCTTAGATTTTTTGTTGGAAACCATCACGGCAACCACAAACCCGAAGGTATTTTTTTTAGTGGTAGGTTCTGGCACGGAATACAATCGAATTTTTAAGTGGTTTCAAACCAACCAACCCAAAAACGCAAAATTGCTGGCAGGTCTGCCAAAACAGGACTATGACCGACTTTTAAATGCCTGCGATGTCGGGCTGATTTTTTTGCATAAAGATTTTACAATTCCTAATTTTCCGTCACGGCTGTTGTCTTATTTGGAAATGAGAATGCCCATAATTGCAGCTACGGATGTTCATACAGATATTGGAAGCGTGATTGAAAAAAATAAATGTGGCTTTAGGGTAGAATCGGGTGATATTGAGGGCATGAAATCAGCAATTGACATAATTTGCAGTGATAATAATCAATATGATGTGATGAAAGAAAATGCCTGGAATTTACTGCAAAGGGAATATGACGTAAAATACTCCTACAATCTCATAAACGATAAATTGATAAATGTATAAAGCTTATTTCAAAAGAATATTGGATTTTAGCATAGCGCTCTTAGGCTTGCTCATCCTTAGTCCGCTGTTGTTATTTGTCATTATAGGTTTAACCATCGCCAACAACGGCAAACCCTTCTTTTTTCAGCTCCGTCCGGGTAAGGATGGCAAAATCTTCAAGATTGTGAAGTTCAAAACCATGAACGACAAAAAAGACAACAAGGGTAATTTATTGCCTGATGCAAAACGATTGACGAAAATAGGCAGTTTTGTGCGCAAAACCTCACTGGACGAGTTACCGCAACTGTTTAATGTGCTAAAAGGCGAAATGAGTTTGATAGGTCCACGGCCCTTAATGGTTGCCTATTTACCCCTTTATTCTAAAACTCAAGCCAGAAGGCACGAAGTAAAACCGGGAATCACTGGATGGGCTCAGGTAAATGGCAGAAATTCAATTTCATGGGATAAAAAATTTGACTATGATGTTTGGTATGTGGATCATTTATCTTTTTTGACAGATGTTAGAATCATATTACTTACATTCAAAAAAATTTTTAAAACCAGTAATATCGCAGCTGAAGGTCATGTTACTATGCCTCCATTCAGTGGCTCTCAAAATGAAAATATAAAAAAATGAAGAATATATTAGTTACTGGCGCCGGAGCCTTATTAGGTCAGGGTATACTTAGAATGTTACAGTTAAGTAATTTTGAAAAAAAAATATTTACAGCTGATCCAGATCCACGTTCAACAGGGCATTGGTTAGGTGATTATGCAATCACAATTCCTAAAGCAATTGATGAAAATTATATTGAAAAAATATTAGAGATTGTGCTTGAGCATAAAATTGACGCTATATTAGTAGGTACGGATGTAGAATTACCTATTTTTTCAAAACATAAAATTAATTTTTTAAAAAACTATAATTGTAGGATAATTATAAGCAGTGAAGAAGTAATTGAAATTGCCAATGATAAGTTATTGACAGCTGCATTTCTTGAAAAAAACAATTTTCCATATCCTTTTTCCGTGATGGCAAATGATAAAAGTAGTCTACTGGAAATTGAAAAAAGACTGGGGTTTCCATTGTTTGCAAAACCGTTTGATGGGGCACGTTCTTTGGGCATTAAAAAAATAGAAAACCATGAGGAATTAATGGAGATTTATGATCCAGGGAGTAATATGGTCGTTCAGCAATATCTATCGGAAACAGAAGGAGAATATACTGCTGGATGCACTGTTGTTGAAGGAAAGTGTAAAGCAATTGTTACACTCAAACGAGATTTAAGAGATGGGAATACCTATAGAGCATATATTGATGAGTATACTGCTAAATATGATGAATTTATTATTCCTATAGCAGAAAAACTTAACCCAGACGGGCCTGTTAATTTTCAATTTAGGATTTTTAATGGAAAGCCGATAATATTTGAAATTAATGGAAGATTTAGTGGTACCACTCCATTACGTCATTTTTTTGGTTTCAATGAAGTAGAAGCTTTATTGAAATATTATTTATTTAATGAAGAAATTAAAGCACCTATTTTGAAAAATGGAATTGTTTTGAGGGCTTGGTCTGATATATTTATTGAAAATATAGAATTTGCTAAACTTAAAAAAGAAGGTGTTTTAGAAAAGGCAAATGCTATATTTTATAATTTTAGTTTAAAATAAATAAATATGAAATTAGCTGTAGTTGTAGGGGCAAATGGTTTTTTAGGAAGCGCTATTGTAAAGAAATTAATAGATTTTGATATTGAAGTTTTAGCAGTTTATAATAAACGATTCGATTCTATTGATGAAAAAGCAAAATTAATCACTACTGAAGACCTTTTTGATTCTAATATAAAACCAGATTGTATTTTTTATGTAGCAGGGAATTATTCAAACTCACACGAAGAATTATTGTTAATAAATGATATCTTATATAAATATTCCTTAAAATTTAATAACTCAAAATTTATTTATGTTTCAAGCACGAATGTTTATGGAAATCATAATAGCTTAATAGCTGAAAATTCATCTTTTAATAATCCTGGAATATACGCTCAATCTAAAATTTCAGGAGAATTTATTGTAAGTTCAATGCTAAAATACTCTATAGTTCGTCTGTCCTATATTTATGGTCCTGGTATAACTAATAACTCGTTCATTCCACAAATAATTAGGAGTGCAAAGGATTTAGGCCAAATTACTTTATTTGGAAATGGAAATAGAATGCAAGACTATATTTATATTGATGATGCAGTTGAACTTTGTTTAACGAGTTCTATGGTAAAATCGAACGGTGTTTATTTAGGTGCAACAGGAAAATCAATATCAAATAAAGAAGTTGCGGAGGAAGTTGCTAAATTTATCTCATGTACAGTTTTATTTAGAGGGGAAGATTTTGGAGATTCTTTTTATTTTAATCCTCAAAAGACACATGCTGAACTTAATTGGGTTCCTAAGATATCAATTGCAGAAGGGATAAAAAAAATGTTGATATGAAAATATTAATTTTTGGGGATGTACATGGTAATTTACCAGCACTAGAGATGATGTTTTTACAAGAAAAAAACAACTTTGACTTTTTTATTTGCCATGGTGACATAGTTAATTATGGACCCTGGAGTAATGACTGCCTAAATTTATTATCAATTTATAATAACGGAACTTTACTTTTGGGGAACCATGAAGAAAATTATATTTCAGGAGTTTACGCTGGCACACATCCAATTGCAAAAGCTTTTTTTGAATATTGTTATCCAAAATTTGACAAAACATTAATACCTGTCATCAATGCCTTTCAAAAAAAAATACAGGTAGAAACTTTTGTTATTCAGCACACACTAAATAATCAATATATTTTTGCTGATTCAGATATTTCTGATATAAATATTAGTACCAATTATATATTTGGCCATTCACATCAACAATTTGAAAGATCAAAGAATAATTTCAAACTTTATAATACTGGTAGTATTGGGCAAAATAGGGCTTTGATAAATTTATCTTGCTATTTAAAATTAGACACCGAAAAAAAAACAGTAGAATTAAAAAACTTTGTTCATGATATTGATAAGGTAATAAATCAAATGGAATTTGAAAAATATCCTCAAATTTGTATTGATTATTACAAATCAAAAAAAAGAGTTTAAGTTATAATATTGAAAAAACAATTCTATTTATTATTCGCCATAATTGGATCTTATGTATTGGAAGATTTTGTGCACATTTCCCCAAATGCGGCCATTGCAGGCGGCGTAAAAATTGGAGAAGGCACGCATATAGGCATTGGCGCCTGTGTAACTACGGGCATCACCATTGGCAAATGGGCAACTGTTGGCGCGTTGAAAGCCCACTAACCCCCGAAGGGGGAATTAAAGAAGTAAAAAGTTAGATATTAGATATTAAAAGTCTGAAGACCGTAGACTGAAGTCAAATGTTAAAGCGAAAACAAATTTCGTCATTGTGGGACAGAGCGTTAAAAAAAATGTTCAGTGAACATTTTTAGCGAATGAGCCAGCTGGCGCGGTGGCAAAAAATAGGCTAATTTTACAGAAAAAGATCATCAGACTAGCATTTTTTGTTTCTTTTTTGGGCGATGCAAAAAAGAAAAAAGAGTGCAATGATTCTTAATTTAGATAAAGAATAATTAATTTCATACTGTTATAATTATTAAGGTTTAAATGCCAAAAAGACTCTTCGACATCATCTTCTCCATAACTGGACTTTTTTTATTGGGCTGGCTCATCATTTTATGCTGGCTCTTAGCCTCCATAGATACCAAATCCAACGGACTTTTCATCCAAAAACGCATCGGCCAGTTCGGCAAACCTTTTAACATCTTCAAGTTAAAATCCATGCGAAGCCATGGAACCATAAAAACAATTTCTTCCTTTGGAAATTTCCTCCGTAAAACCAAAATAGACGAATTACCGCAACTGTTCAATGTCCTCATCGGCAATATGAGCATCGTAGGTCCGCGCCCCGATGTACCGGGCTATTACGACCAACTGCAAGGTGAAGACCGCAAAATTCTTGAATTAAAACCCGGACTTACCAGTTTGGCCACTTTAAAATACGCCAACGAAGAAACCTTATTGGCGCAGCAGCAAAATCCTTTGCACTACAACGACACCATCCTCTTCCCTGATAAAGTAACATTAAACTTAGATTATTACCACAACCACAGCTTTTTTGGAGATCTCAAAATTATTTGGAAAACTGCAATGTCCCTGCTCAGTAAAGCCCCTTAAAACCCCCGTCATTGCGAGAAAGCTTACTTTGGCGAAGCCGAAGAAAGCTGACGCGGCAACCTGTCCAGAACTAACGAAATCTTCTAAGAAACCTATTGTGAACTAACGAAATGCCACTAAGAAACCTGTTGTCAACTACCGCAATGCCGCAAAGAAACCTATCGATCATTTAGCACTTACCCATTGAAATACTTTAAGCCTACCTCAGGCAGGTAAACTTTCAACTTTCTCTTTAAAAACTATCCTTTAAAAAAATTGTCCAATGCCACTTTAATATTGGTGCGGTCGCTATCATCAAGGTTGGAACCAGAAGGCAGACAGAGTCCGTTTTGGAAAAGCGATTCACTTATGGTATCGCCATAATATGGGTTGTTTGCAAAAACAGGCTGCAGGTGCATGGGTTTCCATAAAGGGCGGCTTTCAATGTTTGCTGCATCCAAAGCCAGACGCAGGTCTTCACGTGTTTTACCACCAGTTTGTTCGGGGTGTACCAAGATGGCAGATAGCCAGTGGTTTGAAAAATAATCGCTATCGGGTTCGGTAAAAACGGTTACACCTTTGATGTCTTTGAAATAATTCATATAAAAATGGTGCATGGCCCTGCGCAAGGCAACATGGTCGTCTAAGACTTCCATTTGTCCGCGGCCAATACCCGCCACGATATTGCTCATTCTGTAATTGTAGCCAACTTCACTGTGCTGATAGTGTGGCGCGTTGTCTCGGGATTGTGTGGCGAAGAAAACAGCTTTGTCCTTTATTTCTTTGGTTTTGGCCACCAATGCCCCGCCACCTGAAGTGGTGATGATTTTATTGCCGTTAAATGAAAGTATGCCGATGTCGCCTAAAGTGCCACATTTTTGATTTTTATAGGTACTCCCAAGTGCTTCAGCACTGTCTTCAATCACCGGAATCTGATATTTGCCGGCAACCGCAAAAATGGCTGCTGCATTGAAGGGCATTCCGTATAAGTGCACCGCTATGATGGCTTTGGGTTTTTTTCCTTTTGCAATTCGGTCCACAATCGCTTCTTCCAATGCTTTTGGGCACAGGTTCCATGTGTTTTCTTCACTGTCGATAAAGACCGGTGTGGCGCCCTGATATTTTATGGGGTTGGCAGAGGCAGAGAAGGTCATGCTTTGGCAAATTACCTCATCGCCTGCTTTTACGCCGAGCAGTATAAGTCCTAAATGAATGGCGGCTGTTCCCGAGCTTAAGGCTCCGACAAAAACATTGTTGTTTAAATACGTTTCAAGATCCAATTCGAAACCATTGACATTGGGGCCTAAAGGTGCTACCCAGTTGGTATCGAAGGCTTCTTTTACATAGTTTTGTTCTGTTCCGCCCATGTGGGGAGATGACAGCCATATTTTTTTGTTCATTGTTTTTTTTTTTAGTAGGGCGTAAAATTACGGTTATTTTTTGTTAGTGGTTGTGTGTGTGTGAAGATTTTGAAAAAAAACTGTGGGAATTTCTGGCTTAGTGGCGTTATGGTATTTCGGGGCAAGTTGCTTTGATGATTTCGTTAGTTCTTGGCAGGTTGCCACGTCGGATTGCTGAGGCTTTGCCTCAGTAATCCATCTCGCAATGACTCGGTTTTATTGGGCTTTTCAGTATCGCTATGTTGATAAAAAAATAGTTCTCCTTTTTGGGGAGAACTATTTTTATGAATTTCATTGCCTTTATTTAACTTTATAAAGGACTTGTATGCTTCCTAAGAAACATTTAATAAATTAGATTTAAATAACACATCTTCAACGATATTTTTCTTAAAACCATAATAGTCACAATATTCTGCTATTGTTACTTTTTGGTGTTTTTCCTTTTTTAAAAGTGTTTTGATGCTTTTAATTTCCTTTCGGGCATAGCTTTCACTTTTACCGGTAATTTTCATAATGTCATGTGTGTAAATAACTAATCTAATGATACTCATAGGCGAATTTTTGGATTTATTGGTTGATACTATTAAGACTTCAAATTTAATAAGGATTTATTGAAAAAAAGGGTAAATTTATTTTTTTTATTAACAATGAAAAGTTTATTTTTTCAACTATTGTCTATGCTATCAGTACATGTAGCTGAATTATTATAGTTATTCTGTAATTTTTAATCAATTTAACATAAAAGTACAGTCAAATTACAGTTCCAATAATTTTTCATTATTTTTTTTTGGCAATTCCTTGAAAACCGGTTTGTTAATAAATAAACTGTTGTCTTGTCCTGAAATAGCCATACACATTCTAGTTGTGGTTATCTAACGCCATATAATGCCCATTAACAATCAGCGAACTTAAAGAAAAGGCGGGAGAATAATCATAAAAAATTTAACTATGATAGAGCAGCTGTATATTGTATTTAGGATTAAAAAATATAATTGTATAACTATAACAGGATTTATTTAATAACCTGTATCGTTATTTTAGGACGAGTCAATTACTATTAAGCTGAAAATTTCAAATTTTCGGCGTTATAATCGCCGATTTATGGATGCTGATTTTTGGCAATTTTTAGCCCGATTGTTACCCTCATTATAACACTATGTATGGACTATCTATGGAGTATCTATGGAGTATCTATGGGGTATCCCCCTTTTTACCCATCTGCAGCCCCTTATTTTACTGGGGTTTTTGGATATCCTAACAGGTCGTTTTTGACAATTTGGTCTATTTTGGCATAGTTGCACAAGTACCTATATTTAGCTCTCTTCACTTTTAGCATAAAAAGGCTATTTCGGTAAAAAACGGTCAAAACGGTATTTTGTGATCTATTCCGTATAAAATGCTTGTTTTGATTAAAACGGTCATTTGTATCATTTTCAGCACTTTATGCATAAAACAACTAAATATTTCCATAACGGTCAGAACGGTACCTATTCCTTGCAGCACTTATTAAATGCCCCTACATTTGATTCATATTAACATTTAAAATCCATATATAATGGGAAAATTAAAGAGCTTCGTTAAACTCGAAGGTACGTTAGATGGCTTGACGTTTTATAAAAGCCAAGATGGTTACATGGTGCGGACCAAAGGGGGCATCAGCAAAAGCAGGATGCTGAAAGATCCCGCTTTTAAACGGACCCGGGAGAATTTTCGGCAGTTTGGGATGAACGCGAAGGCAGGCGCGCTGCTTCGCGAATCTGTTGGACCGATGCTTGCCAAAGCAAAAGACGCTAAACTTGCCAGCCGTATGTTGAAATTGATGAATGAGATCATCAATTTTGACAGCACCTCGGTTCGTGGTCACCGGTCGGTTTATTTGGGACTGGAAACTGCGGCAGGAAAACAATTGCTAAAAGGCCTGGACTTTAACGGCAGGGCTCATTTGCAATCGGTTTTAAATGCCAATTTTTCGGTGGACACAACTACCGGGGTGCTTGTAATTCCAGATTTCGTCGCGCAGGAGCAATTGGGTGCCACAGAGAGTGCCACCCATGTGAGTTTTCGGACGGCGTTTGTGAATCTGAATTTTGATACAGGTTTGTACAACTCCAGTTACAGTCCGGTGGTCATGTTGCCCATTGGTTTAAGCATTTCAACGGTAACCCTAACACCTGACCAAGTACCTGCCGGTGACGGGATTCAAATGCATTTGTTGCTGATTGAGTTTTACCAGGAAATGAATGGGGTGCATTATCCGTTGCTTAACGGGGCGCACAATGTTTTGAATTTGGTGGAGCTGGTTTAACAAAATTTAGATTTGATCCATGTGACAAAAACCCGCTTTAAGTGGGTTTTTTGGGGTTTAATGCCTTCAGGAATCGTCATTGTTTTGAGATTGTCTCCCATCCGGCTCCAACCTCGACAACAACGACCGCAGCAGAATTAAACAGGCATTAGACAATTTTTTTTAGCCCCCTAACCCCTGATGGTGGAATAAAAAAGTTAAAAGTTAAAAGTTAAAAATTTACGTCTATACATAATTTAAACCCAAATCAAAGAAGCCCGTCCTATGATGTTTTTCGTTGTGAAATATTGAAATTTTTAGCGTTGGCTGACGGAACAACCCAAAGAGCCGACTTAAAAAGCCAATATTTTAACGATATATCTCGGCGGTTTGGGTGCTGGGGTTAAAAAAATTCAACTTATTTTACAGAAAAAGATCATCAGACTAGACTTTTTTGTTTTCTCACCATATTTATTGTTTATTTGGAGTTCGTGAATCTCCTAAAGTCGATTTCTTTTTTGGGCGATGCAAAAAAGTAAAAAACACGTCATTGCGGGACAGAGCGTTAAGAAAATGTTCAGTGAACATTTTTAGCGATAGGGCCAGCCGGCTTTTAAAAGTTAAAAGTTAAAAGTTAAAAATGTACGTCCATACATAATTTAAACCCAAATCAAAGAAGCCCGTCCTATGATGTTTTTCGTTAGGACAGAGCGTTTAGAAAATGTTCAGTGAACATTTTTAGCGATAGGGCCAGCCGGCGCGTTGAAAGCCCCCTAGCCCCCGAAGGGGGAATTATTATTGGAACGGATAAACACTAAAGTTGAAAAGAAAACAAATTTCGTCATTGCGATGGAGCAACGGATTGAAAAGAAGTGGCGACTGCGGCAACCTGTCGTGAACTAACGAAATCATCCAAGCAACCTGTTGTGAACTACCAAAATGCCCCTTAAAACCCCCGTCATTGCGAGAAAGCTTACTTTGGCGAAGCCGAAGAAAGCTGCCGTGGCAACCTGTTGTGAACTAACGTAATCACCTAAGCAACCTGTCTGGAACTACCAAAATCCCATAAGCACCCCCATCACCCCATCAACATATCAACCCATCAACATATCAACATATTAACATCTCAACCCATCAACATATCAACATATTAACATATCAACATATCAACATATCAACCCATCAACATATCAACGCATCTACACATCAACCCCCAACAAACCAACAGATCAACAATTTGCAATAAAAATAAAATAAACGGTATGAATTAATTAATTGTCTGTCTTAAAATGGATTGACATATTAAAAAATCTCTTATATTTGCACAATAAAATTTAAAAAACCTAACTCCAACAAAAATATTACACTCCTTTAATAAATTGCATTCACCCAAGAAAGTGATGAATTAAAACAAAAGAAAAAGAATTGTAAAGGCATAATAGTAGATATTAAAAATCTTTAATTTAAGGATTTTTGATTGTCGAGGGAGGTTGAAATAGTGAGTTATGTTAAGAAAAATTCGAAAGCAGTTTTTTATCAGAAGCGCTCCCAGTTGGTTGGTTTTGGCAATAGACTTGTATTGGGTGGTAAATAATTTTTTGTTTGCCCACTTAATACGATTTAATTTCAACTATGCAATGGACGGGTCGGTGCTAAAATTACAACTTCCGGTTGTAATTGCTATTACCGTATTTTCTTTCTTAATCACGGGTTCTTATAGAGGAATCATTCGCCATACCGGAACCAGGGATTCCATAAAAGTAATTTCGTCCAGTTTATTAATCTTGGTTTTCTTAATTGCTGCAGTGTTTTTGAATAATTATTTAAATTGGAGTTCAAGTCTAAGTTTCCCTTTGTCCATAATTATTATCCATTTTTTGTTGAACACCATAGTGTTAATCGGACTTAGATTTTTGTTTAAGATTTTTTACGACATTTTGTTTTCCAGTTTTAAAGCCGGGCCAAGGGTATTGATTTATGGCGCAGGGGAAGCAGGATTGTTGACCTATACGATTTTCAAAAATGACAAGGCGAACAATGCGCAAATTTGCGGATTTATAGATGATGATGTGCGCAAGCACAGCAAGCGAATCAATGGATTAAAAGTGTACAATCCAATAGACATTACGCAGGAATTCATTGCCAAAAACAAGATCACCAGAATTATCATCGCCATGCAGTACATAAAACAGGCAAGGCTTATTGAAATAGTGGCCCAATTGGCAACACTTTCTGTAAAGGTAAAAATTGTTCCGCCTACAAGAACATGGATCGATCGTCCCATGTTAAAAGCGGCCCAAATTAAAACGATTAACATCGAAGATTTATTGGGCAGGTCGGTGATTGAACTGGACAATGCCGAGTTGCAAAATGAATTCAATAACAAAGTGGTGTTAATTACGGGAGCTGCCGGTTCCATTGGCAGTGAAATATGCAGGCAACTTGCCAATTTTAATTGCAAACATCTCATATTGGTCGATCAGGCCGAATCTGATTTGTACAACCTGCAACAATATTTCAACTATAAAAAACTCAAAAACATTACTTGCATTGTGGCCGACGTGAGAAATGAAAAACGGATGGATTCCATTTTTGAAAAATTCAAGCCCCAAATGGTGTTTCATGCCGCTGCATACAAACACGTGCCATTTATGGAGGAGCATCCATACGAAGCGGTGCTGGTGAATGTATTTGGAACCAAAACGATTGCCGATTTGGTGTTAAAACACCAGGTCAAAAAGTTTGTGATGGTGTCTACCGATAAAGCGGTAAATCCAACCAATGTGATGGGTGCCACCAAACGCATTGCCGAAATGTACATCACCAGTTTACAAAACAAAGGAACTTCCAAATTTATCACCACCCGTTTCGGAAACGTATTGGGATCAAGCGGTTCAGTGATTCCTTTGTTTAAAACCCAAATTAAAAACGGAGGCCCAATTACCTTAACGCATAAAGACATCACACGCTATTTTATGACCATCCCCGAAGCCTGCCAATTGGTGTTGGAAGCAGGTAAAATGGGTGACGGAGGTGAAATATTTGTGTTTGATATGGGTACACCCATAAAAATTTACGACCTTGCGCTTAATATGATCCAATTGTCGAACCTGAAATATCCGGAGGACATCAATATAGAAATAACAGGGCTACGGCCGGGAGAGAAAATTTACGAAGAATTGCTGGGCGATGGGGAGAATAGCATCCCAACACACCACAGCAAAATTATGATTGCCAAGGTGAAGGAGTTGGATGTTGAAGAAATTCAGCAAAAAATAAATGAATTGTGCGATTCAAACAGGGAATTGAATTTTGAACAAACCGTCTCAAAAATGAAAGAAATTGTGCCGGAGTTCATTTCAAACAATTCAGTGTACGAAAAATTTGACCATATAGAAATAGATAAAAATTAAAACAGAAGAATGGAAAAAAGGTTAAAATTAGCAGCCGTTATAATGCTTATGGTAAGTTTGGGGTCTTGCGTCTCCAATAAAGAGATTGTGTATTTGCAGGATGCGGAAGGCATCAATGCCATAGAAGCCATTGTAAAAGTGGAACCTAAAATCCAGCAAGGAGACATATTGTCCATCAATATTTCAGCTTTGGATGCGGAAGCCGCCCTGCCGTTTAATTTATTTGAAGCAGGAAACACCACTTCTGTTTCTAAACCAATCACCTATTTGGTGAATTCAGATGGCGAAATTAATTTTCCGGTGTTAGGGAAATTAAAAGTCGAAGGATTTACCAACAAAGAAATTACCAGCCACCTAACGGAAGCATTGGCGGTATACATCAAAAATCCCATCGTCAACATCAGGTTAACAAACTTTAAAGTGACTGTATTGGGTGAAGTGAAATCTCCGGGAACCTATCCCGTGCCAAATGAGCGCATTTCCATATTGGAGGCCATCGGACTGGCAGGCGATTTAACCATTCAGGGCAAGCGTAAAAATGTGATGTTGGTTAGGGAACAAAACGGAAAAAGAACTTTTGTTGAAATTGATTTAACCAGCAGGGAAATTCTCAACTCCCCTTATTTCTACCTTGCCCAAAATGACGTGTTGGTTGTGGAGCCTAATAAAACCAAGATTAACTCGTCTGCAGTAGGCCCAAATATTGGCGTTATATTTGCCTCAATTTCAACATTAATTTCAATAATCGTGCTAATCACCCGTTAATAAGAATTTCTTTATGCAAGATAACAATCAGTACAACCCCACCAACGACAATGACGAATCCTTCAACTTGCGTGAGCAGTTGGAAAACTACCTTTTTCATTGGAAATGGTTTGTGTTGGGTGTTGTGGTGGCCTTAATAGGGGCTTTTTTCTATTTAAGATACACGCCAAACCAATATACTGTTTCTACCACCATTTTGGTGGACGATAAAAATTCGGGCGGATTGGCCTCTGAATTGTCTGCTTTTTCGGATTTGGGATTGATGGGAAGTTCAAAAGCTTCACTGGATAATGAGATAGAATTGTTGAAATCCAAATCTTTGGCAGAAAGGGTGGTAAAGTCCTTGGGAACCAATGTCAAGTTTTACAAACAGGGAAATGTCATAAAGTCGGAATTATACAGCAAATCGGCACCCATAAAAATCAATTTCTTTTCACCCGATTCCGTTTTTCACAAACTCAACACGTCATTTACGGTGAGAATTACTTCTCCAAGCACTTATAGCTTAAAAGATCTTGAGGGAGTCAAATCAAAAGACCATAATTTTGGGGACCTTATCAAAACCAATTTTGGTGAAATGTCCATCACGCCTTTAAAACAAGGAAAATTTAAAGACAATGAAGAAGTCATTGTGCAAATTGTGCCTTTTGAAAGCGTAGTGAACAGGTACAGAAATGCCTTACAAATTCAGCCGGTCAGCAAACAGGCAAGCGTTTTGCGGTTAAGCATAACAGATCCCGTGAAAGCCAAAGCGATTGAAATACTCGACAATCTGGTGGCCCAATACAACAATGATGCGGTGGAGGACAAAAATTTAACGGCCAAAAATACCAATGAATTTATCAACCAGCGTATTGTAATCGTCAATGAAGACTTGTCGGCTGTAGAAAAAGGGGCAGAGCAATTTAAATCGGTGAACCAATTAACCGATTTGGCTACCGAGGCAAGTTTGGCTGTGGCGTCAAAATCAGAAACGGAAAAAAGGGTGTTGGATTTAAATACCCAGTTAAAATTGACCGAATACGTGAGCAATTACGTAAATGCGAATCCGGGAGAATTGATTCCGGCGAATTTGGGCATTGGGGATGCTTCTGTAGATGGCAATACCACAAAATACAACCAATTGGTGCTGGAACGCAACAGAATTCTGAAAGGCTCCACCGAAATAAATCCGGTCATCGTTAATTTAAACGGACAAATAAAAAACTTGGAGGAAAGCATCAAACAAAGCCTCGCAAATACGCAGGCAGGCCTAAAAATTTCCTTAAATGCCATAAAAGGCCAGGAATCCCGTTTTGCTTCCACAATTTCTGAAGTGCCTAAGCAGGAAAGGGTTTTCCGTGACATACAGCGTCAACAACAAATTATGGAAACAATTTACCTGTATTTGTTGCAAAAAAGAGAGGAAAATGCCATTACGATGGCGGTAACCCAACCAAGCGCAAAAATTATAGATTTGGCCTATGGAAGCAATACACCTGTGTCGCCAAAGCGAAACATCATCTATTTGGCGGCCTTGTTGTTGGGCTTGTTGATTCCTTTTGGGGTAATTTATGTGCTGGCATTGCTCGACAATAAAATACATTCCCGCAGAGATTTGGAATCGGTGGTGAATGCACCAATTTTAGGCGATGTTCCCAACACAAAATCAGGAGATAAAATTGTGGTTTCCGACAGTGACAGAAGCAGTATAGCCGAATCTTTCAGGTTGCTTAGAACCAACATCAATTTTATGCTCACCAGTGTTAAAGATGGCGGAAAAACCATTTTTATCACCTCAACCATCAGCGGAGAAGGAAAAACATTTGTGTCCATCAATTTGGCGGCTGTATTGGCATTGACCGATAAAAAAGTGCTGCTGATAGGCGCCGACATCAGAAAACCAAAAATCGGTGAGTATTTGGATTTAAAGTATGAAAAAGGGATGACCCACTTTTTAATGGACAATACCTTAAAAGTAACCGACATTATTGAATCAGTAACAGCAGTGAATTTCGATTTTATAAGTTCCAGCCTCATACCGCCAAACCCTTCCGAATTATTGATGAACGGACGCTTTGAAGAAGTATTGGCCTACGGAAAACAACACTATGATTATGTGATTGTGGATACAGCTCCTGTAAATTTAGTGACAGATACCTTGTTGTTGAGCCATTTGGCAGATATGTTTATTTATGTGGTGCGCGCCAATTATTTGGACAAACGCCTGTTGTCGATTCCAAAAATGATGTATGAAGAAAAACGATTGCCAAATATGGCCATGCTAGTAAACGGCACCGATCTGGAAAGAGGTTACGGCTATGGTTATGGTTATGGTGGATATAGTGAGGAAGTTATTAAAAAACCTTGGTATAAAACGTTGTTTAGTAAGTAGAGGCCCCCTAACCCCCGATGGGGGGGACGGAGCGTAAAGAAAACAGCTGGTAGCTGTTTTTAGCGAACGGCCCAGCTGGCGTGTAGGCGTTAAAGGTTTCAATTAAAATCCGTCATATTGACACTGTAAAGCCAATTAAAACCCCCGTCATTGCGAGAAGGATTATTGAGGCGTAGCCGAAATAATCCGACGCGGCAACCTGTCCCGAACTAACTCAATCCCATAAGAATTTGTCCCTAACTATCGAAATACCCTAAGAAAACTGCACGAACTAAGACTGAGTTAAACGAGCAACAGGTTGCCGCGTTGTTCTTTCGCTTGCGCTCAATAACGCCTCGCAATGACGGGTTTTAGATTCTTTACTGGCTTATGATGTCGAAAAAATTAGGTAACTTCACTAAATGAAACAGCGTTACATATATTTTATGGCCAATAGGAACAATACGGTTATTTATATTGGGGTAACCAGTAATTTATTAGAACGTGTACAGCAACATAAGACAAAGGTCTATAAAGGATTTACTTCAAAATATAATTGTGATAAATTGGTATATTTTGAAGAATTTGAGGAGATAAATCAAGCTATTGTAAGAGAAAAGCAATTAAAAGCAGGCAAACGCAAAAAAAAAGAAGAGCTGATACAACTAAAAAATCCAACTTGGAAAGATCTATCTGAAGGGTAAATATTTACTCATTGCACAGCCCTAAAGCCAATTAAAACCGACTTCATTGCAGGACGGAGCGTAAAAAAAACAGCTGGTAGCTGTTTTTAGCGATAGGGCCAGCTGGCGCGTTGGGCTTTATTAAGTTTAAAGCTCAAACACTAAAGTTGATAATAAAACAAATTTCGTCATTGCGATGGAGAAACGGATAGAAAAGACGTTTCGACTGTGGCAACCTGCCCCGAACTACCGTAATGCTGCTAAGCAACCTGTTATGAACTACCTAAATACCTGTCGAAGACCCATTTTTTAATCCAAAATCCCTACTCCCTAAAAAAGTCATTCGCCTTAAGCACAGGTTCAATCAATTTTAAAACCTTCGCGTCAACAACCTTTTCCAAAAAATCCAGATGGTGGTGCTTGTGGGTATCAGTGCCTGCAAAATCAATCAATTGCTGTTTTAAAAGCTCTTGAGCCACTGCAGTGACCGAGGATCCGTAATAATTGGACAAGGAAAGTAAGTTTAACTGAAACAAACAGCCCGCTTCTTTTAATTTTGTATAAGCCGTAAAGTCATTATGAAAATAAGAATACCGTTCAGGATGCGCCAAAACAGGTTTGTAGCCCGCAATTTGAATATTGAACAGCGTTTCATATAAATTAACCGGAGCACTAAGAAAAGACAGTTCCACCAAAATATAATTGTCCTTTAAGGTACGCAATTTTTCTGTTTTTAGCAGATGGGCAAAATTGGCATCCAGCATATATTCGGCGGCGGCAGTGATAGAAATATCTGTAAATGCAATGCTTTTTAAATGGGCATTCAAGGCATCTATTTTTTGCTGAATGGTTTCATAAGCATTTTCCCAAACGCTTTCCATCACATGCGGCGTACAGATAATGCGTTTAATGCCATAGCCATGCATCCTCCGCAACATCGCCACCGATTCGTCCATGCTTTTTGAACCGTCATCAATATTCGGCAAAAAATGTGAATGAATATCCACAAAATCTGAAGAAAATAAGTCGGTAAGCGGGGTCTTTTTCTGAAAGAAGGAAAACATAAAATAGCAAATTTTGAGATAAGCGACAAATTTAAGGAATTTGTAGCGATGTTATTCGTTTATTCGTTGAATTGTTGAATCGTTTTTTGTGATTATGAAATTACTTTTTGTTCAGCGTTGAAATAATTTTTTTCTCCCCAGCCGGCTGGCAGGCTAGCTTTAGTGTTTGGGGAAAATAAAAAATTAGTTATTCATTTAATCCAACATTCAATATTCAACATCAATTAATTCTTTTTTTGTCAGTCTGAGCCTGTCGTAGACCCTTTTTATGATCCAAAATCCAACATCGTAAATCCAATATTGCCTCGCCCAATTAGTATCTTCGCTCTTCACGCTATGTTCTATTCTAAAACCTTCAAATTTTCAACAAATTAAACAATTCGCATTAAATAATTTATAAAACTCAAAATAGGGCCATTTAGAGATATTCAATTTATGAATATATTAATTTTACATCAATTTTACTAAGATTTCAACAATTGTTATATTTTTTAGCCAAATAAATTGTGTGTTTTTAAAATTAATGTATAGATTTGCGCTTCAATAAACAATGACTATGACAAACAACACTTGGAACAGCTTTTATTTTTACTTTTATTTTAGCAATAAGAGATGAGGCTTCGTATGTGTTATTTTAACAAAAATAAATAATAAAGGTCTCGAAAAATTTCGAGGCTTTTTTTTTGATACAAATTTAAAAATGAAATGCGTATAACTATTTCAAGTTGCGAAAACGAATGATTAAATACGCATTCCTGAGGACCAATAAAAAACAATAATAATACCGAATGAAATGCGTGCAACTATAACATGATTTAAAAACAAAAGGAACAAATACGCATTCCTGAGGACCAATAAAAAACAATAATAATACCGAATGAAAGTAGCAATACAAGGAATTAAAGGATCATTTCACCACATTGTGGCCGAGGAGTATTTCGGAAAAAATATCGACTTGGTCGAGTGTATGTCGTTCAGCGAAATGCCGGGCTTGCTGTTCAGCAAAAAAGCAGAAGTCATTGTGATGGCCATTGAAAATTCCATTGCAGGCGCTATTTTGCCAAACTATGCGCTAATAGACGACCATAAACTCACCATTTGCGGGGAGCATTATTTGCCCATTCACCACAATTTAATGGCTTTGGGCGGACAAACAATTGCCGATATCAAAGAGGTATATTCACATCCGATGGCTTTGCTGCAATGCCATAAATTTTTTAATGATTATCCGCACATCAAACTCATTGAAGATAAGGATACCGCAGCGGTGGCCAAAAGAATTCAGGATCAAAAACTGATGGGTGTTGCGGCAATCGCGGGCAGTTTGGCAGCTGAGATTTACAATTTGGAAATTATGGCACCGGAAATACAGACCATTAAAGACAATGCAACCCGATTTTTCATCCTGACCAATGCGGAAAACAAAAAAAGCGTTTCGGCAAATAAGGCATCCATCAAATTTATCACCAGCAATGATACCGGAAGTTTGGCGCAAGTGTTGACCATTTTGGCAAAACACAATTTAAACCTTTCCAAAATACAGTCGATGCCGGTAATTGAAACGCCTTGGAAATATGCATTTTTTGCCGATTTTATTTTCGACAGCTATGCCGATTATTTCAATGCCATCAAAGAAGTGAATGAAAAAACGGAAGCCTTAAAAGTGTTGGGCGAATACAATAAAAGCAAACGTTCATGATAGCAAAAGCGAAGAGATTAAACGATGTGAAGGAATACTACTTTTCCGTAAAGTTGCGGGAAGTGGCTGCATTGCGGAATGCCGGAAAACCAATTATCAACCTGGCCATCGGAAGCCCCGATTTGAATCCGCCCCCAAGCGTGGTGGAAGCCATGAAAAATGCGATGGAACTGCCAATGGCGCATCAGTATCAGAGTTACCAGGGCATTCCTGAATTGCGCGAAGGCATTGCAAATTTTTACAAGACCAATTTCAACGTATCGCTAAATCCTGCCAATGAAATATTGCCTTTGATGGGATCAAAAGAAGGAATTATGCACATTTCTATGGCTTTTTTAAATGCCGGCGATCAAGTGCTGATTCCAAATCCGGGCTATCCAACGTACGAATCTGTAACCAGGTTGCTGGAAGCGGAACCTGTTTTTTATGCCTTGCGACAAGAGACAAACTGGTTGCCCAATTTTGATGACATTGAAAAGCTGGATTTAAGCAAGGTGAAAATAATGTGGGTGAATTATCCGCATATGCCTACCGGGGCGGTGGCTTCAAAAGAAGATTTTGAACAACTGATTGCCTTTGGAAAAAAGCACCATATTTTAATTGTGAACGACAATCCGTATTCTTTTGTGCTGAATGACAATCCGATCAGCATTATGGAAACGGAAGGCGCAAAAGAAGTGGCGATTGAACTGAATTCGTTGAGCAAAACCTTCAATATGGCCGGATGGCGCGTAGGAATGGTGGTGGGCAATGCCGAAATGATCAAAACAATTTTGGAAGTGAAAAGCAATATGGATTCCGGAATGTTTTTCGGGATTCAGAAAGGCGCAGTGGAAGCCCTAAAATTGTCGGAAGACTGGTTTATAAATCAAAATGACATCTATCAAAAAAGACAGAAAATCGTGCGGGAAATATTTGACGCCTTAGGCTGTACCTACAATAAAAATTACGGAGGCTTGTTTGTGTGGGCAAAATTGCCCGAAGGGAAGGATGCCACTGCGTTTACCGACAAGTTATTGTATGAAAACGATGTGTTTATAACCCCGGGAAATATATTTGGATCTCATGGTGAAGGCTATATCCGCGCTTCGTTGTGCGTTTCAGAAACCGTGTTAAAGGAAGTGTTGAACAGATTATCTACCGTAGAAATTTAAGAAATGGAAAAATTAGTGATAATTGGTTTGGGTTTGATAGGCGGTTCTTTGGCGCTCGATTTAAAGAAAAGAGAAGGCTATAAAGTATGCGGAATTGACCGAAATCCCGAACATATTAAAAAAGCGCTGGCGCTTGGTTTGATTGATGAAGCAATTGATTTTTCTCAATTGTCTGATGCATCGGTGGTGGTGATTGCGGTGCCCGTGAATAAAATTGCGGAGGTGACTTTGAAAGTGCTGGACATTGTTTCGGAAGAAACACTGGTTTTTGATGTAGGCTCGGTAAAAAATGAAATTTGCAAGGCAATACAAAACCACCCAAACCGCAAAAACTTTGTGGCGGCACATCCGCTTGCCGGGACAGAATTTTCAGGTCCTGAAGCGGCTATTTTCGATTTGTTCGATCATAAAGTGGCCATTCTTTGCGAAACGGAAAAGTGCGGCTGGCAAATGCTTGACAAGGCCTTGAGCCTGTTTAAAAAACTGAATATGCGCATCAAAATGATGAACCCGGTTGAACACGACAGGCACATCGCCTACGTGTCGCACCTGTCGCATGTGAGTTCGTTTATGCTGGGAAAAACAGTGCTGGAAATTGAAAAAAACGAACAGTATATTTTTGATATGGCAAGTACCGGATTTGCTTCTACTGTGCGTTTGGCAAAAAGCGCATCGAGTACATGGACGCCTATTTTTCTTCAGAATAAAGAAAATGTCATCCGGTCTCTGGAGGAATACATCAAAAACTTAAATGAATTTAAAGAAATGATTGAAAACGATGATGAAGAAGGATTAAATAAATCAATGAACAATACAAATTATATCAGAACAATATTAAACGGAATTAAATAGTTAAAGTAAAACAGGAAAGAATATGGAAATTACGAAAGAAAACAGAAAGTGGTTGGATGAAATGAATTTATCGCATCCTATTGTAATAGCGGGACCTTGCAGTGCGGAAACGGAAGATCAGGTGATGAAAACGGCGCATTTGCTTAAAAATACGGATGCCAATGTGTACAGGGCAGGTATATGGAAACCAAGAACGCGTCCGGGCGGATTTGAAGGCGTTGGAGAAATTGGATTGCCTTGGCTGAAACGCGTGAAAGAGGAAACCGGCATGCTGGTAACCACCGAAGTGGGGAATGCAAATCACGTTGAATTGGCCTTAAAACACGGCATCGATATTTTGTGGATTGGCGCAAGAACCACCGTGAATCCTTTTGTGGTGCAGGAAATTGCCGATGCATTAAAAGGTGTTGACATCCCGGTATTGGTGAAAAATCCCGTAAATCCCGATTTGCCCTTGTGGTTGGGCGCTGTAGAGCGTTTTCAGGCAGCCGGAATTTCCCAGTTGGGCGTTATTCACCGCGGATTTTCTACCTACAATTCGTTGCATTACCGCAACAAACCAAAATGGCATTTGGCCATTGAACTGCAAAAAGAGTTCCCTAATTTGCCGTTGATCATTGATCCTTCACATATCTGCGGAAGAAGAGACACCTTGTTGGATGTTTCCCAAACAGCCCTCGATTTAAATTACGACGGATTTATGATTGAAACGCATATTGACCCGGACAATGCCTGGAGCGATGCCAAACAACAAATTACGCCGGCACAATTGGCACAAATGACGGTGGATTTGAAAATTCGTTTGAAAAGCAGCAGCAAAGAAGAGTTTCAAAGAAAATTGAATATGTACCGTAAAGAATTGGATTTGCTCGACAGCAATTTAATTGATTTGCTGAAAGACAGAATGGGCATCTCCGAACAAATTGGCAGGTTGAAGCACAGTGAAAATGTGGCTATTTTACAAAGCGCACGATGGGCCGATATTTTGGCAACCATGACCGAAGCCGCAGAAGAAAAAGGACTTAACAAAGAATTTGTGGAAGAAATATTTAAAGCCATTCACGTGGAATCGATTAATATTCAGCATAACGTGAAGTAGAAAGTCCGAAGACCGATCCCGATAGCTATCGGGACCGAAGACCGAAGTCGGAAGACCGAAGACGGAAGCCTTCCTGCAGGTAGGCAGGCAGATTCGTTGTAAAATATTGAACGCGTCATCCTGAACTTGTTTCAGGATCTCATGAAATGAAGTTTTAATCATCATACCAGAAAGCACGGAATAAAATCCGTGCTTTTTTATACCATTTCCTTTTCCCTTTTACTGAAAACGGTTTATGAATACCGAGAATTAAATACGGTTCTATATCATTTAGTGCCTTTCGCGTAAAACTTTGCGGTATTTGTGTTTAAGTTTTTTAGGCACAAACATTTTTCTTTTTTCTTACTGAAAACCGCTGCTGAATACTGAAAACTACATGCAGTTCTTTCTAATTTAGCGCCTTTCGCGTAAAACTTTGCGGCATTTGCGTTTAAGTTTTTTAGAATCAAACATTTTTCTTTTTTAAATCACTAATGAGTACTCAGAATCTTAATTTTGTTTTTGGATTTTATGAAATGAAGTTTCAATCATCCTCAAATTAACTTCTCAAAGAAAACCGTCCTATGATTTTTTTCGTTGTAAAATATTGAAATTTTTAGCGCTGGCTGACGGAGCAACCCAAAGAGCCTCGTGGCTGGAGATGCAGGGCAAAGGCGGTCTGGTTGATAGGACAGAGCTTTAAAAAAATGTATGGGATACATTTTTAGCGAAAGGGCCAGCTGGCGCGTTGGCAAAAATTCAATTTATTTTACAGAAAAAGATCATCAGACTAGATTTTTTTGTTACTTTTTTTATCAATGAAAAAAAGTAAAGAAATAATAAGAGTTCTAATTGATTTTTTAGTTCAAAAGTGGTCAGAATTCTATAGCAAGACTTTTTTAAAACAGCTAAAATTCAGTTTTTTAAACAAATTATTCATAAAGGGTAAATTGATCCAAATAAACCGTTATTTTTGTGCTGCACATGAAAATTATAGAACAAATAAAACAACCCATTCTTGAAGAAATGGAACTCTTTGAAAGCAAGTTCAAAGAATCCATGGCTACAAAAGTGCCGTTGCTAAACAGAATCACCCAATACATCGTAAGGCGAAAAGGAAAACAAATGCGCCCGATGTTCGTGTTTTTGGTGGCTAAAATGGTTTCGGGCGGCAGGTTTGAAGAACGCACCTATCGCGGAGCCTCTGTGATTGAATTGATTCATACGGCAACTTTGGTGCACGACGACGTTGTGGATGAAAGCAACAAACGAAGGGGATTTTTCTCTGTAAATGCCTTATGGAAAAACAAAATTGCAGTGCTTGTCGGAGATTTTTTATTGTCGAAAGGCCTGTTGCTCTCTATCGACAACAACGATTTTGACATATTAAAACTGATTTCGGTGGCCGTTCGTGAAATGAGCGAAGGAGAATTACTGCAGATTGAAAAAGCACGCCGACTCGATATTACCGAAGAAGTTTATTTCGAAATCATCCGCCAAAAAACAGCCACTTTAATTGCGGCCTGTTGCGGTATTGGCGCAGCTTCTGTGGGAAGTACTGCAGAAGAAATTGAGAATATGCGCTTGTTTGGGGAACGCATTGGCATCGCTTTCCAAATAAAAGATGATTTATTCGATTATACCGATGAAAAAATTGGAAAACCTACCGGCATCGACATTAAAGAACAAAAAATGACCTTGCCGCTTATTTATGTGTTAAATACCTGCACCAAAGAGGAACGCGACTGGCTGATCAAATCGGTTAAAAAGTACAACAAAGACAAACAACGCGTTAAAGAAGTCATTGCCTTTGTGAAAGAAAAAGGCGGTATTGAATATGCCACTGAAAAAATGAAAGAATACCAATTCAAAGCATTGGAATTACTGGAAATATATCCGGAATCTTCGTACAAAAATTCCCTTTTGACCATGGTCAATTATGTGATTGAACGTAAAATTTAAACGGCCTCTGCCAGTTTTAACAACTCTTCCAAATGCTTTCTTGAATTTGACAATCGGGGCACTTTATGCTGTCCGCCCAATTTTCCTTTGAGTTTCAGCCAATCGTAAAACAAACCTTTTCTTGCGCAGACAATGATGGGCATAGATAAAGTCATATTGTGATAGCGTTTGGCCTCATAATCGGAATTGATGGCTTTCAATGCATTATCCAGCAATTCGGTAAAATAATTCAGGTTTTCAGGAGGTGTTGTAAATTCAATCAGCCACTCATGTCCGCCACTTTTATCATCAACCATAAAAATAGGGGCAACGGTGAATTCACATACTTCGGCACCGGTCTTTAAACAGGCTTGTTTTAGGGCGGTTTCTGCATTTTCAATAATCAATTCTTCGCCAAAAACATTGATAAAATGTTTGGTTCTGCCGGTAATCCTGATTCTGAATGGATTTAACGACATAAATTTTATGGTGTCTCCAATCAAATAACGCCACAAACCGCCATTGGTGGTAATCACCAAAGCGTAATTGGTGTTGAGTTTTACTTCGGAGAGCGGAATGGCTATGGAATTTTCACCTTCAAAATTATCCATCGGAATAAACTCGTAAAAAATGCCATAATCAAGCATAAGCAGCATATTCAGTGAATTGTTGATATCCTGAATGGCAAAAAACCCTTCGGATGCATTGTAAGTTTCGTAATATTTAAAGGTTTCTTTTGGGATCAATTTTTTAAATTGTTCTCGGTACGGATTAAAATTTACGCCACCGTGAAAATAGACTTCCAGGTTTGGCCAAACTTCCAGAATGTTGTTTTTTCCGGTTCTTTCCAGCACATAGTTAAGCAGCACCAGCATCCATGATGGCACGCCAACCAAACTGGTGATGTCTTCGTTGATGGTTTCATCAACAATGGCTTTCATTTTACTTTCCCATTCGCCCATCAATGCGGTTTCCTGCTTTGGCGCACTGTTGTAATCGACCCAAAAAGGAAGGTTTTCTATAATAATGGCCGATAAATCACCAAAATAGGAGTTGTTGTCTTCATAAACAGCACTGCTTCCGCCCAATCGCAAACTTTTTCCCATAAAAAGCTGGGCATTTACATTGTTGTTGAAATAGAGGCACAGCATGTCTTTTCCGGCTTTAAAATGGCAATCTTCCAACGCTTCTTCACTCACGGGAATAAACTTACTTTTTGAATTGGTGGTGCCGCTCGATTTTGCAAACCATTTGATGGGCGTGGGCCAAAACACGTTTTGTTCTCCTTTTCGGGTGCGTTCAACAAGCTGTTCAATAGATTCATATTGCTGAATTGGGACATTTCTGGCAAATTCGGCATAGGTGGTAATTTCAGAGAATTGATATTTTTTCCCGATTTCGGTATCCTGCGCTTTTTCTACCAATTTATGCAACAATTCCTCCTGAACATCAATGGGATATTTTAAAAATAATTCCATTTGATGCTTTCGCTTTTTTAAAAACCAGGAAATTATTGAATTAACTATTGGATATGGCATGTTTTATTAAGTATCTTTAGGCTTTAAATTTACTAAAAAATTACGATGCAATACCACACTGTTTTAAAAAAGATGATGACGGAGTTAGATGACCCCATAAACTATTATTTGGAAGTTGAAAATGATTTCCTGAACCTGAACCAGTTGCTGGGACGGAATATGGAAATTCGTTTTGAAGGTTATCAATGTTTGTGCTGCGGAAAAGAAAAGAAAATTTTCAGACAAGGGTTTTGTTATGATTGTTTTTATGAAAGTGCCCAAGTGGGCGACTGGATTATGAAACCCGAATTAAGCACCGCGCATTTGGGAATCAGCGATCGCGATTTGGAGTACGAAGAAAAAGTGCAATTACAGCCGCACATTGTGTATTTGGCCTTGTCCAGCAACCTAAAAGTGGGCGTCACCCGAAAAACACAGGTGCCAACGCGGTGGATAGATCAAGGCGCTTCTAAAGCTATTGAAATTGTGGAAGTTCCCAACCGCTATTTGGCGGGAATTACAGAAGTTGCCTTAAAAGACCATGTGGCCGATAAAACCAGCTGGCAAAAAATGCTGAAAAATGAAATAGCGAACATCGATTTAATTGAAGAAAGAGAAAAACTTAAGCAATACATTCCTGCAGAAGCAAGGCCTTATTTTTTGCCGAATAACGGAAAAATTACCGCCATAGAATATCCCGTATTACAATATCCCGCAAAAATAAAAACCTTGAATTTGGAAAATACCCCAGATTTTAGGGGCAAGCTGATGGGCATCAAAGGACAATATTTGTTGTTTGAAGATGGCACTGCATTTAATATCAGAAACAGCGAAGGCTATAAAGTGCAGTTGATGATTTTTTGATTTACGGCTCAATAGATTCGGGATTAGGATTTTTGATTAAATAGGCCAGCCGGCGAGTGGGTACTTTAAAGTTAGATATTAAATATTAAATATTAAAAGTTAGTGGTCGGGAATATTTATTTATGATAAAGCATTCAATCAAACTCCCTTTCTGCCGATAGCGCTATCAGGACGGAAAAGGCGGGGAGATGGGATTAAAAGTTAAATCCGCAGTACCAACAAAAAATAGCAAATTATGCTTATTTTTGCTATTCAAATTAATCACTACATAAAATGAAGGCATATATTTTTCCGGGCCAAGGTGCCCAATATACAGGAATGGGATTGGATTTATACAACACCTCTCCAATGGCAAAAGACCTTTTTGAACAGGCCAATGAAATTTTGGGATTTCGCATTACCGACATCATGTTTGAAGGAACTGCCGAAGAATTGCAACAAACGAAAGTTACCCAACCCGCCATATTTTTGCACTCCGTAATTTTGGCAAAAACTTTGGGAAAGGACTTTAAACCTAAAATGGTGGCCGGTCATTCTTTGGGTGAATTTTCAGCTTTGGTGGCCAATGGGGTTTTGTCTTTTGAGGACGGACTTAAATTGGTTTCAAAAAGGGCTTTGGCGATGCAAAAAGCGTGTGAAATGCAAGTTTCAACGATGGCAGCCGTGTTGGGACTGGAAGATGCCGTTGTTGAAGAAGTGTGCGAGAGTATTGATGGTATTGTGGTTGCGGCAAATTACAATTGCCCGGGTCAATTGGTGATCTCGGGAGAAATTGAAGCCATCGATAAAGCCTGTGCTGCAATGATTGAAAAAGGGGCAAAGCGTGCCATAAAACTCCCTGTTGGCGGCGCATTTCATTCTCCTTTAATGGAGCCTGCACGTGAAGAATTGGCAGAAGCCATTGAAAACACCATATTTCACAAACCCACTTGTCCGGTTTATCAAAATGTGGTTGCCGAAGCAGTGAAAGATTCCGTGGAAATTAAAGAAAATTTAATATTGCAGTTAACCGCTCCGGTTCGCTGGACACAAACCATCCAAAAAATGATTGCCGATGGCGCCACAGAATTTATTGAAGTGGGTCCGGGAAAAGTGTTGCAGGGCTTGGTTAAAAAAATTGACAGAACTGCAACTGCCGGCAGCGCGGAATAAAAACTGCCCTCTAGTCGGCCTGCGCGCTGGAATTTAAAGGTTGAAGAAAAAAAATAAATCTCGTTTTGAACTTGTTCAAAACGAGATTTATATTAACCAAAACTTTTAACTTTTAACTTTTAACTTTTAACTTTTAACTTTTAACTTTTAACTTTTAACTTTTAACTTTTAACTTTTAACTTTTAACTTTTAACTTTTAACTTTTAACTTTTAACTTTTAACTTTTA
>Ga0209347_1001874_pt1 | contig 30563 bp, 26 predicted proteins | sample AutmiccommuBRH23_FD_187382 | JGI IMG/M metagenome (GOLD analysis project Ga0209347, IMG submission 187382) | Deep subsurface microbial communities from Mt. Terri, Switzerland - Autotrophic microbial communities BRH/23 (SPAdes) (version 2) | ecosystem: Environmental > Aquatic > Deep subsurface >...
AAGACAATTTGATGGCTTCTTCTTTAAATTCTTTGTCATAGACTCGCATCTGGATTACCTTCTTTCTCATTGGTATTATTCCCAGAATTACGAGTTTTCTGACTCTACAAAAATGATACTACTCCAAAGATAGGAACACCCATTCTCGTTAAATTCAAGGATGGTTTTGATGATTACGTTAATGATGTGCTTGACTCTATTAATGTAATACGACTCAATTTTTTAGGTGACAAATTTCCACGACTATTAAAGATTTTGGCCGAAGAACAAACACAACCTCATTTATTGTTTTTGTCAAAAAGAAACAAAGAAAGCAATAATATTCAATATACAGATGTTGGCGATTTATGTGTAGCTTTTGACAGGGAGTTTCGTTTGAAACCGATTGAAGAAAGCGAAAAGCAAGATGATATATCTTCGTTTTGTGATGAAATCGAAAAATTTATAAGTGAATCGAAATATAGTGAGGAATTGAAGAATAGAGCTAAGGGCTTGATAGGAAATCTCAAAAACCCATCGCCTAAAATGGTTATATCCTCGTTCTATGACTGTTTCGAGGAATTTCTTAAAAAAATAACTGAACAGAAAGACCACGATAAGTATGGCATTGTAAAGTTCTATTCTAATGATGACTTTAAAAAACTTATTTCAAAGTTTGTTGACATAAGAAATAAGGCTGCCCACGAGGGAATTGTATGGAATTCTGGCACAGAAATATTTGTACACCTTAAAATTCTGATTTATTTTTGTGTTTTTAAGCGTGCCGGGTATTCTGGTGATGAGAGCTCTCAAATGCTTAGTTGGTTATTCGGTAGACTTTTTTAGATGAAGGATAAACATAAGTACATAGAGTATCATGTGAATTCGTTGGGTTCATAAACTGATTGGTATTTTATCGAAACTGAACCTTACATTAAAGAGACATAATGACATTTTAATAGATTCTGGAGATGCTTCACATTATCCACTATGGAAGGTAGTTCACAGGATGTGGTGGCGCTGACACTCGCCTTGGATATCGGCGACATTTCAGATATGGATACCGACATGAATGCACGTAAAGTTTCATTGGCAACAGAAGATCATCCTTATTCGGGAGTTGTAAAACGAAGCAATGGAATTACTGTATAAATGATTAAGGAGAACTATGTTCAACGACTTTATCAAGCATTACAACATCATCCGGGATATCCTCAGAGACTGTTTTTTATACGGTTGTTTTTCGCTTGATGACCTCGAAAACAAACGAAACGTCAGTTCCCGGAAAGTAAGCTATGAAATCCGCCGCATCCAGCAGTATAGGTTGCAAACTTTTTGTCTTTTCTGCCGCCTTCGATGCTCATGGAAGGAGATGAAACCGATGATCAGTAAGCGCTTTACTATTGAGGATATTCATGAAATTAGATGTATTAACTATGAAAAAACGAAGTATTTATCACGTAGTGAGTTGATAGAAAATACCAATAAACGAGCAGAGGCTGTAATAAAACGATTGGCGGAAATGAAGAAAAAGAAATTATCACATACCATTTAGCTGTTGTAAAGAAAAGGCTATCCATTCTCCCATTACCCTTCATCAATAAGCCTGCAAATAGAGCAAAAACCTAGTTTACACTGGTTTTTGCTCTATTTAATTCCCCGGCACCGATGGATGAAATTCCTGGGATCATTCCTAGAATTAAAAGTAAGGCTAAAATGATGAAAGAAGCTATTGCCAGGAGTTTAACTGCAGCAAGAACGCTCTCCAGTTTGCTTAGCTTATCAGCCCCTAATAAATTCAACAAAGTGACACTTATTACAATGAAACTACCCAGCCAAGAAAAGGATATATTGGGAATCCATTCGCCGATTGTGGGCATGCTGTTGGAGCATGAAGGGGAATACAAGGTAGTCGGTAGCAGTGAAACTGGATTTATGCAATATGATTCTTTTTCATGGGAAGTAAAGGGGAATAGATGTAAGCTGTCGAAAGCTATTTAAACAGATAGGTCAACGAAGAAAAGCTGTTAAGTGACAACTTGAAAATATGTTTAGCGACGTCATTGTTCTAGTTTTTAATGGGAGGTGTTGAATTGAAAAGGTTCTTGACATACTTGCTTTATGGAGCAGGCCTTTTACTCCTTATTTATTACGGTGTTAGTTATCAGGGAGAGTTGCGTGTGGGAGCAAGCAGAAACTTTGATCCATTGCCGCCAATAATCTTTATGGCTGTCTATTCAACGGTGTTCGGCGCCTATCTTGATTTGCCTAGGTTTGTAATTATGCTGAGAAGGTCGGGAAAAGTGCAATTTGATTGGCTAAAGTTCTTGATTATCGGAATCCCGGCATTATTGGTTTGTCTTTCTGGTATCTTATCTTTTTATCTAAAAACGGCTGATCTGCTTTTTCTAATTCAATGGATATATTTTAAATTCAATCTGCTGGGAACTGCTTTGGCTGGAGCAGCTTGCGGGTATACTTTCTTGAACTCGCTTAGCAGAGAAGAGGTAAGCGACTATGCTCCAGCTAGGCGATACCCACTAGCAAAGATTGTGACTCTTTTCATAACGGCTGCCGTTATACTATATATTTCCTTGAACGGATTAATTCATCCTGTCAAGCTTGTATCAGTCCAAACGGATGTGTCAGAAGCTTCGAATTATACGATTGCTGATGGAGAAAGCACAGTCCCTAAACAAATAAATTATGCGTTCACTTTTGAGAATTTGCCCTATACCGGAGCCTTTAGTGAGGCTTTTACCGATGAAAAAATTAGAGTTGAACCGAAGGAAAAGCTCCAGAGCTTAATTCAGAGTGAAATTTTTAAGGAAAAGGCAGGCAGTGGATATAGCCATTACGATAATATAACTGAATTAAGGATTAGCTATAGGATCGGAACCCCTGATTCTCAAGGAAATCTCGCCAAGCCAGACACCCTTTCCCCGGAAATTCTGGAGGAAATTCAAAATTCGCTGTTTGATGCTGATTTGGTCCTTGAAGTCAATAATAAAACGAAACGATACAATCTGATGGATTATCAAGAGAATTAGTAGGGGAGTATAGTTGTTGATGACGGAAAGTGCAAAAACACTGGGGTTGCTGACAACAACGTAAAGTTGTCAGCAACCCCGTCCCCCTGTCATACCTGTCATATGGAGATAAACTTTGTTTTTTCAGAAAAAATCAAAATGCTAAACGAGCCAGCTGTTATGGTATAATGGACTTAAGCCGAATCGGGGGGATTGAACGATGGAAAACGATAAGTTTCAGGAATTGGTCATTAAACAGTTTGGAGAAATTCAAAATCAGTTTAGAGAAATTCAAAATCAATTTGGGGAAACTCAAAATCAGTTTGGGGAAATTCAAAATCAGTTCGGGAAAGTATTTAAACAACTAGATCGATTGGAAGTATTTGCAAAGCAACATCATGAAGAACTTGAATTAGTTGCTAGGCAAGTTGAAACCCATGAACTAAAAGATCTTTCAAAATCGAAATTTTGTCTGGTAAAAATACCAGATTGAAAAAATATAATCATCAACCAAAAAGACGTTTGGATCCGCAACTCCCTATCTGGACCCTAGAGGCACTGGTGTCTGTTGAATCAGAAAAAGCTATCCCCTACACTATGGAAGTGTGGGGGATAGCTTTTTTGACAGAACTTTGGTCAAATCGAAAATGTCTACGTAACTATCTGTAATCAAGATACTCAAAAATGCCTTCAGCGTTATGACCCCGCGAATGAGTTTATGGTTGAAACGGCGCTAGTCCCTGAAGAACTATATCGGCATACACATCATGGAGTCTGTCTCCAACTATTTTATTAGCCCCCTGAACGAATAACGGCCATTGCCATCATCAATAGTTACAGAGTAGTTCCATTCCCCTTCGGTTAAGGGTATGGTTACCATTTCGTTAGTAGACCCTGAAGCAGTGTAGACAATCTCCTGGGTAGGAGATTTGAGGGTGAAAACTAAGTTGCCTTCATCTAAATGCGATCTCCATGAGAGGTGTAGTTTTTGATTTCCCTCACTATAAAAGCTATTCTCAATTACTCTTTGGTCATGAGCAGCGAAACCTTCGGAATTATTAATGGTACTTGTATCGGAACTTAGATGAATTGTTCCAAAATAGACTGATGCGGAAAACACAATCAACATACAAACGAAGAAGATAAAACTTACAATAGTAATCTTCCGTCGATACGGACGTACCTCCGCCTTCGATAATGCTAATCTGCTGAGAAATATAAAGAACATGCAGGCAAGAACCATACCAAAGCAGACTAACAGAAAAGAATTCCCCCAGATATAGAAATGATAGACCTCTTTTAAAAACCAAACGGGGAAGGACAGTATTAATACTAGAACGCCTAATCCCCACATCACACCCCAGCGCTGGAAGGTTACTCCGATGAAGAAAATAATATTAGTAACCAGAAAGAATAGGAAGAGGTTAAAGATACCAATCGGTAAGATGCTACTCCAACCAGTTAAAAATGTTCCCATAAAGATGGTTGCTAGACCATTGCTGGACGTTGCATAGATACCAAGTAATATAGACAAGATGGCAGTAATTGCAGTCGTATACAGACCATTGTTTACTGTTGCCGTGAACAAGATGTCTTTTCTACGACTACCTAACGTTAATAAATAGGGTATGGAGGTTACCTGCATAATCGGAATTGCAACAAGCATTCCGACGAGAACACCTATTAGAGTGGGCAGTAATGTAGCAATATCAAAACTTTGGGAAGAAGCATTGATATTGGTTGCTATAAAAGTTTGTAAGCCTAAGTTCACAATTAGGATAGTAAAGAAAATTAGAAACAGGATTTTTTGAGTTCTCCAATACACCCCTAAATGAGCTCTAATAACCTTAGGGTTTAACATCCTAATCCCTCCTTGTTGGCTGTTAGATAGACAAACAGTTGTTGTAAGGTCAAACTACGTACTTCAAGACCGGCTTGTGTTAAGGCGTCCGTTTCTTTTTCAGACAGTGTATCAAATAGAGAATAGGCAGCTCTACGACCCATAGTCTCCTTCTTGATAATCTTTTTATGACTTAGCATGGACTTGAGAGTTTCTTCATCCCCGCTAACTACAAATGACAATTCCTCTAAGGTTTCTAAAGGCTCTTGTAATAGTATCTGGCCTTGATGTAATAGAATTACATCTTCAAATAATTTGCTGGCCTCATCTATCAAATGAGTAGAGAAAATAATTGTGCGAGGATTATTGCTATAATCTTCGGCCAAGACATCGTAGAACTCTTGTCTAGCTGCAGCATCTAAGCCAGTATATGGTTCGTCAAGCAAGGTAAGTGGTGCCCGGCTGGCTAAACTGATGATTATGGAAACCATGGACAGCATACCGGATGAAAGGTTTCTGTAGTGCTTCTTAATGTCTAGAGAAAATAATTTTATTAGTTTGTCGGCAAAATCTTGATCCCAATTCGGATAGAACAGAGACGCAGTTTTCAAAAAATCCCTTACTCTAAATGTCTTAACATAATTGTTGATATTACTAAAAGACCCTACATAGCATATCTTGGCTAGTGCCTCGCTGTTTTCATAAACGTTTTCTCCATAAATATGAAGTGACCCCTGTGTCGGAAGTAATTGACCGGCAAGCAGATGCAGCAGGGTTGTTTTGCCAGCACCATTACGCCCTAATAGACCGTATATTTTGTCATGAGTACATGACATGGTGATATTTTCTAAAGCGACTGTGGTTCCGTATTTTTTGGTAAGATTAGTTACTTCTATTGCATTCTCCATGGTTATAGTCTCTCTCCTTTCTCGTACCTAGCAATCATCTCTATGATTTCATTTGGTGTAATCTCTAGTTTTTTTGCTTCTAACAAAGTTCTAATCAGGTAGTCATTGTAAAACGATTGCTTACGTTTTTGGCGTATCCTCTCGACGGCACCCTCCGTTACAAACATACCTAATCCTCGTCGTTTAAATAAGATTTCTTCATCCACTAACATATTGATGCCCTTTCCAGCCGTAGCGGGGTTGATTTGATATACTTTAGCTATGTGATTTGTCGAATAGGCTTGCTCGCCTTCCTTGAGTCGCCCGGTGAGAATGTCGTCCTCAATACCTTCAGCAATTTGTTGGTATATGGGTTTTGGACTTTCGTTTGATAATAGCATTTTTTTCACCCCTTGCTATCGGAACCTAATTGGTTAGTTACTTGTGTAGTTAACTGTATAACAAACCATCCAGAAAAGCAATAGAGAAATATTGATAATAGCTTAAACGAGCTTTCCGTGCGCACATACATCTACAGCGAATATCTGAGATGTATGTGCGCTTTGTCTTTCTGCAAGCATCTTCTGGCAAGTCTTGGAATGTAACTTTCACCATGCCGATGCTGAGTTATAGGTCTTTTCCAAAACCTATTGACAACTATAAAAGTGGGGGAGATAATGTATTTATACTTAGTGCAAACGTATACTGTGTGTATGTTTTACTAAAACTACATATAGGGGGAGTGAACAGTGGACGGACTAGTTGAAAGAAAGAAGAAGGAGATACGTGACAAAATCATAGCCACAGCAGGTGAGCTGTTTAAACGGCAGGGTTTCGACAACACAACCATGGATCAGATTGCGTCCGAAGCCGTTGTGGCCAGAAAAACCCTATATAATTATTTCACGGTTAAAGAAGCTATTGCAGATGAATATGTTCGAAGCACATCGAAAGGCAAGGCCGAGGAAATGTCAGAAAGGCTTCTTAATTTGCCTGATACAAGATCCCGCCTGATAGCAGCCATCAACAATCGCTACGATTGGCTGGAAATGAATCCTGATTTATGTCGCATTGTTTTAATGTATCGCATAAAAACTTTTTTGCAGGACAGCTTCCAGGAGTTCGAAGCAACTGGTACACAGAAGCTTATCATCGATATTTTGTGCCTGGGTCAAGAAACAGGTGAAATAGGTGCTGATATCCCAATTAAACTGCTCTTTAGCTATATTGACCAGCTCCGTACGGTTGCGGTTCTGGATTGGCTAAATGGCAACTCAAGGGTAGATCTTCGGGAACAAACCGCTCGCCTAGTTGACCTTGTGTTGTATGGAGCCTGCGCGAAAGCGAAAGAACAATGAAAGTTATGATTGGTGAGAGAAGGAGTGATTTTATGCAAAATACAGGTGTTGCCTACATAGCCTCCTGGGAAGAGGCATTCCAGTTAGGTGTAAATGAAGTCGGCGGAAAGGGCTGGAACCTCTCCAAGCTGGCTCGTTATGGTTTTAGAATTCCGGTTGGATTTGTGCTTACCACCACAGCTTATCGTCACTTTGTTGACTACAACCAGCTTAAGGAACCTCTGGGCCGGGTCTCCCATCAGGTAAACCTTGAGAACCTGGGTGAAAATGAGTACATCCTTTCCCGCTTAAGAGAGCAAATAACCAATGCAGCAATTCCTCCTGCGCTTGTCGAAGCTATCCAGGCAAGGCTAGCTGCCGAGGGATTAAGCAATAAAGCAGTGGCAGTCAGGTCTTCAGCCTCAGCCGAGGATTCCGAACAGGCATCTTTTGCGGGTATTCATAATACCTTCTTAAATGTTAATGGCCTCGACAACATAATGGCTGCGGTCAAAGGCTGCTATGCATCCCTATGGACACCCCAAGCTGTGGCCTATCGCCGCAAGAAGAACATAAACGACCTGGAATTGTTGCCGGGAGTTGTGATTATGGAGATGGTAAAAGCCCAGGCATCCGGGGTGGCTTTTAGCTGCGACCCGCAGAGCGGCCGCCGTGATATGCTGGTGATCAATGCCAACTTTGGGCTTGGCGAATCCGTGGTAAGCGGCGCCATTGAGCCTGACACCTATTACCTCACTCCAGCAGTTTTCACATCAGTTCCGGAAATTAAAAGCAAGCAATTGGGAGCCAAGGAAGGTTTGACCCGAAACCGGGCCGGGGGAGTTTTTCTAGAAACCTGCGGTGACCGTTCAAATGAGCAAGCCCTAAACGATGAGAATCTAAAAAAGCTTGGTACATTAATTATCCGCGTCTTTGATGCCCTGGGCGACGGTGAGCAGCATCAGGATATAGAATGGGCTTTTGACGGTCAAGAACTTTACTTGTTGCAAGCCAGACCGGTGACTGCTTTGCCGGATTATACTTTGGAGGCAGTTAAGAATCAGGCTTCGGTATGGTCTAATTGCAATTACCGAGATGCAATCCCTATGGTATTATAGCCACTACATCGAAGGATAATGAAAGATATTATCGACATCATTCAGTTTAGCGTTTTTTCCGCACCTGGGTACCCCATGCCGGAAGGATTTCAATTTTCGCGTTTTTATAATGGACGCTTGTACTGTAATATGACTAATTTGTATTGGGCCTATTACGATTGCCATGGCTTGCCCCCTGAAACCCTAACCTTCACTTTTGGAGGACATCAGCCGGAGATAGTAACAGACGGTCCCGACCCCTTTCAAGGTGAAGCAGGCTTAAGGAGGCAGAAAACAGCCATGCAAAACATGGCTCTGATGGCAGAGGCTGGTGCCAGTGCTCCCCATACCATTGCTGAAGCTATGGCTGCTGTTGAAAAACTGAGCGAGGATGAGTTTAAGGATTTGTCGGATCTCGAATTAATTGAGCGGTTTGAATTACTGGGTCGCATCATCACGACCTATAGTGAAAAATATCCCTTCCTAGGCTCATCAGGTGGCGCAGCAATGGGTACTCTCATGCAAAACCTTTATCAGAAGCTGGGTTCAAGAGCCACCAGTGTTATAAATGGGCTGATGACAGGCGGGGAAGTGGCTATTACCAGTGCCGATCATGGGTACCGCCTGATAGAATTGGCCGAACAAGCTCGTCAGGATGAAGATGCCATTAAATACTTGACTGCTGAGAAATTTGACCCTCTGGTATGGGAAAGCCAGCTTCCCGAGAACTCGCCGTTCAAGCAGTCCTTCCGTGATTTTTTAAAAGAATTCGGGCATAGGGCAATCTATGAACTCGATATTATAAACCCCCGATGGCAGGAAGACCCTTCCTACCTGCTGGATATCATCGGGAGTACAATAACTACTGCAGATATAGCTGGTTGGAGTGCTCGCCAAACCCAAGTATTCAACCAGGCCTGGGAGGAAATCGCCGTATTATTTCCTGCTGAACAACATGGGGAAATTCGTAAAACTATAAAGGAGTCGCAGCGGGGATCGAGCCTGCGCGAAATGGGGAAATCGGTTTTAGCTTTGGCTTTACGACCCTACCGTCTAATGGCTTTGGAACTGGGTAATCGTTTTTCCCAAAAAGGTCTAATTAATAAACAGACTGATATTTTCTTCTGCACCTGGACCGAGATTTTTTCGGTTTTAAGCGGTGCATGGAACGGTTTGGGGCTCAAGGTGCTGGTGGAGGACAGGATAGCCAATCACCTGAAAAACGAGAAGCTTATACCTCCAGATGTTATTCAAGGAGAAACACCTATCTTCTCAGAGCCAATTGTCAATCCTTCGGGTAATTACTTGCAGGGAATCGCCACAGCGGCAGGTAAAGCTACCGGTGTTGCCCGGTTAATCAACCACCCAAGGGATGGCAATAAGCTTCAGGTTGGAGAGGTCCTGGTAGCTCCCTCTACCGACCCAGGCTGGACTCCTCTGTTTCTGAAAGCCTGTGCCCTGGTCATGGAAACCGGAGGGTATGTATCCCACGGGGCAATCGTTGCTAGAGAATACGGGATTCCAGCGGTAATTAACGTACCCGGCATTATGAAGGCAGTTCAAGATGGTCAGATCATTACTGTTGATGGGGATGAAGGCCGGATTTATTTATCTTAAAATCCCTGAAACCATACGGCTTTTAATAATAGGGTTTCCAGAGGTTTACTTGCCTATATCTGGACGGTGCCTGATGCTAAAACAGTATATATAGCATCATTAATTTTAGTCTTCTTAACAATGTCAAAGCCGATTAATGACAATGCTTTTTCGAGTTCCTCTGAGCCAATACGAATGGACATTGGAGGTCCTTCTATTATCAAGTCGTCCTTTTCATACTCCGGACATAACAAGTGCCCTCCTGATTGTAGTACCTCAAATATATTGGAGAGTGCTTTTGTTAGTGAACTCACTTCGTGGAGTATTAAGGATGCCATAACGAAATCAATACTGTTATCTTGAAGACTTAAGTTTTCAAGATAATCTTTACTGGTGACGAATTTAACCTTACTCAGGTACTTATCCTTCTTGGGATGAAAAGTTAAATCTTGGTTAGAAGGAAATTGAACGGTAAGGTAAATGAATAGTAAGACCCCGGATTAATCCAGGGTCTTAGAGGAATGTTTTGCTAATTAGATGGTTTCTTGTAATATGGATTTTCAAGATAAGTGTTGCAAATTGAGCAGTAGATCTTCTCTTCATTGGAATGATCACTTGCACTAAATAAAGGATTTTTACACTTTGGGCAGAAAAATTCAAACATCCTCGCTAACTCTTTCCTGTTTTTATAATCTTTCTGCTTCGCTTCGCTATAGGTATTATACTAGAAATCCAAACAAATTTAACTATAATATTGATGATATATGTGCTGCTCTCGGCATTAGTCTTGCGGAATTCTTCACAGAAGAAGAACAGGTCTTGGGACCGGAGATCCAACGACTACTGGGTACTGCGAAAAAGCTTTCACCGGAACAAATCGATTATCTTCAGAAGTTACTGGAATCGCTGAGTAAGGATCAATTTTTTGGCTTTTGGGGTGCCCATGGGGGACCCTTTTATAATCTAATCTATCGAACAGTCATCCTTGCTCGCAAATGGACGCTCCTTTACATAATTTTTGAAATATTTGGTGATTGGTGGAAGGAAAAGCAGGAAGTTCGGCGAAAACGAAAGGTATGCGTCAAACGTTGTCCATAAGACCAGATTCGCTTGAGGATTGATTTAAAGCCAAAGGGTTTTGGGGGTAAATAAATGAATTATATTGGAATTGACTTAGCGTGGACCTATGCCAACGAATCGGGAATTTGTGTTATCGATGATTTAGGAAAGATCATATATTGTGAATCTAAGGTGTTCAGCGATGAAATGATTGGTTCAATCGTTGAAGAGCATGCCAAGGAAGGGGCAATCGTTGCTATTGATGCGCCATTGATAGTGAATAACGAAACAGGTTCGAGATCCTGTGACGGTGCTATAATGAGAGAAAAAATTCATGGCAAAAATCTGTCCGTCTACACGTGTAGTAGAAGCTTTATGTTAAAATACTATGGTGTTGTTAGAGGAGAAGAGGTCGTAAAAGCAATTAGAAATAGGATGCCAGCTTTTTCTCTCACAGGTGACCTAACCAATAAAAAGCACGTGATTATCGAAACTTTTCCCACTGGAATAACTTTAGGTCTTTTTCCCGATGCTTTTCCTGTTAAGTATAAGATCAAACATAAGGTTCAATTTGAAACAACTAAAACGGAGATGGGTCGGATGGTTAATCTTTTAAAAAGGTTGAGTGATTTCAATCCCCCCGTCCATAATATAGAAGATTTCTTCAATCATTCATCGAGCATTCAAGCTATGCCAAAGAAGGGGTATAAGAACCTTGAGGACAAGCTGGATGCTTTTTTATGTACTTATGCCGCCTATTGGCTTGCCAATCATAAAGGGAAAGTTTTCGGCGATGATCGAGATGGGTTCATTACTGTTCCAATTATTGACGAGAATGAAGTCCGTGACGGCAAATCAGAGGAGATAAAAGTCTACAATAAACTGATCCGCGATAAGATACCCCAGATCATCGAGGATAACGGCAAGAAAGCCATAATCGAAAAGGTTTCGGGCCAAGAGTACCTGGACTTATTAAACGCCAAGTTAGAGAAAGAGCTTCAGGAATATCTGGACAGCCAAAGCATTGAAGAACTGGCAGATTTAGTTGAAGTGGTGTACGCCATCTTGGATTGTAAAGGGGTTTCTCAGCAGGAATTCGAGGATATCAGAAAGCAAAAGGTTGAGGAGAGAGGCGCTTTCCGGGATAAGCTCCTGCTTAAAGAAGTAAGCGACAGTTGAGGGGTTGAAGGGAATTGACAGAAAAGATCAAGCAGAAGGGAAGCCTGGGCAGCATCGCCGAAGACCTCTTTGTCGAGCTGTTTTGTGATACCTTTGGTCCGGATCAAGCGGAGTATCTGTTTCTTCAGTATCCGGTCACCGATATTTATGGCAATAGACGCTCCATAGATTTTGCTCTGGAAAGTGAAGACTTAAAAATAGCCATCGAGATCGATGGAGAAACCTATCATAATCCCAATAAGGTTTCTTCTAATAAATATTACGATGACCTGACCAAGCAAAACAGCCTGATCTATCATAACTGGAAGGTTTACCGCTGGGTATACAACCAACTGAAGCACCAACCGGAAAAGGTCAAGGACGAGCTGCGGATTTTTGTCGGGGAAATACCCTCCTTTAGAATGCTGGAGGATTATCTGCCTAAGCAGAAGGGCAAGGTGATTGAACTGCGGGAACATCAACAAGCTGCTTTGGACAGCCTAGAGACCATGCGTGATCAAGGGGAGAGTATTGCTCTGCTTTATCATGCTACCGGAACCGGAAAAACTGTGACCGCAGTCAGTGACGCCAAACGTCTAGGGAAACGAACCCTGTTTTTGGCTCATACCAAAGAACTAATCACCCAGGCTAAAGGCACCTTTGAAGAACTTTGGGATCAGGCGGAGACAGGCCTTTATGTTGCTGAAGAAAAAGCGAAAGACGCTTATGTTGTTTGCAGCAGCATTCAGAGTGTTGCCAGAAATCTTGAACTGTTTAAACCGGAGGATTTTGGCTATATCATTGTTGATGAATGTCATCATGGAACAGCAGATACTTATAGGAAGGTCTTAAGTTATTTCAAACCTAAATTCACTTTGGGTCTCACGGCTACCCCGGACAGAGCAGATGGCGAGAGTATCCTGGAGGACTTTAAGAATGTGGCCCATAAACTGGATCTGCAGCAAGCCGTGGAATTAGGGGAACTTGTTCCCATCAGGTGTATCCGGGTCAAGACCAATGTGGATCTTTCCACGGTGAGAATCAATGGCATTAAATATTACGCCCAGGACTTAGAAAGCAAACTCTTCGTGCCGGAAAGAAATAAGCTTATTGCAGAAACCTATCTCAATTATGTTAGGGATAAGAAAACCGTGGTATTTTGTGCTTCGGTACACCATGCTCAGGAGATTTCTGCCTTGTTTAAGCAACAGGGAATTAATTGTGAGGCTGTATCCGGTTCTATGAAGTCAGGAGAAAGGTCGAGGATTTTAGATATGTACGAAAATGGGGATATCCAAGTCTTATGTGCCTGTGACCTTTTAAACGAGGGCTGGGACAGTCCAAAAACAGAAGTTTTGTTCATGGCCAGGCCGACGCTTTCCAAGACACTTTATATTCAACAACTGGGCAGAGGGATGCGTAAGTGCGCAGGTAAGGACTACCTAATGGTCTTTGATTTTATTGATAATGTCGGCTTATTTAACATGCCCTACTCTTTGCACAGGATGTTTAACCTGAAGGAATATAGCGCCGGAGAGTACGTTGTTGCTTCCCAGAAACAGTTTGAGCTGGACAGAGATTTAATCGCCAGAGGAGAAAAACCATCTGTTTTTCTGGATTTCCCGGTGAATGCTGCGGATTACGAGCTGATTGATCTATTTAACTGGCAGGATGAAGTGAAAGGGATGATATCTCAGCTGGAGTTCGTGAGGATGGTCGATGTGCAAACAGAAACCATTGAACGGTATCTGCGTGAAGGAAAGATAACCCCTGATTTAGAGGTACCCTTCGGGGATAAAAGGAGCTTTAAGTACTTTAAGGAAGCAACCGTGGAGAGCTATGCTAAACAGTACGGCTGGGAGCTGATCAATCCTGCCAATATGAAAGATAAGTTTATGGATATGGTCAGAACTATGGATATGAGTTTTTTCTATAAACCGGTACTGCTCAGAGCCATGCTTGAGCATGTAGAGGAAAACGGAAGAGTTAGGGTCGAGGACATCGTTAATTCCTTCATGGATTTTTATAGGGCTAGAAAAGAGAGCGGGCTGGTGGTTGAGAAGAAATCCAGTCTGTATTGTAAAGACGGATATACGAGAAAGGATGTTGAGAGAAATATCTTTAGCAATCCGTTTAAGCGTTTTGAGGATATGCGGTTTAAGAGTCGGTGCCGGGATATTGAGTATGTGGAGTTTAATCGGCATGTTTGGAAGAGGTTGACGCAGGGGGAGAAGGCGTGGATTGTTGGGCGGTGTGATGAGAGATTGGAGGAATATTATAGGAAGAGGTTATGAGAGATTAGATTAAAGTTTCTGAACTCGAAAAAGATTGACGAATCCTGAAAGGGTCAGACCTCGGGCGAGCGAAGCTCGCATCGAGCATTTAAGCTTCCATGCCAAGTGGAAGTATTAGTTTATATACTCCGCAATTTCCAGTATAATTTTTGGTATAGTTGTTTGTTTTGCTGCATAACTAATTATACCTTAAAGGCGGGTCTTTAGACTCGTCTTTTCGCTTTTTTAAAGGAAAAGGGCCGCCTCTCCATAGAATTACATTCTATTTTGAGACAGCCCCTTTGTTTTCTACCCGAGCCTTGTCCAGGACGGCATGGATATCCTCCATCCTAACCGGCTTCTCCAGTATTCGCAGCGGAGAGGCCGCCTTGAATTGAGGGTGTGGCTCGGACCCCGTGCAAAACACAATATGACAGGTTCGGTCGTACTCCCGGATTCGTAGTGCAGTTTCGACTCCGGACAGCTTCTTCATATGCTGGTCCAGAAAAATTAGATCGAAACGGATTTGATTGTCTACAGTCTGTTCCAGCAGATCCTCGCCACTTTCAAACTGGCGGATCTGAAGCCGGACGTTTTTCGTAGCCCCGAATTCATAGATCATGGCCTCTAGAATTCTGCGCAAGAGCGGGCTGTCGTCACATAAAGCGATATTCATCGGCAATTGCTCCTTCTCGAAATTAATAACGCTAAGAGAAATATAATAACCATTAAGGTAATTATAACACGCGAATTACTCCTATACTATATTAAATTACCCTTATGGTTATATTAAAGCAGAAATATATTATTGTATTACTCTTACTGATAGAATCAAGCCAAATAACAGTGGAGTGTGTTCACATGGTTAGAATCAAACTGTCCGAGCTGCTTGGAAAACATAAAATGAATCAGAAAACTTTATCAAGACTCACCGGTATCAGGCCGGCGACTTTATCCAAGATGTACTATGAAGAGACAAAAAGGATCGAAATCGATCAGATTGATAAAATTTGTGGTGTGTTCAACTGCAGAATAGAGGACCTAATTGAATATATACCGCTTCAAGAAAAGAGTAAGGAATAAAAATCGCCAAATAGACGGCCGTTTTTGTTTATATTTTTAATTAAAGGAGTATTGTTCAAAATGGCCAAGAGAACTATATGCCATTGATTTGTTCAGCGGTTGTGGTGGTGTGACTGTCGGTCTTATAAAGGCAGGAATTAAGGTAAAAGCGGCGGTGGAAATCCAATCCTATTGCTGTTAAAACATACAGAAAAAATAATAACAATATAAATGTTATTAAAGATGACATTCGCCATATTACGGGGAAGAAATTATTGAAATGTGCGGGGATAACATCGAAGGATATATTATTATTGGTAGCTTGTCCGCCTTGCCAAGGCTTTTCTGCGATAAGAAAAGGTGGCGAAAATGACGAACGAAATCAATTAATATACCCATTTATAAGGTTAATAAATTCCGTACATACAAATGCTAATAACATAAAATTAAGCAATATTTTGATATACATTTCAATATGCTCTAAATCATCTTCCGGAGGCCTGACAAATGGCAAAATACTATGGACATGACCCAATTGAACGCAATAGAATATATGATCTTGCAATACAATGGCTAGAGGACTGTCTAATACACGATGGAACTCTACTTTGGCCGAGTGAAGCAATATGGACGTTGGATAATTTTCAAGGCTTTAAACGCTGCTTTATAGATAACCCGGATGATACTTCCGATTCATTCGAGATAAAGCTCCAAAAACAATTAGCTCTTGAATCTTCAGATGTTACGAGATTAGCATGTGAATTATTGTTTATTTATTTTATCTTCCCATCCGATACACTTGGTCAAACGAAAGTCGATCTTATAAGAAGGGTGGCGTCCTGGAAAGGACTGGACCTCCCGCAAACTTCAAATTTTAACGTACTACTTGAAAACAAGGGCCTTGGAAAACCCGGTGTAGCTTTTCATACCAAAAGGCCTTTTGAATTAGCTTATCTGGGTAATATAGGACTGGAAATAAAACAATATGCTCCTGAAAATAGGGTTTCCTTATTCAAAAACCATAAAGATTTCAGAGCCTTTATCGATAAAATTAAACTTATTAAGAATTATGTTATGCGGAATATTATTCTGCATCTGCTATATCCGGATTATTATGAGCGAATCAGCAGTAACAGCCAAAAACGATTAATCTACAAGGAATTTAAAAAGACGATGACGAATCTTACGCTGCCTGCTGATATCGATGATGCTTTATACCTGATTCGTCAGGATTATGTACGTAAATATCCGAATAAGAATATTGACTTCTATAGTAATCCGCTGTATAAAGTTTGGAATGCTGGCGACGCCGATGATAATAATAGTAATGACGATAAGGCTAAAGATTCTACAAATGAAGATGTAACCGCAGTTAAAGAAAAGCAAAAGGTGGCTGTCAAGTCTATGGACAACAACATCATCCTCTTTGGCCCTCCAGGTACCGGTAAAACCTATAGCGTCATTGACTATGCCTTGGAAATCATTGATAACAATAAATACGGCGGCATTATCCGCAACGCCGGCAAACGGGAAGAAGCGGTAAAGGAATACAAAGAACTTGTCCGAATCGGTCAAATTGCTTTCTGTACTTTTCATCAATCATATGGCTATGAAGAATTTATCGAAGGCCTGAGAAGTAATGACAGTGGCGGGTTTGAGCCGAGAGACGGGATATTAAAAACCATCAGTAACCTCGCCAGGTCCAGTACCAAAGATATCGCTGCTCTTGGATACGCCTTCGATGAATCTAAAATCAATTTCTTTAAAATGTCTTTGGGGAATACATTGGACGGTGATGAATCGACTTTTGATTACTGTCTGGAGAAAAATGTCATGGGCATGGGCTGGGGAAGCGATATTGATTATAAAGACTGCAGTGACAAAAAAGCAATTGCCAAAAAGTATAAAAGCAAATATGGTGATACAGAACCATTTAATATTGTTGCAGCCGATCGGTTTAAAAATAGGATGAAAGTTGGAGACATTGTCTTTGTCTCTCATGGTAATACCAAGTTGAAAGCGATTGCCAGGGTTACCGGCAATTATGAATATAATGAGAATACAGCTATTGAATTTAATCATTTTCGTAAAGTGGACTGGCTGTATATCAATAGAGAGCCGATGGTTCCGGTAAAGCAGATTCTGATTAATAAAAACTTCTCACAGATGACCATCTATGAGCACTCCAAAGAGGATATTAATTTCGATAGTTTAAGAAACTTTTTATCTGGAGAAAAAAGAGGCAGAAGAAGAAATTATGTTCTAATCATTGATGAAATCAACCGGGGTAATATCTCTAAGATCTTCGGCGAACTCATTACGCTGATTGAGCCTGACAAACGCCTGGACGCCGAGAATGAGATCACTGTCACTTTGCCGTATTCCAATGATTCATTCGGCGTTCCTCAGAATCTGTATATTATTGGTACCATGAACACGGCGGATAGGTCTATCGCTTTGATGGATACTGCTTTGAGGCGCAGGTTTAATTTTATTGAGCTTTCTCCGGATTACTTGGTTCTTAGCGCCAATACCGACGGCATCAATATGCAGAAAATGCTGCAAACCATTAATGACCGCATTGAGTATCTGTATGATAAGGACCATTTAATTGGACACGCCTATTTTCTCGACAAGCATCTCACGGTGCAAAAGCTTATTGCCATCATGAAGACAAAAGTTATACCGCTGCTTCAGGAGTACTTCTATCAGGATTGGGAGAAGCTGGAGCTCATTTTGGGCGGGGCCGCCGATGACCCGGCCAAACAAAAGGACTATCTTTTATTGAAAACTCAATTAAGCCCCAACGCCTTTTTTGCCGGTGACTTGGAGTTTGACCAGCCTGATAAAACACGATACAGTATCGTCGTTGAACCCAATGAAAAAGCTTTGCAGCGGATTTATGGCGATATCTAAGCGGGGAGTAGAACTGATTTGAAGCATATCGCGATCTCTGAGGGAACATCAAGACTTTATATATCGGACGGCGGCGGGCAGGATACGCTGACGCGCCTGGAAGCCAAAGAACTTAAGCGGTATATTGAGATTCACCAATTAGATACGCAATTTTTCCTTTGGGGTTTGGACAGTATTAAAATAATCAATTATGTCGGGGTTATCCAGTTATCGACCGTTTTGATCGAAATACTGCCCAAAGTATCTTCTGGCACCAAACCCAGGGAAGTTTTGTTGAATATGCTTATCGTCAGCCGCTATCTGGATGTCGACTATTCTGCTTTAACCAACCTCCAACTAACAAAGAAGAATTTGTTTGAGATATTCGGCTATATCTTCGCGCTGAAATTAAAAAAGGAATTATTTTACGGAGTTTTCGCTACTTATCAGGAATGTCAGGAGAATCTCGCCTTTCAAAAAGGGAAGATCTTATTTTCCCGACAGATTAATAATACCGTAAAAAATATCCCGAAAGCCTATTGCAGTTATCACGAGTTTACAGCCGACAATGCCATGAACCGGATTTTCAAATTTGTTATCAATCTGTTGGCGAAGAAAATAGAAACAGCCAAGACGATAGAGCTGCTGCGGTATTGCTTGCTGAATCTGCAGGAAGTGTCCGACGTTACGCCGAATATCACGGATACGGAAAATGTCTTTTTTGACAGAACGAACCGGCGCTTTTTACCTGCATTTTCTCTGGCCAAAATCTTTCTTGTCAATTATTCTCCTGTCTCCGCGGCGGGAGGGCACTTTACTTTTTCCATCTTATTTAAGATGAATGACTTGTTTGAGCGCTATGTCTATGAGATTGCGCGGAAAACGCTGCAGCCATATAAAGTTCACTGCCAGCACCAGGAATTTAAATTGCTCATCAATGAAAAGACACAACGCGGTGTCTATCAGCTAATACCTGATATCGTGGTGGAAAATCAAAGCACGCAGGTGATTATCGATACCAAATGGAAAATCATCATCAGCGATTATCTTCGGCATGGCGTCAAGCGGGAGGATTATTTTCAGATGTACGCCTACCTTACGCGATACACGGACGCCCGGGCGGCTGTCCTCCTGTATCCGTATAATAAAAGCATAAAAAATGACCCCGGATGTTTGTTGGAGTCATATTACCTTGAGGATAACAAAGCTAAGAAGCTGAAAGTATATAGCATCAGCTGGGAATCGGTAAAGGATACGGTTTGGGAAATTAGAAGTATTGTTGAAGATTTATTAGGGACAATTGACGATCCTGATCTGTTCCGGCAATGACGTGATCGTTTTCAGCAGCGCACCAAATGCCTTGATCTGTTATCGTGCGTATTCTTGCGGCATCCGGTCAGATGGTGTCAAGAAACGTTCAATGAAGATTCTTCTTGCATGGGTTCAACCGCCAGAATATCTCGTTTTCTTTTAGTTTTTCGACTACCGCGGCTTTAAAAATACAAAGGGGCGCCAATCAGAATTTAAGACTGACTGGCGCTCGATGCATAGTTTTTGAAATATTTGGTGATCGCTGGAAGGGAAAGCAGGAAGTTCGGCGAAAAAGAAAGGTGTGTGTCAAACGTTGTCCATTTCATCAATTAGCTTCGAAAGCTATTAATCTGCCCAATTTAGAGGAAGGGATTAGAGGTTTTTCGCAAATTGGGACGGACTATTTTGACTGATCACTCTTTTGGAGTTTATTAAAGATTTAGCCGGATTCGATTGAGGATTGATTTGGAGCTAAGGGCTTTTGGGGGGTTAATGAATCACTATATTGGAATCGACTTAGCGTGGACCTATGCCAACGAATCCGGAATTTGTGCTAACAATGGAGAAATCGTCTATTGTGAGTCCAAGGTTTTCAGCGACGAAATGATTGCGGCAATCGTTGAAGAGCATGCCCGGGAAGGAGTAATCGTGGGGATTGAGGTCCGATAAAAGTAGCCTCACCTAGCTAATCCTAAGATAGGAGAAACGATGAAAACAGAAGCCGAAACAAGAAAAGAACTTATTGATGCAAAACTACATAAAGCGGGTTGGGATGTAAATAATCTCACCCAAGTCTCAAAAGAGTTCGATATTTCTGTGCTCTTACGTGATGGAGTGGCAGAGGCGCGGACTCCTTATGAAGGTCATCAATATAGTGATTATGTTCTTTTGGGGAGAGATGGGAAGCCGCTGGCTGTTGTTGAAGCTAAAAAGAGTTCCAAAGACGCTTCAATTGGTCGGGAACAGGCGAAACAATATTGTTACAATATTCAAAAACAAAATGGTGGAAAACTCCCTTTCTGTTTCTACACTAATGGTCTTGAGATTTTCTTCTGGGATTTAGAAAACTACCCTCCCCGAAAAGTAGTTGGCTATCCAACGCGAGATGATTTAGAGCGGTTTCTTTATATTCGAGAACATCGAAAACGTCTTGCGGATGAGCTGATTAATACAGAAATTGCAGGAAGAGACTATCAGATTCGGGCAATTCGTTCTGTAATGGAAGGAATAGAAAAGAAACAACGAAATTTCCTTCTGGTGATGGCCACGGGAACTGGAAAAACAAGAACCTGTATTGCCCTAATTGATGCACTCATGCGGGCGGGTCATGCAGAGCGGGTGTTATTTCTGGTGGATAGAATTGCTTTACGGGAACAGGGACTAACGGCTTTCAAGGAGCATTTATCGAATGAACCACGCTGGCCCAAGGTTGGTGAAAAACTCATTGCTAAAGATCGCCGTATCTATATTTCAACCTATCCCACAATGCTCAATATAATAAGGGAAGAAGATAACACCCTTTCACCTCACTTCTTCGATCTGATTGTGATTGATGAAAGCCATCGCTCCATATATAATACCTACGGAGAAGTTCTCGATTATTTCAAAGCGATTACACTCGGCCTAACTGCAACTCCGACAGATATTATTGATCACAACACGTTTATACTTTTTGATTGCGATAATGGTCTCCCAACGTTTGCCTACACTTACGAGGAAGCAGTAAATCACATACCGCCCTATTTGTGTAACTTTCAAGTGATGAAGATACACACTAAGTTTCAGGAAGAGGGTATTAGCAAGCGAACTATCTCCCTGGAAGACCAAAAGCGATTAATTATTGAAGGTAAAGAGGTAGAAGAGATCAATTTTGAAGGCACCGAGCTGGAGAAGACTGTTATCAATAAGGGAACTAATGCGCTCATCGTCAAAGAGTTCATGGAAGAATCAATAAAAGATTCCAATGGTGTTCTTCCTGGTAAAACAATATTTTTCTGCTCCTCAATGTCCCATGCGCGAAGAGTCGAACAGATTTTTGATTCCCTGTACCCTGAGTATAAGGGGGAACTGGCCAAAGTTTTGGTTTCGGACGATCCGCGGGTTTATGGCAAGGGCGGGCTATTGGATCAGTTTACTAACAACGATATGCCGCGCATTGCCCTCAGTGTCGATATGCTGGATACCGGGATTGACATTAGAGAATTGGTTAATCTTGTTTTTGCTAAGCCAGTCTATTCTTACACCAAGTTCTGGCAGATGATAGGCCGTGGTACACGTCTTTTGGAATCACATAAAATAAAGACTTGGTGCACCGAAAAAGATATTTTTCTTATTTTAGATTGCTGGGATAATTTTGAATATTTTAAACTTAGTCCCAAAGGCAGAGAAACGACTATTCAGATTCCGCTTCCCGTGCGTTTTGTCGGAATCAGGCTTGATAAAATCGAAAAAGCAATCGACACTCAAAACAATGCTATTGCCGAAAAAGAGATTATTAAACTCCGACAGCAGATCCAGGAACTCCCAAAAAACTCGGTGGTTATTCAAGAGTCAGCCACAGACTTACTAAAGATTGAAGATGACAATTTCTGGACAAAGCTGACACATGAGAAGATTGAATATTTACGTACGATCATCAAGCCGCTTTTTAGAACGGTTTCTCAAACTGATTTTAAGATGATGCGCTTTCAGAAAGATTTACTTGAAACATCATTGGCGAAATTGGCAAATGAGAAAGAGAAGTTTGAGACATTAAAGGATAATATCGTTGAGCTGATTGGCGAACTTCCGCTTTCGGTCAATATTGTTGCCAAGGAAGAGTCTATTATAAGACTTGCTCAAACAAATAACTATTGGGCCAAGGCAACAGACAGAACATTTGATGAACTTGCCGAAAAGTTATCTCCACTTATGAAATACCGTGATGGTGATGTTCAAGCACTTGGACCTGCTCGGTTTGACTTTGTAGATTTTCTGAAAACAAAAGAAATGGTGGAGTTCGGGCCAGAACATTCAGCGGTGAGTGTTTCTAAGTATCGAGAAATGGTAGAGAAGCTCATCATGGAACTTACCGAGAGTAACCCTATTCTGCAGAAGATCAAAGATGGGAAAGAGGTTACCGAAGATGAGGCACAGGAACTTGCTGCACTGTTGCACGATGAGCATCCTCATATCACCGAAGATTTACTTAAAAATGTCTATCGAAACCGCAAAGCAAAGTTCATTCAGTTCATCAGACATATTTTAGGGCTCGAAATCCTGGAAAGTTTCCCTGAAACAGTCACCAAGGCATTTGAGCAGTTTATCCATACCCATACGAACCTTAGCTCCCGGCAACTGGATTTTTTAAATCTTTTGCAGGATTTTATCCTAGAAAAAGAGACCGTGCAAAAGCGAGATCTGATAGAATCCCCCTTTACAGTACTGCACCCCCAGGGAATCCGTGGCTTGTTTACCCCAGCAGAAATCAACGAAATTCTAGAACTTACAAAAAGGGTGGCAGCATAATATGTTACAAAACAATTCAGCACTTAAAAGTAAAATTGCCCAACTTTGGGATAAATTCTGGAGTGGTGGTATATCCAATCCTCTTACGGCCATTGAACAGATTACCTATCTGCTCTTTATGAAGCAGTTGGATGATCTTGACCTTAAGAGGAAGGCAGATGCCGAATTTACCGGAGAACTTTACACCTCAAAATTTGAGGGAAAATGGCTGCCGACTGGGATGCCTGACAAAGAAGACAATTATGTAAATAAAGCAACTCTTTGCTGGAGTCATTTCAGACATTTGCCTACGGAAGAACGTTTACAACACATTCAACTAAATGTCTTTCCTTTCTTAAAAATGCTCAATGGGGATGAATCGTCCTTTTCTCATCACATGAAGAATGCGGTCTTTATTATCCCCAAACCAACCTTGCTAGTAGAAGCAATGTCAACCATTGAAGAGATTTTTGTGGAGATTGAAAAGGATGCCAACGAGGGTGGACAGGCGTTTCAGGATATACAAGGGGATGTCTATGAAATGCTCCTCTCCGAAATTGCCTCAGCAGGAAAAAATGGACAGTTTAGAACCCCGCGACATATCATCAAGCTTATTGCCGAACTGGTAGAACCACAATTAGGTAACCAAATTGCCGACCCTGCCTGTGGAACCGGCGGTTTTTTACTTGGCGCTTATCAGTATATGGTGACTCAACTGGATAAAAATAAGAAGAATCTTCAGCCCGACGAAGATGGTTTTATTCGCAATTCGGTGAGCAGTCTCTTGACTAAAGAAGTTAGCGATATTCTGAATAACAGCCTGTATGGATACGATATAGATGTGACCATGGTGAGGTTAGCGCTGATGAACCTAATGATGCACGGCGTGGACACGCCGCACATTGACTACAAAGATACCTTGAGCAAGGGTTTTACAGAGTCAAATCAATATCAGATTATTATGGCCAATCCACCATTTACTGGCAGTATCGATAAGGGCGACATTAACGAATCGCTTAAATTAGGAACCTCCAAAACCGAGCTCCTGTTTATAGAAAACATATATAATCTCCTAAGAATGGGTGGAACTGCTGGCATGATTGTGCCACAGGGTGTTTTATTCGGCGGTGGTAAAGCCTTTGTTGAAGCAAGAAAGATACTCGTTGAAAAATGCGAATTAAAAGCAGTTATCACCATGCCAAGCGGAGTATTTAAACCCTATGCCGGAGTTAGTACCGCCATTTTAATTTTCACCAAGGGCGGTGAAACTGAGAATGTTTGGTTTTACGATATGCATAGTGACGGATATAGCCTGGACGATAAACGGATGAAACTAGACGGATATGGTGATTTGCAAGATATTGTATCTAAATTTAAAAAGAGGGACCAACAGAAAGAAAGTGATCGAAAAGAGAAGTTTTTCTTTGTCTCTAAAGCCGAGATTGTTCCAGAGAACTATGATCTCTCAATGAGTAAATACAAAGAGGATGCTTATGAAGAGGTTGTTTATGAAAATACTAGCGTAATTTTTGCCAAGCTTAAAACTATTGAGAACGAGATTAATAAGGAATTAGCTGAGCTTGAAGGGTTGCTGGGATGAGACAAATAGAACTTGGCCATATTTGTGAGATTAGAAATGGATTTGCTTTTAAAAGTCAAGATTTTACGGACGAAGGTATCCCTTTAGTAAGAATTGGTGAAATAGCAGATGGAAACGTAAACCTTGATAATGCAGTTAAAGTTAGAGAAAAAGATTTATACAAGAATTTTCTCATTAAAAATGGTGACATTCTCATTGCGATGTCAGGTGCGACTACAGGCAAAATTGGAAAATATCAATATTGGATTAAAGCTTATCAAAACCAACGAGTTGGTCGCTTCATTCCGAATGTTGGTGAACTAGATAATGGGTATTTATATCATTTTTTAAAAACAGTAAGAAATAGAATTTTGCATAAAGCATATGGCGGTGGACAACCGAATATTTCACCTAAAGAAATAGGATCAATAAAGATTCCTATACCTAAGAGTATTAACGACCAAATCCGCATTGCTACAGTTCTTACCCAGGCGGAAAAGCTGATTGCTAAACGCAAAGAGAGCATCAAGGCGTTGGACGAACTCTTAAAGAGTGCTTTTGTGGAGATGTTTGGGGATCCGGTTAGAAATGAAAAGGGGTGGACAAGAGTTCCTTTGTCAGAAATTCTTTTAAAAATTGAAAGTGGGCATAGTCCAGTCTGTCTTCATAGACCTGCGAAATCAGGAGAATGGGGTGTATTAAAGCTTAGTGCTGTGACCCAATGCGTTTTTAAGCCTAATGAAAATAAGGCGCTTCCTGATAGCGAAAAGCCAAATTCGGAAATTGAAATCAAATTAGGCGATATTCTCTTCTCACGAAAGAATACTTATGAACTGGTTGCTGCTTGTGCATATGTAAGGGAAACACATCCAAAACTGATGATGTCTGATTTGATATTTCGTCTTGTACCCCGGGATAATATGATTAATTCAATATTCTTACAAGCACTACTATCATTTTCTTCAAAAAGAAAAATGGTTCAAAGATTAGCTGGTGGAGCGGCGGGATCTATGCCAAATATTTCTAAAACTAAATTGCTTATGCATAAAATAGAAGTTCCACCTATTCATCTCCAAAACCAATTCGCTGCCGTAGTCGAAAAAGTCGAAGTGCTCAAAGCAAGATACACCAAAAGCCTCATTGAACTGGAAAACCTCTTAGGTTCACTTAGCCAACGTGCATTTAAGGGAGAACTGGATTTGAGCAAGGTTCCGTTGGTTTACAAAAATGAAACGGAAGAATCAGAAATTACAGAAATAGGGAGACTTGATGGGGGATTGAAAAACAAATTAGAGTTTAATGATAAAGATTTAGTCGATTTGATAAAAAGATTTTATGGTAAGATATTCAGTTTTGATGAACTCTGGATAGAGATTGAGTCACTAACTGATAAAAACATTCCTTCAAAAAATCGTATCCAGGACCAAATCATAGATTTGTTAGAATCGGATAAAGAAAATTTACAACAGGTATTTGATATTCTTACATCTGAGGCTGATAAAATTGACCCTGAAAAACAGATAGCATTCAGAGGTAATTATGAAAATTAAACGACTTAAGGTATTAACTTCCTTCAGAGGTCTGCCTGCGGGTTATGAAATATTGTTTAATGACGTACAAGCGAGAAATTCAATAGGAATTACTCCGATTTGTTTTGTCGGCTTGAATGGTTCCGGTAAATCGAATGTGTTGGAAGTTATCGCTGAGATTTTCTTCTACATAGAGACTTATCATAAGGCACTAAAAGATAAACTTAAGTCATTTCAAACTGGTTTTGGATTTGAGATTGACTATGAGTTGCCGAGAGTATTTGTCATGTCAGCTCGCACTTCGTGGGATGAACTAAACTCATATTTGGATAATTCTAAGACTAATCCCATTATTAAGATCAAAAAACAAATCAATGAGTATCCTCAAATATCAGTTATGGTTAATGAAAAAGTTTTTACTTTAAGGAATAAGGACAATAATCGCAACGAAGGGCTTCTACCTGCACGCATTGTTGCCTATTCATCTGGAATGAATGAGTTGCTGAGTAATCCATTTATAAAAATGGACTTTAATTACTTCGAGGATCTTAAAGCTAAAATAGGAAACGATTCTTTAGCTATGAATCGTATGTTCTTCTTAAACTATGATTCTAACAAGTTAATTGCCGTCAGCAATTTTTTGTTTGATGCAGATGATTATGACATGTCATCATTTACTGAAGGTCAAAAAGCTACCGACTTTGGGGGCATTGATTTAAGCGCTATAAAACGAGAACTTTGCATTGAAGATCTTCATTCTTTTGTGATCAAATTAAAACTTAAAAAAAGTATGCCATTGCATTCGACTCTAAATATCGCGTTAGATAAACTTGAAAAATGTGCTACTTTTGTTAATAAATCTACACAAGAATCAAAAAATGATATGTTTACTGATATTGAGCTTGTCTATTGGGTCAATAAGTCAACAAAAGAAGCATTCCGGTATTACTTTAAAACAGCTTACGATTTATTTAGAATATTTTACTTTTTTCAATTGCTTAATACGGATCTAATAAGTCAAGATACTAGAAAAGCTGTCGCATCTGCCACTGCAGGTTCTTACGATAATCTTTCTGATGAATTGCCTAAGCATGAGGCTAGCAATCTGGCTTTTAGAATATCAGGTATTAGTTTTTATAAACAGAATAATGCTCTTTTAAACTATAGAAAATTATCCGATGGAGAACATCAACTACTCCAGGTTTTTGGTAGTCTATTGCTAATGGATACTACAGGCTCTTTATTTCTTTTAGATGAACCTGATACTCATTTCAATCCAGATTGGCGCTCTAAATTTGTTCATATTGCAAATGAATCAATTGACAAAGAACGTGATCAAGAGATAATACTTACAACACATTCTCCCTATATAGTTTCAGACTGCAGAAGAGAGTGTGTTTACATTTTTCAAAGAAATCCAGACGGAACCGTTAGTCAGCCAAAGTCACCAGACATAAACACCTTCGGTACATCTATCGATATCCTTTCAGATGCCGTTTTCGGCAAAGACGATACCATATCAGAGCTATCCAAAAAGAAAATTGACGAAATACGTCAAATGCCTTTAGAGACCTTAGAAGATATACAAGCAGCAAAAGAAGCATCCAGAGTTCTGGGTGAATCTGTAGAAAAGGTTTTGTTGTTCAAATACCTTATCACAAAAGAAAGTGAGCTTAAAAATGATAAGGGCATATAAGTATGTTGACACAATTCATTCTAGGCTAAATGAATATGTACTTGCGTTTTTTCGAAAGATAGAAGTTGATACAAATGGATTCAGAGATGATCTGTTTGAACCCGACTTTCTTCCCATAGTAAGACGTCATCGAAAAATACTTGCGGAAAGGTTTAAGATATTATATAAGCATGTTTCCAGCCTGTCGGCAGCTGAACGTCAGTCATTTTGTCAAAGAGTTATTCAAAGCAATCATATAGAAATAATTTGCCGTGGAGAATATAGACCAGAAGCTATTGCCGACAAACCGACCGGCATAAATAAGATTATGAAGGATTTATTCCTTGATTTGTATAATCAAGTGCTTGATGGAGAGCCGTTTCGTGACAACGCCCATACAACTCTACGAGATCATTTTAATCAGTTTAGCAATGCAAATAAAGACATTACTTTATGTCCCATCTGCGGTATTGGGGAATTGAAAAAATCTCAGGATGAATTCCGAGATCAATATGATCATTTTCTGCCAAAATCATTGTACCCTTTTTCTTCAATAAATTTCTACAATCTGGTGCCCTGCTGTATAGATTGTAACTCCTTAGCAATAAAAGGAGACAGGGATACTATTGCAATATCAACCGGAAAGCTCTTTTTCCCATATGATGATAGCCATAAAGGTATTTCATTAGTTGTAAGGGTACGATATGATAATCCTGAGACAGAGAAAATAGATTGGGAACTAATTTTTAGCAGTCCCGACAATAAAAATGATGAAATTGAATCTTGGAAAACAATTTACTCAATTGAGGAGCGGTACCAAGGATACATAAGTGCTCGTATCACCAAATGGTATAAACACTATTTCAGTTATATAATAAGTTCAAAATTATCTCAATTAGATTATTCTACCAAAAAGGCATGCTACATGGAAGTATTTGAACAAGATGAGACCTTGGGTTTAAGCTATATTCGTAAACCAGCATTATTTGCTTTACTTACGGGCTCGAATACTGTACAAGCAGAAATCGAGGCACAGCAATACGTCTAGTCAAAAACTCCTATCCCAACCTGTTTCACGAAGGCACAAGGGGGATTTCGCAAATGAGAGTTTCCAAGTGGCATAATGAACTTTGAGAGACACATCTCGTGCGGTTTGATCAGGGGGAAGCCACGAGAGTGGTTTCCCTATTCTATTTACTCGAGGGCAGCGGTAGGGACCTGGTACTTCCCGGAATATGTTGATAAACAGATATAATTTGTGGCAGTTTAATATTAGGAGACAAGAGGACGTTCATTTGCGAAAGAAGGAGAGCTGGGGTTTGTCAACCTCCCTCATTTACCTCATTAGAGGTTCAAAGGAATGGACCAAGGATTGGAAGACTATCCAAAATATATTACATAAACGACAGTTAATGTTAATCAAACTCGCATTGCGAGAGGAAGTTCTCACCTCTGGCAATTTCTATGATCTATTACATCTGGTTTCAAAAACCTATCAGAGATTGGGGAATATACGCTTACTTGGAGCTATTTGATTCGGAGGAGGGGAAGCATTGATTGTAATTGCATCGAGTACAGCAGAAAGGCGCATTGAAATAGTGAGGTTACTTTAAATCCACAGTAGCTGGTCAGATAGAAAAAATAGCAGGATGATGTGATACTCATAGAGAACTTGTTTAGGAGGTCTTAACTTGCTGAACAAAGCGATTGAAATTGCCACTCGTGCTCATACAGGACATAGGGAGCAAGATTTAGTGTAATCTTACTCCCTTAAAAGCATATGGTTGTCGTTACTGGGAGGAAGGCATCCCTGCGGTCAACCTTCCCCAGGGGTACGCCCCCAACACATTGCCAAAATACAATGGGAAACTATTCTGAAAATTATAAGAGCCTTGAAAGGAGTACTGGTAACATGTTAGTGACCTTTAAGCAAAGAGCATTTTTTCATGAGTTTCATGAGTGATGTTCATGCAAAGACCGTACTGTATCTTAACTTGGACTCACATATTAATGTCCATGCCAAATGTTATGATTTTTAGAGCATACCTCAACTCAACAAAAAGATCAGGTAGACCTTTCAAGCACATTTTGAGACTGGGATTTGGTTAACATTAACCAAATCCCAGTCTCAATAATGCCTTTTCAACAATGCTAGCTGTGATGTATTTCGGATTAATCTTTTTAATTTCTAGTATGATCTCCCTGGCATGTGTGGCAGGGAGTCCGCCAGATTCTACTAACATACAAATTAGTTCAATCCCCCAAATTAGCGTTACGCCTTCAGACTCACACATTTGCCTTAATGGTTTATCATTAGTCACACAAGTCCAACCAAAACTTTTGGCAAGAATTAAACATAAGTTATCTTGAAATGATAATGATCCTTTTTTCTCTGCCGCTAACATAACCTGGTCTAGTTCAGGTTCGACAAGTATAATCCCCAGTTCAGCACAATCACTATCGTTAATTTCACTAATTTCATCTAAAACAGGTGTTGCTAAATATACTTGCCCAACGTTACAAGTAATCAATTTAATAATTGTTCTGCCGCATTTTAAGAATCAATAAGAACATTAGCATCTAATATCAAAAACTGACTCTTTGTAATTGCCATTCATTATACCCACGAAGAAACTATTTCTCGCATGGCTTCAAGATCAAGTCTGAGGATCTCAGCTCCACGGCTCATGGTAATTTCATCCCTTTCAATAGCTTTGCGGACTAATCTAGATAAACGATCTTCTACAAAGTGAGACGATGATAGGGAGTCT